>Ga0123355_10010686_pt1 | contig 14099 bp, 10 predicted proteins | sample TergutEmb28metaG_3_FD_89872 | JGI IMG/M metagenome (GOLD analysis project Ga0123355, IMG submission 89872) | Embiratermes neotenicus P1 segment gut microbial communities from Petit-Saut dam, French Guiana - Emb289 P1 | ecosystem: Host-associated > Arthropoda: Insects > Digestive system > Gut ... | reverse complement strand
TTGGTTAACCCCTGTTGGCAAATTATACACTAGATGCCACTCGTTGTCAACTGTTTTCTTGTGGGTTTTTAAGGTTTTTTGTCAGTTTTGTTTAGTTGGTGTACTTTGATCCATTATGTAAACGAACCGAACGATTGTTCGCGTGCGGTCTAAATATATGTAAATTATATTCTTGTCAAACTATATCTCAAATAGCGGCTCTGCCGCTTTTTCTCCAAAAGATGTAGCGGTTCGCCATAGCAAACTAGCAACACCTACTACATATAAAAAGCTCCATTATTCCACAAATACGCCGGAATAACAGAGCTCTTTGTTTTAATCCACCACATAAACCAACTGGCTGCTAACAAATCCATCCGTTCCTGTTGGAGACAATACATACAACCAATACAACCCTGCAACATATGGGTCAGGTTCAAAACTATGCAAATACACCAATTGGTCGTTGTCCCACAAAATCTCTATCACACTGTAGCCTGCTATGCCAGGGCCGTTCCGCAAAAATGCCCCCTGTGCGCCCTGCTGGTTTAATGCCAATACAATATCATACTCTACAGGCCATGTGGCAGGGTTTAACCAGTCTGTTGCCATATGTCCCGGCTGGACAGGTTCTTCGCTGTCTGCAACAGTAGTGTCTGCCAGAGTGGGTACATATTCGCCCCCCGGCACGCTTTCGTCTGCTGCTGTGCCGGTGGGCACAATTGCACCCATGCCAGCAGCAGGTATAGCATATTCCTGATGCAACCCAAATGACGCCACCCACAAAGCAGACACAATCCCGCAAATTATCATAAACCTAATCGTAAATTTTTTTGTGTGGCGTATCAAACCGGTATATTTCAAATTAGATAATTTCGTGCGGTTTCTTTTTACCTTATCGCAAAGGCGCAGGTATAGCTGGTTAAATTTTGGCTTGTCCTTAGAATTATAACGAATATAAATCCATTCTTGTGGTGTTTCTACAAAAAGATAGTTCCACGCGCGAAAGATAACATTATAGTAAAACAGCAGCCAAAGGGGCACAAAAACATATCGCAAAAGCTGTGCAGCTACGTAAACAACAAGCCATAATAATAATATTAGCAGTGCTGTGCGTATCAAAAAATTAATATGAAGCCAATCACCAAACAGCCGGACATAAAGCTCGTTAGAACGGTCAAAAGTTGTTCGTATTATTGTCACAGTAAACCTCCATTAAAAGCGGCTTTAGCGCAGTATACTACTACTATAGCATAAACCGCTCCATACATTCTAGGCCACCTGCAAATTTTTTCAAATATTCTTTCAACCCATTTATATCAAGCCGTCCTTCTCCAGAAATGCTGAATAAAAACATAATATTTTCATAGTTGCTAGGAACAATGTAGTTTTGATATAAACGGCGGAGGTTCTGTACTATACGGAAATGATTTTTTGCAGACAAATTATAACTACCCAAAAAATACCGAAGTTCTAACGGCCTGTTAGTAGAAATTGAACCGGCGCAGGTTTTTAGTATACCAAGCATTACATACAATTCCGGCTGTCGGCTGTTTTTCCCCCGCATTACAAAAGCTCCGGGCACCGTTATGTATTGCTGCAGTGTTAATTTTTCTAAGTTTGCATCCAACCATTCACGTTCGTTAAAAAAAAGCTTTTCTTTGTCATATGGGGTGCGTGTATGCCAAAATTCAGACTCTTGAAAAAATTTTGTAACACCTGCATTTTTTTTTGCACCACCATAAATCAATATATCAGATGGAGTTTTCTGTGGCAATGCGGGGTTGTTTTTTTGCACAAAGTCTACATAAGAAGTATTTAAGTCTACTACAAAATCATTTGCCATTCTTGCATCGCCAGGCCTTACCGCATCTTTCCCTAAAAAAATCAGATGCAAGCCCTTTTTATTTACAGGCTCGCAAGCATATGTGCAAAACCCTAACATATGTCTTATGCTTTCCGGGAGGATTGCATATAATCCCATTAATAAATCCCAAACATATTCATGCGAATCCCCAGGCTCTACCGGTAATATAACAAATGTTTTACCCCCACTATATACAGAGCCTGTCACACATTGGGCTATATGTTGTAATGGTTTACTACAAATTTGCAACCCCCAACTGGCCGGGTTTTGAAAGCAGCTGATTTTTTTTTGTACCATACTAAAATTGGGCAAACAATCCAATGTGCTCCCCTGTTGCACGTCATATACATCTAAAAATTGCACATCACGCAATTTACCAAAATCCTGCAAAACACCGCCAACAACTTCTGGCGGCAATATGTAATTATGGACGAAAAACGTCGGCCTTTGCCCCGTAAAATCTGCTGGTACATAAACTGCCCGCCCTAAAAGCATTTTGCCGCAAGGGTAATGCACAACAGACATTACAGGGGGGGAGCAATCCCGCAACTTTTGCGTTGCGGGTAAAGTAGGATACACACAATATGGGTGTACCCACTCCTTTATAAACGCCTCCCCTACCCCGGCAGACTTTGCAATAGTACCATACCCCTCTGTCTGCCGGAACATCGTGCGCTTTGCTCTAGTGTAAATATGCTGCTCTATTTTACTTGTGCTCAACTGCATCTTTTTCATACCCCTCAATATATCCAAGCTGGTACAAAATCCACAAAAAAGGTTCGTCCACACGCATTGGTGCAAAAGAAGCAACACGTTGCCCACTTGGCTGAGAACCCAATGCAGACACTGCAAAATAACCTAGCTTACAAAAACGCCGCATTAATGCGTTACGGAAGTTTGGGTCTACAGTAGCAATAAATTCATCTGTATCCCCATCTATGTTGTAATATTCTTTCAGGTCAAAAAAAGTTTTATGTGTGAAGTTAGTAAAAAGATAGCTGTCATGCCGTACATATTCCCCATCGTCTTGTAGGGCTTTTAATAAATCCGTTTTAGTAAGTACTACTGCCGTAGGAATATCGGAAACACCACCGCCCTGCTTGTAGATATAGTCCTCCACTAAGCCGCTTAAAACCTCCGTTGGTTCATCTGAATGGTAATTGTGCTCCATACCATTTTTCAGCTGAATCTTCCGCCCAACAGATCTAAACTGCAAAGGGTCAACCAAAAACATTATCCCAGAAGAATTGCGTATATGAGCCGCATAAATATCCATGTAGGCCGTGTCTACAATCCCTTCGCCAGCAACATCAAAAAATGCGATGTTAATTTCCGGCTTGCTTTCATCTGCAAAGGAAAATGTAAAAATAAACGGCTCTTGCTGCTTCTCCTTTTGAGTTGGCTCAAGCAACAATCCCTCTCCTATCAGCGGGTCTTCATATTCTTGTTTAAATTTTCGCCCCATTTCATTACTAATTGGCGTACAAAAAATAGGGAAGTTATGCGGTGTAACTGTTTTAAGAGTATGAATAAGCGACGTTAAAAAAACCGACTTGCCGGACTGGGTTGCCCCAACAACGGAAATAATTGTACTTGGTGCAAACCCTGCACTTTTTGGGATATCGTTATGACAATACGGACATATGCGCTTTGTTGTTATACTATCGAAATCATCTTTTAAAGAGTACAGTATCCCCCTATGATACCCCTTGGAAACTTCACCAAAATGGTCCGGGTCAAGAACTACAGGAAGCTCCCCAGCTGTATCCATGTAAAACCTGGCACGGTACTCGTCCAACACTTGGTCGTACTGCGCATAATACCCTTCCGCATCCAATGCTTCTAACGCACGGAACATTACCCTATCGTGAGTAAAATTACGGAAGCAGTACAAACAAACAATTTCATGTGTTTTGTCCAGCTTTGCCCGTTCGATAGTGGCTTTTTTACGTTTGAATAATCCCATATAATTTCCTCATTCCTTCGCTTACGAATATTTGTAAATATTCGTTTTTCATAGTACGTACAATTCTTGTTATAGTACGTCCCGGCTCAATTGCTTCAGTAAAATAATACAATTTTCCGTCGTTAATGTCTATTGCTGGGGCGTTTTTCTTTTTTACATAGCACAAAATATTTTCCTCAATAAAGTAATCTGACGAGAGCGTAATCTGGTAATTTATATGTTTTTTATTTATTCCCCAGCTTGCTTTTTCTCTTATTTGGCAGTTAATTATGGTTTTTTCTATAAAATTTATATGATTTTTGCCGGTTGCATGTTCATACAAAACATACTCTCCGCATTCTTGTATAACCGGGTATATGAAGTAGCTAGTTTCGCCACGTATTTTTTCCGTTATGAAACCGCTGTATTTTTTGTATTCCTGTAATGTAAAGAACCTGCGCCCAACTTCCGACAGGCCAACTTTGCCTAAAAACTCGGAATCAAAGCTACAGGCTTGTACAGCAAAAATAAATACTTGGCTAATACCATCAGGCCAGTCAAATGTTATTCTGATTTTACTCTTATCATATTCATGGTGGCTTTTTATGTTTTTTATTTCATACTCCTCGGTTGTTATAATATGCAAGACAAACCCCTCCTTATATAGCAATTTAGATTTTGCATTGTCCGATTGTTGGCGCAAGTGCGCCAACGGTGGAGCCGAAATGCACGGCTTCAATACACACCCTTATAAAGTGTATCGCAGGAGTGTTGTAATTAGAACACAAAAATCCCTACCACCAGCTAAACCAGCAATAGGGATTTTTATACTCAATTTCAACAAATTTAACTTTTGTTACTTGTAATATGAAATAGAAAATCAAAATCTACCAATAAACAACCAATAAACAAAAAGTAGTCCGCCAACAATAACCAACAAGATAGGCAGCAAGGTAATTACTGCAGCAATAATTATTGCCGTTATATCACCTTTCTCCAGCTCAAGCTCTGGCTCCTTTTTTGTTTGCTCTATAACCTTATTTACATTGAGCTTCTTCCGCCCATGCCTCCCATTCCATCCGAACATTGCAACACCACCTCAGGTTCATTGCCAACCAAATTAGTTACAGACTTGTAAAACTCATCATACTTATGGCAAGCGACAAAATGCCCCGGGGTTATTTCAGCAAAATCAGGCTGTATTTCTTTGCATATCTCCATACAATCACGGCAACGGGTGTTAAATTTACAGCCTTGAGGCGGGGAAATTGGGCTTGGGATATCACCCTCAAGTATAATCATCTCTTTTTTATCGTCAGAAACATCCGTTGTTGGAATTGCAGAAAGCAATGCCTCTGTATAAGGATGCAACGGGTTATCAAAAAGATCTGCAGCAGGGGAAAGTTCTACAATATGCCCCAAATACATAACCGCAACACGGTCGGAAATATATTTTATAACGCTTAAATCATGTGAAATAAACATGTAGGTAAGATTATGACTTTCTTTTAACTTCTGCAGCAAGTTTATTATCTGAGACTGGATAGACACATCCAGAGCAGAAACTGCCTCGTCACAAACTACAAACCTAGGCTTTACAGAAAGCGCACGTGCTATACCAATACGCTGCCGTTGCCCGCCAGAAAATTGGTGAGGATAGCGGTGAATCATATACGGCGCAAGCCCACAGTCTTCCATAACCTTTGTGGCATATTCTTGGGAACGGTCGTCGTTACCTTTAAAATACTTATGCGTAATTGGCCCTTCGGAAATAATTTGCCCAACTGTAAGACGTGGGTTTAATGAAGAATACGGGTCTTGGAAAATTAGCTGCATATCCTTACGCAAATAGCGCATTTCATTATACTTTAGGCGTGCAAGGTCAATTCCCTCATCTCGATATTCCTCATATCTTGCAAACTCCGCATTGCCTTTGTATCTCTCACGGATTTTGTCTAACTGATCTTGAAAACCTTGACGTACTGCTTTGCGTGCGTCCATATCTGGGCCAGCTAGTCTCGCAAGCTTGGTTTTTAAATTCCCTAGCTTTGTTTGGCTTGCGCCTCTGAGCTGTTTGTCAATTTTATATTGCATTTCGTCAACTTCAAGCTGTACATTTTCAATTTCATCGTTCAAAACACGGATTTTTATTGCAGATGCATGGTATTTCATTAATACCGCCGTAACTTCGCTATAATTATCCGCAACGTAGAAACCACCAACTAAATGCACTATAGTTAAAAAGTTTGTATTTGCGTGTTTTTTTGCTTCATTACGCTCCACACGTTTTGCAAGCAATGGTTTACGCTTAGCATCATCCGGTTTTGCGGCATAATCTGCTTTTAGAGCTTGGTATTCTTCTTCCAGCTTTTCTGCACGGGCAATATCAGCCTTGTTTTCTCTGCAACGTTTTTCAAGGTTTTTGAAAATGTCCAAAGCATATTCTGGCATAATATCTTCAATGGAACGGCCGTAATAAATTGTTTCTCCGTCTGTTTGCCTATAAAGCTGCAAAAGAGTACGCCCAAGTGTAGACTTACCGCAACCAGATTCTCCTACTATACCAACAGTTTCGCCTTCGTAAATATCCAAAGATACACCATCGTTGGCTTTAAGAACTATCTTGCCTCTAATAGGAAAATGCTGTTTTAAGTTTCTTATGCTTATAAGCAGTTGTTTATTTTTTGTGTCCACGACGTTCCTCCTCCAGCGGGTAGAAACAACGGATACGTTGTTCTTCCATTACTTCTAATAACTCTGGCTCTTCGTTTTGGCAACGCTCTGTTGCATATGGGCAACGTGGCGCAAACTTACAGCCAACAGGTAAATCTAACGGATGGGGTACAGAACCTACAATAGGCTCTAGTTTTTCGCCATGAGGTGTGTCCAGTCTTGGTATAGATTTTAACAACCCTTCGGTATAAGGGTGGGAATAGCCGTGAGCACCAAAAATTGTTTTTACGGGAGCTTGCTCTACAACCTGTCCGCAATACATAACGGCCACATCGTCTGCCATTTCGTTGATAACACCAAGGTCGTGAGTTATAAACATGATGGCAGTGCCTTTCTCCCGTTTCAAGTCGTTCATTAGCTTTAGTATTTGTGCCTGAATTGTTACGTCAAGCGCTGTTGTGGGTTCGTCTGCTATTAACAAGTCTGGTTTACATGCCAGAGCCATTGCTATCATAACACGCTGGCGCATACCGCCAGAAAGCTGGAACGGATACTTTCTGGAAACTTGCTCTGGGTCTGGGATACGTACATCTGCAAGCATTTTTACAGATTCTGCCCATGCCTCTTTTTTAGACATGCCTTGGTGAACCATAAAACTTTCGCCTATTTGCCTGCGCACAGTAAATACAGGGTTAAGGCTTGTCATAGGTTCCTGGAAAATAATCGAAATATCATTACCGCGGATTTTGTTCATTTCTGTTTTTGTAAGCTTTGTAAGTTCCTTCCCCTTGAATGTTATAGAACCGCTAACAACTTTGCCGTTCTCCTCTAAAAGGCCCAATACACTCATGGCGGAAATAGACTTTCCGCTACCTGATTCGCCAACCAAACCTAATGTACGACCGGGCATAACATTATAACTTACGCCATTTACACCTTTTATTACACCCCGTTTTGTCTCAAAAAAAGTATGCAAATCCTTTAATTCTAATAAAGGGTCCATTTTCGTCTCCTACCTTTCCTGAGCTTTAGGGTCGATTGCTTCACGCAAGCCATCGCCTATAAGATTAATACTAATTGCTGCAAGAGTAATTGCTATGGCTGCATACACCCAACGCCACCAAAAATCTCTTATTACGTGAGTTTGTGTGGCAGCGGCAAGCATGTTGCCCCAAGTTGGTGTAGGCTCTGTAATACCAAAGCCGATAAAGCTTAACCCAGACTCTGTAAGCATACTACCGGCAAGGCTAAGTGCCAGCCATACTGTTATTACAGACATAATATTAGGGAAAATATGCTTGAATATTATGCGAACTTCGCTAATACCAAGAGTACGAGCAGCAAGTACATACTCCGCCTCCCTTACCATAAATATTTGGCCGCGCACCATGCGCATTAGCGCAGGCCACCCCAAAATCCCAAGTACAACCATTACTACAAGTATTCGCTGGAACTCTGTAACGTCGTTACCCAAAATATTAATAAGAATAATTGCCAGCGGTAAGAAAGGTAACGCCGCCCATATTTCAGAAAAGCGCATAATTACCCAGTCTACTTTCCCGCCAAAATATCCGGCAAAGCCTCCTAAGATAAACCCAATAATACCGGAAATAATAACAGCAATTGCTCCAACTGTCATAGTTAAACGTCCACCCTCAATTGTACGGCGGAACACACAACGGCCTAAGTTGTCACTACCAAATACAAAACCTCTTAAGCCCCATGTGTGTATGTTTCCATCACTGTCTACGGCATAGTTATGGTGGAAATTTGCATATATGCGTTGGATATTTCTTAGGTTAGGCGGGGTGGCTTGGTTGTAATAATTGTTACCCCAACCAACAACAGTACCATCATTAAGTAATACGGTAAAATGCCCCCTACCCGCTACAATAGAAACGGCACGGTTGCCTATTTCTGCCGGTACATTAAATGCATATTCAGATTCAGAACCCCATACAACTACAGAGCCGTCTGCAAGCACTACGCCGCCATTACGTTCTGTTAAGGCAAGGTCAACTGCAAGGCCTTGTATTTCCTCGGGAATATTTTCAAATACATGAGTAGACGCATTTGGATTACGCCCCAAATGCTGTACGTATCCACCTTCTAGCAGAACCAAAACACCTGTTGCATTTGCTACAACATATTCTGCCGCACCCCTTAAGTTACGTGGAAAAATGTTTGATTCAACCGCAGCACGGTTCCCCCATACATATACGCCACCATCTTCTGTTACGGCAATAGAATAGTTTGTACCAGCCACTACTTGCCTTGTACGCCCCTGAACGTCACGAGGGATATCGGGCAAATTAAAGTTACTGTTGCCCCAGGTAAATACAACACCCTGTGCGTTTAGCGCAAGAACATGGCTCTCCCCTGCAGATACTTGAACGATACGCCCCATGCCAAGTCTGTGGCCAAACGCACGCTCGTCTCCAGGGCCTGGTATATCATGAACACCAAAAGCTTCGCCCGGGCCCCAAGTATACACATCTCCATCATTAGTTATACCAATACCAAAACCAGAACCAGAGGCAATACCATTTACATTGTCACGCAATGCACTGTCGTATCTCATCATGGTTCTGCCCGGCGGGCGGTGCTGCATACTGGTATCAAAAAAAGTTAAGTCCAACGGAAAAAATATTGGCAACACAAAACATATAAATAATAATGCGATAAAAACAACTAACCCAACCTGGGTTAACCGCCTTTTCAAAAAGTTTTTTGCAATAGTACGAGTAGGGCTTTGCACCTGCTCTTCTTCCATTATAGAAATTATTTCTCTTTGTCCAAAAAACAAACTTCGAATAAATGCCCCAAGAAAAGACCTCTTTTTTGGCTTCATTTTTTAGTTACCTCCTATTTAGACACTTTAATACGTGGGTCTACCAAGCCATATGTTAAATCCATTATTAAAATAGCCATAAGAGATACCACCGAGTAAAACACAAACATGGCTTTTACAACTGCATAGTCGCCGCCAAAAACTGAATTTACCATTACTTGCCCCATGCCAGACCATGCAAATGTACGCTCTATAACAATGGAGCCACCAAATAACCCCATTAAAGTACCAGTCATTAACGTAATAACAGGCACTAAAGCGTTACGGAAAGCATGTGAGAAAATAACGACTTTATCTTTAAGGCCTTTAGATTTTGCTGTTCGCACATAGTCTTCGCTTAGTGCATCACACATTGCAGCTCTTACATATCTGGTCATACCTGCAAGGCCAACAAAGGTTAGTGTCATAAGTGGCAATGCCATATGACGAAGCCTGTCTACAAAAGCAGGCCATGTGCCTTCGGGAGGTATTGGGGAAATCATACCTGTAATAGGCAACACTTGCAACCACACGGCAAATATAACTATGAACAAAATTGCAACCAAGAATGTTGGCATACTAAACCCTATAGTGGTGAAAACCATTGTAGAATTATCAAATGCCTTACCGCGCTTAACGGCGGAAAAAATACCAAGTGGTATTGTTATTATAAACCCGATAGTTATTGCAGCAATATTTAGCACTACCGTCCACCCAATTGGGACTCGTATTACCTCAAGCACCGCCCTCCGGTGAATCATAGAATTGCCCCAGTCGCCAGAGAGCATATTAACAATCCACCTGTAGTATTGATACACAATAGGCCCGTCTAAGCCCAGCATTTGCCTTACTGCTGCAAGCTCAGCTTCCCATTCTTCCGCAGTCATATCACCTTCCCGGGCAGACATATGCATAAGAGCAGGGTCCCCGGGCATGTGTTGAAATATTGTAAATATAATGATAGATATGAGTAGCATTGATAAGACGATGAAAAAAATACGCCTGATCGCAAACTTTAACATTACCTCACGCCTTTTATGGTTCTATTTTTTTAAAAAACACCTCACCCTTTTCGGGGGGTGAGGTGTTTCATATCTTGTTACAAAAGATTTACTGCTAAAGTTTAGCGGGTACGGCCGTCGTATGCTCTTTGCACAGCAAACGGGAATGTCCAAATACCGTGAGATTCCCAGTTACCTAACCATAGAGGAACAAAGTCATGGTCATCATCTGCGTACAATGGAAGCAGAGGCATCCAGTAGTTGTAGCGTAGTTGGAACTCTAGCCAGTATGCTAGATAAATTTCTTCCCAACCTGGTTGGCTGGCGTCGATATTACGTGTTGCCCATGCCAAGCGGTGAAGTTCCCAGCAACCATGGAATGTGGTGTTAAAACCAGGAGCACGTTGTGCTTCGTACAAGCTCCATTGGTTCCACAAACGGGTTGGTGAAGGAAGACCTACTGCCAATGTGTAGATATGATGCGCACGGAATCTTTCGCCACCTACTGCATAAGCAGATGCAGGCGCACGTTGCCATGCAGGAATGTTTGTTGTTCCGGCAGGATATAGTTCTTCAATAATACGCATACCAACAGCTTCTGCTTCTGGTGGAAGAACAACACGCATAATGTTGGATACATCATTGTCGTTTGCAGCCCAAATCATTTCAAGACGCATTAACCAACGGTCGCCAACAATAAATACAGTTGCGTCATCTTCAAGAGATTCGCCTTCCCAGTTGCTCATACCTGTTACGTCTTTGTAACGGATTTGGTCAACTTCTGGGTCAAACGGGTTACCTTCGGAGTTGTACACCCAACCGCCGTTAATAAGTTCTTGAAGAGCGTTTGCAGGGTTAAATCCGTAGTGTGTAAAATCTGGGTGGTTGTATAGGTCAAAACCTACAGCTTGGAACTCGAAACCACGTAGCGCATATGGGCCATGTTGTACTGTTCCCCAACCGCCTGTAAATGCACGTGCAAAATCATATCTGTCTATTAACCATGCGATAGAACGACGTACTTCTGGGAATTGGCCTGGGCCGTGGTCGCCATGCCATGCTAAATAGCCATAACCATGACGTGGGAAGTCATCCCCTCTGTGTAGGCCAAGGTCGTTTACAATGTTCCATCCTTCGCCAATGTTGGTACCACTACGTATTGCATGAACCATATCAATATGGCCGATACGTAGAGAGTCCATTATAACTTCAAACGGGCTGTTTACTACAGCAATAGTTTGAATTTGAGGCATAAACCCATCCCATGTTCCTTGGAACACTGGATTTCTTTCTAATACAACGTTACCTGCACCAGCATCCCAGCTGCCAATCATATATGGACCTGCAAATACTGTTGGTTGATAACGAATACCGTCTGGTGCATTAACTCTTTCTGTTACCCACTCTTCTGTAAGGCCATCAATTCTTACGCCTGCAGGAGTGTCTGTAATTACCATGTTGCCGCCTTGGTTCCAGTAATGGAACGGAGTTGGACCATAGTTTTGGTATGCAAAGTCCCAAACATAAGGGATACCACGTGCATGAATTGTTACGCTGAAAGAATCATCGCCATGAAGCCTAATACCACGGAAAATGCTGCTTGCTTCGCCGCTTACAGGCTCGCCGTCTGCGTCTACCCAAACCATGTTGCCTTCTTCGTCTTCAACTTGTTCTACGCCAATAACATTGCCGTATGCATCTGTAGGTTCGCCTTCGTATCTTCTGCCATGCAGGAATTCGAAGTACCCGTCTACCCATAGGCCAGCGTTAACTGTTGCGCCTATAGCTTGCATTGATGGAGATGAAAATGCCAATAGTCCGAATACATAGTCGATTGCTGTAATAGGTGTACCGTCGCTCCATAGGTTGTCTGTATAAATGTAGAACGTATATGTTCTGGTTCCGTCTGCATTGTTTACAAATGTTGGAGCTTCGCGAAGTACTAATGGGTTTAATTGCCAGAAACCGTCAAAATCCAATACCATGGTTGCACGGCCGCTATGAAGCAAGTCATTTACCCAGTTACCTGTAGCTTCTGTTGTAAAGTTATGAATAAAGTTACCTGTAACTCTTGTGCTGTCACCAAGTACAACTTGACCCGCAGGCGCAGGCTGCTGTGCAACTATTTCTAAAATTTCTGCACGGGTAAGAAGTGCGCCGTCACGGCCTAATAGCCTACCTGCGGTTGGCTCTGTTACGTAACGAATGGCAACACCATCGTCTTCTTCTACTTCATCTGGTAGATCTAAATCACCAAAGTCCCAATCGTCATCGTCGTCGTCATCATCACCATTATTGTCTACTGGTGTTGGATCCGCACCACTTTCGTCTTGTGGTGCTGATGGTTCATTTCCATTTTCGTCTTCGTTGCCTCTGTTACATGCTGTTACCATTGTTATTAGTAACGCACATAGGAGTAAACCTAATAAGTACTTTCTCATAAACTTCCTCCTCCAAATTTTTGTTGCATAATAATTCGTTCCGCAGACATTACCACAGGACAATGTCTTTGTCTACTTATTTGTGATTGTCCAAGATATCTGGAAATTCGCCAAAATTAACTGTATACTTCTAAGATATCTTGTACTATTTCAACAAGTTGACATGAAATTGTAACAATATATTCTTCAACTCCATTTAATATGTTCAACATTCACATAAATACCATGCAAAATTTATGAGAAAAGAAAAAAATTATTTTTTCGAATGTACAGGCAACAAAAAATATGTGTAACATATCATGCAGTGATTAACAAGCAAAGGAGAGTAGGCAAATGTGGGAAGCATTTGCCGCAAGCATGAAAAGCGCAATACCGAAACATCTCCCATATTACAAAGGAATTGATGTTTAAATGTACATAAATATGGAATAAGCAAAATTCAACTGATCGCAAATTGCGATCAGTTGAATTTTGTAATCATGTCTTTACTTGACATCACCCTTTTTTCATATATTATTTATGTCATATTCTTTGAACATGAGAGGAAGTTACTAACATGAACCGTACAGACAAAACCCTAGAAAAAATTGTAGCCTTAGCAAAAAGCCGCGGCTTTGTATTTCCCGGCTCCGAAATATACGGGGGCTTTGCCAACACCTGGGATTACGGCCCCCTGGGCACAGAGCTTAAAAATAATGTGCAAAAAGCTTGGTGGCAAAAATTTGTACAAGAAAGCCCATACAATGTTGGCGTAGATTGTGCAATTATGATGAACCCGGCTGTATGGGAAGCCTCCGGTCATGTTGGCAGCTTTAACGACCCATTAATGGACTGCCGTGCCTGTAAAGAACGTTTCCGTGCAGATAATATTATTGAAGACTATATGAAAGAAAAAGGCATGGAAGGCAGTGTAGACGGCTGGCCAAATGAGAAAATGAAAGAATTTATAGACGAAAACAAAGTTCCCTGCCCTAGCTGCGGCAAAAGAGATTTTACAGACATCCGCCAATTTAACATGATGTTTAAAACAACCGCCGGCGTTACAGAGGACAAGCAATCGACCGTGTATCTACGCCCTGAAACGGCGCAGGGCATATTTGTTAATTTTAAAAACGTGCAGCGTACCACACGGCGTAAAATACCATTTGGCATTGGACAAGTAGGCAAAGCCTTCCGCAACGAAATTACACCAGGTAAATTTACATTCCGTACCCGTGAGTTTGAACAGTTAGAGCTTGAGTTTTTTTGCGAACCCGGCACAGACCTAGAGTGGTTTGGCTATTGGCGCCAGTTCTGCATAGACTGGTTGCATTCCCTAGGGATGCCGGAAGATGCGCTACGAATCCGCGATCACGGAACGGAT
>Ga0123355_10010684_pt1 | contig 14101 bp, 8 predicted proteins | sample TergutEmb28metaG_3_FD_89872 | JGI IMG/M metagenome (GOLD analysis project Ga0123355, IMG submission 89872) | Embiratermes neotenicus P1 segment gut microbial communities from Petit-Saut dam, French Guiana - Emb289 P1 | ecosystem: Host-associated > Arthropoda: Insects > Digestive system > Gut ... | reverse complement strand
TCATAATTACGCTGTTTTCACTAGATTTGGCGACATCATAGCAAGAGCAGGCGGCCAGATTGTGGATGATGCAGTTATGCTCACCTTATACGGTTACGGCGTAAGAAGTGAAGAATTGTATAGAATTGAGCCGCCACAACCATCAGGTGGATTGGATTTTATTGTTAATTACGAAATGATGGATAACATTTTCGTTATAGACTTACGCACATTCCTTGATGGCTTGCACATTACGGAGTTAGTACAAGCAATTGAAGATGCTGTAGCCGTTGGCACACAAAATTTCATTATAGATTTACGAGGGAATGGTGGGGGAGCATCTGTAGTAGGCGAAAGGATATTGGAAGCTATGGGTATTACAGTCCCACGTTATGGCTCTGTGCGTCGTATTAGCAGACATATGATTTCTTATTCTGGTATGTTCCCACTACACATATTAAGATGGTTGGGTATTGATTATCTTCAAATTGAACCTTATACTCCAACAAACAATAACCCAAACAATGTTTTTGTATCGATACTTACAAACAGTAGCACATATAGCTCCGCAACTATGATGGGAGTATGGGTACAAGATGGCGGTTTTGGCAATGTCGTTGGTAGTGCAAGCAGAAATGCGCCAACAGCATTTGGTGATATACTAAGTTTTACACTTCCTTACTCTGGATATGTAGGTAGAGTTTCGCATGTTCTTTGGAATCGACCCAACACAAATGCCGACCAACACACTCTCATGCCAGATATTTTAGTTAACCCTAGTGATGCGTTTGAGGTTGCATTAGAATTTTTAAGAAATATGCAAATAGACTAAAATTGTTGTAACGATACGGATACTCTACACATCCGTTCGCTACAGCTCAAAAATAGTCAAGGAACGAGTAGTATTTTGGGCAAAGGGGGCGTAAAACACGACCCCATAAACCAATAACATAGTCTTGACTTACAACAACAGATGCGTCTTGCATCTTTGTATATGCGTGATATCTTGTGGATAAAACCATTATTGGTTTGCTAGCATATTAATAGGTAGCTTGCGCCGCCTTTGCTTCGGACACATGTAGAAATTGCAATCAATTTCCTATAGGTATTAAAAGGGGCTGGTGCGCCCCTTTTTGCCATTTCTAAGAACGAAATAACGAAGGGGGCCAACAGCCCTTAATAGATTATGTGCTCAAAAGACACTAAGAGTACTTACTACCCGCACCCCTAACAAACCCCAAATAGCTATCATATCTAGAAGGATGAATATCCTCACCAACCTGCGACTTAACGGCACAATCTCTTTCCTTATCATGCATACAATCAGAAAACTTACACATACCTATAAACGGCGCAAACTCCGGGAACAACCCCGCAAACTCCCCAGCGGGTATACCCTCGACCTCCAATGCAGAAAACCCAGGCGTATCCACAACAAAGCCGTCACCTTTACCGCCTTCAACCGAAGCCGTGCTAAAATGCCCGGTATCCATCCGCAAAATTTCAGCGTGGCGGGTTGTATGCTTCCCGCGCCTAAGCCTTGCGCTTATATCACCAATTTCCATTTCCGCCCCAGGTACAAGCGCATTTATAAGACTGGACTTCCCTACCCCGGATGGCCCGGCAAATACATTAAGCCTACCCTCCATAAGGCTTTTAAGCTCGTCAAACCCAAGCCCCGCTACAGTAGAAAGCTTAACCACCGGGTACCCGGCGTTGATATACGGCTGGTATATCGCATCCGGCCCTGTGTGTAGGTCATACTTGTTAATGCAGATAACCGCGTCTATGCCTTCATAGGCCACCTGTACCAAAAACCTATCTAAAAGCCCCGCATGAAAAGCAGGCTCACGCGCCGCCATTGTGACAATAACCTGGTCGATATTGGCAACTGGCGGGCGGCGTAGCATGTTCATGCGGGGCTTTATGGAATCTATTGCGTTTTTACTTGTGTCTACTATTACATAATCGCCTACATAGGGCGTAATCTGCCTGTTGCGAAACACACCCCGGGCAGTGCAAATATAGGTCTCCTTATCGCATACAACGGTGTATTCGCCACCTACACCCTTGGTTATTAGGCCCGGCTTATTCATCGAAATTTATCGCGTAGGAGGTAATGAATCGTGGCTCGTTGTCCTCTACGGCATATATACTAAATGTCACTAAACCGCTTCCTTCCATATATATCACTCGTGGAAATTGATTAACTAAAACCGGTGCGTTATATACCATCTCGGTTGCATGGCCCTCTTGATGGCGCATTATTCGCAAGAATACAAGTTCTGTATCTTCAGGCACCTCCCATAGCGGAACCGTTAGGGGGCGCGTGGTTAATACAGGGGCTTGCGGGTCGGGTTGCTCTGGATATTGGATATATGGGTATTCGGGATATTCTGTGGTATATGGGTCATCGTCTCCGTTTTCGTCCTCATCTTCATCTGGATATGGGTAGTCGTATGGCTCTTCATCTTCATCCTCATATGGGGATGGCGTGGGTTCCGGGCCGGGAGTGGGTAGTGCGCCACCGGTGCTAATTGTAAACCCTACCAGGGATTCTACATCTACAATTTCCCCTGGCATTGGATATTGCCCAAAAATAAGGCCGCTTGCAAATGCGATGTTATCGGCCTGCTGTACAATACCCGGTAATAGCCCTGCCTCGCGTAGTAGTTCTAGGGCATCTGTTTGGTTGCGGCCTATTAAATTTGGTACGGCTACCTGGGTGGGCTCAAGTTCTTCCATACCTAAGGACACGTAAATTATTATAGCAGTACCTTCGCCTATCGGTGTGCCTACATCTGGGTCTTGCAATATTACTGTGCCTGGTTCGGCTTCGTCCTCATGCTCCATTTCTGTTATTTCTACCGGGAAACCCTCAAAAAGTTCCCGTGCTTCTTCTATATACATGCCCACAATATCCGGCATCACATAAGGTGACGGGCCACGGCTTATTGTTACACGAATAACGCCTCCCGGTGCCATACCAGCACTCTCGGGGATTGGTGACTGGATTATTATTTCGCCTTCGGGTATATAGTTATGGAAAACATACTCGTGAATTACAATTACAAGCCCAATCTCTTGGGCGGCTTCAACTGCTTGCTCGTAGGTCATGCCTATAACATCCGGCGGGGAAAGGTTGGGGGCTCTTAACCGCTGAAACACAGCGTTTGAAGCCACAAAAATTAGTATGGCGAAGATTATTCCAAGCCCTACGCCTGCAAGTATTGCTATGCGTGTCGCTTTTACCTCTTCGGGGGTTAGTTCTTTTTGGCTTTCGCTTTCTTCATCATAATCTTCGTATTCATCATAATCATCGAACTCTTCGTAGTCGGTGCTGTATTCTTCCGATGGTTCGTAATCTTCATTTTTGGGTGGTACGGTACCCGGCAGGGTTTGCCGTCTTATTATTTCTTCTTTTTCTGCTTGGCTCATGGCCTGTGTTTGGTTTGTATCTGTTATGGCATGTACAAAACTGCCGCTTGCGTCTGTTAGGGCGTATTTTAAATCGTCTGCCATTTCTTCTATATCGCGGTAGCGTCTGGTTGGTGACTTTGCTGTGGCTTTGTAGATTATACGGGCCACGCTTTCGGATATATTTGGGTTAATTTCTTGTATATCGGGCAATGGGTCATTTATCTGCTGTAGGGCCACTGTTACAACGTTGTCGCCCTCAAAGGGTAGCTGGCCGGTGGCCATTTCGTACATAGCTATCCCTAGCGAATAGATATCGGTTTTATGGTCTACATATCCGCCACGGGCCTGTTCTGGAGAGAAATAATGGGCACTTCCCATGCTGTCGCCTGTGGTAATGGTTGCCGTTCTCGCAACGCGGGCAATACCAAAATCTGCTACCTTGGCATTACTGCTGTTGTCTACAAGGATATTATGCGGCTTTATATCCCGGTGGATTATACCTGCACGGTGTGCGGCGGCTAGGCCGTCTGCAATTTGGATGGCCATGCCCAGGGTTGCGTCATTATCGAAGGGGGCATAATGGTTGATTATGTCCTTTAAGTTTGCACCGTCTATATACTCAAGCACTATATAATAGATTTCATTATCTTGACCATAATCGTAAATACTTACTATATTCGGGTGGCTTAGAGCCGCCGCCGCCATGGCTTCTACCGGAAAACGGCGCACAAAATCATCGTCCTCGGCCAATTCTTCCCGTAACACTTTAAGTGATATATATCGTTCAAGCTTGGTATCAAAGGCACGGTAAACTACGGCCATGCCACCGGCCCCTAAATGGCTATCTATTTCATAGCGTCCGGCAATTAATTGCCCCGCTTTAAGCTTCAATTGATTCACCCTTTACATCAATAATTATTGCGGAAATATTATCTATGCCGCCGTTATTGTTGGCGGCATCTATCAAAGCCTGTACCCGGGTTTCGGGAGGCGTGTCTTGGCTTATTATATGCATGATTTCTTCATCGGATAACATATCTGTTAAACCATCCGAGCATAGCAATACGGCGCTTGCGCCGCTTAAATCGTGTAGGTTGCCGTCTACGCATATGGGCGGTGGGCAACCCAATACACGGGTAAGTTGGTTGCGGTTTGGGTGGGTTTTGGCATCACGCGGGTCTATATGACCGGCTTGTACCATTTCTGCTACGTAGGTATGGTCTGTTGTTACCTGGGTTATTTGGTCTTGCGAAATTATATAAATACGGCTGTCGCCTATATGTGCAACAGCTAGTTCACCGTCTGTTATTACGCAGGCTGAGAAGGTTGTACCCATCCCGGTGTATTCGGGGCTGGTTAGAGACAGCTCGTATACATTTTTATTAGCGTGGTCTACTGCTAAAACCAGTAGTGATGTAACATCCATGGGTGTTGACTTAGGCGGCAATTCAGCATCTTTAATAAAATCGCGGAAATAATCCAGCGACTTCTCACTTGCTACCTCACCGGCGTTGTGGCCGCCCATACCATCTGCAACAATAAACAGGTTTGGGAAGGGCCCAGCTTGGTTGGTGGTGTGGTAGATTGCGTCCTCGTTATGGCTTCTTACTATACCTACTGCTGATAAGCCTGCTACGTTCATTTTGCACCCCTTAAATCGCTTTTTACCATATCATCAAAACCGGATATGTCGTAACCTGTGACCTATCCGATACCCTATTATAATTGGGTTTTTGCGGCATCACAAGTTTATGCTTCATTTTTTTGACATTAAACTCATCTGAAGACTATTAAAGCGCATTTACCGCTTTTTTACCATAGCCGCTATAAAAAAGCCGTCATTTACCGGGCCGGGTAGTATTTGTATGCAGTTATCTTCTTCTATAAAGCGCATTTCGTTTGATTGCGGCAATATAAGTGGGCGCATTTCAAACGGATGGTTTTGTGAAAACCAATGTATATTGTCGATGTTTTCTTCCCGCGCTATTGTGCATGTGGAGTATACAAGTACGCCACCGGGTTTTACATAGTTTGCGGCAACGGCCAGCATTTGGCGTTGTTTTTCTGCCAGGTCTTTTATGTCCTCGGGGGTACGGTTATATTTTATTTCGGGCCTTTTACGGATAGTACCTAGGCCAGAGCATGGCGCATCCAGTAGTACCGCGTCTGCTGTGGCGTTAAGTGTTGTGTCGTGGATTATCGCATCCTTAGTTTCTGGGGCAACACTGGTTAGGCCCAGCCGCTTTATTGTTTCCTTTATTAGTTCCGTACGGTGTGGGTGGATATCGAAGGCGTGTACGCGCCCGGTATTGCCCATATGGCATGCGGCGGCAAAGGACTTACCACCGGGTGCGGCGCATAGGTCTATTACGGTTTGGCCGGGGGTTAGGGCCATGGCTTCTACCGCGAAAATCGCGCCTGGGTCCATTACTATAAAATGGCCTTCGCGGAAGGCGGTTAGCCTTGAAATATCGCCGGTGTTGCGTATGGTTAGGAAGTTATTTAGTTGGGGGCTGTCTGTGTTTAGCGATGCGCATTCCACGCCTTCTTGCTGTAGTGATTCGGATAGGGCTGAAATAGTGGTTTTGTGGGTGTTGGCAAATATGGTAACAGGTGGGGGCAGATGGCTGTATTGGCAAAAGTGACTGGCTTCTTCCGCGCCCAGCCATTTTACCAGCCTTTTTGCTAGCCAATTAGGATATGAGTATCGCCGGGCCAGATATTCCGGGCTACCCGGGCTTGGCATGGGTGGTGTATCTGGTTGGCGGACTATTGTCCTTAGCACCCCATTTACAAAACCGCTTAACCCTGCGTAACCGTGGGTTTTTGCCAGTATAACGGCCTCGTTTACTGCGGCACTGTCTGGGGTTTTTTCTATATGCCTTATCTGGCATACAGACATGCGAAGCAGATTGCGGATGAATGGCTTCATCTGTGCAACCGGTAGTTTCGAGAAATGATTTAGTACATGGTCAATAGAAAGAAGATTGCGGAGGGTTTCGTTTACAAGCTCTGTCACGAAAGCCCTGTCGCGGGAGTCTAGGCCAGTTTGAGGGAGTGTTTTGCGCAGGGCTATGTTTGCATATGCGCCGGATTCCAGAATTTCAGATAGGATAGATACGGCCACTGCACGGCCGGATTTTTGTGGTGTATTCAATTGTCACCTCTTTAGTGGATTTGATTCTATAGACTTCTTTGGAAACCCCGAAGAAGTCTTATATGATTATAGCCGGGTTTTAGTGTAATCGCAATTTTATAAAGAATTACTTTTTTGCGACAAAATTGTCTAAAAACCTATTCACATGTTATAATTCGCCGGTAAGTGAATGTGATACTCTTTGTATTGGCAGGTCTTGCATAAAATTACAGATAAGAGAACATGTTAACTTAGATTCTAGTCGTTGTTTCCTTCGAAACAGCTAATAAGCGGGGTATATATGAAAAAACCAAAACCGTTCCAATTAATTATTGCATGTGCATTGGCACTAATCTTAGCTTTATCTCCCAATCTTTTGCCACTAAGCCAGGCCGCAGAGGTTCAAGCCGCTCCGTCTCAGCAATCTATGGGTATGCGCGGGGTATGGATAACATCGGCTTATAACCTGGACTTTCCATCTCGCCGTGGCATGAGTGCCAACGAATTGCGTAACGAAATTGATACTATTCTTGCACGCGTACATTCACTTGGGATGAACGCCGTTTTTGTGCAGGTGCGCCCTGCCGCAGATGCGCTATATCGCTCTAATATTTTCCCATGGTCTGCTCAGCTTACCGGTACACGTGGCCAGGCCCCACCGGATAATTTCGACCCGCTGGCATACTGGATTCAACAGGCCCATGCCCTGGGCATAGAAGTCCACGCCTGGATTAACCCCTACCGCATAACCCACCGTTCAGAAAACATAACAAACGTAAACCAGTTGCCCCAGGGCCACCCAGCCAGGGAAAACCCGTCATGGGCAATTGCATATAACGGTTCGCTATTTTTTGACCCCGGCAACCCTGCAGTAAGCCAGCTTATTGCAGATGGCGTTGCGGATATAATGAACAATTACAACATCGACGGCATACATCTGGACGACTATTTCTACCCCAGCCGCAACTTCCCGGATAACGCAAGTTTTGCAAGATACGGCAGTGGAATGGATAGACACGACTGGCGGCGCGAGAACGTAAACGCCATGATAAGGCAATTACAGGCCACCGTAAGGCAAATTAACCCAGATGTACGCTTTGGCATATCCCCAACCGCGATATGGATGAACCGCGCAAACGATGCACGCGGCAGTGATACCCGCGGAATGGAAAGCTTCCACGCCCTATATGCAGATACCCGCCTCTGGGTATTAGAGGGCTGGGTAGATTACATCGCACCGCAAATATACTGGTATATAGGCTTTGAAATTGCCGATTATGAGCGTGTGCTTAGCTGGTGGGAGGGCCTTACCGCCGGTACAGATGTTGATTTATATGTAGGTTTGGCAATTTATAGGGAAGTGCAAGGCCGTGCCAACTGGGATGGGGAAATATTACGGCAGCTTAACCGCAATGCCCAATCTAGCGAGGTACGGGGGAGCATTTTCTTTAGGTACACGCATATTGTTGGGCCTGTTGGGGATGCAGTGGGGCGGTTTTACGCCCAGCATTTGCCGCAAGCACCCGTAAACACACCCACCCCAGAAAGCGCCCCGGTACCGGAAGAGTCTGAACCCGTTTACGACCCATACGAAGTACAAGAACCCGAAGCAACCCCCGCCCCAATAGTGGTAATGGACAACCTGCTGGTAGCCCAACCCTCCCGTGATTTCACTGTTAGGGAAGCGGCAGGTTTTAATTTCTTTGGCAGTGCCGTGCCGGATGTGCCGGTATATGTAAACGGCCAGCTAATAACCAACCGCACAGCAGAGGGCTTTTTTAGTATTTTCTTACCGCTTACGGCGGGTGCCAATAGTTTTACCTTTACCCAGGAAGGGCAAACCCCGGTTACGCGTGTAGTAACCAACAGCGGCCCGGCCCTAGCCACACCCACACCACCAATGACAAGCCCTGCCGTTATAAATGTAGCACCGGCCGCCAATGTGTGGGCCGCTACAGCAAGCCCCTTTACACTGCGGGCTACAGCCCCTGCCGGTGCAACGGTTTACGCCCAAATAGGCGGCGAAACCATCCGGCTAACCCAGTCTAATCCAAACTTAACCAGTACAGCCAATAACATAACACCTGCGCTATTTACGGGCCAATTTACCCCCAACTCCAATGCCCCGGATTATGCTATTACAGAAATTGGCCGCCCCGTATACACCATGACATGGAACGGCCATACCGCCACCGCCACTGCCACCGGGCGCATATACCAGATTGGCCCATACGCGCCGTTTTATGCGGAAGTTACTGTAGATTCGGCATGGGTTTTCCCGCAAGCCACAACCACCGGCGGCTCCCACTGGATGATACATCGCGGCCAACGTGACCGTGTTATTTCTTCTAACGGTGACTGGACTCGCTTACAATCAGGCATATGGGTAGAATCCTCAAACGTGCGCACATGGGTGGATACCGGCGAAATATGCCCAATAGTAGCCCAAGCCGGGCATTTATCAGAAGGGCGATATGTAACCGGTGAACATGAAGATATAATTAAGTGGAACACCACCATTACCCCGGTGGCTTATGCCGAGTTTGACGGCCAAGAGCTAATTGTATCTATCGGCATGCAGAATGTGCTTCCACCGATTTTTTATACACCGGGCAATACTATGTTTGAAAATATAAGGATAGGAACGTATAACGGCGTATCTGCCTATTTCATGACCCTAAAGCCCGAAGCACGGCTGGAAGGTTTCTATTTTGAGCAAACTGGTAATGAACTGCGGCTGGTATTACGCAGGCGCAGGCCACTTACACCCGGGAACTACCCGCTGGCCGGTTTTACAATCCTGCTGGATGCCGGACATGGCGATACAGACCCTGGGGCATTAGGCCCAATGGGTACCCAATTACCCGAGAGCCATCTGGTGTTAACCTATACCCAAATGATAGCGCAAAGGCTGGAAATTCTAGGCGCAGATGTAGTACTTGTACGTGATAACGATGTATTATACACCCTGCAACAGCGTGTAAATATGAGCCGCAATATAAAGCCTGACATGTTTATATCCATCCACGCCAACAGCACTGCGGAAACCACAAACGCCACCAACATCCACGGCTTTACAATGTGGCACCGCAACCCAAACAGCCTGCCGCTGGCAGAGGCTTTTGTGGATACTATGCACTATATTAACCCGCTAACCACACGCCATAAGATGGTGCACCAGGCAAACCATTTTGTTAACCGGCCTGTGTGGGCACCTTCTGTTATTGTGGAAATCAGCTTTATGAATAATATCCAAGATTTTGCTTGGATGATATGCCCGCTTAACCAGAGTAGGTTTGCATGGGCTACTGTTAATACTATATTGGCGTATCTACAGCAGTAACAACATATGATGGGGGTAATCATGGAAAACCCTACAAAAGACAAAACCAAAATCCTAATGACCCTAATGGGCATGGAGATTGGCGGCGCGGAAACCCATGTACTGGAGCTTAGTAAGACCCTGCAACGCTTGGGTCTTGATGTTCACGTGGTTTCAAACGGCGGCGTATATGTGCGCGAGCTTGAGGAATGCGGCATTAAGCATTACCGTGTACCGCTTCATAACAAGCAGTTTATTAATGTATTTTCGTCATACCGCGCTATTCGCAATATAATTGTTGAAAATGATATTAGGCTGGTACACGCCCATGCGCGTATACCGGCCTTTATTTGTGGGCTTTTGCAAAAACGGCTTAAGTTTAAGCTTGTTACAACGGCTCATGGGCAGTTTTCTGTGGCGTTCCCGTTTAATATGCTGTCTAATTGGGGAGATAAGGTGCTGGCTATTTCCCAGGATATTAAGGATTATTTGCTTGCGCATTATAAATTGCGTGAGGATAATATTAGCCTTACAGTTAACGGAATAGATACAGAGAAGTTTTCGCCGGAGACAGACCCAGCTGGCCTAGCAAGCGAGCTGGGGCTTAGGGCAGACACAAAAAAAATTGTTACGGTAAGCCGTTTAGATACATTGGATTCTATAAGCCTGCCCGCACATAAATTAATTGAAGCGGCAGAGGACATTTCTAAAATCCATGACATAGAAATTATTATTGTAGGCGATGGAGACGATTTTGAAAAAATAAAGGCTAGTGCTGACCTGGTTAACACCCGTACCGGGAAAAAGCTGATACATGTGACCGGACAGCGCACAGATGTAAATAGGTTTTTAGCAATAGCAGATATATTTGTGCACGCCGCAAGAGCCTCACTTGAGGCAATGAGCGCGGCGCGCCCGGTTATTTTAACCGGCGGGGCAGGCTATATTGGCATAATGAATAGCGATAGCAAAGGTGATGCAATACGCACAAATTTCACCTGCCGTGGCTTCGAACCGGTAACGGCGGCTAAGCTTACAGCGGATATTAATACGCTACTGGCAATGCCCGCCAGTGAAAGAGCCAAGCTAGGTGCCATGGGCCGCGAGCTTGTTTTAAGCTTGTACTCACTAGAGAGGATGGCAAAAGACTCCATTACTGTATATGACGAAACACTAAAATCCGCGCAAGAATCATCAAAACGGCGCAGACATGCCAAAGGGCTACTGAGGCAAAACAACGTGGTTATATCCGGCTATTATGGCTCGCACAATAGCGGCGACGATATTATGCTACAGTCCATTGTGCAAAACCTGCGTGCGTATCGTGATGATTTATCCCTAACCGTTCTTTCGCTTAACCCCAAGGAAACCCGCGCGCAGTTTGGGGTTAACGCCATCCACCGTTTTAACTTTATTTCGGTCTTTTTGCAACTTAGAAAAACTGGCCTGCTAATAACCGGCGGTGGCAATCTAATCCAAGACGAAACCAGCACCAAGAGCCTAATTTACTACCTATGGGTAATAAACACTGCCAGGCGGCTTGGGGCAAAAAACATGCTGTACAGCAAGGGTATTGGCCCGGTTAATCGTTCTTCTAATATTGCCAGGGTACGCCGTTCGCTTAATCGCGTTAATTTAATTACGCTTAGGGAGCGGGAGTCTCTGGACGTACTTTCTGAAATTGGCATTACTGGGCCGGAAGTTCACCTAACGGCAGATGCCGCATTTGCGCTACCCCCGGCTGGCAATTGTGACGAGCATCTGGCCGAGATGGGTGTAACTGGGCCGTTTTTTGCAATATCCCTTAGAAGCTGGGCGCATAACCCACCCGATTTAGAAAAGCAGGTGGCGGCTTTTGCTGACCATGTTGTGGAAACTTATGGCTACCAGGCGGTATTTGTGCCTTTAAAGGCAGACCAAGACCTGGATATTTCTCGCAAGGCAATGGCGTTAATGAAGCACCCTGCTTTACTTGCAGAACCGGCACCAAAAGACCTAGACCAAGCCCGGGCGGTAATGGGCGCGGCAACCTTTGCACTTGCAATGCGCCTGCATGCGCTTATTTACGCAATGGAAAAAGGCGTACCGTGTATAGGGCTGGTGTACAGCGCGAAGATACGCCAATTTATGGAGTATATGGGCCAAAGCTGGCATATGCCTGTCGAGGAAACTCAAGTGGACATGTTAATGAAGTATGCCGAAGCCATTCATGCGGATAAAGAGCGTATTTCTGCTGAGATATATGAAGCAGCATGTAAGCTTAGGGAGCTATCAGCCCAGAATGCGCAGCTGTGCGTTGAGCTGATAAACCGGTTTTAATACAACCGACAAAGGTCTATCTTGGCCGCAACCGGCGGCAAGCCGCTCGGTTTTGATACCGTGGACAAAAGCGCTATCACAGTTTAAAAAGCGGGGAGTGTTCTACTATATTAGGCAATGCATGGCCATCCGTTAACATAAAACCATATATCGCATTGTTCCGCATACGCGCCACTAACAGCTTGCAATATCGGGTCGCGGCTTTTGCGGGGCTTATTACTCAGTTTTCGTTTGGGTTTATGTTTGTATTGGCCTTTGCCGCGTTCTACCGTACTAACCCGTATGCGTTTCCTATGTCCTTTCAGCAAACAGTGTCTTATTTATGGATGCAACAGGCTTTTATAATGCTGTTTTTTATGTGGTTCTATGATAATAGTATTTTCGAGGCTATCGAAAGCGGCTCTATTGCATACGAGTTGGTGCGGCCTATGGATTTGTATAGCCGCTGGTTTAGCCAAACAGCCGCTAATCGTGTTTCGCGTACGCTTTTGCGTAGTGTGCCTTTGATTTTGTTGGCTTTTATCCTCCCTCACCCATTTAGGTTGGTTATACCATTAGAATTTGCCCGGCTGGGGTTGTTTTTCGTTAGTATGGTGCTGGCTTTTGGGGTGGTATTGTCGTTCTCTATGCTTATTTATATCTCGTCTTTTTATACGGTCAATAGTGCCGGTACACGGACTCTTGTTGCCGTGGCCGTGGATTTTTTATCCGGTGCGCAAATCCCATTGCCATTTTTTCCTGATACTGTAAGGACTATTGTGGAGCTTTTGCCCTTTGGCTCTATGCAGAATATGCCGCTTCTTATTTTTGCCGGGCATATTTACGGCATGGCGGCTGTTAGAGGTATTGGCTTGCAGGTGTTTTGGCTGGTGGTGCTTATTACCGTTGGGCGGTTTTGGATGGGCCGTACGCTTAGGCGTGTTATAACGCAGGGGGGCTAAGATGAGACTGTATGCAAAGTTTTTTTCTATGCATCTTAAAAGCCAGATGCAGTATAAAGCCTCTTTTGCATTTTCGCTTGTGGGGCAGTTTTTTGTGGCTTTTACGGTGTTTTTGAGCCTTAATTTTCTGTTTATGCGCTTCGATTATGTTGACGATTTCACATATCAAGAGGTGCTAATTTGCTTTGCGGTTATGCTTATGGCGTTCTCCCTTGGGGAGATGTTTGGCCGGGGGTTTGATAGGTTTCCTGTACTTTTGGGTAACGGTACATTTGATAGGGCACTGGTTAGGCCGCGTAATATTGTATTTCAAGTTTTGGCCAGTACCATAGAATTCACCCGGCTGGGGCGCACTTTACAGGCGGTTACGGTTTTTGTATATGTTATCCCGCGTAGTGGCATAGTATGGACATGGGATAAGATTCTTACCCTCTGCCTTATGGTTATCTGCGGCGGTGTTTTATTTTTTGGCCTTTTTCTTATATATGCGGCACTTTCGTTTTTCACTGTAGAGGGCTTGGAGTTTATGAACATTTTCACAGACGGAGGGCGCGAACATGGCCGCTTGCCTTTTTCTGTTTATGGCGAGAATGTGCTTAGGTTTTTGACTTTTGTTATACCGCTTGCATTGGTGCAGTATTATCCTTTGCTATACCTGCTGGGGCGGGAGGAGAGTATGTTTTTTGCATTTACGCCGGTGTTTGCGCTACTTTTTTTACTGCCATGCTATGGTTTATTTAGGTTTGGGCTACGCCGGTACAAGTCTACCGGGTCGTAGCACTAATAATATGATAAAATAGATATAGAAATAACTTGGAGGACGCACATGAAAACGCGAAATAATATAATCGTTTTTTTTCTAATACTTGTTGCCATGTTGTTGTCCGCTTGTGGTAACGAACCAGATGAAGATACCAGCAAATCACCGATATTTAGCATTGGAAATATTGAAAATCATCTAGCATACGCCATTGATATGGCCGG
>Ga0123355_10010683_pt1 | contig 14102 bp, 8 predicted proteins | sample TergutEmb28metaG_3_FD_89872 | JGI IMG/M metagenome (GOLD analysis project Ga0123355, IMG submission 89872) | Embiratermes neotenicus P1 segment gut microbial communities from Petit-Saut dam, French Guiana - Emb289 P1 | ecosystem: Host-associated > Arthropoda: Insects > Digestive system > Gut ... | reverse complement strand
TCTTTTTTTTTCTTTTTTTTTTTTTCCCTCCCCCCCCCCCCCTCTCTCTCTCTCTCTCTCTCTCTCTCTCTCTCTCACTCACACACACACACACACACAGTGTGATTTTAAAATGTGAGTCATAGATAAGCTACATATGTATGCTTTTACACTTGACGTGATAAATTAGCAGAAATCAGAGGGAAGTACATTTTTTGTCCTTCAGCTAGATGAGGGCTCTGTTCACTGAAGACCTCAGTTACATTGCTGTGTAAGTCTTAAAAACTCAGTTTCATTAGTTGTTATAAGGTATCTCAGTACTGCTTTGTAAGATTCAGTAACCTTCAGCGTAGTAATTAACACTTAGTTTTTGAATATAAACTACAAAAATGTGTGTATGAAGTGCTGCGAGACTATAGACTTATTAAGTGCCTAGTAGACCTGAGTTTTGTTTCTGCTGCATTCTGTGTGTGAGGAGTGAACAGGAACTAATGGTGTGATTGAAAGGACACTTTTACATGGAGACATTTCAAGATTTACAAAACAGGAAGTATACAAGGGTAGAATTTGTTAACATTTCAGATGTGTTTATTTGTGATTGGTTTAGCTATGAGTTTAAAATTGAAATGAAATTGCCAGGAATATATAACAATGTTCTTTAAGAAATTATTTATGCTTGTTACATTTATAACTGTTGTCAAATACCTGAGAAAAATGAAAATACAGGTGGGCTGGGTATCAGCACTTTACATACTTCAGGAACATCTGTGATTTGATTAGGAATTTCTTTCTAACATCTGTGTGGAGTTTGGTATGCCTCTGAAAATAATTAGGTTGGTTAAAATGTGTTAAACTGGAGAGGCAAACATTTTTCTTGTATATTTCCTCATCATAATGGCCTGAAACATGGAGATGGTTTATCACCATTGCTGTTCAGTTTTACAGTATGCCATTAGGAAGGTTGTACCAGTTGGCTGGGAGGGACTGAAATTGAGTGGCACAGGAAAACCCAAACTTTGTTAGTCAATAGAAAGGAGCTTGGTTTGCAAGTAAATGCTGAGGAAATTAAGTAGGTGTATGGTCATGTCTTGTCAAAAGAATTGAGGACAAAATTACAGCAAAGATAACTAGCTAATAAATCCTTTGAAAATGTGGCAAAGTTCAAATATTTCAGTATCCACATGGTAAGTATAAATGGCCATCGGTTGTCATGTAGTTGTTTGCACTAATGTATTTTTTAAGTGTATTCTGAGTCACTTTTGTTCTGCAGGGATTGATGGAAGTGAAGAAACACTCACTCATTCAAACAGACAAATGTGAAGAACAGTTGGTGCTTCAGGAGAGGGTGGATGAACTAATGGTTCAGTTGACTCTTGTTCAAGAAGAGAAAAAACAGCTTCAGGATGGGAAGGTAAATCAGAGTGGTGTACATAGCTTTGAGAATAGGAACATGGCTGTATATTTGGCCAGTCAAATAATTTGAAGTTTGATGTAACTGCTGTATGGTGCATTGTAGGCTAGTAATATAGCATCAGTAGTGGTTGACAGGCATCTCTGCTCCATGTTTGCATTGCTTGAATCTTGTATGGGCTACCAACTCTGTTGAGATTCACGCTCAGTCTCTCTAGGTGAATGCTTCTGCCAAACTCTTTTGTCACGCACCATTACAATAGACTTCTGAGGGACACAGTAACATTGGAGCTTCATTTTTTTATTTTATCTCTGGTCTGCTTCTGTACTTCGGTAGAAGTCAGAATTTGCACAGATTTATGGATTGTGAAGCATGGGGTGTCATGTAAGTAATTAAAGTGAAAAGGCACACCAATCTATGAAGCAATGTAAGCAAGGTTCTTTTGATGAGTAGAGCAACATCAACAAGGCATAAGGTTGGGATTTTTGTTTTTATTACACCAAACAAAATATGAAGGAATTTTTTATTCAGCTCTGAGATGGTTAAAAAATTGCAGAGTTCAAGTTGTGTCATGCTGTTATTTACAGGTTTTTCTGACATCTGAGGTAGATTCTATGGCCAAAATAGTTCAGGATTTGGAATCTGAGCTTGCAAGAGCTCAAGAAGAGAATGCAGAGCTGAACAAGAGCATAGAAGAGCTGGATGATCAGCATCAAGATGCAATTGGTTTGTAGTCTTGTGCCTCATTGTTATTGCTTCATGAGGAATTCTTAGTAGTACAGTTAGGATAGTTGTCCCAATTTCATAATGTGTGTTTGTAAATTTATGTTATGGAATTCAACAGACTTTACAGTCATGTTTATGGCATGGGAAATACATATGATACTCATGAGGAAAAATTGTGTTTATGAATTTCTTTTAAGTAGAACAGTTGTTAACATGGTGTAAATCTCGTGCATAAAGTAACAGCCCTACTACATTTGCTGCCTTATGTTTGTCTCATAAGAGATAAACTTTAATTATCAAGAAAAAGATACTTCAGTAATGTTACTCTGTATTTGTAAGGACATAGTTATTTGTTTAGTGTAGAGATTTGGAAATGTACTCTCATTCAATTACCTGAAAACCATTAAGACTTATGGTAAAAATATATTGGCTGTGAAGTGTGTGTTTCATTCCCCTATACAAGTTTTGTTTTGAGTATCTTTTACCCTAAATATTTACCGAGTTTTGCTTCATATAGTCACAAAAATGCATCTATGTCTTCCTGTAAACTGATTATTTAATTGCGTGATCTAAATTAAAACTGAAATAGTGGGACAAATTTTAGGAAAACCAGAATCAGAATTTATGAAAATCCACTCAGCAGTTCTTTGAGTTTTTTCATGCATACGGACATATGGGCAGGTTGATTGTAATGGGACTGTAAGGTTGCAAACCTAAATGAAATTGTGTCATTTAGTGTCTGCATTTTTCTTTCTGTAGTCAGGAATAGATGATATGCTTGTAAAGCACACAAAATTTATATTTATGGTTATGTGACTGCTTGCTGTTTTTGCTTCATGTTTTTTCAGACCAGTTGCTGCAAGTAAAGGAGTCACTTTTGAAGCAGTATGAAAAACTACTCTCTGAGTCAGAAACCCTGAAGCAGAGGGTTGAGTTTGAGGAGCGCAGAACACAAAGTGAAAGCTTTGAAAAATTTGATGTGGGAACAGAATGTTTTCCAGCAAACTTGTACAAAGCAATCCAGACTGAACCATGCAGTGACTTTCAAGACAATGATGTGATGCATGTAAAATGCAGAAGGAATTTGGAGACAGAAATTCAGGAGAAGATCTTGAAACTTGTAACATTTGAAATCCCAAGAGATTATTATAGCTCTAACAGTAACAATAAAGATGACATTACGCCCATGGGGACTGTGGAAGCTTTAGTCAAGATGTGTGTAGAATGTAAATGGCAAAGAGACACATTGGAACGTAAAGTTACAGAGCTCATGAAGGAACTCCGAGATGCCAAGCATACGTATGAAGAGCGCAGCAAGGCAGCCTATGAACTTGACTGTGAGTGTAGGACACTGAAGGGTAATGTTGAAACTCTGATAGAGGAGCTGATGGTTTGTAAGAGTGGTGGTGGGGAAACATTGGCTCCCATCCTAGAAAAGAGTGAGGAGACAGAAGCACTGGAGCAGAAAATTGTAATTTTAGAGAATGAGATAGAGGTGCTGAGGGAGGCCAGGTCAAACCTGGAGGTTGAGGCTAAGGCACTGAGAGAAGAAGGACAGAAACTTGACAGTAAGCTGCAGACAGCAAATGCAATGCTACGAAACCAAGAGAATCTTGAGGCAGAAATTAACAGGTGGCAGAATGCAGCAATTAATGCAGGTGGAGAATTAAAAGAAGCTTTAGCAGCTAAGCATTGCCTGGAAGAGGAAGTAGAAATGTTACATAGCCAGCTACTGAAGGTGGAGGCCATGACTCAGCATCAAGTTTCTTCAAGCCAAAAGATGGTTGAAAAGTTGGAGGAAGAGGTTGCACAGCTCCAGGAAAGACTGCTTGACCAAGAAAGTCTGAGAAGTCAAAATGAGGGCTTGTTAAGTATGGTAACCTACACGCAAGACCAGCTGCATCTCTCCAACCTCGACAAGTCTAAATTGAAAGATGAAATAGAAGAACTGCAGAAGCACATTGAAGCACAGAGGCATTTGCAAACAGAAGTTTCAAGTCTTCAGCAGCACCTCCTTGAAACACAATGTGCAAAGGAGCAACTGACAACTAAAATAAGAGAGCTGGAAGAGACTTCATTGAGGATTTCAGAGTATGAATGCCATTCTCGGGAGTTACATGAAGAACTTGAAAACTATAAAGAAGACTTGGAAGCTATGAAAGTAAAACTGAATGAAAAGGAAGATCAGTTAAATGATGAAATGAATTCTAAGTTACTGATCCAAAAGGAATTAGGCCTTGTCCAGGAAGAACTGAATTTAAAGTTGGAAGAAATTTCTAAATTTAAGGATGGAAAGACATTATTTGAGCAGAACCTCATACACATTGTCCAGGAAAAGTCAGATGCAGAAAGTAAATACAAAGAGCTGCTATCTGACCTTCATAGTAAAGATGTGGAAATACTGAACTTGACAACAGTGAAGCTGCAGTTAGAACAAGAGGTTGAAAGACTCTGTTCTCCCATAGTGCAGACAGAATATCAGGTCACAGCCACAGAAGTTAACAGATGGAAGGAAATAGCTGAGGCATATGAAAGACAGCTGAGTGAGGCATTTAAAGTGCGAGATGAGTTGGAACAAGAGTGCAGAAGACTGTACTTGATTGAGACTCGAATTCAAAGTCAGGAACATCTAGACCAAGAGGTAGAACAATTGACAAAAATGTTAGCAGAAATGGAACAGAAGTCTGATCAGTTACTAACTGACAAATTATTGTTGGAGAAACAGTTTGCAGATATTAAACAGCAGCTTCATAATATTGTAGAAATGGAGAAAGAGGCAAAGGAGAGAGCAGCCTCAGCAGAACAACAGCTTAGGGATGTACTAAATGATAAAGCTGAACTAGACACAAAGATTCAGATTATGCATACTGTTGAAGAAAAATTCAAGAATCTACAGAAAGAATTTATCAGAAAGGAGGAGTTGAACTTCAGTCTGCAGCAGGAATTGAGTGAGGTTGCATCAGCAAAGTGTAAACTAGAAGTGGAATGTAAGAGGCTACTTGCTGTGGAAGGAAAGCTTCGAAATCAAGAGAGCCTGGAACTTGAATTGAAAGAGTTGAGACAGAAGTTAGCAGGTGTTGAAAAAGAACTGGATGAAGCTATGGTAGCAAAGTCACAGATGGAGGATGGTTGTAAGAAAGTTGATACAGCACATGGACTACTCGAGTCTGAAGTCGTTACTCAGAAAAGCAAGAGTGGAGTCCTGGAGGAATGTGCAATATGGAACCATCAAGAAGTGGTGAAAATGAATCAAGAGATAAAAATTTTACAGAGTAAACAACAGGAACTTCTGTCTTTTCTGGGAAATAAGACGCATGAAAATGACATACTTAAAGCAAACAACATACAATTGCTGCAAATGATTGCAGAACAGACGTCAGGTACCGCCAGATGTGAGGGGGAGTGTCAATTCCAGTGTCATGAATCAGCACATATGGCAAAGGAAATAATTGCAAATCTGTCAAAGATCATAAAGGACAAGGACATGGAAATTGAAGCCCTGAATCAAAATTCAGGAACTCTACTACATCATTATGACACCCATTCTAAAAGTGAAGAGTTTGTGAAATTCCAGGAGTCAGTCTCTGGACAGCTCAGCAGACTTAATGATGAAAAAACAGAGTTACTGAGAACTGTGCAAGTGAAGCATCAAGAAAATGTTCAGTACAACAATAAAATTCAACAACTGACTGGTCTGCTGGAGCAGGAGATGAATAAACTTGCAGAAATGAAGTTCCGATATGCTAACTTGGCTCAACAGTATGAGGAGAAACTGAAGTTATTGCTCAATGTGCAGAATGATTTGGCTGCTGCAATGTCAAGAATTCAGCAGCTAGAAAAGGGACACACAAAACTAGCCTCTTGTAATGATGCAGGTGAAAGTGACAATGCTGACATTATGCGGAGAATGTCTGAACTTGTTCAAAGGCATGCGCAAGAACAGCAAGCAATGGAAAACACAATTCAGTCGCTACATTCACAAGTAAAAGATCTGCAGAAGCAGGTGCTTCAGTTGTCAGAACAGAAACACACTGAACCAGTCCCTCATAATCAGAACAAGGTGAGTTTTGCAGTAAGGGTATGACACCTTTGGTCCTAGTGCAGTAAAATTTATACACCTAAATGTTGAAAATTTCTTTATGATTCTGCCAAGGTTTGTCACAGTTGCTGATTTATTGCAGATCATCTGTATTTAACATTCCATTGTTTGATATATATTTCATTTACAGACATCCTTGAATACCCATGTCTTTGGAAAAGCTATGCACCCAATTTTTAAAAAAAAGTTCATATAAATTTAAAGTTTATGTGTATGATTTGAAGTTTTCCTGTGAATAAGTACACAAATATCCTCTCAAGTGATGCCATATTGTAGTTGAATTACTGTAAGCTGCGTAACACATAATGTTGTTCCAATGGCAGATGGTGGAGAAGTTATCTCATCATCGCTCTGGCATCCCAGTAGAGTTTGATGGTGTTCTTGAGCACTTGCTGGTCGGTATCGAGTTTAGGGCGATGTACCAGTTGTTTCTCATCTGTGGTGGAGTTTGGCATTTGGCATATTATACACTCACTAGATTCATATATTCCAATCTTTCTTAAATGAGCTGCTAAGCAGTCATGCCCTGTCTTGAGTTTAAAATTTGCTACTGCCTTCTTCCTAGATTTGCCTTTGTATTCTGCCCATATTTTGTGGATATATCCCCATTTCTTTGTTGCGACCAGCTCATCAGTTTCTTGTTTTTACTTCTTAGCTATTTTGCGATTCAAGAGTTCTTTCAGTGAGTCAGCTTGTGTGGATGTTTCTTTAGTATGTAAAGTGGTACCCTTTTTGGCTAGTTTGTCTGCTATCTTGTTTCATTCTAGTCCAACATGGGAGGGAACCAACTGAAATATGACTATTTTATTGAAAGCCTCAAGATTTTTGAGAGCCTGTTTTATGTCATTTATCTTTTTTATTTTTGCTGACTGTTGGAAGAAACTGCTTGAATAGCTGCTTTTGAGTCCAGTAGGACAATCACTTTTTAAAATGCTTGAAGTCTGTATAGGAGCTGTTGTAGAGCCAGGGAGACAGGGAGATAGCCTCTATTTCTCCACCGAAGTTTGATTTATTTATGCCAACAGTAGCATACTGTGAGAAGAGCTTGCAGTGTTCTCCTGCTTCAACTGTATTTGTTTCATCTACCTGAGATTGATCAATGTCGACTCTGAGCCATTCCTTCACAGGATAATGAAGGTCTTTCATTTCTAATATAGTTAATTTTAAGACCATTTGGGATGTATCTTTCTTCTATAGGTCTACTGTTAGTGATAAATTTGTTGCAACTGTCATGAAGTCTAATTGGTTGGTGGCTGGAATGGTAGGTTCTATCTGAGTTTGAATGTTCATTAGATTTTAGAAGTTTTGATATTTATTGGTGTAGGTTGGGTTTTGAGTGTTTGATGTGGGGTATTTTGGTTGGTCCAGCTGGCCCAGGAAGAAGCTTGTAATTTAATGAAGGAGGCTGCTGCTTGTTTTTGTATTTCCAGACTAATTGGCAGATTTTCTGTGTATATTTGGAGCGCTGTAACTGGTGTTGTTACTCGCATCCACAGAAAACGGAAATTGCAAGCAATTTCAACATCTGTTACCTTACACAGCACAAATTAGAACCAAGCTGAAAGAAGAAAGTAAAGATACGTAGAAACCAAAAGGGTGTGAACAGAGGAGATGGCCATCTGGAAGAACTGTTCACAAAAGAATTCTCAATGGAGGAGTTAAAGGAAGCAATAAAAAACATTAGCAACAAAAGGCAACCAGGACATGACAAAATATTCCCAGAATTTATTAACTAACTTGGACCAAAGGCTATAGACCCGCTGCTCTTAATATATAACAAGTTCTGGACAAGTAAAATAAGCCTCGCAGCAGAATGGACAAAAACAGTGATCATACTGATATTAAAGCCAGGAAAACCAACAGAAAAAATGGAATCATATTGACCAATCACTGTTACCTCAATCCTTGCAAAAGTTTTTGAAAGAATTATATTACCAACACTAAAATGGTTCCTAGAAAGTCAGAATCTATTAGTCAAAGAACAAGCTGGTTTCAGAAACAACATGTCACCATCAAATGTACCGATGAGATTTGTCCAGGATGTGAAACAAGGATTTAACCAAAAAAAGAGTGCCCCTGCAATGTTCCTAGACTTTAAAGGTGCTTTTGACATGGTCTGGAAAAGCAAGTTGATGAGTATGCTCAAGATGTATGGAGTGAGAGGAAACATGCTCAGCTGGGTCAGTGTACAGTGGGATGAGGCAGAATCAAAGTATAAGCAATCAAAAATATGCCTCCCACAGGGAGCTGTCTCTAGCACAATATAATTCAATATATACTTCAGCGATCTCCCCAAATGTTTGAAAAAGATAGAAGGAATAAAAGTTAGCATGTTCTTGGACATTGTAGTGATTCGGTCACCAGCAAATATTAACAGCAAACAACAAAGAACCCTGGAGAAAATTATGAGTCACTCCCTAGAGTTTCTTAACTCATGGACAACAGAGAATAACATGATCATTAGCAAGTCAAAAACTAGGTACCAGTTTTTAAAGCAGAGTTCAATCTGAAAATTGTTGACCAAATGCTACACAAGAGTGCCAGTGCAAAATACCTGCATGTACTGCTTGACAATAACACATACTGTTTTCAAATATGAATGCTGTGTTTGTTGTTTGTATCTACTACAGCCTCATATTTTCCAGGATCTGATGCCCTGTCACAGAGGACATGCGCTTCTTTTCCTGATACACAAATTAATCCAATATAATTTTTGGCATTTGTCCCAGGCTTATTTCAGAAACTTGAATTTCATGTTCTGCCACCTTTTAACTGTTTCATTTTGGTTGGTGATGTTTACTGAAACTGACACGTCACTTAACATATTCACAGAGTTTAACTCCTCTTTCATAGTGTTAAATCATCTTGCTACAGATGACCCTCTGCTTTCCTGTACCATTTATTTCTTCTTAATCTAGCTTGTTAACACAACTTTCATTACATGTTGTATTTTCTGCCAGCGGCACAATTTATAATTTCTTCTGCCCCATGAATTATTTCCATTTCTTGAATGATGATAGATTGTATTTGTAGGCCTTCAGTAGGCTACTCACATTTGGCATAGCATATGCACATGACCCCACAGGTAAATATTTGTTTGTGCACTTCAACTGACTGTTGTTCTTGAAGTGAAGGGAAAAGTGTGAGAGTTACATTGTGTTGTTGCCTTTATCATGGAAGTTGACCCTGAAGATGATGGCAGAAGGTCTCTCCGAAAAAATCAGTTCCCGTAATTGGATACATGGTGCCGCAAGCCAAAAGACTGCAATCTTCAGCTACTTGCATGAGAACCTCAAATCTCACAAGTTGTCAAATCTGTACAGCATCTTCCCACAAGGTGCACAGTATGTCATTGCAAAGTCACATGTCCTGAGGCAAACTGAAGTTGTCTCTATGCATGCGATGAAGACATATGGAATAGTATAATGCTAATGATTTTGTAACCGTGGCACTAGGTGGACATGAATGAAAAGCTTTCTGCCCCTGCCACTTCCCTAGGTGGGGAAGTGACCCCACTGTCAATGGAATGGGTGGAAAATTAATGGGACTCCAAATTTTACAACGATGGTAACAGGACACGGAAATATTAAGTCATATTTGCACAAATACAAAATTATGGACAGCCCAATGTGCTGCTGCAAAAGAGGAGAACAAACAATCGACCACATATTATTTGACTGTGAAATAGTTGAGCAGGAAAGAGACAGACTTAAAGCTGCAGTGCTACGGTCAGAAAACTGGCCCATGAGTAAAGATACACTTATCAACAAATATAGTAAAAACTTTAAAAAATTCATGGACAGTCTATCCCTTGATAAACTATAGAGAACAAAATAACTCACATTTAAGTCGACAAACTTGTACATAGAAAAAGTAAGAATTCTAAGATGATACGTAATTGTGTAAGAAATCACCAGTGCATGTAGTATTACTTACAGTAATGGAGCATATAGAATAAATAAATTAAATTAAAAAAAAAAAGAGGATGGGTGGGTCTGAGAGCTGGTCTAGGTGCTTTGGAGAAGAAAAAATATCTTTCCTCTGCCATCATTGACAGTACAGTTAGTCCCAAATACACTGTCTGGGCTCATTGTGTATTAAGGCCCTGCATCTGAATGAATTTTGAAATGTTTTGTATGCCTGCAGACAGTGAATGTGGATGTCCCGGTTCCTGAGAGTCTTCAAGTGCAACTGGAAACATTGCAGGCCAAATACAAACAAATGGCAGACAGCCTTTTGCAGGAGCAAACTCGAAACAAATACCTACAAAATGAGGTATGATGCTAATTTCTTAAAAGCACTGTGATGTCACTGTGTTATATTGATGTAATGGATCTCACAGTTGGGTGGGTAGCTTCCTGTTATGTTCAGGAGATGCCAGGTTCATATCTTTGCCCATGTACATTATCTTGTCTGATATCTTTATGGCTCTTCCAACTCTGTGCTAAAGTTGGCATAGGTTGCAAATGCTGTTCCATCTTTACAGTATACCTTTGCAGTCACCTTACCATTTAGTGCTATGTAACTGGTGTAATTGAAAGAGCATCTATATGTACAGTAATATGTTTACACCCATGTTGACTTTGAAATGTCATATTTCTGAAACATAGTTGACTGTGTGACTAGTTCCACTAACTCTGGAGCTTTATTGGATGATGAATTTGTAACCTTTATCTGCGTTGTCAATGACATTGTCATCCGTCAGCCTTAGAATCATTGCAGTTTATGAGCAATGTTTGGCATTGCATTGTAAACAGTATTGCACATGTAATAAAAAATTTGGTCATAGTATAATCCTGATCTAAGGTTTCTTAAGTTTGAGATTTTCCTGTGTTTTATGTTCATTTGTTGTGCTCCTGACCATAACCGAATGTACATAATGTATAGTTTTGCCTGATGTAAAGTTTATAGTTCCCCCCCTCCATTATGGACACAAAAATTTATTTCACCTTTTGGACTCTCAATTTAGGGTTTGTGTTTACACCTTTAAAGTTTGGGTTGCATAAATTATGCCATGATTATGCTCAGTGTAAGTGATGTTAGAACTGATTGCAAACTATCACCTGTTGATTCCCGAGTCAGCCAGCATGTTGTTTGTCAGAAAGCTCTTGATGAAGCTGTTTTCACATGAGAACATTTCAGACTCATTATTGTGGGTCTTGGGTGTAAGGTACCTGGAGGGTGGTAATCATTAGAGTACATCATGCTGACAGAGTAGTGGTCTTTTGTACCCTGTATAATGAAACTCTAATTATAGTAGTTTTTGTAATTTTTTTCTTTCATGTCCCATAAAATTAATGTAACAATGTAAATATAAAATGGGTTGATGGTAAACATCATTAGGTTTAAATTTAGAGTGAAAGTGATGCTTTTGCAATTGCAGTAGTAGTTTTCTTATTCATATTTACACAGTCTCCATTTCAGATCTTTCTCATTTTAAAATATATACAGCTTTTGTTTGTAGATGAATCTTTAATGGAGCTCTAGTGTGTAAGAAAATCTGTTACACATTGTTCATCTCTTGTAGTCTAAACTTAGAAATATTTGTCATATTTATATATAAATATTCATTGCCAAGCTTTAATTGATGAACAAGAATAAACTTGTGAAATGTAAGTTGTTATGCTGTAACGACACCAGACATTCAGCTACATAACATTGTTCCAGAAATTTCTGTGTTTAAGTAAGTTACTCATGAGAATTGAAGATGAATATTTGTTTCATAATTGTGTCTTTTTCGCATCATATGCTAAAATTTACATTCCCTGCTGGATGGCAGAAAAACATGTAATTTATGATAGCTGTTATAATGCAAGAGTGGAGTAAGATCCTACCATGATCCAAGAACTATACAAAGTTGTAATTCTTTCTCTGTGAGCTTTTTTATGCCATGTCACAATCTGATTTACTTTTTGGTTAGAGCAGGAGTGGATAAGTTGATTATAATATTGTGAGCAGCTCATTTTATTTCATACAGGAGCATAAATTGATTACTGGTACTTAATACGTTTAGTACTGCCAGCATATGCTGAATTCATTATGTCTGCTAAACCCATGACAGCTTTCATTGCTACAAATATACCCACAGGTGTCAGCCAGGAGTATCTTCTGTATGTGAACTGTACATTATGTATTTTAGGTGAAATTATAGTATTTGTTATTGCGAGTTCAAAACATTACTTTTAATTCAGTTTTAAGTGATATTCCGGATAATGAGGTATGCTGTAATGTAACATTGTAAATATTATTTGTGTAAAGGCTGAGTGTAAATATGTACAAGTAAAGGTACTGTTATTCCTGTATTCATTTAAGCAGGACACCATACTGTACTATACCATACAATTAAAATTTTAATTGGATGCACATATGTACATGTGCATGCACACATATTCATTCATTCACATCGGTGTTACTTCCCAAATCTGTAAAGCTTCCAAAGGGCGTTTTTGCAGAGTGATAAAATAGAGAAGATAGGGGCCTATACTCAGGTAATTATAGTTTTGATCAGAGGGTAAATTTATATATTGCTGCCAAATCATGTTTCTTGCCAGGTACAAGAACAGTGTGAGAAAGAGTGTGTGCTGCTGAAGGAGCTTGAGAGGTTACGGCTCCATCTGGTGGCAGTAGAAGAGGGTTACACACAGGAGGCCCTGAATGCTGAAGAGCAGGTGAAGGAGCTACAGAACAAATTGGCACAGGCCGAAGAGAGGATCAAGAATTCCTCTACGGCTTACACATCAGCAAGGTTAGTATAGTTCTTATAATTTTGAGTTTATATGTGTCAGGAAGAGGGGCTTTGACACACATGCACAGTTCTGCTTATACTAATGAGCAAGGTATCGCAGTGGTAATGGTGTACCTGTATATGAATGCATGCCATCGTTGAGACTACTGTCTGTATTGAGGTTTTATTATTCTCCTCTCTGTCTCAAAAGGAATTAGATATAGTCACTGAAATAAGCCATAATTGGTGTGACGGTGATAATGAATGAACTGTAACAGCTGGGCAACTGAAATACTGGTTGCAAGCCTACAAGTACAATCATAGCAAGGGTGTGAAAGTTGGAGGTTTATCCAAGTAATTTAAAAGCCCTCTGTCACTTTCATTTAACAGGAAATGTGAATATTAGACTTTTTGGAGAGTCACTGGTTTATGTAATCTTGATTTCAACTTTCGCCATGCTTTCTTCTGGGTAATTCCCCGTCGCCTGAATTTTATATTCCGACGTTTCGGGACACACTGTTTGTTCCATCTTCGTAGGCAGGTAGGCATGAATTATGACTGGATTTGAGAAAAGTTGGAGTATTTATACAAGAAAAGGTTTGGCTCAAAAATAGCCTGAGCCAATAGGAAGGAGGTTTATGTAAGTTTGTGTTCAGGCCATGGAGGAAGCACATTTTGTATAATAGTGTGGGTATAGTGAGTTGCAGCAGACTAATGAGGACCCCATAAACATGATACCCTTTCCCATTCAGCGTCCTCTTCTGAAGTCTGTTGTCTTCCTGCTGGTTCTTGCTTCAGCTTGTTTCCTTTTTCTATTAATTGAATGAACCCTTGACAAGTCAGTAAGGCACTTGGCAGTACACTTCCATACATATTTTGAAAACGGTATTCAGTGGCTGCATGGGTGTGAACCTGGCAAACCATATCGTGCACTGGACTTCAGCATCAGTGGATGCTATTTTCTTTAGTTTATACAGGGTGCGGCAGAAAGAACACCCTGATTTGGGAGGGGCATAGCTTCGGGTGGGGAGCGCGTACAGTGGTGGGGAGCGCGTCGTTGAACAGCGGTGTACGTGCCGTTTTCAGTGTACACCATGGCGTGGTTGGGAGAACATCGAGCCTTTATTGTTGAGGAGTTTATAAAAATGGCAGGTCACCGGTAG
>Ga0123355_10010681_pt1 | contig 14104 bp, 13 predicted proteins | sample TergutEmb28metaG_3_FD_89872 | JGI IMG/M metagenome (GOLD analysis project Ga0123355, IMG submission 89872) | Embiratermes neotenicus P1 segment gut microbial communities from Petit-Saut dam, French Guiana - Emb289 P1 | ecosystem: Host-associated > Arthropoda: Insects > Digestive system > Gut ... | reverse complement strand
AAGAAGAAGAAGAAGAAGAAGAAGAAGTTTGCATAAGATGCAAGGAGCATGTATCATTTGACATTTCAGTAACTCCTGTAACTGCTGGTCCACATTCTGAGAACAATCATGGTCATTTTCCCATCCAAGCTCCTAACTGCATTTACAGTGTTTGACTACATACAATCCCATTCTTAACCACTCAGCCTGCAAACCGTCCACACTCTGATCTGTAACTATGTATATCCTTATTAAATGCATACTCATAGTTTCACAGTTTCATGAATGCCCTCAACTTTATAATATGAAAACTGGTTCTACAAATTACTTACCAATTATAAAATAAACTTATGAGGTATTCATGCTATCAACACACTGTAAAAAAAGAACTACTAATTTCTGTTATAAAAATACCTACAAAGGAAAACATTTCAAACATTCTCAAAATGAAAACAGAAAATACACCACGACAACACAAATTTCACGGACGAAAATGCATCCAACTCTACATTGAAAATGTGGAGGAAAATGTAATATTTCTCCTCTTACCTTATGCACATCATAAATAGTAGACCACACCATGGTTCCGGTCTTTTGAAAATGAAACAAACAAACTATATTGATACTCTTGATAAAAGTTTCAGAACAGAAACCAATCAGTTTACCCAGTGTTCTTGAAATGCCCTTGCCACTTTCCCACCTTGCACACCAACAACCCTGAGTTCCTGCACGACTCAGCCACATCCAGTAACTGCCTTAGCTAAGGTAAAAGATCCAATCAAAACTCTTGGTCCCCACTTGCCTGACTTCAAAAATAGACTTTGTGTTTGGTGCCAGCAGTGTTCAGAAAGTCTACACTGATGCAGCATTCTACCTCTCAACTGGCAGTCAACATCTGAAAATCTGTGAGTTCAAACCTTTCCTTAAGATGACTACACGATGAAGTGAAGACAAAAATGAAGTAAACAACTCTAAGAAAATATAGAGCAGGTATGATAATTCAATTCCCAGGTGCCATCCTCAACATTTTGGTTCTAACTAGTGGCTTAATCAAAATGTACAATTGCAGCAGTGAAATTTTACATATTCATTTACAATGCACTCATATTTTAAACTCTTTTGCCTCTTTCTAACCCATTTGTATTACATGACACTAAGTAAACAAGCTGGCAGTGCTACTGTCACACTAGGATACACTGTGCAAACAAATCATCCAAGTTCCAGTAACATACACAGCACTAGTTCATTCGCAGGTATAGGATGCACTAACATAAGAACTAAACATCTGCTAAAGAAATTGCAATATATTAACTCTCATATTACAATGTGATCATTTATGTTTAACATCAATTTCAGTGGGGTGGTAGCCATTCATGTTAGAAATTACGTTTAGTGCCAAATCATGTGTCAATGTGCTGCTTTTGATAAGTAACATAGTATTTGTCTATGGTTTATCAGTTGTCTATAAAAAGGGTATCATTCTTATAAGAACAATGTCTTTACTGCACATTATTCAAGGAGCTGGATCATCTGTTGTCATTTTATTGCATCAAAATCAATTTCTACATTTCCATATGAATATATTCCAAAGTCAGTAGTAATTTGTACATGGAGGATTCCAGTCTTCTGGGATGTTACACTGCATTGCTGGATTAAGTGCTTCCTGACAAATCAATGGAAAGTACTGCCTTCATCTTCTAGGGCTGAGTGATTCATTCTACTCAGTGATGCAGCATCACATCCCAGAGACCAAAATCCTCAAGTACACCACTGTAACTATCTCAGAACTCACAATTTGTAAATTAATTGCAAAAATTCCTTGTTACAGCCTGAACAACACAGACATTAATCACCTGTTCACTCTTTTATTCACCTAACAATTACCAGTGATGTGGCACACATCCTCAGTTTTTCATCACACAGAATGCTCACTGCTGTTGTTAGATTGTAACCACAATCATAACTCAAGATGAACAGAACAGAAAACACTGTACAGATAAGCACATCCATAAATGCATATAATCTCCCATACAGTTTTCCTCATATGTTATGTGAAAATGCAACACAATAACCTAGTGAGTGTAGCAGGAAAGGTTGTAAACAGAGGCATTCATGGCAAAATCTAAGGTACTATCCTGGTGAAAAGTACAAAAACATAGTTATGATTACCAGTATCCTGGCTAAAATTCAAACCATGCACCTCTCAAATAACAGCCATAAACATTACACTTGCTCTGGTGAATTCATCATAATTATTTAACGCTCGAATATCTGAAAACTGCAGTTCTTGTAATTACAACACCAGCACCAATGCACGTACCAATAGCTAATGTATTTTAACATAACTGCTCCTCTTATTCTACATATTACTCACACATCAATTTTCAAAATTCACATTCAAATAAGGTTACATATACCCCACATTAAGTAACGTATCGAACTACTACTCTATTAACGTTTATACTGTGCCTATTTGCAAGAAGGGTGATAAAAAATCTCCAGTCAATATCAAGAACATGAAAATTTTATCCAAAGTTCCACTCCCAATGTGAATTCCATATGCAGATAAAATTACTGAGGATCACCAGTGTGGATTTCAATATTATACATAATCCACCAACCAGGCACATGAAATAAAAAATGGGAATATGATGTGACAGTACATCAACTATTTACAGACTACAAGGAAGGCAATGTTTAGAAATGTGGAAGAGTCTATATAAAATTGTCACTGAGTTCCTTACACCCATGAAACTACTAAGATTAATTAAAAAGCACTTAAATGAAACCTATAGTAAAGTCTGGGTATAAACATTAGTCTGATACACTGCCTATTTGGGATAGTCTGAATTTGGGTGACTGATCATCTTCAAGTAACAATACCTTTAGAATATGCCATTAGAAAGGTCAAAAGAAACCAAAGAAGGCTGAAACTGAGTAAGAAACATCGGATACTGGTGTATGATTGATTGATTGATTTGCATTGGGTTCGAGCCCTTACAGTCCCGATGCACCTAGGCCTTACAGACAGGTCCTTTGTGCCCCACGATCTGATATCAGCTCAGGAGAGTCCTGTCCCTTTACCAAAGTTCCAGATGGCCCTCAGACTTAAAATCTTAATGTCCTCTTGTTCCAAAAATGAACCCAGATACACTATTCTTTTCTCTCAAAAAATCCCAGCAAGCCAATACCCTCCAGGTTCCCCAGTGGGGTCCCTATGGAGAGAGATACCTGCTTACAGGGCATCCTTACATCTCTCTTGATATGTCTCTTTATCTCAAAGGCCCTAAGAAAAGAGCGGCCCCTATACAAACAGATGCCCATTCCAGAGCCTTATTTAACATATCTTTCAGGGTCTCAAGTAATGGAGCCCTCCCTCCAGATCCCCCTCAGAGAGAGCTGCCCTGATCCTAGAGCCCTCCTTCATTCATCATTCAAAGTCCCCGGTATATGAGCCCCCCCCCCCTCTTGATTCCAGGTTCCCCTTGGACATAAAGGGGCCCCTAAAGAGAGAGATGCCCACACCCACAGCCTTTCTTAACATGCCTTCTAGGGTCCCCAGTAAAGGAGCTCTTCCCAGAGGCCCTCTGCAGACAGCCTCTTCAGAGAGATACGCCCGATTCCTAGAGCCCTCTTCAACCATCTCTCAAAGTCGCTGGTAGACAAGCCCCTTCCAGGTTCCCCAGTGGGGCCCCAATGGAAATAGATGTGCATCTCAGAGCCTTTTCTAACTATCCTCCAGGGTTCCCAGCAAGGGAGCCCTCCCTCCAGGTTCCCTTTACAGATCTCCCACAGAGAGATGCCCCACCTCCAGAGCCCCTTTCAGCTATCTCTCAAGGTCCCCAGTAGACAAGCCCACTCCAGGTTGCCCACGTGAAGAGAGATGCCCACCCCCAGAGCCCTCCTTTCATAACCCAGGTCCCCAGTAAAGGAGCCCTCCGCAGTGAGCTTTTTCAGAGAGATATGCCCCATTCCTAGAGCCCCCTTCATCCATCTCTCAAAGTCCCTGGTAGACAAGCCCCCTTCCAAGTTCCCCAGCAGGGCCCCTATGGAAATAGCTGCCCATCTCCAGAGCCTTTTCTACCTATCCTTGTAGGTCCCCAGCAAGGGAGCCCTCTCTCCAGGTTCCCTTCACAGAGGTCCCATTGAGAAAGATGCTCCACCTCCAAAAACCCTTTCAACCACCTCTCAAAGTCTCCAGTAGGTGAGCCCACTCCAGGTTGCCCAACTGAGCACCATGAATAAAGATGCCAGTCTCCAGAGCCTTCCTTTCATAACTTACAGGGTCCCCAGCAAAGGAGCCCCCCTCCAGGTTCCCTTAACAGATCTCCCATAGAGAGAGAGATACTCCATAGCCACAGCCCTCCTTTAGCTAATTCTTAATGTTCCCAGTAGATGGACCCTACTCCCCAGGACCCCCAACAGGGCCCCTATATGGAGAGAGACCCATCCCAGAACCTTCTTCCACACATAAGGCCCCGGCATATGAGCCCTCTCCCAGGTTTCCCAGTGAGGCCCCCATGGAAAGAGGTGCCCATCTCCAGAGCCTTCTTTTATGCCTCCAGGTTCCCTTAACAGAGCTCCTGTAAAGACAGATGCTCCATTTCTGAAGCCCTCCTCCCACTAACTCTCACAGTTCCCTGTAAATGGACCCCCTCCCCAGGTTCCCCAACGGGACCCCTACATAGAGAGACACCCGTCTGTAGAACCTTCTACATCCCATCCCCTGAAAATTCATCTTTCCCTCAGAGTCCCCGGTAAGGAAGCCCCCTCCATGTTCTGTAACAGGGTCCCTTTGGACAGATATATTCTTGTGACCAGAACCGCTAGTCTATTTATTCGTGTATGTCTGCCGAGTCCCCAAAAAGGAAACCTCCTACAAAATGGGGAAAAACATAAGGTTACCATCCACAGGGCCCCACACAGACAGAAGGCCTATATACAATGGGGTGCGGCCTGGTTCCCCAAGGGGATCATTAACAACCCTGCTATCTCTACACCAGGGTCATGCAGCCCTCGGCGTGATACCTTCCACCTTGGCTTGGGTAGACCAGAGCCCTGTTAGCCAGCATGTGTCATAGAAACCCCCATCAGGGTATACCCTCCACAGCTGTTACCGCCTCCCACGTGACCTAGGGTAGAGGAGAGTACAAATCTACAATACGCAAGGTATGGATGAGGGGTTGTATTTATGGGAGGCGATTCCAGTTTATACTAATGATCTTCATTTAATAAGCAAGAACATAACACTATAAAGAAAAACAAAGATTTACTAGTCACATGTACTTGCAAAAGCTGGGTTAGCCTCTCTGGTTTCTGAGAACAAGCCACTACTCAACTGTGTTATATGCAATTACACCTGAAATTATTCGACAGGACATCCTAAAATTCGAAGGCAGCATGACACTACCTCTCATTCATTCTGCCTGGCAAAGAAGGTTCTGGGACATGGCCATAAGTTGAATACATCTTTACCATTTGATATACCACATCCACCTCCATAAGAAATTTTGATTACCTGAGCACATTTACAAACAGCAGGATTATACTAATAAACTAGCTAATATGTGTATTTTATTAATGTGAAAATAAATTCTGGAACACAGTCATGATACAATACACTACGAATACATAAAACCAAGTTGTAATTCCTTTTCTGCAAATACTGATAACCTAACATAAAACACAAATTCATTTGTCTTAACCCCAGTAACAACACACATCCATTTAAAAGAACATTTAAATGAAAAGTACTGGATGAATAATGCAATGCAATTACTACCATCACTCCTTTTCATACCAAGGAATGTTCCTCATCAGATCATGAAAAGTGGAACAATATAATCATGTTCAACAGCGAGTGTCATCAGCTAAAATGTCGCTGTCTACACACAATTCATTATAGCTATAACTTAGGTACAGATACACAATACTAGAAGGCATTTATTTTTAACAATCAAGGAGCAACTGCATAAAAACACTCTTACAAGGGGATCAAAAGGAAAATAACTTCACTCATCAGTTTGTGTAAATACGACGGAATCTTATCATCCTTTGGTACTGATCAAACTATTTTACGAATTTGTTTAAATTGGGCACACAATGTATTACATTAATTTTAGGAAGACACAGGCACAGTGCATGAGTAGCTAGTGTCAAATACTACCAACAAAGTCTGCAAATGTGACACTTAATAAGTAACCAATATCACAAAACCAAAATAATGTGAGCTCTACTCCAAGTGTATGATTACAAGTGGGCTAACACGGCAGAAAGTGAGAAGCACACGAAACCGGCATACAGCGGCGCGCATGCATGAAAGAATAACGCCTACTTCTTTAATCCTACTTCCTGCCATTACCACAAACAAAATTCTGGTAAAGTACACAACATCTGTATCAGTTGTGTTCAATTGCAAAACAAAAACCTTACCTATTAATATCGGCTTACTTTCTTCAAACAAAAATGTCTCGCGAAACAATGTTCGCTCTATGAAAACCCAATGTTGAAGAGAACTTGCACACTAACGAAAAAAGTACAACATCTTAAACTGACAAACAATAAAACACTACTGTTCTCAACTTTGTTCCTTAAAACAATTAATAATACAGTTCAGTTCTTTAAATGATATTGTGAGTTACACGAACAATGAATGTGGTGAAGGATAAAAAAAACATCCCACACTTCGCAACAAGAACTGCTTATCGCCACTTAGTAAAGGAATGCCTGTAACTAGTGGTGGCTTAACCACTTTAAAATTGCTTACGACACTCACCTTCTTTTTAACCTTGAGCTCTACGAGTCAATTCACCAACTTGCACCAGCACTTGACACAAACCACCCTAAATGACTTACGTCACAGGTCATTGATGTCAAGTTCAGAAACTCATTGATACTGGCAGGCCAACAAACAACATAATGCCATCTATATTCATCCACCATACTAACAAGCTGATGTCGCGACATTTGTGATCCCTGTGCTAAACTTTTGTACCAACTCAATCTACGAAAGTGACGGTAGATCTGTCGGTGGAACAACCGACTACTATTTAAACTTGTGTAAAGAAACCAACGAAACAAGCTATAATGTCTCCAGAAACTTTAAGAACGGTCTATTTTGCATACACACATTCAATTATGAGTTATGGTATAATTTTTGGGGGAAATCAACAATATAGTGATAAGATTTTCAAAATTTAAAAAAGGGTGATTAGAATTATCACAAGTTCAAGAATGAGAGATTCATGTAGGGAACTGTTCAAAAAATTAGAAGTACTACCCTTATATTCTCAATATATCTTCTCAATATCAATATTTGTTATAAAAAACAAACATTTATTTTATACAAATAATCAGATCCACAGTATTCATGCAAGATTTAAAACCAACTTACATCCACCCACAGCTAATCTAACAAAGTTCCAAAAGGGAGTGTACTACTCAGCAATTAAAATTTTTAACAACCTTCCTCACAATATCAAAGACTTAGCTAATGAGATAGTACCGTTTTGGAGTGCTTTAAAGAGCTTTTTACTCATGAATTCCTTTTATAATAGTAAAGAATATTTTAATTATCAGAGATATTCCATTGAAAATTTAATTGACAATTGGTTTTAGGTGTTTTATTATTGTACTTTATTTATAGCTAAGACTCTTCCAACACTATGTATATTATGTTAGTATGTATGTGACACTGTCCATATCCACAGGATTGTATCCTAATTTGGATTTATAGACCGCAAATAAATTACAATTACAATTACAACATTTGTTGTATTACATGTTATTAATCACCAATGTGTTTCGATCGCTTTTGCGATCATCATTAGGGTAGCTTTACAAACATGTTGGTAATTAACAGCATGTGATAAAACATTTTATACGTGTGCATTTTTCGGTTTTATTGTATATGTTAAAACATTCCTTCAATTCATATATATGGAACATATTAAATCAACCACTATGTTAACTCTTTGTCCTATTTGTATTCACCAATACAGTTATTTATGTCATTCATTGACAGGCACATTTTTATGCTAGTACAACATACATACCACTGTAATAGGCTAACTACAAAAGGAACAGAAGAACCTTGTAGAAATGAAATACTAATACAGAAATTATGCATCTGTATATGGCAGAAGTCATATGTGAAGGCAACAGTAAGAAGCAGTGACTGTAATAAAGTAAGACATGAAAGCAACGAAAGAAAATAATACAACACACAGCATTGATGCTACTGCATAATCAGCATGGCAACACACACATCAATCAATGGGACATAAATAAGAGTAGGTAGTTGGTAACTACACTATAGAATAGTATTAACTGCACAGTACACATAACATAACCTTCATTGCTCTACCACTATATCTTTACTAGTATAAAGCCAATGAATAAATGTGAAATTCTTGCCATTGCAGAGGAACATAACAATTTGCTGAGCAAAAGTGTGTCCATGTGAAAAAGGAATTCATTAACGGCAAATGAAATTTCCCTTAACATTCAACATTAATTGGCTTTGATCACAATCATTTGTATTCAGATTTGTAAATGTACATATAGGTATACACATAAGTCACTGTTTAAATATCAAAGAATTCATCAACACAGCAAATGGATTGTGTGTTAAAATGCTATTATGAAAGGCATATAAAAAATCAACACACTTTCGTAAATGTCACTAATTACTTCTTCATAACCAAACATTTTATACACAAGACAAGTACACTGCAGAATACTGGTTATCAAACAGTAAGGCAGTACATTTATCTGCAAAAAAGTACTTGTTGCAGCAACAAAGTTGAGGGCAATAATATTTCACACAGTTATCACATCTTGAAGACATACATCATTTTATAATATAATTCATATCTACATACAACCACACAAATTCTTGCAGAAAGTGAATAGGTAATATGAGCTTTATACCTACTTCCACTATCCATACTGACAGCACTCTCTTATGTCATATACCTCATGAAAAAGTGAACTTGTAATGAACATGAAGAGCTACCTGTCCATTCAGACACCATTTTTTGTAAATCAATATAAAGACACATTAATTTCCTACTGACTCACTTCCACCACCAAGGAACTGCCATTCTGTTCAGGCGTTGTCAAGTCCATTGCCAAGACATGTTCTCAGCGTACATAATTCTAATAAACAAGTAAAGCAACCTCCATAGTGCAGAACCAACAAACTTTGCCACCCCATAATTTAGCACTGTAAATGAATGAACGAATGAATGACTATACTTTAATCCTTGCATAATGCACCTGTAAAGCATGCGTAATCATCAATAATGAACACTTACCATGTTTAAAATAATGAAACGTAAGTTCTGACTTTCTCACATTCTAATATTGAACAGTGCAACAGACACTGCAACTCTTATTGTAATGCATGATATTACATTAACAGATCACAAAAGGTTCAATTTGTTGTTTATGAATTCTGCATAGCACTGAGAGTAGATCGTATAGCATATGCATCATTGATCATAATTAGCAAATATTGCATCAGCATGACATACCTGAAAATGTATATCGTGGGCTTACCATGAAGAGTGTCCAAGTCAGAAAGTGGCAAATTTGAGATAGTATGACAAAGTATATTGCAAATGAGTACTTTTCTGCAAAATGTTTCCAGGCATGATAGGGTGTGAATGAGCATGTTTGCGTTTTGACCAAGTAAAAAAATGGAATTGTTGTACAGGTAAATTTTTCTACGTCTACTTTATCAATTTTATATCATAAACATCTGTTCTATGTTATGAACATACTGCACTGCATTCCTGGGAAACATGAAAAGTGTCCCCTTCCCCTTCTTCATTCCAGCCTACCAATTTCAATGACTTGGTGGCTTTGCTGTAAAGTACACCCTACAGCATAACACCTTTTACAGTTGCCTCCCATTGTGTGCTGGAAAACACAACAACACAACAGTTATATATACATGTGCGTATGTATGTATATATATATACATATTTGTGTGTGTGTGTGTATGTATACGAAATCATGAGCGTAACAAAAAAAGTGCGTTACATTCAATACATATGCTCAAAGCTTAATTAAAGCATTAGAATAAAAACATATAAAATAGCACTGACTCTTACCGTCACACAAAACTGTACAGTGCCGAGGAACAGTGTACTGTGAAACACACAGAGCTGCCGTTTTCTCATCTCCATGAAACGCATATAAAAACAAAATCCGTAGCGATGAAAACGTTGTAGTTCACGTCAGACATACATAATATACTGCATTTCCACAATAAAAATGAAAGTTACCGCCACACAACACTGTACAAGAGAAATGATTCACGATATCAACCAAAAAAATCCCACAACATATAAACTAAAATTACATAAAACAAAAGACCAACTGACAGAAGTAGCTGCGTTGTAATTTGTTCACGCCTCTCTCTAGGGGATCGAGGGACTCGATACTACATTGAAACCTGTTATGGCGGGCAGGAAATACCTGCCTTTGAATTCAGTCGCTGGTAAGGCGGATGACAAGCAGATGTCAAAGCGTGAAAAAAGAATACCAACAAGATGCAACAATATAGATGATTTATTGTCAATTCCAGTTGTTGATTATTGACTACAGTCTCGACATGTTTCAGGCATCTTTATGCCCATCATCAGGAGAAAAGACCACGTGTTACTGCATATGGGGTATATTTGCTGGTAGTGTTGGATGTGACAGGTTGCGGTACTGTGGTGCTACGTTGAGGGTGTGAGCACTGTGAAGGTTGCTGCTCGGCACTAGAACCTGAAATAGTCACTTGAATGTTCAAAGTACATGTAATGTTTTCTGTTGACGCAACGTAGACTACTAACTACCGTAACGAGCCGACACTCAACGAACGAAACTGCGGGCATTATCCCTGTGCGATTTTTTCCATAACCCAGCTGGTGGCATCCGCTGTTTTCGGCAGAAACCAAACGTTTTCTTCAGACCCGACCATTAAGTAACTGGCGAAGGAAAATGCATAAAAGATAAATTACAGAAATGGTACCTGGAATACGATATACGTGTATTAGACAGGGCCCAAACAATGTGACACCGTGCAAGCCCGTAAAATTATAAGCTAAACCGATGCAGTATATTAGTGGAGAGGGGAATATAAATACGTACATTAAAGTTCTAATTATCCCTGACGAAAATGCATATAATAACGAATAATGGTACCCAAGATAAAACTTTCACAACCGTGTATCTTTGTATCAGTGCTACCGTTTATTGCGCGAGGACCATTTGAACGTTTAAAAGCCTACGCGGACCTCAGACAAACTGTGAACAACAAAAGTATTATTTTTTCAAGAAAATTGTATTTAATATTAAATATTAAAGGAACTTATGTTAATTATTACCAATTCATCACTAGTCTTGTTACAATAAAATCAACACGGTTATTAATTGTAATTCATTCACTAGTGTTTACAACCTTTTTCGCGCTTTCGCTAACTTGCAAAAAGCGACTATTTGCTTCGTCATATCTGTCTGTCCGTCCGTCCGTCTGTGTATCTGTCCGTCCTCATGGAACAACTCGGCTCCCACTGGACGGATTTTCATGAAATTTGACATGTGGGGGATTTTCGAAAATCTGTCGAGAAAATTCAAGTTTCAGTAAAATCTGTCAAGAATAACGGGTACTTTACGTGCAGACCTGCGTGCATTTATGATTATAACTCTCCGAATTCTTCTTAGAATGAGATGTTTCAGGCAAATGTAACAGAGAAAATCAAAACACATTTTATGTTCAATAGCATTGCTCCGAAAATCGTTCCATTTATGAAATAATGTGGAAAAACATGGTAGAGTAACGCAGACCACATATGATAATATAATACGGATATGTCCATTGCATGCTGGATAACTATGTTACAGACACATACTCAGAATATATAATACTTATTTTTTTTCCACTGCAACAATGGTTCCATGAACATGCTTCAGTGTTAGTTTATACGTACATTGCCTGTCTTTGTTTTATTTTTGTGAAAGGATGAACCTTTGTGAGATTTCTACTGTTTCTTTTTCACCGGTAGTTTTAGGTCATAAACAGAATATCGTTCTGTTAAATTATGACGTAAAGCTGCATCTGATTTATATAAGTCTACGTAAATCGGGTGTATATGTGCTTTATACACAAATGTGGCGTAGTATTAGACTGTTGCGCCCTATACCTGCCTGTTTCCCACTGCACTGTATTTAATCTGTTTTGTAACCGGGCATTTTGAGTCGGTTTATGCCAGAATTTCCACCTCTACACTCCGAAGTTTATTTCCTTATTTTCTTTCCAACTTCTTCACTTTCCAAGATTCATCACCTCACTCGAGTGCTTTTGATCCTTGTAGACAGTCGTTATACCCTAAATTTTCTTGTTTGTCATATGTTTATTGTGCGTCATGCTACCGACCTATGTGTATTTTAATATCCGCTTAATTTAATTACTGTAGTTTCGACAGTGACCACTGTATGGATAATCGCAACACAAAGGACCATTGAGTAGACTGAGGCAAGTACTAGCCTTCTGCTTGTTGAGGCGAAATGGGCTAAACTTCATGTGCAAACCAGTTTAAGAATGTGGCCTTGAACCTAACGTTTGCATATCCAAGTTCTATCATTTATCTACAATTTAACGAAACGGGATCTTTTATTTTATTGAAAATTTAGCACGAACTTTGGGAAGTCCGTTTGAGGTGCAATTTGATATTGAAGGAACTGTTGACATTAAACGAGATTGGGAAAATTGTGAGTTTTAGGATACGCGGACATGTGCACAGTGAGATCATTATAGGCCTACTCTTCAAAAATAAAACACGCCGTTTATACAGTGGGAGGGACAGCTTCCTATGAGAGTTTTGATCGGTCTAACTAAACCTTATTCGTCTATACGTACTTTTTTTTTAAAGCATGAATACTGCAAAGAATTTACAAACTTCCCATACAAACGTATTTTCAAAACTGAAGGGTCGAAGAAGTTTTCCTTTACCTCTGAGGACAGAGCCCCCAGTAGCCGTTGAATAGAACGCGGGGTCAGCGCCAGAGCCAGTCTGAACGTAGTGGAGAAAATAAAAACTGGAACCCCGATCGTCCGGCCTATAGCTGAGTCAAAATACCCGCTATGCTATCCCTGATCCCAGAACTGAGAGCATAGCTTGCTCAGTCACCGAATTGTAAAAATGTGAGAAAATAAATCTATAGAATCAAGTTTACACGTCGTCTACGGCTTTACCTAGATCTAGATCATCTCTCAGTTGTTCTGTTTTTGTTACTTTATTCGTCATCCATTAATCTCGCAGCACTACGTAGAAATCTCTTTTCATATTTATAGGTCTATATCAGAGTTCCTGTTTCTGTACGTTCGTTTCTTTTCCTGTTGTCATTAGTCAACATTTATCCTTTTCATTGTCTCATGTAGGCCAACAAAGGAGTTAAACTTCTCTTGGCTGCCACAGTTCAGTTTAAACTTCTGCACGATTACCTTTCGTAACTTTGTTACCCCAACGCGCTCAGTCTGTTAGGTGATCCTCTTTCGGGAAACGGGTGTGGTTCACCGAATCACATATAGTTTTAATTATTTATTCTTTACTTGTTTTATTTAAGCAATTTATTGTTGATAAAGTGAAAAAAGGCACGCTGTATCAAGTTAAACAACTAAATCATTTGTTTATTGGACCATGCATCATAGTGGTAACTGAAGAATAAAAAACCAATTAGATGCCACTTATTATCTTATTGTATTTCTTATAGGCTCAACATGTTTCGGCCATTACTATGCCCATCATCAGGAGCTCGCGACTATGATGTTGATTACCACATTGGTCGTTTCGTTTTTGGTTTGCTGTATGTTGGAGGTTATGTGCGGTTAGGCTGGAGTAGTGTCCGGGCTGCAGGCTAAAGGACAAATTGTGCTTTAGCTTGCAACCCGGACACTACTCCAGCCTAACCGCACATAACCTCCAACATACCGCAAACCAAGAATTAAACGACCAATGTGGTAATCAACATCATAGTCGCGAGCTCCTGATGATGGGCATAGTAATGGCCGAAACATGTTGAGCCTATAAGAAGTACAATAAAATAATAAGTGGCATCTAGTTGGTTTTTT
>Ga0123355_10010680_pt1 | contig 14104 bp, 6 predicted proteins | sample TergutEmb28metaG_3_FD_89872 | JGI IMG/M metagenome (GOLD analysis project Ga0123355, IMG submission 89872) | Embiratermes neotenicus P1 segment gut microbial communities from Petit-Saut dam, French Guiana - Emb289 P1 | ecosystem: Host-associated > Arthropoda: Insects > Digestive system > Gut ... | reverse complement strand
TGTGTTGATCGCTTCATCTCTGCCAACACCCGGACGGCTGACTGTGTATTGGTCTGCTGTCGGTGCATCATTGTTGTAGAAGCCATCTGCTGTTGCTGTGAAGACAGCAGGATCGTTCTCTGCGTAGTATTTGCTTGCGTTGTCGGCAGTCATCGTCACTGCTTTTGGGATTATGACGAGCTCACCGTCTACTGTGCTGATATTGTTATTTATATGCTCAGTTACGTCCACGCCGTTATATAGAACTACGATCGCATCTGCCGGCACTACGTTGTATCTCGGCTCGTTGATCACGTTGGTCCCGCTCACACCGAGTGCTACTGCAGTTACTTCAAAGCCGAGTCCTTGCAGATTCTCATAGTTGTCTATTGTATAACCGGTCAGATTATGCTGCTGGCTGTTAAATGTTCTCTCAACACTGTTTCCTCTAATCACGATCTCAGTTGTGTTAAAGAGCGGGTTGCTTGGATTGATCGCAAAGTTGCCCGGCAGCCATGTGATATCGTAGTTGGCATCTTCAAAGCTTGTGCCGGCAAATCTCAATACTTCCGGATAATCACCTGCAGATTCTTGTGCGCCTACACCATTACGTACGATAGTATACTGCTCTGCTGTTGGTGCTTCGCCATCGAGGAATCCGTTTGTGATCGCTCTGAATTCGGGATCTGTTTCACCGATGTATTTCCAATCGTCAACTATTCTGACACCGGCTTCCTTCGGGTTGATCCTCAGTGTACCGTTGATTTGCTCGATCGCCATATGCTCGGTCACATCAACGCCATTGTATGTAACTACAATATTACTCACCGTGTTGATCAGAGGCAAAGCTGTTTGAAGCACGTGTCTTGCTACGGGGTCGGTGGTTTCAGCAATTACTCTGAAGCCTCTTGCTTCCAGATCTGCTAAGCCTTCTACCGTGAAACCGGCTGCCGTTTGCTCATTTCCGTTGTAGATCGTATCCAGAGAGGTACCTGTAACTACAATATTGATATCTGCAAATATCGTGTTGTTTACTATACTGAAGTTACCTGCATTCCAGCTTACCGTGTAGTTCGTGTTTACAAAGCCGTTGTTTTCAACCACCAGTACGCCCGGATAATCTCCAACTCTCTCTACTCCTGCATTGCTGCGAACCAATGTGAATTGATTAGCGCCCGGCTCTTGACCTGCGATAAAGCCGTCGAAGCTGACTGTAAAGCCGGGATCATTGTCTCCGATGTATTTCCAAGCATTGTCTGCTGATACACTTGCTGTTCTCGGTGTGATGCGCAGTACACCCGGCACTGTGCGGATATCCACCAGGTCTGTTACATCAAAGCCATTGAGCGTTACAACCACTGTCTCAACCGGCACTACATTGTATCTTGGAGTGTCGTCAACATTGATCGCGCTTGTTCCGGTGGGTCTGGCTGTTACAGCTAGACCTGCCGGGAGCTCGCTGCTGTTTACTAAGAACTCGTTAGCGACATGTGCCTGACCATTAAATGTTGCTGTCACGCTGCTGCCTGTAACAACTACTTCCACACCGTCTAAAATCGGGTTGCGCAGGATTTCAAAATTACCCGGGGTCCATGTTACTTCGTAGTTCGGATTTTCAAAGCCGTTACTTGCAACTACCAAAACGTCTCTGTAAAGCCCGATCGTCTCTACACCTGCATTAGTGCGGGTTATTGTGAACTGCTCGTTTGTCGGCTCTTGATTTAAAACAAATCCTTCAAAGCTTGCCGTAAATACAGGATCTGCATTGCCTATCAGTTTTTGAATGTTGTTTGCTGTAACTGTTGCCTTGCGTGGGCTGATGATCAGCTCGCCGTTAACTGTACTGACGTTTTTTACATACTCTGTTACATCCAGACCGTTATACATGATTTTGACTGATCCGGGATCTACCACATTCAGTCTTTTCTCATCGGTCGTATTAACATTGACAGCACTCACACCGTTTGCAACTGCTGTTATAACAAAGCCCTCTGCAACCAAAGCAGCGTTGTTATCTACAGTGTATCCTGTGGCATGGTGGTAACTGCCATGGTAGATTGCATTAAGATTGCTGTTTCCTCTTACCACTATATTGATGCGATCAAATACCGGATTATTTCCTCTGATCGAGAAATTGCCGGACAACCATTCAACAACATAGTTGGCATCATCAAACTTAACGTTAGTAAATCTTAGTACATCCATGTAATCGCCAACAGTCTCATCTCTGCCTGCGCCGTAACGTACTATAGTATATTGGTCTGATGTCGGTGCTTCGCCATCAAGGAAGCCTTGTGGCAGTGATCTGAACTGTGCATCTTGTTCGCCGATGTATTTTGAACAGTCAACTGCTTGTACGACTGCTTTTAGCGGATTGATCGAAAGTGAGCCGTTTATTGTTTCAATAGCCATATGCCCGGTCACATCGACCGAGTTGTATGTAACTCTTACATTGCTGACAACATTGGATAACGGTGTAACTGTCTGCAAAACATGTGTCGCTACAGGGTCTGAGGTGTCCGCAGTCACTCTGAATCCCATGGCTTGCAGTTCTGCAATATTCTCAACAGTGAACCCTGCTGCTGTTTGCACGTATCCGTTATAATCAGCCACTAATGAATTGCCTGTGACTTTGATATTGATATCTGCAAAAATAGGATTGGTCACTATATTGAAGTTGCCCGGAAGCCAACTAACATTGTAGTTGGGGTTCTCGAAGCCGTTGTTTGTTACTGTGAGAACGCGCGGATATTCTCCGACACCTTCAACATCGGCATTTGTACGGGCGATGATGTATTGATCTTCATTGGGCTCTTCCCCTGCGATAAATCCATTGAATGCTAACGTAAAGTCGGGATCTGCATCTCCGATGTATTTCCAATCGTCGTTTACTTTAACGCTCGCTGTCCTCGGAGTAATGCGAAGTTCGCCGGGATGCGTGACAACTGTAACAAGGTTAGTAACATCAAAGCCATTGAGTCTAACAACGACCTGGTCACCCGGTATTGCATATGCTCTCGGTGTGTCTGCTACGTTCACTGCGCTTGTTCCGGTTGTCGGTGCTGTCACTTCGAAGCCTTGAGCTATAAGGTTCTCAATGCCGTCTACTGTGTATCCGTTGACTACATGTGCATATCCGCTATAAGTTGCTGTCAGTGAGTTGCCTCTGACAGTGATAGTTCTGCCGTCAAGTCTCGGATTACCGCGGATCTCAAAGTCGCCGTTACTCCAACTTATATCGTAGTTTGCATTGCTGAAACTGTTGTTTGTTAATACTATCGCTCCGGGGTATCTACCCGGATTTTCAACTGTGCCTGCTCCCGGTCTGCTGACAGTGATTTGCTCCGCTGTCGGTGCATCACCATTGAGGAAGCCATTCACCGAAACAACAAATTCCGGATCTGCATTTGTATGATATTTCCATGCATTTTCTACAGAAATACTCGCCGGGCGCGGTGTGATTGTAAGTGTTCCCGTTTCGACATCTACTGTAAAGTCGCTTGTCACATCGACTCCGCTAGCGTTACGGATAATGATCCTGTCTCTATGGATTTCACTTATAGCAGTACCCACATTAGTAATGCTTCCTACTGCAGTAAACCCGGTGATCGTATAGTTTACGGGTAATCCTGACACAGAAAATCCTGCTGTCAAAGGAGCACCGTTATATTCTCTGCTCAAAGAGGATGCAGTTATGACCACAACCGCTGACCTGTCAACATATTGCGCTGTGAAAGTATAACTTCTGTCCCCTACTGTTCTTGGAAAATCTGTGCTTCTTGGTCTGTAAATATTTCCATCATCACCGAGCCAATGGGAGAAAAACCATCCACTGTCCGCAAGTATATTCGGTTCCCATCCGCCTTGCCACGGATCACCTTGCCATGCAGTATGTCTTCCATTGCCTGTCAGCACTCCATGATCTCCGGCATTAAACGTAATTGAACGACGTGGTGTAGGTGTAGTGCCACCAAGATTTATATTGTTACTACTGCTGGCAGCCGCTCCGTTAGAGGCTAAACTGGCTCCGTTGTTACTTGTGTTTCTGTAATAATTGATTTCTCCGCATCTCGGGCAGGTCATTACTATCCACGCAAGCTGTAACGAAACGCCGACCGGCATTGGTCTTGGATAGAAGTAGAACTGGACGTTTGTTGAATACTGATTACCGCTGTTAAATGTACATTGTGCGTTATTTACTCTTCCATGGCAGCGTGCATCCCTTATACTGGCTGAACCTGCACGTGGTTGCCAAAAGCCTTCAAACAAGTCAAGCTCAGGTTCAATAACACGAAACTGAGCAGTTATATCAAGATGTCTGATGATTGGAGTGTTAAAGTTATGACGCCCACCCATTGATATCCAGGTAATGAACTCGCGATCAAAACCGGTCAATGGGTCTGTGCCGGGAATAGGGTCTGCAGGTTGTGCTACTGTGGAACCTTCTACTAATACTTCTTCGAAAACGACGATGTTGTCGATAAGGATTCTGACATTTGCGTTAAATCTTGAGTGAAGATCAGTATCATCGAGTATTATGGAGTTTGAGTCAAACTTTGTGCCGCTGGAGTTGTACCAACCGTCAAAATCGAGATTAAACTTTAATGGAATACTTGGCCAAATTGGATTGCTTTCATTTAATGTATAGTAATGAACACCATCAACAAAGAAGTTTACTGTTGGCGTGGAGCTAAACATGACAATATCCGAGTCAGTTTCATCCTGCTCGAACTCTTCTTCATTATTATATATATTGTCATTTACTTCTGTGGAAGTCTCTCCACCTTGCTCACTCGTTTCAGGTTCGTCGGTGTTTTCGATAATAAATGATGCTTCACCGGAATCCTCTTCAGGTATTACATCATTTATGTAATCCGCTCCTTCCGTGTAGTCATATTCGTCACCTGCCGCTATCATCGAAAGCATGCCGAACAACATTGACACTATCATCAATAATGCCAAAAAAATTTTAAAGCTCCTTTTCAACCTTGTTTTCACTTCTTCACTCCAATCCCATAAAGCTACTTCGTCACTATTTATCTTGCAATCATTTTGCGTTGTTTAAAGTTTGTAACTATTTATCGTTTTGTCTCTCTTTTTTGCTGAATATCGAAATGTTATCAACATTTGTGACATAAATATAGCATAAAAAAGAAAAAGAGTGTTTTAAGGTGTCATAAACTTAACCTTTTTCCACTCTTTTTAACATTGTGTGACTTTAATGTGACTTATTATGTGACTCAGTTATAAACAACTCAGTGTTCTCCGCTGTATTTCGCCCTTCTATCTTTTTGAGTTATCCACATTTCCATTTTTGGAGTGATTTTCCACCCTCTTTCGTGTCAATATTTCAATAAGTAGTGATTCTACTGTATAAGTAGCTTTTAATGCAGCTTTATACTTTTTGTGTCAAACATGATTTTTGCTTTGATTTTTATTTTTAAAAATATTTTCAGAAGTGTAACATTGTTTACATAATGCTAAATCTTGTTTTCTACATATATGGTTTATAATCGTTGGAAATGCTATATCTTGGGTCAACGAGATGTTCGCAACGCGAAAAGTTGGGCTAAGAATTATATCACATTTTGTAACTTTTTGCAACACGAAATTGCTTCCGGCATGAAGCGCGGTGAGGGATAGTGTTTTTAAATTTCCAAAGCGAGTTTGTGCGCCAACGCACATGCTTGAGTTTAGATCTATCTACTAGCGCACTTGTCTGAGCGACGAAATTGCAAAAATACTGTCCCGAGCGTAAGCGCACATTAGACTCTTTGATATGTATTGAAATTTCCAAATGAGCATAGTATACTTAAAAGAGGCAATTACGCTAAGGAAAGATCGCACTAATCGGGGAGTTAGCGGTGCCCTGTAACCTGCAATCCGCTACAGCAGGGGTGAATCCCGGTCCCCGGACTTCTAATGTGTCGTCAGCACTTGATAAGCAGCGTTGACGAGTCGGTCTCACGCAACGTGAACTCGTGAACCATGTCAGGCGGGGAACCGAGCAGCATTAAGCGAAATCTCACGTGTGCCGTGAGGCAACCGGCTTAGAGCCGGCTGTCAAGACAGCGGGCATGTTATACTTTCAAAGACCGGTGTGCGATCTTTCGTTAGCGTAAGTAGATTTAGAAAAATGTATATGTTACCGACTAAGTACCTGGAGGGTAAAAGGTGTATCAGGCTCTTTACAGAAAGTACAGACCTCGTAGTTTCAGTGATGTCTCCGGACAGGAACACATCACCGAGACGCTGCGCCGCCAGATAATCAGCGGCAGAATGTCTCATGCATACTTGTTTATCGGTACCAGGGGAACCGGGAAGACTACATGTGCTAAGATCCTCTCACGGGCTGTCAACTGTCTGAATCCTGAAGAAGGCAACCCATGTAACACATGTATCTTCTGCATAGGTATCGAGGATGGCAGTATTCTTGATGTACTGGAGCTTGATGCTGCATCAAATAATTCTGTAGACAATGTCAGAGCATTACGCGATGAAGCAATATACACTCCGGCTACAGTCAAAAAGCGAGTATATATAATTGATGAGGTCCATATGCTCTCGCTTTCGGCATTTAACGCTCTACTAAAGATCCTCGAAGAACCACCGGAACATATACTATTTATACTTGCGACAACTGAGTTTCATAAGGTTCCTGCAACTATTCAGTCACGCTGTCAGAAATTCTCATTTAAACGATTAACCCAGGCAACACTCATAGACCGGCTCAATGTGATCGCCTCTAAAGAGGGACTGACACTTACCGAGGAAGCGTCCGAAAAACTGGCTGCATTAGCAGACGGTTCAATGCGTGACACAATTTCGCTCCTCGACCAATGTGCATCTGCCGAGCTTATTGACTTAAATCGTGTTCGGAACACACTGGGACTTACAGGTCAGCAAGAATTATTGCGTCTTGCCGAAGACATCATTGACCTTGATGCAATATCAGCTCTAAAAAAGCTTGGGGAACTATATGATGACGGAAGGGATATGGTATCCCTATTAAATGATTTGTCGGTTTTATTTCGCAATCTACTCATCTTCAATATCTCTCCCGACTCCGGTCTGATCGATACCATCTTTGACGGTACTGCACTATCAGCACTTTCTAATAAGACAACTCCCGAGCAGTTGTTTTTCTGCCTTGATGTGCTGAAGACCGCGATCTCCGGGTTATCACGCAGTGGCAGCTCGAAGCTTACAGTTGAGTTGTGCCTGATCAAGATGTGCAATGAACGATTATCCGAGGAAACTTCAGCTATGCTTTCGCGTATATCAAAGCTGGAATCGGGAATCAGTACACCACTCCCGGTCACGACATCAGCCCCGGTTACGACACCACCCCCATCACCAACACCAGTACCACCCCCGGCACCAACCCCACCCCCGGCACCACCCCCGACACCACCCCCGGCATCAGCACCACCCCCGACACCACCCCCGGCACTTGACATAATCAAGAACGATACAGAATTGACCGATACGGTCAACCTTGTTGCAAATACTGACCCCGAAGAGCCTGTTGCTATCACGCCGGCTGCCCAAAGTATAGATACTGATCCGGAAAAATCCGGATGTTTCTGGACAGACATACTAAAGATTCTTGAACGCGAACCTTCCATCCACGCATTGTTAAGCGATAATTCTATCGTGCAAGCTCAGCAGAATGAAAATATTCTCACAATAATAGTAGCAGATTCTTTTACAGCCGGAGCAATCGAGACCGAGTCCACAACAGAGCTTATCAAAGAAGCCGCAGAAAATGTCCTCGGTAACAATATACTGCTTCGCATTGAGGTTGGTAGCATCGATACAGAAGATAGTAAACAAAGCAAACTTGAAAGCTTAAGTGCTTTTGGTATAGTCAAATTCGAATAGTGATGTGGGGTTTTTTATCCGGCGTCCGAATAGAAGGAGGATACTGTTTTGGCAAAAAAAGGCGGATTTCGTGGCGGCGGTTTAGGCGGCGGCATGAACATGAACATGATCAAACAAGCTCAGAAAATGCAAGAAGACCTGCTTAAAATGCAGGCCGAGATGGAAGAAAAGACATACTCTGCGCAAGCGGGCGGCGGTGCCGTGACGGCTGTAGTATCCGGTAAGCGTGAGCTTACAGAGCTCGTCATTGAGCCGGATGCCGTCGATCCGGAGGATGTCGAAATGCTTCAAGATCTCATCTTGGCCGCTGTTAATGAAGCAATGCGAAAAGCTGAAACGAGCATGAACGATTCCATGTCAAAAATGACCGGAGGCTTAAACCTCGGTTTTTAGGATACTGGTAATTAAAAAGCAGTTGCCACCGGTCATCCGGACAGCAACTGCTTATCTTTTTCTTACTCCTCTCGCTTAGCGCTACTCCATCTCTATCGAGCTGAGTACGCGGTAGAGCGCCTCTTGTTGTTGATCATTTTGATAGTTTATTACAAGCACCAATGCAACGTCACTGTTATCAAGCTCTATAACCCAGGCTTCATACATATCTTCGCCGACTCTGGTTGAAGCATGGTATCCACTGACCGGCGAGCCGAGAATCTGTTGCTCTCCGGTAAACTCTGAAGTTGAACTTCCCGAATAAGTGTTCAAAAATGACTCTACGTGCGTTGCAACACCTAGCTGAGATATCATTGTAAAGTCTATATTAAGCGCTGCAGTTCCACCTCCGGTGTAATTAAATGCCCAATCCAGAGCTCCTTGCTCAAACTCAAAAAGTTCATCACTGGCATATATGACAAGCCGGGTGTTTTCCGCAACTCCGATCTCATGGCGTGTACCAAGGGGCGGGGGTCGTGGTGTATTCGCTAAGATATCCGAAAAATCATCTGCACCCGGATCTTCTCCGTCAGGATCATCCCCGTTATCCTCAGAACCATCATCTTGTGAGCCTCCTGAAACGACCGCTCCCGAATCTGCAGGTTCGACACCCCTGTTGATTACTATCAGTTGAATACAGAAGACGATCAGAGCTATAACACAAACAAGCGAGAGTGCTAAGAGAAAGTTCTTCATTATATTACTCATCGGCTGTACCTCCACGAAATAATACTGGTCAATGATAATTATTTGTGTAGCATTATGTCAGTTTTTCGATACCGGCTTTTATACGCTTAAGTGTTTCTTCGCGACCCAGTATGAAGCATATCTCGACAGCGCCTCCCGGAGTAACTGCTTTACCGGCTGCCGCAATGCGGACAGGCCACATCAACGTTGCGTTTTTTACTTCGAGCTCCAAAGCTAACGATATAAGCTTATCGTGTATCGCCTCGACAGTCCAATCGGCTATGGACTTAAATGCGTTTTCGGCGGCTATCAGCATGTCTCGTGATATTACTCTGTCAGTTTTTGACTTTTTGTGTACATAAAGCTCTGTATCATAGTTTGGCAGGCTTTCAATAAAGTCGATTTTCTCCGGAATGTCGCTCAACTTTTCACAACGAGGCTGCAAAAGCCTTGCAACTGCATCGATTGAGATGCTCTCATTTTTTATTATACTGCAAATATACGGCCTTGCTATCTCAGCAAACGCCTCGGGTGCCATAGCTCGAATATACTCCGAGTTAAAGTGATTCAGCTTGTCAAAATCAAAAATCGCCGGGGATTTTGAAATCCCGCTTACATCAAATGCCTCAAGCAGCTCTTTGAGTGTAAACATCTCATTTTCTCCGCCCGGACTCCAGCCTAAAAGAGCAATGTAATTGAGTATTGCGTCCTGTAGGTAACCTTGATTAAGCAGGTCATCATATGTTGGATCACCATGACGTTTTGAAAACTTATTCTGCGCATCGCGCATGATCTGTGAAACCGTGATGTACTCAGGGATTTCCCACCCAAACGCTTCATATAACAGGTTATACTTTGGAGCGGAGCTGATATACTCGCTGCCACGAACGACATGCGTGATGCCCATAAAATGGTCATCAATTACATTTGCAAAGTTGTATGTCGGATATCCGTCGCGCTTGAGCAACACCATGTCGTCAAGCGTTTTATTTTGAATTGTGACCTCGCCGAAAACAACATCGGTCACTGTCGTCTCACCCTCGCGTGGAGCTTTCATTCGAATCACAAACGGCTCATCTGCATCTGCGCGACACTTTGACGCCTCAAAAGGCAAAACACGACAAGGGTCATCTTTTAACTCAAAACCGCTCTCTTCATCATCTTTGGGGTCACAAAAACAATAATATGCTGCTTCTTTTTCACATAGAAGCTCTGCACATGGTTTATATAAATCAAGTCGCTCACTCTGCGTATACGGCGCAACAGGACCACCGACGTCCGGGCCTTCGTCATAGCGTAACCCTGTATTATTAAGTGTATTAATTATAACCTCTGTAGCACCCTCAACAAATCTTGCTGTGTCAGTGTCTTCTATGCGCAAAATGAATGTTCCGTTGTCTTTTTTTGCCAGAAGATATGCATAGAGCGCTGTACGCAAACCGCCAACATGCATATACCCCGTCGGACTCGGCGCAAACCTTGTCCGCACTTTGCCTCTAGGGATTTTAGCTTCTATTTCCGCTAATTTGCTTTTATCCATTTGATCCTCCGGCTTTTGCCAGTTCTTCTTTTTCCAGCTCAAGATATGCGACCTTGCCCACAAGTGTGCGCGGGAGTTCTTTACGGTACTCGAACTCGGATGGCATCGCGTATTTTGCTATAGTTTTCTTACAATGCTCATATATCGATGCTTTTATTTCGTCTGTTGCTTCCTGATTATCACGCAGTATAATAAAAGCCTTTATTCTCTGCATTTTATAGTCATCCGGCACTCCGATCACGCAACTGATAAGCACATTCTCATGCGATTCTATAGAGTTCTCCAGTTGTGTCGGATAAACGCTATACCCGGAGGTTACTATCATCCGTTTGATGCGCTGACGGAAGTAAACAAATCCTTCCTCGTCCATCGTGCCAAGGTCGCCGGTATGAAGCCACACATTCCCGTCTGCATGGGTTTGCAGAGTTTTTTCTGTTTCTTCTTCATTGTTGTCATACCCCCTCATGACCGTCGGTCCGGATATGACGATTTCCCCCTCTTCCCCATATGGAACTGTTTCCTGTGTTCCGCTTCGCACGATCTTGTAAAGCATATCGGGGTATGGTATCCCTATACTGCCTTCCTTATGGAATTTTTTGGGCGTCAGGCAACTGGCTGTCACACATTCAGTGAGTCCGTAACCCTCACGCACCTGCTCTGTTGAACCGCATTCTTTCAGCAGTGCATCAACCTTACGCTTGAGTTCTATTGACAAAGAATCTCCACCTGAGAATATCCCTTCCATTTGTGACATATCTATTTTCCTGATAACAGGGTGTCTGAGCATAGCCTCATAGAGTGTTGGCACCCCTGCAATGTAGTGCGGTCTCTCGTTTTTGAGAATCTTGACGTAGCCCTCTAAAGAAAACTGAGGAATCAGCAGCGCCGTTCCTCCTGCAACAAATGCCGTATGCAGACATACACCAAGGCCAAATCCGTGGAACACAGGCATGATCGCAAGCATCTTATGGCTGGGAATAACACAGTCACCGGCAGCAGCCGTTTGCATAGCCAGAGCATTAAAGTTCAAATTTGTCAGAAGAATACCTTTAGTAGTTCCCGATGTTCCTCCACTGTACAATATTGCAGCTACATCGTCACCACGCTTGCCGGCATCGTATTGACCTGTATACCCTCTGCCGCGCTCCATTAGATCGGAGTATCTGAGTATACTTCCACCTGTCGGGCGGCGCTGTATTTTACGACCTTTTGTCATCCGGTAAAGGGGTTTTTTTATACCCTTCAGACCATCATCAGCACCAGCTAAAATAAGCGTTTTTACTTTCGTTCTTGGTATTATATCTTCGAGCTTTTGCGCAAATTGATCGAGTGTCAGGACCGCAATGCTGCGGCTGTCATTCATGTATCCGACAAGCTCTTCCTCTGCTGAAAGAGGATGCACCATATTTGCAACAGCTCCCATAAGATTGAGTGCATAGAACATGATGACAGCTTGCGGTGTGTTAGGCATACATATCGTTACCCTGTCATTTTCTTTAATACCTGCAGCCAATAATCCTCGCGCACATTGCCGTATCTCATCAGCAAAAGTACGGAAGGTTTGCTTACAACCAAAGAAATCATAAGCGGCTATATCCGGGTATTTTTCAGCGGTTTTAAATACGAATTGTGCCATTGAACAGTCCGGATAATCCAGACTATGCGGTACTCCGTCATAGGAGCTAAGCCAAGGTTTGTTAACTGTCATCTCTTGTGTTTCCTGCAATTCTTATTCATTTGATTCGATACCGGTCAGCATGTGTTGATGTTACAGCATTCTAAATTCTAAGAAAGTTTATCATAGATTCTTTGATACTTCAAGCAACCTCTCACGTGTGTTGTCTTCCGGGTTTTCTATCACATGTTCGAGAAGTTTGCTTAAAGTTTCTCCCAACTTACAACCCGGTTGATGACCTAAATCTAAAAGGTCGCGGCCTGAGACTGCAAGTTCGCCAAGTGTGGCACATTCGCCACTTGCAAGAACAGTGTCCAATCTCTCAAGCGAGCTTGCCAAACACAACCTGTCGTCTATTTTTTCGGCACCTTCGCCACCCTTGACCGCTTCGGTCACCAGCGCATCCTTAACCGCTGCCGCACAACGAACAACTGCAACGTCGTTTTTGGACAAAAGTCGCTTAATAGCGATTTCATCTTCCGGGAACGCCGGTATCTCCAATGCACGTAAACAAGTTTTGACCGTTTTCCCATCAAAATGCATAGCCTGCAGCAATTCCGTTGCAGACTTTATGTATTGCTTGTCAAGTAATATCGCACTAAACGCACACCACCGCAGCATCGGCTCAGGTGGTAGGTTTTTAAGTTTTTCCAGACCTTCAGGACTTTTTCCGGAGATGGTCATATACTTGTCAAGCAATCCGATTTTTATCATTTCTCCGGCTAACTCAGGCTTCTGAGAAATTAGCGTTTTTTCCAACTCTATTCGAATGCGCTCGGCGCTGAGACGACTCGCTGAGCCTGCGTTTGCATATATCGCTTGCATAGTTTCCTTCTCGATCGTAAAACCAAGCTCTGCGCAGAAACGAAGTGCCCGGAACATTCGTAGCGCATCTTCGGAAAATCTTGTGTTCGGACCTCCAACACATCTGATAATACCATTATTAATATCCTCGATCCCGCCAAATGGGTCAATAAGCTCACCGCTTGCAGACTCCGCCATCGCGTTTATTGTAAAATCACGTCGGCTCAGGTCTTCAGTAAGGCTCGAAACAAACTCCACATCTTCGGGATGGCGTCCATCAAGATATTCACCTTCCGTTCTAAATGTGGTGATTTCTACCGAGCCTTCCGGTATTACGACCGTAACTGTCCCAAATCTCTCTCCTGTTAATACAGTCTTAGGAAACAGTCTTGCTACATCCACCGGAGTAGCGGATGTTGCAAGATCCCAATCATGAACAGGACGGTTCATGACAGCATCCCTGACGCTGCCTCCAACTATGACGCTCTCATGCCCGTCCGAAACGAGCGTATTTAGTATTGTTGCAATATACTCAGGGGGCGCAGTAATTTTCATTTCTCACCTTTTTTACTTGAAAATACTTCATACAATTTACCTATTGTAAAATACCTTTTACAGTAGTATAATCAAAAAACTATCCCATTGCAATTATAGCATTACGTTATTATTGCACTATGCAGTTTTTTGCATATCATTGGATCGATTTTTTTGCACAGATCTGTTCAAAGGAGCATTATGAGTTCGGAAGATATTGGCTATTATATAAAAAGCGGTAAAACGTGTCACCTTGTGGGTATTGGCGGTGTGTCAATGTCACCACTTGCTGAAATATTAAACGGGATGAGTATTAAGGTTTCCGGTTCTGACATCAATGAAAACCAGGCAATAAACGATTTGCAGTCACTTGGTATACCCGTTATGATTGGACACTCTGCAGAAAACATCAAAGGAGCAGAGTATATTATCCGTACCGCTGCCGCTCGTGAAGATAATGACGAGATAAAAGCTGCCCGGGAGCTAAATATCCCGGTTTTTGAACGTGCTCAAGCATGGGGATATATCATGCGTGAGTACGATAATGCTGTTTGCATTTCCGGTGTCCA
>Ga0123355_10010679_pt1 | contig 14105 bp, 12 predicted proteins | sample TergutEmb28metaG_3_FD_89872 | JGI IMG/M metagenome (GOLD analysis project Ga0123355, IMG submission 89872) | Embiratermes neotenicus P1 segment gut microbial communities from Petit-Saut dam, French Guiana - Emb289 P1 | ecosystem: Host-associated > Arthropoda: Insects > Digestive system > Gut ... | reverse complement strand
GCGTGTGCATACCGCAGTGTCTGTTTCACTGCCAAGCCCACGTCTGAACACATATATTGCGACCCATCCCTTGTCAGCCTTTTGGCTGGTTACAAATGCGTACTGACGGTACACGGCAACCCACATGAACAGCGTATTTCACTTATTATCCACTACTGAAAATTTTATACTGAAAGTTGTTTCGAATGGGCATGCGCGACGTCCACTTCCCGTCTGCCCCTGTACGTTATATCGATTGCTTAGCAGCAAAACATCTCTGTCCTCTTTTACCTGAGCTCTTTCGTGTCTGCACGCGTGCTGTATCGGTTTCATAGTTTAACACCTTTAACCCCCATTGTCTAACGTGGCTTCTTTCTCTAAAACACTTACGTTTCCGCTAATTTCTTCCAAAATTCACTACCCATGAATATGCTTTAGATTTCGTTCCATTTTATGCAGTGTTCCCGTTATAAACCACAATATTTTGTCTTTAACGTTTCCCGTTTTTAAGCGCGTTTGCAAAACTTCGAACAACAAATATTAGCTTCGTCATGTTTGTTTGCTTCTCCATCCATATTTCTGTCCGTCCATCTGTCCGTATGTGTTAACTCGGCTCCCACAGGACGGATTTTTATGAAAATGTAAATCCCATTGTTTTTCGAAAGTATGTTGAGGCAGTTAAATCGCCATTCACATCTGACAATAACAAGCACTTTACGTGTACGCCTATGTACATTTTTTATTATATCTCGCTGAATTCTTCTTAGGATTGGAAATATTTGGGCAAAATTTGTAGAGAATTTCAAAACACGCATATTTTCTTCAATAAAAATTTTCCTAAAATCGTGCCTTTTATGAGATAGTGCGGAAAATATGGTAGAGGCAGACAGGCCACAAATGACAATATAATGCGTCGCATGCGTTTAGCATGCTGGATGACTAAGGCTGCAGAGAAACACTCAGAATACGTAATACTTATTGCTGTTCCACGCAGATATTTTTACACGACGCTCCTCATTGTAACCTTATAGGTACTGTGTACATTCCCTGTCCTGTTTAAATATTGTTACTGGGAATAAATGGAAGATAAGAAATGGGAAAGGAATTCAGAAAGCATTGGAACTAACAAATGTGTACATAATTTGATCCGGCAATATTATAGAAGGCGACAACTTAAGTGTCTAGAATATAAAAACATTATTATGAGCTCTCAAAGAGTAGATTTCGAGAGTTGGAGCTGGAATGAATGACGAAGTGTCTTGATCATATGCATGATTTTTGCTTCTCATGAAGGTCGCTGCTTCATGGATTTACGTACGTGATGTTGTCGTTAATTCGTTGAAACACAGGGAAATTAATATCATTCCTAACCAAATTACATTCAGTCCATGAATTAAAATAGGCGGTTGAAACATGTAAAGCACTGAATAATTCAGATGTGGTTTGGTTGATGTAAAGTGGGAAAGTGTTTGTGGTCCATATTCGTAACCGCAATGTACACGCGCACATACCACACCATTACAACATTACCCATATGTCCAGCTTGAGTCAGAGAAGAGCTTTTGCTTAGTATATTTCATCAATCTGTATATGTTTCGGGCTTATATAGGCCCATCATCGGGAGGTAAAGCCGTATGTATAAAACAATTGGTACCTATTATTCTTTTTATATGACAGTCTGTTATCCTGGCTGGATTGGAACAAACTTTAGCTGAGAACCACTATTCATACCACATACTGTAACATTCAAACTTTTACATTTCTTCCAGAAGTTTTTTCCTTCGTGGTTCTCAGAATAAGCCTAGCTGATTTCTCTAAGACAGGATATATAATTTGCCTTTGGAAAGGAAACGGATTATGTCCTGAGTGAGGCAAGAGCTGAACTTATGTGTATTTTTTTATTCTTATGTTTGTGTATAGTAAGGAAATGGCTACTTGTCATCAATGCAGCCTCTTCATTTTCACCCTTTTCCTATCAGCACGAATGTCAGAGAAGCCTGGGAATTTCCTATCAAATTGAAGCTCCATTCGCAATAAAGCACCTCACACTTCTTCCATGTCTTTCAATTTCGTCTCCTTTTCTACTATTTCTTTCATTTCTCTCTCTCTGTCGTTTAGTTTTCTAAGGCCTAAGGAGAGTTCTTTTTTCATGGGCTAAATTCCTTGTAACACACGACTGAACGACACAGCGATTTCATCTTGCAACCTCCGTTTCTGTGTATCGTGTGAGCGTTTTCACGCCAGCTGCTGTCTCCTTCGTAGACTGTAATGTATACAACGTTTTTCCAGCCACCTTGCTTAGTGATTTTAGGAACTGTTGTCACGAAATTCTATGAATGATACCGCGCTATTTCTAGTTCTGAATTATTTATTTATCTGGATGAAGTAACTAGATCAAGCATTAACATTCTTCGTGAAGAACTCATATTTACTTAGTTATTTATTCATTACCTATACTTTATCGAAGGAGCACGCGGTGCCGCACCTGGTTGAGGCACTGTACTACACGCCAGAAGGTCGCGAGATCGATTTCCTTTGGAGTCCTTGAATTTTTCAGTGACTTATTCATCCTGGCCGTGGGGTAAACTCAGCATCTAAATGAAATGATTACCAGGGATATCTCCTCTGTGGTAAGGGCGGTCGGCGCTTACAGCTCATATACATACTACCTTCATGTGCCGATTGCCTTGAAAGTTTGGGGGCCTCAACTTCTTGGGGACATAAGGCATAATTTAGCTTACAGTCTATCGAAATTGAAGATTACAATAATTGTGAAACGTGGTGGCACTTTTCAATATTCTGGAGCAAACGGACTTAATACAGACATTTTATTTAATGTGCAGACTCTTCAAAAATACATTTAACCCATGATTATCGGACAGTTTAAACAAATTTTAAGTAGAATCGTTTTTATGCTTGAAGAAAGAATAAAAAATGTTTAAACAAAAGTGTGTTTTCAAATCAGCCTCATTTACAGATTGACATTTTCGTACTGTAGAGGGCATGTCACTTGAGACATTAAAAATAATCGATAAATGATTCATTTTTTACACTTATGTGCGAACTATAATTGCCAATATATTGAATATATATATATATTTTAAATTCATTAACAATTGTGCGTTCTCCATGTGTTAAACTTTTTAAACACCCTTTCTTCACTAGGTCACTTCCACTAGATATTCGGGGTAACCTCCTTTTTCTACAGAGTTCCGAGAAAAATATATGCCACCTCCACCTCTTTCGTCACTTGCTTTTGCACATCTCGACCCTTTGACATTCATTGTTTGAATAACCAAATGGAAAGAATAAATTAAGTGTAATGCAGCTGTTCGGTCTTTGCTATGACAGTTGACCTCCCTTACACAAGACTCCGTTCTGTTCAGCCTCATGTTTTTGGAAAGTAATGTTGTATTTAGCTTCAAGCTCTCTAAATTGGTAGGATGTAATTGGAGAAATTTCTTCGTGTATTAAAAAATAGGAAAACACGTATCCGTTATATGTGACGATAATTCTTTTCACAGATATAAATAATTTTGAAAAGAATATGAGAGTGGGTTTAGCAATACGTATCACGTCAGGATTGTGGAGGAAATAGGAAACACGAACTATAGTTATAGTAAAGGTAAAGGTCACCCAAGACATACCTAAGCAGACATAGAGAAAAGGCGGATATACAGCTCCAACCCGCTCGCAATTTCTGTGCTAGGAGGTGGTGGGTGGGTAGCACCAAGCCTCGGCCGCTTTTCCCCCGGGAAAGAATTGTTGCCTATTATACAATAGGCTGCGTGGGCTTTCATTCTCCTCCAGAAGATCACGAAACATCTCGCCCCCACCGGGATTGAATCCCTGCCCTACCCATCCCGTAGCGAGTCGCTATACCGATTGAGCTTCCCCGCATCCGGAACTATATTACAAGTAATGTATTCTGGGAGGTTAAAACTAGTGGATTTCTATGTGAAAGAGTATGTACAGCAAGGTCACGGATTCAGACTGACATATATCTGCATGTGCGGGAACATGACTAGTAGATAGGCAGCCACTTGGGCACCCTCAGCACCGATCCTGTGACGTCACAGCGACGTCACAACCCCTTGATACACGGAAATAGGTCAATGACCTCCCCATCCTCTAATTAATATGCAAATGACGCAATTAACTGGAGATTACAAACACGAATTTTTAAGAGATTTTGTAATTATTCTAATAAGGCAACTTTCCCGCCATTTTTGCTACTTGGTACCACTGATGCCTAGCAAGCTGACAGACCAGTTTCTATATGTTTCCTTTGATGCGGAGTGCACATAGGACCTTGAAAATCATGATGGGTCATATGTGCTCCGTAGATGTGTTCAAAGTGCGAAGCGGTGGATGACTTGAGTGTCGATTCTAAACAGTGTGGTAAGCGTACCCACGTTTTTTTGGCAGAAGACCCCGTAGGTCAATTTATTGATTATCTCCAGCGGTCCAGACCATTCGCGGACAAGATTTATATCATATCACATAACTCTCGTGTATATGACGCACAGTATCTGCTGCGAAGGTTTCTGGAACTGGGACGGACGCCCCAATTGATAATAGACGGTACCAAAATTCTTATCACGATAGTTGAGAATCTGCATTTTTTGGATTCTCTAAATTTCTACCAATGATTCTAAAGAACATGCCCAAATCGTTAGACCTCACATGCAAGAAGGGTTATTACCCCCACTTTTTATACAGCCGAAAATTAGGACTATGTGGGCTCTTATCCCGAACCCAATTTATATGGTGCAGACTACATGTTAAGCGATGAGCGAGTCCAATTTTTGGAATGGTACGAGGAGCAAAAAGTTAATTTTCTGCAATAAGCATGAGCTCTAGGCCTACTACATGGACGATGTCAATGTACTGAGGCAGGCATGCTGTACATTTAGGAATTTGTTTTTGAAATTGAACAAAATGTGCCCCGTTCGGCAAGCTATCACAATATCGTCCATCTCAAACAAGGTGTTCCGAACGATGTTTCTGAAACCTGACTGTATATATTATTCCGAGAGCATGGTACCGAATGGAAGACCGCCAGTCTGTTGAGGTTCTTAAATGGCTGGCGTACATCGGTCTGAAGAGGAACAATGTTAATCATGCCGGAAATGAAAGGGAGGTTCTTTTGCCTGGGGTTGACCAAATGTGAAAGTCGACGGGTACTGCGCAGCGAACAATGAAGTTTTGAGTAACTTGGGTGTTTTGGCATGGGTGCCGATGTACCCCCAATCGACATAAGCCCATCGGCAACACTGAAGCAACTCTGCTAAGCCGGTATGAGGGGACATATGCGGGGTTGCAGAAAATAAGCGACGCAGGTTGTGAAGTTATTTCGATCTGAAGTTGCGGGTTTAGAAAACCCTTGCGCGACAATTGTGACCGCAAAAATGAACTATCGTCGCACCTCTATGTGAAGTATATTCCAAAATATATTCGAGATACCTTGTACGGGGGTAGAACTGAGGCCACGAAAACCTACTACAGAGTCAGGCATGGGGAGAAATCAAACATGTGGATGTTATGAATCTGTATTCAACATCTGTAAAACGGCCAGTTTCCTTGGGTCACCCGGAAGTGTATGTGCATGCAGACGGTCCCCCTGACTGTTTGGGTAGGGAGGGGATAATCAAACGTACGGTTCTACCTACCAGAAAACTGTACCATTCAGTGCTTCCGTATAAAAGCAACTCTGAACTGACGTACCCGTTGTTTTCCGCTTGTGCCGACACGATGAACCAAGGCAACTGTAATACTCTGATGAGGAGAGGTGTACAGTACTCTCTTGTTACACAGTACTTTCTTGCTTCGGTGTTTTTTTACCTTTTGTAGATGTTGTAAAATTCTAATTTTCTCGTTATTTTGTTGCTAGTTTTAAGTTGTGTTTTGTGTAATTTTTGTTGGTTGACCGTGTGTATTGTTGTAGTTGTCTCGAGTTTCTAGTTATTTTATGTGTATTTGTTTTACTGTGTGGGCATTGATTTTTTAATTTAGATGCCGAACTGTGGCTAGAAGTCAGTATTCGGAAGGTCCTGGGCCGTACATCTCGACACAGGGGTTTCTTGGTTTCCTTGTGCCTAAAAGCAAATGCTGAGATGGTTCCCAAGATTCCAAGTTCCCACTACATGCTTCTCGTGTAGCCAACTCTATTAAAATTTAGTAATAAGCAATTTCATGTTTCGTTTACATGTAAAATAACCTCTGCCACCGGATGATAATCCAATTGCAGTGAATAAATATAATAATAATAATTATTTTAGTTGGGACATGGGTGTTGGATGAGGTCCGCAAAACCATGGAGATGGGTTATGGTTTGGGGGGACGTGTTTGAATTTTGGGAATATTCTTTAACGTGCTATCACAGAGGTACCATTTTAGCAGGCGTTTTTGCAGATTAGTAAACATGTTTCTGAAATTGAAACAAGAATCGTCTGACTACCCATCCTGGGTTCAGAGTGATGAAGACAAGGAAAAATACATCGAGGACTACCGGCGCGCAGAGGGAATTGCTTCAGACAAGGCATCAATTTCCAAAAATGCGGGACAAAGACTTCGGAAAACCTGAAATTAAACTCGATGTGTTGTAAATGGGCGCAAAACTGTACGAGTACTTGAGCGAATTGGGGGAGTCTGCCCTTGATTGCAATATAGAAAGTGTTATCTTCATTCAGAATGTAGATGAACCCCCAACAATGAGAACAAATGATTATCTTGTTCACTAAACAGACGAGTTGGAGGAATTTGGCTCTGGCTCCTTTAAAACTACGCGTTTTCTGTTTTCTGCCTCTTGACGGGAAAACGTACGACCAAATGCAAGTTGATTGGTATAACCTGGAATTACTAAAATTCAAAGGTTGTAAACCTCACCACCTTGAGGGAAATGATCCTTAAAGAAACCGTCCCGTTTCATCTACGCAAACCGAAGATCAAGAGGAAACACGGTGGTGTCGTTGTGTCTGAACTAGAAAAAAAGGAGTACATGGTCGTCATTTAGAAGCGCTGACTTATGGACAACTTTGCTTACTTTCCCTACGGGCACGTTTAATTTATTTTGGCCTTGCTAATGTTCATTTTATTTATTTATTTATTTATTTATTTACTTATTTATTCTAGTCTGGGTGAAGTGCAATAAATACAGGCGCTATTGCGCATTTCAGTTCATTTTAGATTATGACTCGGAAGCTGCAACATCCATTCACATTAATCTTTGCTGGACCAAGTAATTGCAGCAAAACACTTTGAAATTATATTGTTGGAGTGCAGGGAGCAGCTTTGTGACATTGTGCTTTAAAATATAGAATGGTGTCTCAGTGAGAATAACGCCCCGCATCACTTGCAAAACGTTTCATTTATTAGAGGGTACCAGACTTTGAAAAACATGAAATGTACCTACACTTGTTGTGTTTGATTATTTAATAAACTCTGCCTATTCTTCAAAAGTGAGCGAATTATTTACCAAATGATCGCATCATCGTAACATTTGTGTGGTTCTAATTACAAGTCCCATCATCGCGTGATATTTCTATAAATAGCAAGTATAAATTTATGTTTAAGAATCCGAGAAACAAGACCCAGATTGTGCATATGGCTCGACAAGTGTACCCTGACAACATTTACAGTTTTCATAAAACGTACCTGGAACCTTGTAAAGTCCCGTACAGTTATTTATTCATTGATCTAACGCAATCGATTATAGGTTTATTAAGATCCACAACATAGATTTTCCAGGGGAAACGTGTGAGTTTTTTTTTTTGCATCTGTACATGGCTATGAACCGGTTACAATCACAACTACACTTTCTCCACGTCCTTAAAAACGCTAACCCAAAAGCCAGACGCGCGTTTCTTACAACTGCAGACAATGAACTCATAAAAGCTATTGGCCAGTGTGCTATAAATACGCTAAACTGATATCATAATTAAGCAAAAACGAAAAGAACAAGTTGAAGAAATATAGGAATATTTTACGACCGTTGGTCGATACTAAAATCAGATTCAAGAGTAAATGTAAAATTAATATTTAAAAAGGGCGGATTTATAGTTCCACTGCTCGCACGTGTTTTGTAGGGTGTAATAGGAGCATGAATTGATAATAACAATTGAAATGGCATTGGAACGTAAGTTTCTGGTTCCTCCGAAAATGTGGAAAAATCATTCTCAACAGCCCCAACCACCACAGGTTAAAAAGATATTGAAACGTAGGATGATACCTTTAACAAACGGACCCAAGTAAGTTTGCATCAAGATCCATACTTTAAAACCGAGAAAGAAAAACGGGAACCCATCCCCATTCCCATTATATAAACTAGAGGTACGAAATCCAAACAGTCTGAATCAGAAACGGATGCTATACCTGCGCATTCAAAGTACATTCATAACGTATTAACACGTAATTTATCACATGAACCCACTTTTCTTGTGTACCAAGTTGATACTGACGGTTCCTTTAAAATAGGGCGGTCGAGTTTTAAATACAACGATAAACACGTGTTTGTGAATGGTAAAAGTTGCAAGGTAATACCAGGCCTGTTGTAATTACTAACCCATTCACAACCTGATAAAAACTTGGTCACTCATGAGTACAGACAGGCATATAAACAAATACTCTTGCAATCTTTCGCGCATAGAGTGAATTATAGTCCCTCAGGCAACATTAAAGCAAACAAATGTCTTAAATATACACGGATTATTTCGCAACTGTTTACAAACCCAAAGGAAGTGCCTTAGGAATCGTTGAATTAATAATAATATCTCTGGGTAAATTCTATTGCGATCCTGGACATCCCGAAGGGTTCGGTTCGGTATGAAAGCTAGTAAAGGCCAGTGGAAATAAGAAACGGAATGTGGAAGAGTCAGAAAACGTATATTTTGCATAAACATGTGCTAAAAATTTTCCCTTGCAATCCATATACTGTAACAAATATTGAAGATGTCTGGGAAATGGATCTTGGGGGTTTAATTTCCCTCTCAAAATACAACGATACGTACAAATAATTCTTGAAGTCATAGACATTATTTCGTGGTATGCTTAGAGCGTGCCTCTAACGGACAAGAGCGCTACCTCAATCACATCAGCTTTGCAACCTTTTTTTTCAAAATAGAAAAACAATTACCATACAATCAGACAAGGGTAGTGAATTTGTTAATGCAATTCTCCAACTGTACCTGAAACGTCAGGGAGTAAATTTTCACACAACTCACAATGCCGACATAAAGAGCGCAGTTATCGAGCGTTTTAACATATCTCTGAAGACAAGGATGTATAAATATTTCACAAAAATAATACATACCGTTACTGGGTCGTCATAAATAAACTATTAACAGGTTACAACAATTCAGTCCATTCCAAAATACGTATGCCTCAAAGCAAAGTAAACCCCTTAAACATGTACTCTGTCTGGCAAAAATGAATAGTCTCTGGGCTACAATTCCTTAAGCTCGTCTGACATTGAAAGTGTGGGATCTTGTGAGGATAACAAAAGAAAGGTAAATTTTACCATTGGGTATGAAAAACCCTTTTTTAACAGAAATAGTTCGGCTTGTCAATGTTATGCAGCGCGTTCCCCAACCTGTTTAGGAACTGTCAGACTTACAAGATCGTCTTTTGGATGACTAGTTTTACAAATACGAGCTTGTCAATGTCACTGTTTCAACCCAGACAGAGTTTGAAATACATAAAATAGTGCGCACTCGTAACAAGGGCGTTATTAAACATCTTGGAAAGTTGTAATGATACGACGGGACATTCGACTCTTGGGTATACCCTTACGACATAAAGAAAATATAATGCATCATTTTTATGTAACATAGCCGTCATAGAGTTCGGGTTATTAGTTTCCGAACAACACAAGAGTTGGAACATAATAGATAGGAGGTCGAACTAGTCGAGATAACTTGTTCTAAATGATACAAAAAATGTTTTTACACAAGACACTTCCTTTAGATTCGGAGGAAGTCATATTTCCTGTAAAACACTATGAATCTCTTTTTGATCTTCTCACAAATATACCCCAATTTTTTGAACCATCTATAAACGAAAACTTTATCTGTATATTTAGCTACCATATAAAGAAATTTCAAGGACAAAGTATAGAGTTGTTTCATTCATGTCGCGTGGATAATGCCATTATGTTTAACGAAAATTTAGTATCTTATTTCTCTGCACTTGCATTGATGTGTTAGCAGAAACAATTCTGAACCCTGCTAATTGCCGTTCTCCAACACTGAACCTATCCACAAAAGACAATTTAACTTTGCTCAGCCTGATCCCGTATACGTTTACACGGATATTATGAAACAAAATTTGTTTGGAAATTTTTATGTGCGACTACTAACTTCCTTGTACTTCCCATCGGACACTGGTTATCACAGATTTGACTACCCACTGTACAAGCCAGTGGAACAGTCCTTTATAGAATCAATTTCGATTCATCTGGTAATGGAAACCAGTGAAAATGTGTTGTTTGAAGTTATTGATATTCCGTGCCTTGTGATGTTACACTCTTAAAAGAAGTCCTAAGCGCAGTAATTTTCAGTTTGGCATTTGCAATAGGTCGATATACACGGTACTACGTAAATAAAAGTGGTGGCGGGGATATTGGTCCTGCTTACAGGTATAGTTTCAGGTTCAGACAGGTATCGGTATAGGGTCCTCCTTCACGGCGCTGTTCGGTTTTGTTAAAACTCTGTTGTATTCAGGGCCAAATGCTGTAGGAAAAGAGGCCTTAAAAAGGTTGCCAATATAATAACCGTATTCTTAATAAGAAACCAGAACAGCCTGTGGGCGATGTTTTCAAAACTCGATTTATTGAAGTACAGGGTAACCTTGAAGAGAAGATTAAAAAGGTGGTGGGGTCTGACTTGGGTTTAAAAAGGAAACGTAAGCCAAATAAAGCTCAATCTCAAGGCAAACGTAGGTAGGTGACGGATATTTTCACAGAGGAGGAGGAGGAGAAGAAGAAATAATGGAGCGCTTAAAATCGAGTCTAGTCATCTTCCTCAAGCTTAGCATCAAACATCTGTTGTAAATTGTCACACCGTTACATACAAACCTATTGCGCCGGTTCACAACACTGCACAGCTCGAATTTAATTCCTCGGGCCATGGCGATTACTAAATAGATTTAAATTCTGTGCATCTACTCTTGCGCGTAAAACTTGTCAAAACTGATGGATCGGATGTAGAAAGTGCTGAGCCAAACACAGTTGTTTGTGTCAACAACTTGTTTCATTCAATGTTTAGTTCTCTCAATATGGTGGGGGTGCCCAATTGGCTGCCTACCTACTATGACTGTATAAACTGATAATTTATATTACCAAGAAATACATGTGTGTGCATGATCTTCGTGTGTGCTGGCTATGCTTTGTCAGCTCCCCTCACTGACCGGAGGCATAGGCCCACTTTTTTTTTAAAAAATTTGTGTATGTGATTTTGCGTTCATAAAGCAGACACTATGCAGGTTAATAGAGGGTGTTCTGTTTTTTTTTCTGCTTGACCGAGACGTGCCGCCCCGACAGTCTAGTAATTTCATAAATCCTATCGTCACTGCGATAGTTTTGTCTAGCTGTCGTCATCGACTGTTAAGCCTCCCCGACACGCGGCGTACGATGCAACGTTGGCATAGCCTCGGGCCAAACGTTGGATCGGCTTTTGTCGGTCAAGCAAAAAAAAAAACTCAATATTTCTTGTTAGTTGTTGCTATATTGTCTGTAAATTTATAAAGATTTTCAGAGGAATAAGGTGTGTCCATCATCAGGGTACGAAGTCAAGTATGTTATTTTTTTCTGGGGGTTGTGTTTCTTATCTCATTGTATTGAATATAAAGAGTGCTATCATTTGCTCTGAAGATGGAAGCAATAGGCCTTTTCGAAATACCAGGAGATTGCTGTCATGTTAAACATCGCTACTTTCTAAGACCTTTATTTTTAGCGTGTGTACTTGTTTTTGTTTCCATACCTAACATACATGTGTTGATGAATGTCAACCATTCTTTCCGACAACATTTTTCTTCCGTAATTTTGGGTCACATCCAGGAAGTACATCATCTTAATAAGTACTCTCTTGAAAACTTCTGAAATGTTTTCATCGTCCCTAAAAATGGTTAATTCATTAATATATTCTTTCATTATTTCTTCTTTTTTCTGGGGGGGGGGGTTGGTTTTATTTAATTTTTTACCTTTTTTTCTTACTCTGTTCCGTAGTATAACAAGGTTGGAAATGTACGTTTAACATAACATTATGGCGCCTTCGCATAACCATTGTTGCAGTGCAAACGCAAAACTGCATTTTTGTTATTTTCCACATTATCTTATCAATGGGACAAAAAATATTGAAGGTAAAACGTGTTTTGAGTTCATACTTTTTTTAAAATTTCATTCTAAGAAGAATCATGCGAGTTACTATCATAAATGTACGTCAGTGTGCAATTAAGTACCCGTTATTCTAATCGGATTTTAAGAATAATTGAATTTCTTCTGCAGATTTCGAAAAAATTCTCAAATTCCATATTTCATGAAAATCCGTCCAGGGAAACCGAGGTGTTCCACGCTGACGAAGAGAAGGTAATAGCTACTTTTTCTAATTTTGCGAAATTGCCTGACATCTAGATAGTTTATATTGTTCGCATATTCATCCATACACACTAATAAAAAAGTCAGTAAATTCAGGGGGAAATGCAAGTGAAGTTACTCAGATGTAGAGGCTTTCGACTGATTCGTTCCATCTGTCAGACTTTGATAGTAATTGCTCTCTTTGTGAGTGAATAATTTTCACTGTCAATCATAAAACTTCTCCTGTCATATTTATAAAATGTCTCTTACGAAGTAAATTCTTTCACTTCTGTGGTCCTGGAAGTTGAAACACTTTGCACTGTATCCATGTGCATAGAGATGGATTGGCCTTTCTGACGCTTGCAGAGTTTCTCACGCCTTTGCTTTGGGTACGGGTAAAATATTCTTTTTCACAGGTACTTAAAGGATCTAGAACCCATGCATAAAATTCACATTCTTCCAAACTTTGAGTGGTTTAGTTGTGCGAGAGTGCCGACGTAGGAGAGCACTTTACATTTTTCAAGCCTCCATTGGGATAACGAAAGGGATGGGTATGTGGAGGGAGGCAATGTCGCGAACGGAGCCTCGACTTGTTTTATTTCCAATGTATTTTTTAAATTAGCTATTATAAATGCAACTTTCTTTAGTCTGCTTATGAAACGCGCGATGCTGTTTGTCTTTAGACCTACAAAACTTTTTGCGTTTCTCTATATAAACAACAAATGTGTATGTCACCAAAATAATTCTTTTGTCTTTGAAACTGGAGGCATTTTTTGTGACATAGGAAATGAGGCGTGAAGAATGTTGTTAGGATGAAGTTCATACTTCGAAGGAAATGTGTTGGCTGTTACAGAGTAAATTCTTGTAGGTTGCCTACATAATAGCATTATTTCTTGCGTGACTGTCGTGTACTCCTTATTTTCTAACAGTACGGTCTCACCGTACGCTCATATCTGTATGTCAGTCTGGTACAAATTATAACATTAGATCCAGTTGGGGGATTTTGATTAGACTGTAATATTCAAACGTCATATCATGGAAAGTCGTACCAACTTTGTAATACTGATTTCCTACCATAACATGGATACCGTGAGATCGTCTGATGTGACTCTGACAGCAGAAACACCACGAATAAGCCTCAAATTTTGTATCATACTTAACTGTCAATTGTAGTTTCGGTCTAACGTCGAATAATGTAAAACAGCAACATGATATTTGTCCGCCATATGCATTTATCTTGCATTTTGATGGTGCGTGGTAACTCAGTGATGTTAATAATTAGAAGACAGGTATAAAGTGGGCAATATACGTACTGAGAAACGTGTACAAACTAATAAATATGCATACTTACGTGTAAAATGGGCAATATACATACTTAAAAATACTTACGAAAGAGGAAATATGTGCTTAACATACAGGGTGTCCCAGGAGGAATTGCCAGACTTCGGGAGGGTGTTCCTTATGCTAAAGTATACCGATATAACCCAAAACACCTATGTCCAAAGTTGAACGGTTACGGAGATAATGGCCAGAGAAAAGTGTGGTCTTCTTGCGGGTC
>Ga0123355_10010678_pt1 | contig 14105 bp, 9 predicted proteins | sample TergutEmb28metaG_3_FD_89872 | JGI IMG/M metagenome (GOLD analysis project Ga0123355, IMG submission 89872) | Embiratermes neotenicus P1 segment gut microbial communities from Petit-Saut dam, French Guiana - Emb289 P1 | ecosystem: Host-associated > Arthropoda: Insects > Digestive system > Gut ... | reverse complement strand
ATAACCGACCGAGTGAAAGGAGATGTGGTCTGTCGTATAGCTGGCAACGAACTCATTGAGCAGCGTAGGAGAAAAAGTGCTGGTCAAACGAGCCACCAGGCTGATTCCCGGTCCGTTGAAGAAGGTTTGCGAGGTCGGGAAGCTGGCCGTATCCCAGATCGAGCCCGGTTCGAGGGTCGTCCAGGAATCATGAACGTAGCGGAAGGTCGCGCGGTGGTGGTCGGTGATGTTGTGGTCGATCCGGAACAGTTCCTCGCGCCAATTGGTCGGCAGCGAGACGTTCGTGTTGAAGATCGCTCCACCGGGCGTGTCCGCTGTGGGCACTGGAATCAGAGGAAGCAGAGCCTGACCCTGAGGAGTCACCGTCACCTGATTGTTGGGGTAGTAGGACCCGGTGAGGGGATTCACAGGGCAGTCGGCAAACGACCCGTTCTGCGGGTTTGGACAGACGTCGTTGAAGTTGCCCGTACGCTCTGCGCTATACGGCACCGGTATGTTATAGCCTTGCGGCAGCCGATCCCGCCGCCACTCCTGCGACCAGAAGAAGAATGTTTTCTCCTTACTGTTGTTGTAAACCCGCGGGATGAACACCGGTCCGCCGATCGTATATCCAAAATCGTTCTTCTTGTAGGGAGGAGTAACGCCGGTGCCTCCGGCCACCACGCTGTTGAAGTAGTTTTGTGCATTAAAGATGTCATTGCGCACAAAGGAGTAGGCGTCGCCGTGGAACGACTTGCTTCCCTGCTTGGTATCGACCTCAACCGTTCCAGAACCATTCCGCCCGTATTGCGCCCCGTAGTTTGAGGTGAGCACTTTAATTTCGCCGATCGCGTCGAGGCTGGGATAAACGTTCAGCGTACCGTTGCTGCCGTTGTCCATGCTGTCGCCGCCGTCGATCTCCCAGTTGTTGTACTCGGTGCGGCCGCCGTTCATGGAAAAGGCCACACTGCCGTTAATGCCGACTTGCGGCTCGTCCATTCCAGTCTGGTTGCTCACCCCGGGAACCAGGCTCACCAGGGTCGTGAAGTTGCGGCCATTCAACTCGAGCTGGGTGATTTCCTTTCCGGTAACTACGCCGGCCAGCTCTGAGGATTGGGTCTCCACTTGCGCGACATTACTCCCTTCCACGACCACTTCCGTCGTGGCGGCTCCGACCTCGAGCGCGACGTCAACCCGGGCTTTTTGCGCAACGTCGAGCACCACCCCCTTCGCTTCATACTTCTTAAAACCCTGGGCCGTAACAGCCACGTTGTAGTTGCCCGCTGGCAGCGCCGACTCGTTGTATTCACCCGTCGAGTTGGTCTGCATCGTGCGGGTGATACCACGCTCGGGGCTGGCCACAACCACAGTGGCACCCGCGATCGCGGCGCCGGAGGGATCTTTCACGGTGCCGGTGATAGACCCGGTCTGGGCCCAAACCGTTACAGACGAAATCAGGATCAACAGCATTATCCCGAACAGCACACGAGTAGATTTCATGGTGAGGCTCCCCCATTGGCGCGAGCGAAGCCCGCGCTGATTCAGTCGGCTCTGGCTTGCTCGAGAGCCGCTCCGATCCGCCCTACGTTTCGGACACTGATTCCCGTTTGGTTTGAGACCCGAGACGGGAGTGTATTAAATCGTATGAATAGTGCTTTTACTCGACATCGTCTGTCAAGAAAAAAGCGACTCCGCCGCCCCGGAATGACTGCGTTGGAGCAGAGGCAGCCGGCCGTTAACGTTTACGCAACTCGGCGGGTCGACTCCCGCACCACCAACTCGGGAGCGACCTTGCGATGCGTGGCCGTGATGCCGCGTTTCTCGAGTACGGCGTTGATTCCGTCGAGCACCACCCCGACGGCCGAAGTGCCCATGGTTTCCATCGGCTGGCGGACGGTGGTCAGCGAGGGCGTGTAAATTGCCGAAGTCGCGACATCGTCGAAACCGATCACCGAGCAATGCTCCGGTACGTCTACTCCAGCTTTATGCAACGCCCGGATCGCTCCGAACGCGCTCATGTCGTCAAACGCCAACAGGGCCGTGAACGGCCGCTTCTGCCGGATCAAATCCTCGGTAAGTTTGAATCCCAGTTCCACGCTGGAGAGCGGATCGCGCGACTCGGGCATGTCGACAATCAGGCGGGGATCCAGTTCAAGGTCCGAGTCCTTGGCAAAGGTGCGGATCCCGCGCCAGCGGGGAGAACTGTCGGTCAGCGCTCGGGGGCCGCGGATGATGGCGATCTTGCGGTGTCCGAGCGAGTACAAATGTTCGAGCGCGAGGTGGCCTCCGAGTTCGTTGTCGACGATGACCGAGCTGATCGAATCGGTTTTCAGTTCGCAGCCGATCATCGCCGTCGGGATGCTGCTCTTCTCCACATCGGCGAGCAGATTGATATCGAGAAAAACCCAGTTGGCGATGACGATCAGCGCCTCGATCCGGCGGTCGAGCAGCATTTCCAGATAGCGCTCGAAGCGGCTGCCTTCGTTGTGCACGTCGGTGAGAATCGGAAGATACGATGCCTGGTACAGAGTGTTCTCAATGCCGCGCAGAATCAGCGTGCAGAACGGATCGGTCATGTCGAAGACCATGACACCGACGGTGTGGCTGCGCTTGCTACGCAGCGAGCGGGCAAACTGGTTGGGGCGGTATCCGAGACGTTTGGTGGCGCGCAGGATCTTTTTCTTGGTGTCCGCCGGGATGTAGCGGGCCAGCGGCGCGTTGTTCAGAACAATCGACACCGTGGTGGAAGAGAATCCGCTTTCCTTGGCTACGTCACGAATGGTCACCATAGGTCAGAGGTAATTGCAAAGTGTCAAAAGCTCGAAAGGTTCCCTTCCTGAGCCGGTGCTTGTGGCTGCGCTCGTACCTTCCCTCACGCGCGGAATTATGATGAAATGCGTCGCGCCGTGGCTTGAATTTCTAGCGAGCACTGGCGGACACTACAGCAGAGAGTCATGCCAGTGTCAATAGCGGGAATCATGTTGAGATGTTTTGTTGTGCCCTTGGCCATGGGAATCGCGATCGTCAGTGCGGCTCAACAGTCTTCGCCTGCGGCCGCGGAACACGGGCACGGGAGCGCGCCGGCGGACACGCGCCCCGCGGATCCGGCGCAGGTTTTCGAGCGTGGGCAGGACGCGCTCAAGCAGAACCGGCTCGATGAGGCCGAGCGCGACTTCCGGCAGGTCCTCGAACTCGATCCCCAGGCGGGAGCGGCCTACGCGAATCTGGGCGTCGTCTATATGCGGCGCAAGCAGTGGACCAAGGCCTTGCAGTCGCTCAACAAGGCAGAGAAACTGATGCCACAGGTTGCCGGAATCCAGCTCAATATTGGGCTCGCTTACTTCCGGCAGAATGAGTTTCTGAAAGCGATCCCGCCGCTCGAATCGGTGGTGCGGGCTCAGCCCGAGGCGGCGCAGCCTCGCTATCTATTGGGCCTTTGCTACTTCTTTGCCGAGCGCTGGGCCGATGCCGCGGCAACGCTCGAGCCGCTTTGGGACCTCCAATCGCAGCAATTGCCGTACCTGTATGTGCTGTCGAACGCGGCGCATCGGGCGGGGCGGAAGGACCTCGACGACCGTGCCACCGAACAACTGATCCGGCTTGGCAACGACTCCGCCCAATACCACCTTTTTGTCGGTAAGTACTACCTCAATCGCGAGCAATACGACCAGGCTATGGCGGAGTTCGCCGCAGCCGCCGACCGAGACCCGAACCTTCCTTTTGTGCACTTTAACCTGGGTCTCGCGCATCTGAAAAAGCAGGAGTATACCCAGGCCCGGGATGAGTTCCTGAAAGACGCCGCCCTCGAGCCCGACGTGGGGCTGAACTACCAGGAACTGGGTAACGCGTATTGGCAGATGCAAGCAGACGAAAAGGCCGAAAAAAATTATCGCGAAGCGCTAAAGCGCGATCCGCGCCTGGTCGATTCGCGCATCGGGCTGGCGAAGATTTATCAGCGCCGACAAAAATATGCGGCGGCGCTGGCCGAGGCTGATGCCGCCGTCGAAGCCGATCCCGACCGCCCCGACGTCCACTATGTGCGCGGACAAGCATTGTTGCGGCTGGGACGCAAAACAGAAGCGCAAAAGGAATTGCAGATCGCGTCCAGCAAGGAACACGGCGCAGAAAACGATAAACGGAATGCCACTGTGCCGTCGCCGGAGTTGCTCCAGGATACGCAGTGATTGACTCGAGCCCGGCAACTGCCTCGCGATTTTCAACCCCTAGTTTCGTTCGTCTTTCCGGAGGGAACCATCGTGAAACCAATCCTGAAAATTCTGGCGATCGTCGCAGCATTGCTGATCGTCATTGCCATCGCAATCCCGTTCTTCGTTGACGCCAACACCTTCCGGCCCAAGCTGGAGTCCAAGCTCACGGATGCTCTCGGGCGGCAGGTAAAGGTGGGAAATCTCTCGCTGTCGCTATTTTCAGGCAGCGTGTCGGCCCACGACATTTCCATCGCCGACGATCCGAAGTTCGGCCCATCTCCGTTTGTCGAGGCCAAAGAATTGAAGGTTGGCGTGGAGATGATCCCGCTGATCTTTTCGAAGGCTTTGAACGTGACGGAAATAACCCTGAACCAGCCCGAGATCAGCCTGGTGAAATCGGAGGACGGCACCAAGTGGAACGTTTCGAGCCTCGGCGGGCAGAACACTTCTCGCTCCCAGCCGGCCGCCAGGCCGGCCAGTTCCTCGTCGAGCAATCCCAACGTGTCGGTGGCCAAGCTGAAGGTCACCGATGGACGGCTTACGGTATCGCGGGAAGGCTCCGGCAACAAGCCGCATGTTTACGATAAAGTAAATATCGAGGTGACGAACCTGTCGCCAACCTCGTCGTTTCCCTTCCAGATGACCGCCGAGACGCCGGGAGCCGGAAGCTTGAAGCTCGACGGCAAAGCGGGTCCCATCAACATCAACGACACCGCCCAGACTCCGCTGGAAGCAAAGATCTCGGTTGAGAAAATGAACCTGGCGCAGTCGGGATTCATCGACCCGGCGGCAGGCATCTCCGGCATCGCGGATTTTGATGGCACTATCACCTCGGACGGACACGAAGCCAAAACCAGCGGCACTCTGAAAGCCACCAATTTACAGGTCGTACCCAAGGGATCGCCCGGCCGCGTGGTGGAAGTGAACTACACCGTCATCCACGACATTGCCAATGACACAGGAACGATCCCACAAGGCGATATCGCCATGGGCAAGGCGGTCGCTCATGTGACCGGAACCTACGATGCCCGTGGCAAAGTCACCACGGTGAACCTGAAACTCAACGGGCCCAGCATGCCAGTCGATGATCTGGTAGCCATGCTGCCCGCCCTTGGAATCGTGTTACCTCCAAAGGCAACGCTCAAGGGCGGGAACATGAATACCTCCCTCGAGATCGTGGGACCGGTGGACAAGCTGGTTGTCACCGGCAACGTCAAGCTCGAAAACTCTTCGCTCACCAACTTCGATCTCGGCTCGAAGCTCTCGGCGATCTCAGCCTTGTCAGGCAAGTCGACGGGCAAGGATTTGACCATCCAGAATTTCAGCTCCAACGTCAGGGTCGCGCCCGATGGCACGCAGGCGAATAACATCAACCTGACGGTTCCTTCACTCGGCGTGCTCACCGGCGGGGGCACGGTGAGTCCATCGAATCAACTGGCCTTCAACATGAAAGCCGCCGTCAGCGGCCTGGGAGTTCCCTTCTCCATCCAAGGAACGACCTCCGATCCCAAGTTTGTGCCCGACGTGAAGGGCATGGCGACCGGACTTCTCAAAGGCCTCCAGGGCAACGGCAATCAGAATCCCGTAAGCGGGCTGACAGGGCTGTTCAAAAAGAAGTCTCAGTAGGGCTGACCGTGTCGAAGAAAATGAGTGCCCCATTTCTGGCGCTCCTCCCGTGCGAGAACCGGGGTTTTTGCCGCCTGTCTTTCCCGACGGTGTGAGCGTCCACTTCCATCTCGATACGGCTGCTGTCTTTTTAGGGCGGCGTCCGCAACAGCTGCAGCGGGATGGTAGTATGAAGGATTCGCCCGGACGAGTGCGAGGTTTGTCCGGTCGGCGGCACGGGGTGTCAGGGGGTAGAATCGAGGGCGATCCCCGCTTCCAAGTCATGCGTTGTGGCGTGGTTTCCGCAGGTTGCGGCGCAGATCCCCGGGCGGCCGGGCAGCTTTTTCGTGGTTCCAGGAATCGAAGAGTACTGAAAACCTAAAACTCTGGTCATGTTGAGATCCGTTTACTGTGAATCTAAGGTGAAATTGTGGATGGGCCACTCCTGGGTGGCGGCTTTGTGCCTTATCGCTGCTGCGTTCGTCGCGCTGCCTCGGGCTTCGGCTGCCGACTTTACGATGACCGTGGAGCCGAATCTGTCTCCCAATGCGGTGGCTCCGGGCGGGTCCTCGTCGGCTTCGATTACGGTTGTGACCGGAACCGGCTTCGTGGGGCCGATCACGTTGGGCTGCACGGTGAAGCCCTCGGTCGGCGGGACCGTTTCCAACCCGGTCTGCACGGTGAGCCCGTCGTCCATGAGCGCGTCGGGAGGATCCGTCGCTACGATCACCACAACCTCGGATACCACAACGGTAAGCTACGGCATTACGATCACGGCCACAGACGCGAGCGGAACGGTCACCGCGCCAACGCTGAATCTGACGGTGCTGTCGGTGTCGTCGCAGTTCACGATTACGGTGCAGAACGTGGTTGCTCCGAGCAGCGTGCCGGCAGGAAGCGGCGCTCAGGGCGTGATCAGCATCAATCCGGTGAATAATTACCGGACTCCCACCACGTGTAAAAACTCGCCCTGTGGAATCCAGCTGTATTGCGCGTCGATCACGCCGCTGGTCACGCTGCCTCCGTACTGCTCCTTCAGCTCGCCAGCGGGAACGCCGGTGTCCATCTCCGAGGCCAACCCGGTGCCTGCGACGGTTACCATCAAAACGCTGGGAGCGACCGTACAACAGCAGTGCGCCAACCCGCGGTGGCACCGGGTGTACGCGCTCTGGCTGGGGCTCCCGATGCTGTCGCTAGTCGGGCTGGGCGCCGGCGTAGGAGGCAAGCGGTCGAAAAAAGCCTGGGTGCTGGCGGCGATCTTTGTAGTGGGGGGAGGCTTTCTTCTGACGCCTTCGTGCAGCAACACTTCGAATCAGCTTTGCACGCCGGAGGGAATCACTCCGGCGAACACCTATACGTTCACGATCGTGGGCGTGGATGGAGACGGAGTGGCTTCGAGTAATACCAGTTCTTCGAGCTCTGGTCCTAGTGTCACCCTGACGGTGACCGCTCCGGTACCATAGCCATGCGCCAGCGTCAGCATCGCGCAGGGCGAGGGCTGGTGCTGGTGATGGCGGCGGCTTCCCTGCTGCCGCATCCTGGTTTCGCCTCCAACAAAAAAGACAAGACTCCCGCGGTGCGGTGGGCCGAGGGCAATCCTGGCTGCACGGTCTCACGCGACAACGACGGCAAGTTCCGCTACGGACTGTGGTATGGCGACGTCGGAATGACGATGGCGGTCGATGCCCAGGAACTGGAGAAGGTGCATCGGCGGCATGAGCCTTTTCTTGGCGTGCTGTTGACTGTGCGGTATCGCGGGCAGGCGTCGCTCGATTTCGCGACCGAAAATATTTCGTTGGAATTCGTAAAGCACTTCCAAGTGCAGCAGTTGGCGATGGATCCGGACAATTTTGCCAGCAAAGTTCAGGGCGATGCCGACACGCTGAACGATCAGACGGCGCACGAGGTCCAAAAGCATCCCGAGCAAAAAGAACAGAAGGAAGCTTATGTACGCGCGTTTCTGAAGGACTCCGCCGAGCTGGAGGAGTTTGTGGGCAAAAACAGTTTGCGGCCCACGAAGCTGAGTCCCGGGCACGAGGACGCAAGCGGCTGGCTGCTGTTCAGCACAAAGAGCAAATGGATCGGGAAGTGGAAGAAGCAGGAAGAATTTATTCTGCGCGTGCCGGTGAGTGGGATGGTGTTTGAGTTTCCTTTCCGGCTGCCGCCGAAGCCGGGGGAAACGATACTGAGGAAGAGGGATTGAAAATCGGAAATGGGCTTCAGGCTTTTGGCTTCCGGCAAAGCGTCGCCAAGTTCATGGGGCAAAAGTCGCACGCCCGTACCCGAAGCCGGCTTTCATGAGGCTGCTTTGCGCGACAGGCGCTCGATTTCGGCGGCCTGATGCATGAGGACGTCGCGCAGCGAAACCAATCCTTTTAATTCTTTTCCATCGACGATGGGGAGATGACGGAATCCAAATTCGCGCATGATGAAGAGGCATTCGTCGATGCTCTCATCGGCGGCGACAGCGCGGGGGTTTGCCGTCATGACTTCGTAAACCGCTGTCGTGCCGGGGGTGCGGCCGACCGCGACGACGCGGTTCATGATGTCGCGCTCGGAGAGGATGCCGGTGAGATTGCCCTCACGCAGGACAGGAACGGCGCCGACGTTATGCTCCATCATGTAGCGGGCCGCTTCAAGGACGGTGCGCGACGCGTCGACGGAATAAACTTTGCGGTCTTTTACGAGTTCGCGGAGAGTCGTCATCACTACTCCTTTGGTGAGGAACAGAGCTGCGGAATCGCTAGCCCACGACTGGCTGACAAGTGGGAAATACTCTATCACAGGCGCTTCGAGCGCGGTCTCGGCTTTTTGGGCCTCCAGACGGCGCGAATTTGGACAGTGGTACTCGTACCTCTGTGCCAGTCTGATCGGACCTCAATTCCCAACCGTAGCCGTCAATTCTCGCCACGTCGGACATCAGATTAAAACCAGGCTGTCGCGATGGGCACTTCCGGCCGGCAGCAACGCCAAAACTCCTTGGTCCAAGGTTGCGAGTTTTCCTTTCTTATGAATGGCGAGCCCTAGAAGGTAGGCGTTGGAAATCTGCTGGTGCCCAACAAGTCTTTCGGCGAATAGCTCTACGGCGGCAAGAAGACTGATCTCATCTTCCCAAAAGTGGTGAGTCGCGTGACGCAAATTGGCGTCGAGCAAAGCCAGGGCATCCCGAGACGTCAGTGCGTTGGGAGAGAAGGCCGGATTCGACACGATGCGCACGAAGGCAGCCTGCGTCAACGGACAAGTAGCCCATCCGTCGCCCGCGTGACGACCAAGCCATTGCTGAACGGTGGAATGAGATTCATGCGTTGGCCAGATTGCCGCAATGAGAACGTTGACGTCGAGTAGGAAGCTGTTACTCATTTTTCTAGCTCTTCTTCAAGCCTGCGGACATGCGCGCCCGTAACCGGCGGCGCTCCTGATGGCAACTCGACGACGTGAAAGCCATGGATTACGTGGGTTCGCAGAGGTGCATGCAAACCTCGACGAACCAATTCGGAGACGGCTTTGCCCATGCTGATATCCCGACACTCGGCATACGTCTTCACTTGGGGCAGAATGTCATCATCGATAAAAATGGTGGTTCTCATAACAATAATGATGCTCTAAAGGATTTCTGATGGCAATCATTAGATACCGACATCAGAGGCCGTTTAGAAGAACCGAGACAGAGTTGAGTCAGCGCAACCACCAAACCGCGCTCGTTCTTTGACTCTCGCGTGGCAGGCCCCAACATCAAGATGTTTGATCAAGAGCCTCGAGCAGCAGGGGTTGCGGCTCACTGCTCATTCCTCTATTCTCCGCGCAAGCCTTTGCCGGACCGATTTTCCCTGGGCACCGAGATCGGTCGTCGGGATAGAGAGCGAAGGCGATTGTGCCGTTTGGTGTATTCACAAAACCCTGGGTAGCGTTCTGATTCGTGACGCTGGAGTTGTCGAATCCGACCTTGCCTGTCGCGAGGGTTCGGAACGGGCTGGAGCCGGTTGGAAATTTCGGGCCAAATGCCCCCAAGACTGGGATTTGCCGAAACTGCAAAGACTCAGGAAATGGTCGGAGCTGGGCGGTGTTTTTGTTAGGTCACGAGGGTGACTGTTGGAAGGTTACTTGCCTCCCTTTCTATTGAGCCTCTAGGGCTTCTACCAGTTGTTTGATTCAGCCTGCGCAGTAGACTCCAAAATATAGGGACACGGAGGTTGGCAAATGGAGAATCTGCTTGCAAGTGGTGGAGGACTGGTTGTACTGGTCCTGATGATCTTAATCAGCGGGTTTGTGATTGGTGGTCTAGCCCGATGGATTATGCCCGGGCCTGATCCGATGAGCATTGGCAAGACGATCCTGCTCGGAATCACCGGTTCGCTTGTCGGAGGTCTGGTGGGAAGGCTTTTGAATCTTTCCCCACTGGTTCACCCCACCGGGATGGTGATGCTCACGCAGCTACTGCTTGAGATCGCGGGCGCGGTGCTCGTGCTCTGGATCGTCAGGCGCTACCGGCGCAGGGAAATCTAGCGGACATGTGAGTCTGCCGCGGGCATGCGCTGGCGGTCCGCAGCGCCAGTCTGCTGTGAGCGGAGGATTCCTATCGTTCGGCCATTTGCTCGAGTGTCTGGAAGAACGCGGGATAGGAGATCGCTGCGGATTCGGCGCCGCGAATCTGGCTTTCGCCTTCTGCGCGCAGAGCGGCCACGGCGAACGCCATGGCGATACGGTGATCGCTGTAGGAATCAAGATCGGCGCCGTGGAGGGTCTGTTTACCGGGGATTTTGAGTCCGTCTTCCCGTTCCTCGACCTCGGCGCCCATCAAGCGAAGATTCGTGGCCACAGACTTGATGCGGTCAGATTCCTTCACCCGCAGTTCTTTTGCATCCCGCACTTCGATGCCCTGCTCGGTGAACGGAGCGATCGCTGCCAGTACGGGGATCTCGTCGATGAGCGCGGCCGAGTCACCCCCGGCAAGCGTGGTTCCCTTCAGCCCTCCGCCTTCGATCTGGAGCGATCCGACGAGTTCGCCGTTGATCTCATCGAGTTGAGTAACGGAGATGCGCAGACCCATCTGCATGAGGATGTCGAGCAGGCGGGCGCGCGTGGGGTTCATCAGGAGATTGGGGATCATGAGTTGCGATCCCGGAAACAGCGCGGCAGCACACAGGAAGAATGCAGCGCTCGAAATGTCGCCGGGGATGCGGGTTTCAACGCCGCGCAGGCTTTGTCCGCCACGGATCCGAACTTCTCTGCCGGCGCCGACGCTCTTGCGATCGAGTTTGACGCCGAAGGCGCGGAGAGCAACTTCTCCGTGATCGCGGGTGCGGAGCGCTTCTTCGATACGCGATTCGCCGTCGGCGAAAAGGCCGGCAAACAGCAAGCAGGACTTCACTTGCGCGCTGGCTACGGGCATCTTGTAGTCGATCGGCTTGAGCGATCCCCCTGCGATGCGCAAGGGCGGCTTGCCTTGTTGCGAGTGGATCTGCGCTCCCATCGCGGTGAGCGGTTTGATGATGCGCTCCATGGGGCGGCAGGAGAGTGATTGGTCGCCGATCAAGTCGCTCGAGAAGCTCTGGCCGGAGACGATGCCGCTGAGCATCCGCATGGTCGAACCGGAGTTGCCGCAGTCGAGTGGCGTTGCGGGAGCGGTCAGCGACAGGCCGCGTCCCTGTACTTCGATGGTGTTCTGACCTTCGGCCCGGCGCTCCCAGGTCACCCCAAGAGCGCGCATGCAGCCGAGCGTGCTGGCGCAGTCGGCGCCCGTGGAGTAGTTTTCAAGACGCGAGGGGCCAGCGGCAATTCCCGCCAGCATGGCGTAGCGGTGGGAGATCGACTTGTCGCCGGGCAATTCGACGCTGCCGCGAAGGTTGCGTGCCGGGCGCACGCAAGCCGTTGAGCCAGTTGTCATGGTTAGATCAATATAAAGGAAGACAGCCAACGCTTTTGGTCGGTGAACCGAACGGTGTTCAGTCTGATAAGCCAAACACAGTGCAGAGCTTCAACTCGATCATTACACTCATCCAGACAGAGGCGCCTGTGCCAAGCTAAACAGAAAGATTTTCGGAATGACGTTTCCCTGCAATCGATAGCTATTGCAGTTTTGCGTACTCGGCTTTAGCTTGCTTCAGGATTGGGATGTCGGGATCGGCGTTGTTCCAGAGCGTGAGGAAGTCTCTGTAGGCGGCGAGCGCGCGGACACGAGCGCCGGCGTCTGTGCCTTGCGAAGTTTTCAATTGCAGCGCATTCGCCCGCGCCACCCCCAGACGCGCCAACGCGCCCGTCCAACAATTCCAGACGATGCCGCTGTGGTCGAGAACCTTACGAAACTCGGCAGCAGCCTCCGTGCCTTGTCGAGCGGCCAAGTACGCCTCGCCGCGAATGTAGGTTGGATAGAGGCACGAGACATTGGTGATGAAATCGATTTGGCCGAATTCAATAGCTGAAGCCGATTGCAGGGTAGTCAGCGCAAGAGCCGGATTCCTGCGATTGAGTGCTAGTTGTGCTCGAATCGAAGGCAACCACAGAGACTGCATCTGCGTGTGCAGCGGAAAACGCGTGTTTAGGTCTTGCCCCAACGATTCAGCCCGCGCCGCATCGCCCGCCATGGCAAACGCAAGCGCGGCTTCGGCAGCCGCGCCGGGACTCGTAGGAGCGAGCTTTAGACCTTCGGCCGCCGCCTTCTTGGCCTCGGCCAGGTTACCGAACGCGGCTTCTCGTTGAGCGGCGATCTCCTCCCATATCGCCGCTGTTTCTTTGCTGTCCGCGTGAATCGCCGAATCTATGGATCGCTTGGTCAGTTCCCGTGCCATGCGGATATGACCAGCGTAAGCCTCGGTGTCGGACGCCAGCGAAAGTCCAAGGTTCTCTTCCGGCTTTCCCTGGAACCACTGTTGCGCTTTCACCATAGCTGGGGAATCCGCCTTAAGGAAAGCGAGAGCATACAGCGCATCACGGAGAACCCCATTGTCCCTCCGCGCTTCCGCCTGCTGGACAATCTCCTGCGCCTCGTCGAAACGTTGCAAAGCAAGGAGGCTGTTTGCAAGATTACTGTACAGCGCGACATCATCTGAGGCGAGAGGCATGACCTCACGATATTCTTCCGCTGCCTTTTCAAAAAATCCCTGGTTGGCGTACACATCGGCCAAATTGTGATGCCACTCGGGACGGCGCGGGTAGCTCTCAACCCCCTCCTTACAGCTTTGTGCCGCTTTCTCGAGTTCCCCGGTTACGCTTTTGTCGTAGAAAGCGGTGATCTCCAATCTTTCTGGCTCGCTTGTATGCTCCCGCAATTGAAACGCCTTGGCATAATAGCTCGTGGCGCGTCCTAGCTCAGCCACGTCCTCATAGTCGACGCCGACTGCCTGATATGCGCGCGCGAAATTCGGGTCGAGTTCGATGGCCCGTTGAAAGTAGGGCAAACCGCCCGATCCGTTCCGGCGTTCTTCCTTTACGCCCAGGCTGTACGCTTTCAGGGCTTCGAGCGACGATGTAGTCGCCTCATAAAGCGGTACATTCAGCTTCTGCACGGTCACGAGCGACTCACCCAATTCGCCGCGCAGCTTGGAGGCTGCTTTGCCTAGCGCGTCCAGGACTTTCTCTTTGGCTGCTGCGGTTGCCTGCTCCTGCGCCAGCGTATCCCCGCTCTGGCAATCCACGGCTTTTAGCCCTAGTACGAATTGGCTGCCCAGACGGGCAATCGATCCCGCGACATAAGCCTTGGTTCCTGCCCGCTGACAAAGCTCGCGGGCAATGTCGAGTGTGAGCTTGGTGTCGGGCGGGCGCCTCATCAGCTTCAATGTTGCCGCCATTTTCTCGTCCGATACGACATTGAGAAACGGCGACTGGTTGAGTGCGACACTCAGCCCTGTTTTGAGCGTGTCGTCAAAGACCGGGTCGCCAGTGCTGTTGGCAAAGTCGGCGAGAACAATCGTATCTTTATCGGTAAGCTTAGGGGTACGCTGAAAATAGAAATTGCTGGTTACCGCGAGTAGCAGGATTACGACTAGGATGGCGGCCATCCAACCCACCCTTCGACTCATGACTCTTGCCAGGACGCTGGGCGCAAGGAGCGCACCAAAACCCCAGAACTTGCCTGATCTTGTCAGACTGGTCTCATCAGAGCTGGGAGGTGGTTCCAGCGGGGGGTCGTCGACCCTAACATCCGTCATCGAAACGATGATCGCCTTGGCCGGATCCGATGCCCCACCCTCGCTGTCGTCGGAGACTGGCGCGACAAACCGATACCCCCGTTTGGGAACGGTCTCCACGAACTGAGGATCGTCGCGTTTGTCACCCAGCACCCTGCGGATCTCCCGGATGTACTTTCGAAAAACTTCT
>Ga0123355_10010675_pt1 | contig 14106 bp, 7 predicted proteins | sample TergutEmb28metaG_3_FD_89872 | JGI IMG/M metagenome (GOLD analysis project Ga0123355, IMG submission 89872) | Embiratermes neotenicus P1 segment gut microbial communities from Petit-Saut dam, French Guiana - Emb289 P1 | ecosystem: Host-associated > Arthropoda: Insects > Digestive system > Gut ... | reverse complement strand
TTCCGGACGTCAACACAGCCAAGTAATCATCAAATGCGTATCCCTTAATGTCATAGCCATTGGCGTTGTGTACGCAAATTAAATAGCAGTAGTGCACAAAACAAATTCCGCACTTTGCAAAAAAAAAAAAAAAAAAAAAAAAAAAAAAACATAAAAAAACAAAAAATTAAAAAATTACCCAAAAAAAGAACTTTTTTTGGTAGCCAAAACCCCGCCAAAAAAAAAAGAAATTTCTCCCCCCCCCCCCCCCGCCCCAAAAGACGCAAAAATGTCATTTTTAAGATAGATATTGGGACCTGAAATACTTTACTGCCAAAGGAACACTAATATCCGACACAAACTGCAAATAAACACAATAGTAAAAGACTCGGAAGAAAATCATAAAAACTGGCTAGATCACCTGAATCTGCTACCAAGATTGCATCTCCAAAAGAATCCCAACGAACGACGGAACATAGGACGATCTAGAAGACGATGGACTGTCCAAGAATAACTCGGATATTGGAGAGACAGTTTCTAGAACTTAAAGCTTAGACACGTCCATGATGATAATGACTGGGCGTTCAGTGTGCACGTCGTCAGACGAAAAAGTTTATGTTCGGAAGTCGCAAACATTTGTTCAAAGGCTTGAATCAGAATCAGGCCAGACGCATATATTGTCTTAATCTAGGCAAGATCCGTCGATGCGATTTAAATTCAGTCCACATTTTATACACTTTATCATCTGTCAATACAAGTCCCGATCAGACTGGTGTAGCGGTAACCGTCTGGGTTTTATTCGGAGCGGTAGCCGGTTAGAATTTCGACCAGGACATCAGGCATCCTCAGGCTTCTTACAGGTTAACTTAGATCCTCCGGACAAAGTCGGAGACAGTACTTCGAGGAGGTGACGTCCGTTGTCCTTCAATGTCTTTACCAATTAAGCATTCACCAGTCAGTCATGCCACTCCCCGACATCATGGGGCCACAGACACTGACAGCGACAAAAAATAAATCGCACAAAGAAAGCGAAGTAAATTATCGAAGGGAATGGGATGACCATTACATATGACAAGATGTGAGATACGAGAAAAAGCATATTTACAATTTTCAAAGTGCTACGTCTGCAGTCACAGTGACTAAAGGAAGCCACGGTATTGTGGGAATGTGGAGTGTAAAGACGCTGAGCTGCGTTTCCTCTTTCTTACATCTTCGGCTCAAGTTTCTGACGTTCTAGCTTTCTCTCTCAATGTATTCCTTCTCTCATTTCTTAGTTCTTTCTTGTTTCTCTCTTCCTTAATTTGTTTCAATTTCCTACCGGTGTCTTTCCTCTCTTCCTGAACGTTCATTACCGATTGAAACGTTCTCATTTTCCTGAAGCACTTCTTGCACTCTGACTCGACTTCCTTCCAAATCGCAACATACACAATGCAATATGTATGAACGCTGGCACACATCCCTGCTCCAAACGTCAAATGATACTGTGATTCCACTGGTTTTTTTACAGCCAACAATTTTTAATGTAACTGACAATTACATAGGCGTATCCCAAGTACAGGATAGAAAATACTGAATAAATTAAGATCTTCCCATTTTAGTAACATTATTACATACGCCTAAACTGTTCCTGATTACATTCTATTGATCACGGTCCTGCCATTAACGGGGATACGAAGTAGAACGTCGTATGAACAATGACTGTAAATATTAAGGCTGTTATCGGCAGAACGAACTTTGGTTCCAGTTACAACAAGCCGGGTGCTGAAAATCAATTGATCAAGTACAGTATAACCATATTACAACTGGTTGCCAGGTACAATAATCCTTGGCAGCCGTAATCAATCTACAGCCTGTGTCTGTGTCTCTCACACCATGCATCATGGTCAAATAGGCAACGTGACATAAATTACAAGAAGGCCCTCTATGTATAACAACAGTCACACTCAAAATCAGTTTTATCAATTTTTTCACGGCTATATGTTTCGGCTTTATGAGACATCATAATGCCTTGTATAAACTTGTATATAAGAAAATTATATTCTATACAAGAAAAATTATATTCTTGTGCAGTATGTAATTTTTCCTGTATCAATCTCCTTCTGGTGCAGTATATCATTTTTCCTCTACGAAAGTTATAAAAGGCCGATGACGGCTCACAGTTAGAGCCGAAACATGTAGCCGTGAATAAATTGATAAAACTGCTGTTGTGTGTGACTGTTCATTGCATATACATGTGAAATGTTAACACCAACGGGGAGGTCTCAAGTGAAAGCTAGGGACATAAATTACTGAGACCTGCACATAACGTGGCCAATTATATTATATTATTCTCTGTCAATATTGTACAACAACAGCGTGGTAAATGTTCCTTTTTGGTTAATTTAATGACACTTACTACCTAAAATATATACCGTCGATGATACACGACTAGAGAATTCCAATGGAACAGCTGGTAGGTAAAACCTGGCCAATCGCAGCTTCGTCAACCACAAATCCCACAAGAACTACGACTACATCAAACCCAGACCCCGCGTAGAGAATGCGGTAACCAGCGGTCTAAGCAATATGATGGCCTAGTAGGTTTAACAGTCCTTTGTTTGCAATTCGCCATGCTCAGTTTTCCTCATGGTCTTAATTTTCCCCTCGCATATAAGTTGGCGTCGAAGTCCTGTTCTGTTGAATGATAACTCAGGATTTGTTTCCCTGTCGTATGGCTTCCCACATCTTAAGTCTTGCAATGCAACACGAATGTGACTTGGTCCTTTACTCGAGTGTGTGCCACACATTATATCCAACAAACTTATAAAAGAGAAAATTTCGGTCACTCAAAAAAATTAATAAAACCAAATAACCAACAATGACATTTGTATGTGTGCAGAGACATCAAAGTTTGAAGGAACGCTACTGACAATCGTGTGCTACTGTCGACATTAGGATATTAATTGAGAGTAGCACGTCTTTAAATTACTAATTAGTCTTTCCCACTTTTTGAATACTGTAAAGGCTAACGACTAATTAACAAGCTTGATGAAGGTGTTAATAAAGGAAACGGGAAAACTCAGAACTCCGTAATACATAGAAATATTCTACCAAATATTAAGGCAGTGATGTAAAGAGACAGAAATTGGGAAAGTAATGTAGCACACACGGGAGGGATACGTAATCTGTGTATAAATTTATATTCCGAATAACTGAAGGGAAGAAAGAAATGAGCAAACATAGGCCTGAATATGATGGTAATATTGTAGTGGAACTTTCATTGACGTGTCTACGTGTGTGCGTGTGGTGAGTGTGTTAGCGGGCGCGTGCGTGCTTGCTTGCGTGCATGAGAGGATTCATTCGGCTCAAAAGATGGCAAAAATTTGGGTTTACGTGAAAGCAATAATGAAGCTTTAATTTTCTTAAAAGATTAAAATTTCTGCTGTGCTTCAGCCCTGTCAGATTTAATTCAAGTTCGGGAGGCTGAAATGCTGCAAACCGGTCAATGAGGCCAATAGACCCCAATCGTCAAATTATTTAAATTTATGACAAACATCTTGCCATATCACGTCATTTTTACTGCCCCAATTGGTTTCCTCGGTCGTCAAGACAATATAAGGATAACCACTGCTTTCTCACATTAATTTCAATATGTTAATATATTTTTAGAAAACTTCACAATTAGTATTAGCTTCTTCCACTGAAAGTAATAGCCCAGAAAATGGGATGTAACTAGCACAAGACGCCAACTGAACATAAACATACGAGACTAAGTAAGCATAACCGACTGTACTGGCGACAGGGAAGCACAAACTGTCGAACACTCGTCGCATTGCTGTTCAGCGTAGTGCCGTACTTGCTTGGCGTGGAGATAATGGCCCACACACATTGCTATAGTGAGACCTCTGATTTGCCTGGCATTTGGCCTTGACCTTAAGACAGTGAAGCAATTTTTTTCAGTATTTATTTATGATTTATTATGGAGGTGCAAACCGCACCATGTCGAAGGATTTATTTAGCATGATCACTGTTTACTGAATTCTATACTAAATATGGCCCTCTGACGTCGAAACATATTGCCAGATTAAATTTATAACACTTAATAGTTACGTTGACAGCAATTTATTTCCCTTACCATTATATGCCCCCATGTTTACAACTAAAGGTTTCAATACCGTGTTCACAGCAGACCACTATTTGTCCCTATACCGAGCCACACCAATCTATCCACAGCCCACCATCCATATTAAATGATGCTTCCGTCTACATCTCGGTCTTCAGAGCGGTTTTTTTCCCTTCAGGTCTTCAATTTGTATGCATTTCCCTTCTCTCCCACGCGTGCCAGATGCCTCGTCGATCCTTCCTTCTTGATTTAATCACCCGAATAATTTGTGTGAAGCACAGAGTAGCTTAATAAGACACAGCCACTTCGTGAAGGTTGCCTTTCAGTAACAACTAATAATTCGACGCTAATGCAAGTTCATACATTATCGTTAACATTCTACTAAGTTCTGTGTTTGGGGAGAAATGCAACCCACGGTTTACACATGAACTGTTTCTGTTTCTTGCTTTATTCATCTATGCTTTCTAAACTTAATCCTTTGCACTGCGAAAAATCGTGCAATATTTTAACGTACCAAGTTGATACGACCATATTACTGGAGGGATGTCAGAAAACAATGGAAATCACTAAACTCCTCACGGTTCCAAATTTTAGAATTCGTGGATTTTCACTATCACGTCCCGCATACACTTTCATAATGTCTTACTAGACCACACGTAAATCAAACAAAGAATATTTGGAGTTCAGCTTAACTGAAATCATTCAAGAAGCAGTGCTTAAACCACTGCATTTACCTTTCTGTAACCAGCATACCCTGGACAATGTAAGTACCTTAAATTTCCGTGTATGAGTAATGTAGGTCACATTCAGACGCCTTTGTTTTTAGAGTCTTAAACCCAGTTTAGACTTGGCTGTTCTATTTCGTATGTATGGCAGGGTTTGTTGTAACAGAAACAAACCATTAGGAAGCTGTCCATTACAGACAGGTCAGAGGAATGAGTTCTCAAGGTGATGGACTTCCATTGCTAACAACAAACAAAGTCACTTCGGACAGGAGCGAAACTAAAAATTCTCTAAAATTGAATCACGGAAGTTTCTTTGTAAAAGGAAACCTGTAATTGAAATAGGGTTAAAACCATGAGAGAAACCGTCACTTCTCACAGTACCACGTTGAAAGGCAGAAGTGAAATGGAGTGGAGTACGTTATTTCGTGATGTAATGGAACTGATGATGAAAATGTCACAAGGAAACATTATGTAAATTGCTTTCTCGCCTTCTCTACTAAATGCCATTAAAACCTGAATATAATAATCAAGAACACTCTTTCTCTTTCGTGACACCCTATAAAATGCATATACAATTTTTCGTGATAAAAGAGCTATCAAAACATTAACGCTACGCCGGTGTAGCAAACGCATTATTTTGCAACCGAAGATAAATTGGTGGTTTAATGTGGTAGTGTGTTTGTAGAAGGTTAGCCTGTAACAGTTTATTTGCGAAAATGTAACCATGTACATATGTGATCAGTAGAATAATGATGAGTGCCCTGTTAAAATAAATACTATACTATCCCTGCTTTATAACCCGAAGATACTTGCTTCAAATCTTAATCAGGGCTAATTGCTTTGATTAGACCATTGAATAGAGTTTTCCGACTTCTTTATAAAAAGAATGGCATAACTAAGCAATTAAACAATTTCATAAATTGAATTCCTCCTGCAGAAGTTGACAGTCGTTCAACTGGTCGAAAATCAGTCTTGTGTCGAAAGTGATTGCTCAGTAGCAAGCGTTCGTCCGTGGAGACAGTTGACTGTCACACAACTTATTTAATAAATCCTCTATTTAACAATGTTCTCCTATACACATCTAGGGCCTTCCAAATTGTCTGTTCCCTCTAAACTTTCCGACTAAATCTGTTTCTCTCTAAGGTGTAATATATATATACATATATGGGGGACCGCGATGGCACAGGTCACTGGTTCGATCCCAGCTGGTGTCATTGGAATTTTTCATTGACATAAAATCCTTCCGACCGCACTATGGCCCTGAGGTCGACTCATCCTCTAACAGAAATGAGTACCAGGAGCATTTCCTGGGGGTAAAGAAGGCCGGTGCGTAAGGCTGACAACCTTACCACCATCCTGTGCCGTTGTCATGAAATCTGGGGAACCTTATTTTCCTGGAAACCTCTGGGCCACTCCAGGCCTGTAACGGGACTGCTTTACCTTCATATACATAAGGTAAAGGTAAAGTGATCCCGGTACAGGCCCGGTGTGGCCCAGAGGGTGGGCAGAGGTATAGCTCTACTCTTCCATGACAGCGGCACTAGAAGGGGGCGAGTGGTCAGCAGCACGCCCCGGCCGCTTTTTACCCCCGGGAAAGACCCGGTACCCATTGTACAGGAGGCTGGGTGGGCCCCAGGGCCGGTCTGGACGGGCGAAAAATCTCGTCCCCATCGGGATTCGATCCCGGACCGTCCAACCCGTAGTCAGTCGCTATACCGACTGAGCTACCCGGCCCACATATATACACGCATCCCCTCTCATCGTCCTTGACGAGGAACGGGTTAGTAATATAAAATTCGATGCATTCAGTTGCTCTCAAAATATTTCTTCTTGTTGAAGTTGGAAATAAGAAGCAAGAAGTCACTAAGAAAGAAAATATACAGAAAGGCGTATTATATACGGATACGGATGGTTTTTATCTGTCTCAATACAGAAACCAGTAGCGTCCTGTTGTGGATAAGGTAACGACTCTTCCGTTTCCACGAAAACCTATTATTTCCACCTTCAGATATACCACTGTCAGCTTCTTAAGTATTGCACACTGTAAAGTTAAACTGTGTGTTGAAACCCTTCCACCCCTGACAGAGACATAACGCCCTAGGAGAAGTTGTTTAGTATGTAAGGAGGGAAGCAATTTATCCTCTCTAGAGTCGGTAGCAAAGATGTAGATGCCATCGAATTTAGATTACTATTTCCGAAAGTTGATTAGTTTAATTTAATAAAGCCGTCCCCAATCTCGGTAACAATTGTATCCCAACTCGTCGGCAGCATTTGATACCATCTGTGGGAGCGGTGGTGCAGGCAATTAATCACATCGCAATCTCCACGGCATCGAAATTAATAGACCTTATTCCGAAAACGAAACCGTACTTCCGTCTATGATCGATTATACGTGTAAATAAACGTGAGTTCTGGCACACGGACTGCTCGTCAACACAACTGGGGGGTTGAGGTCCGACTGTTCAAACTGGAGCATAATTTATAAGAAAATGTGCATGTGCAGAGCGACTGAATTTGAATCGCGCTCTCTTACTTCCCTAGAAGAAGTACAGGAGTCGTCATGTTCCGTAATGTATAGGTGTGTTAATGAAGAATTTCCGCATCTAGTTCTAGTGGTACAGCAGATATCACCATGAAAGTGAAAAAGTGAATTTTCGCAAGCATCCAATGTTGTTAATTTGCATCACGAAAATAATACCTTAAAATTCTAAAGCCTAGCGATTTCTTTACGTACCACCAGGTTTAATAATCAAAAATTCTACATGGTGCTCGCTTTGCTTTGAGTGTTTTGTACGGATCTAAGAACAGGCAGCGAAGTTTGCTTTATACGTTATTAACCGATCGGTATTTATGACCGTGGTAGAAAGTGTTTACTGTGCGGTATGGACTAAATCCTTATATAACGCAGATTGCGTTTCGTCTATAAAAGGTTAAACAAAGCACATCAGTGATCATCCATATTTAGGCACGACAACCAAATAAAGAAAAAAGAATCGCAGGCCACATTTTAAATAATATCCACTTTTTAACTTGTTAATTTTTAAGAACAATGTCCAGTTGTGAAAAGTGCCAATATTAGAGGCAGTAAAGCGTATCTGAAATTAATCTCAAAACATTAAAGTAACCGTACAAAATTTGAAAACAATTTACGCAGTAAGTCTTCACTCAGCCGACTCTTCACATTATGCATCTTTCTGAGAGAACTTTTCACAAACATAAAACTTCCAATTGGGGCTTACCGTTTGTCGTACCTGGTTACTGAGCACTGGAAACTTATAGAGGTGTGAGGTAAGTTCGTAGAGACCATGAAGTGCGATATCACTAAATATACATTTTAGGTTTCCAGTTCACTGTAAATCTATAGTCTACAACTGAATTCATCTGAAATATTTTCGACGATTACATGAACGGGTAACGAGAAAAATCTGGAAGTTGCCTCACGTTTTTTTGAAAGGAAACCGAGAGATAAATTCTTGTCGAAGAACATGAATCATATCAGCGTATTTATCAGTGTCAGATGGCTTTGCCTTTCTTAGAGATCAAAATGGGCCAAATTATTTGTGCGCAATTGCAATTCCCCAAACCGAAGCTATTCTCTACACTTCTTAAATCAGATCGCGGGCTGCACTGCAAAAAAGTGTCGCGTTTTGCTCATTGCTGCCGTTTACCATTTCAAGGCGCAGAAGCAATTGGCACAAATGTCGCTTCCGTTTCACATATTCGAGCGTGCGACATGATATTACTGCATGTATAAAAGTAGGGCCGATGGCGGGGGACACCAAAAAACCCCCCGCTGCGGGTTTTGTTAAATATAGTCGAGTGGTTCAAACATTTTTAAGAGTCCGGGGGTGAACACAAACATATACGCGAATTGCACGATGAATTCAAAAGTCTAGTGCTTTTCTGCGTTGTGGAGTAAATTCAACGAAAATTAGAATTACAGATTCTCAGCTGTTCAAGAACATTCGTCTTACATACAGACTAAATGTTCATTCAATACCCCACACATAAAAGCCCTACACTGGTCTCCGTAGTGAGCCACACGAATCTAGCACACAAATCCACAGCTTATTTCTAAGACCCGTAAGAATAACCTCACGTCTATCCTTATATATCTGTTGTAGTACTCCTACGCAAAGCAACCAGACAGAAAGGGGCTGGGGTGTAATCTAGCAACCTACCATATAATACTCAGTTTAGGGCTACTTGAGCTTTACCTCCACTTTCGTACAGCATGCTTTACGGGTAAGGTGTTTAGGCACAGGTGCCATTACGTCTAGTCACAAGGTTGACTGCAGCACTCACTGTGTGTGCTGTGTCTGTCTGCAACACATTCGGGGATAGACGCAGGTAGGTAGAAATGTAGTCCGGCAGGTATGAATAATATATCTATATTTCCGTCTTTCGTGGTTTGTTTTAAGTTAGATTACGTCACGTCACACAGAGACTTCCGCTTAAATTCAAAATGTGCTTATACTTAGCTCCACTTCAAGCAATGTATAGCACATTCTTGGTAAAGCACACACATTCTCGCTTCCAGGAGTCCTTTTTCGATACAGACAGTATATACGTATTTTCTGACGCCAAACGTTGTTATGCAACTACGGGGTAAGAATATGTTAGAGAGTACCAAATTATAAGAATGGAAACTCCATCGTTTTAGCAGCTACTCTTATCTCCTTCTACGAAGAAGACGAAGTACATATCGGAGGATAACATTTGTATCGCATAACTGTTAGAAAACATTCCTACGTCAGCTGATTTCAAACGCTAATTTTCCGTGACCGATTCAAATATACCTACATTGCAAACATCCGTGGCCCTTTTCTTTCACAATTTTCACATACATACCGCGCAGCATCTTGATATTACCAACTTTTTTTTTCACCAAATAATGCACAAGTTAATTTTCTTAAAAACAATTTTAAAATTTACATTAAAACTGACATTGAAACAGCTCCTACATGTTTCGGTGCAATCACTATCATCAGAAAGCGCATTATTATTACCTAATAATATATGCAGCCACACCACCAAATTAACTACACCGACGTATTTTAATTCATTATTTTAACAACTGTAACTTCAGCAAGCCCGAATAATGCGCTCTCTGATGATGGTGATTGCACAGAAACACGTACGAGATGTTTTAATGTTAATTTTAATGTATATTTTAAGACTGTTTTTAAGACAATTCACTTGTGCATCAGTTGGTGGGGGGGGGGGAACTTTGATAATCCGTGGTCGTATTCATATACGGTAAAATTACCCACTTTCATATCATGTAAAACCGAATGTTTCTTGCTTTCATCAAAACGCATTAAACCTTGTATTTGCATTTTCATTAATGTGCATTGCAATTTCACGTGGTTGCACTCATGAACGTCGTTGTAAAGAATATTCATGCACATTACAATTCACCACAGTCTAATTCAAGCACATCACGATTTATTATAGTCCAATTCATGCATAACTTACCGTAGTTGCACTCACGAAAGTTACCATTTGCTGCTGTTACATGGGGTGGGGGGTCCTCTCATATTATTCACGCTCTGCTCCACGGCCTCTTTCATTTCTTCTTGACTCATGACTATTTATTACCTCACTTCACTAAGTTATTCCGTTGCTATTGCTTTTAGACATATCTGGGCACCACCTTAACCACTTCCCACGAACCATGTACTTAACATAAACAACAACAAATTTGTCACACACAATATCCGCAAGCACTTAATGACCACATGCTGCAAATGTTAACCACAAGTCACAAGCCAGTAGCCTCATCGGCATGTGACGCCACACCCAGTACCCATGGCTTCCACCTACCGTCGTTAACATGGTTTGTTTTCACATTCCGGTAACCACGGCAAAGAGATGACACACAACAAAGCCTGGCTTACGTGCGGTATTTTACCCCATGTATGTCGGGAGAGTGAAGTACACCGTGAAGTGGAAACTGCAAGGTAAACACTTTTTAGTTTTCGAAGGTTTAAATGTAAGGTCTACTTAAATGAGCAGTGACCCCATTAATTCGGGAGACAATGCAGTCTTACGGACACATTTATGCGCATTACAGTCTAGCATGATCACATAAATGCACGTTACAAACCACTGTTATCACACTGATGCACCTCACAATTAGCACTTCAATAACAATATTAATTCAGGTGTAAAACCAATTACACTGAATTATTAAAGTGAATGAGAATATGACTAAAGTATCAAATCCGAAAGCCTTAAAAACCGGACGATCGCTGCCACTTAATCTAGAAGCAGGTTAAGACAGACTATGGAAGGAAGGAACAAGAACTTTGTGACACCAAGTAAGTCAAGATACTTTACGTCGAAACAATCGGAAAGAACCACCGATATAGTGTAGCTATTTGCTTAATGCCGTGCTTCGCGATACATCCAGGGTGGTGGTAAATCGTACTACTGCGTAATATGGTATTTCAGTTCACCGACTTTCATGGGCGCCAAATGAAGGTGGCGCTGTATGGCGTTGGACTGTACAGAATATTTTGTAATTAATTTTATCAAGTTTATCTGCACAACTGTTTAGAACTTAGAATGATTTTAAGACAGAAAATATTATAAAACGTAAAAGGCTTTTAATTGTAGTCATTAACGGTAGCAGTATTCACTAATGCGTTATTACACAAAGAATTTGAAAAAAAATGTTACATTTGTATTTGAAGTATACGGCACGCAAACGTCATGAAAGTGTTCGTTATATAGTAAAAGGCAAGGTAAATTCAGTCTAAAACAACTATAAATATATGGCTAAATGATGGTGTTTATTAGTAATGGAAAACTACATGTTTCGGCCTATAGCGGCCGTCATCAGTTTTGACAACTTTCCTGCTATAATAGTTATATATAATATGCATAACTCTTATAGCAAGAAAGTTGTCAAAAACGATGATGGCCGCTATAGGCCGAAACATGTATTTTTCCATTACTAATAAACACCATCATTTAGCCATATATTTATAGCTGTGTTTTTGATTGAATTTACCTCGCCTTATAGTTTAAATACACAACGGGGATGGCACACCTCAGAATTCGTTGTATAGGTGTATCAGGTACACTGGGCTCTCTAGCAGTTCTTATCATTTGATATAAATTATACTTAGCTCTCGTAATTATGCCAATAGGCCACTTCCATGAGTGGAATATGTACTGGAATGTTCATTGTAACGTGTTGCGGCAGAGCTGTGTATATCCAAGGCTGAAACTGGCAGAAGAATCGCACGTAATGTTTTGCAGCACAACAATTTCCATCACAAGTAACTTGAACACAGTCAAAATAAAAGGCCGTCACAGGAGATAAGCACGCGTAGCTGCCCGTACCACCGAAGTATGTGCTCTCAAACACAAATCCGATACAAACAGTTATTTTACTTGTTCACGATATCGATTTCTTGGTCACTACAAATATGAGGTACTAGAAAATACAACCTTGCAGGTTTGTAATTTGACGATGTCAGTACCCGCAATTTTACCCCTATTTTACCTGAAAACGGATACGTTCGTGATAAAAAAACATATTTTTATACAGGCTTCATATTGTCCCGTTTCCATAAACGCTTCCAAAGAGAAGGGTGAACTTCCTATGCATAATAACGGCCGTTAATGGATACGTCCGGCACTTCAGTATATGAGTGGTATTATTATTATTATTAACCTTAAACATAAATAAGATACGTTTCTACATTCCTAGAAGATGAATCTGATCTTCCTTACGAATTAATGTATTTCACCAGTGACCTACATACGGACAGACGAACGCCGTAAGCCTTGTAATGTCCACATTCCATCTACTGATTTTAGCGGTAGACTGAGTCTATACTCGCACGTAGTCATGTTACTTGTATTTTCCGTATACGTTACGAGTAATCATCTGTTATCATATGTAGTCTTCTGTGGCAGATAATTGTCAGAAAATAACCTTTCCTCTTTTTCATCTGAATGGATTTAAGTATGCACACATGCCTGTGTGTAAGTCGGTAAAGAATGTACACTGTTTGTCGCGCATTCATCACATAGTGTACTTTTATCCCCATAATAATGTCTGAAATATCGGTAGCTCGGATATGGTAATCCCATTCCCACTGATTGGATGACAACACGACTAATAATAACCGCTCTGCTATACGGATCACGGAGGACGCAGTGTAGCATGCTATAATATGCCTCAGCGCCATGCAGGGTTAGCAACTTCTCCGACACGCATGTCATGCATGTAGTCTAAATGTCACCAAGCAGGTGACTGAAACCGCTGGAAAGAATTAAGTTAAAATGATTTCAGTTCGTGATATTCGCAAGTACATTGTCGAAATAAAAAAAATCTCAAAGTAGAAAAGGACGAAACAAATGAAGAAGAAAAAGTTACCGATTTCTTTGCATAAAAGTGAAGAACTGATATAATCACCCGTCTTTGTTTGTGGCCAGTAGACGATAACATGTATGTTACGGACACACCAGTTCAAATGATTTTTCAGGATCTCTTGGATAACTGTCGAACTCAATGTAAGACCATAAAAACATGTGTTAAATGGCGGGTATTCCAGAGGGTAAGTGATTTTTAGTGGAGCTCAGACGGAAACAACTGTGAAGATTTATAAACTTCTCTGTAAGGAACAGTAAAATTACTGTTTTATAATTTCTTTGGGTTAATGGTGTCATTATAGCTATGCTCTTCATGCCTTAAATAACAATCATAAAAAGGACTAGTGTAGATGAGCTCCAAACAATAAACACTAATATTTTGTCAACACAAACAATTTTAAATGAGGAAAATTACGAAATTCGACATAATGGAAACATCTACAATTTAGCTACACAATCCGGCAACAAAACTAAGAACAAATGCGAGACAAATCAGTGTGCATGAAACACTACATATGTTTAAGAGGTTTGAACGTTTGTATTGCTGTCACTAACATTTCTTCGCAAGTTGGAAAATTTTGGGGGGGAAAAAAAAACCCGTTTCGATCAAACAACGAAGAAAAGGAGATCGTCAGTATTGCCTTAGGGAACATCCACTCTTCAGTCATATATACAACTCTGTGAGTGTCTCTTGCACAACGCAACAGCAAGTGTGAACGGCTAAAGACAATCTTACAGTAGCTGTTATAAAAGCGGAAATAACTGGAAAATCTCTCGCACAGATGGGCTCCGTGGAGGACCACATAAAACTTGGTAAGGAAACCGCAAATTATATAAACGTTTTCAGTCTTGTCTCCCCCCCCCCCCCCCCCCCCCCCCCCCCCCCCCCCCCCCCCCCCCCCCAACAAC
>Ga0123355_10010674_pt1 | contig 14106 bp, 14 predicted proteins | sample TergutEmb28metaG_3_FD_89872 | JGI IMG/M metagenome (GOLD analysis project Ga0123355, IMG submission 89872) | Embiratermes neotenicus P1 segment gut microbial communities from Petit-Saut dam, French Guiana - Emb289 P1 | ecosystem: Host-associated > Arthropoda: Insects > Digestive system > Gut ... | reverse complement strand
TGATGTCACTTGCTTTATTATTTCTTTATTTAATGCTCAACATGTTTCGGATGTTAATACATCCATCCTCAGGAGCTTGCGACTTATTTGTTGAGTTATTTCATGGATTGTATTGCTCTGGTTTGATGTGTGTTGGTGTTACGTTGTGGTTTGGGTGTGACGGTGTGGTATCCGTATGCAGGCTGAGGCACTAGTGCAATACAACCCATGAAATAACTCAACAAATAAGTCGCAAGCTCCTGAGGATGGATGTATTAACATCCGAAACATGTTGATTATTAAATAAAGAAATAATAAAGCAAGAGACATCAAGTTGGTCTCTCTTTATTCAACTACCGGGTCTATTTCTGGTTGCTTAATGTAGAAAACGGTAACATAAGGGAGACTGCCGTAGGAGGTCACTGCAAATCCTGAACTGAGTGTTTCTTTGTCATTTTATTTCAACATGATACGACACTAACCCCATGCTAAATGTAGGCCAACACTGTCGCTCTCAGTGGCGCCTCGCTGTAGGTAATCATTCCGCGTAAGGGCATAAAACCGTTCATTGGCATTGCTGGACGAGGTATCCAGTTGGCAGGGGTATGCCATGGACTGGATTCTCTTGCCTCATAGGTTTAATAGCTGATATTTATTAATTTATTTACTTACGGTTTATATAATGGCGCCATCAGGAGCTCAGAACATTTAGCGTCGAATTAAAGGATTATCAGTGAATAACAAGTTTTTAGAATGTGTAAAATGACGGGATTGCGATTAATTTTATGTACACTTTTGGAACTGCGGTGGAAGAATTTAGGATACCCGATCGCAGGGCGAAGATCTGAAGCCGATACCTACGAATTCTAAGCTTGAATACTAGCTAGTGTGTTGTGATGACTGTCAGAGAACACAGTAGCCTACTGGTGATTGTACGGCATGGTGCATTCATATGGTGACATGAGAACTATCTGGTTTTGATTTGGTAAAATATTATGGTAAGCAGGTTATGTAGTACGCATGGAACGCACAAATGTTAATTGGGTAATATTACGTTTAAAAAATATACGTATTTAGCGACTGTAACTGGAATTGAAGTTGATTAGGACAGAGTCCAGCAGCAGGCGTTTGTAATTTTCAAGTGAGACAGCCCCGTTGTGTTGAAGATATGCTAAAATATAATATATATATATATATATATATATATATAATATATGCATAAAGAGAGACCAACTTGATGTCACTTGCTTTATTATTTCATTATTTAATGCTCAACATGTTTCGGATGTTAATACATCCGTCCTCAGGAGCTTGCGACTTATTTCTTGAGTTATTTCATGGGTTGTATTGCTCTGGTTCGATGTGTGTTGGTGTTACGTTGTGGTTTGGCTGTGGTGGTGTGGTATCCGTATGCAGGTTGAGGCACTAGTGCCTCATTCTGCATACAGATAAAGATACTCTGGTTCGATGTGTGTTGGTGTTATGTTGTGATATGGCTGTGGTGGTGTGGTATCTGTATGCACTAGTGCCTCAGCCTGCATACGGATACCACACCACCACAGCCAAATCACAACGTAACACCAACACACATCGAATCAGAGCAATACAACCCTTGAAATAACTCAACAAATAAGTCGCAAGCTCCTGAGAATGTATGTATTAACAACCGAAACATGTTTAGCATTAAATAGTGAAATAATAAAGCAAGTGGCATCAAGATGGTCTCTCTTTATTCAACTATCAAGATGATGCACGGTCCAATAAACGTAATATATATATATATATATATATATATATATATATATGTGTGTATAAAATACAGTCACACACAACATAAAGTTGCGTGTGACTGTATTATATACATCTTATATTACATTTTAGCAGGCTTTTATGTTGGTAGTGAATGTTGCGGGAATTTCAAGATCATACGAATAATTACATTTTCCGTGGAAGACTGTACCTTGAGTATTGGTTTTAGACCTAAACTGGACCGTAATCTGGGGATAGAACTCTTTCTACTAATAGCATATAAACTGCAGAATCGATAAATTTCGATTAAAATTACAAGGAACATTCTCAGATTTCTCTTCACTTTTACATTTCTTGATCTTTCTATGTGTGGTTTCATGTTTATTAGGCCCCTCTGTGACGACTGACCACGGAAGTGTATTAGTAGCCTCTCTTTGGCATACTCTCAAGCTTGTGAGGGGGGAGACAGTTTAGATTTGTGGGACTTCTCCAGCAAAAAGTAACAACTTAAGCAAAATACATTACCAGAAATAAATCGCGTGTCTGTGTGAAGTAGACTGTTGTAATTTGTGTTCCAACTTAACAAGTTTTGGATTTATTGCTAGTGTAAGCGTGGTTATGTAACCGACTTAAATAAGCGTAACATAAATGTATGATATCCCTGGCCGATCCCGATGTCGCCTTGCTTTTTGGGTCGCCCGAACACGATTAGGATCTCGAGCGAGGGGAATGGTTGTTATTCTACGCTCTGTGATGGCGGTTGTTCGGGTTTCATTTCCCCAAGGGTTCGTGCCTCTGAGCCTGAATAAAAATTTAGATAAAACGCTGCAACCGAGGACGTTATGGCCCGACTATAGCACCATAGACAAGAAGAATAAGAAACGCTGTTCCCTGTTCGTTGACTCGGCACCGGTCATGTGACTTCGGGTTGCACTGATGCGTTATTTTTACACGTATGTAACCTAATTAGTGTTGCTCTTAGTGTGGATTTTATAGACCCTGGAGCGACCGAGTAGCTCGTAGCGGCAACGCTGTTGACGTAGAGTCAGCGGGTGTCCGTTCCGAATCTCAGCAGGGACAGCGGCTATCCTGACAGCTCTTCAACGCTTTCGTCAGGTTCTTCAGATACTAGAATATTACCGGTAGCAGAGTGGTTAAGCTGCTGTGCTACAAATTGGTAGGTCGCTGGTTCGATCCCAGCTGGTATCAGTGGATTTTTCATTGACATAAAATCCCTCCGATCGCACTATGGCCCTGGGATCGACTCAGCCTCTAAATGAAATGAGTACCAGGAGTATTTCCTGGGGGTAAAGGTGGCCGGTGCGTAAGGCTGACAACCTAACCACCATCCTGTGCTGTTGTCACGAAATCTGGGAACCTTAACTTCCTGGAACCCTCTGGGCCTGTCCAGGCCTGTAATGGGACTGCTTTACCTTTACCTTTACTATTAGATGTTTCACTTGAAACTGTCCTCAATTTGGGATATGAAAACGTACATTGTAATAGGTTACTAAACGCCTTCTCATTGACATCAGTTTGACTTGGTGCAGAATGACTGTATATCATCACCACTTACAGAAACTGTCCTGTGGGACTCTGCTAGCAAATTATTCCTATTTTTGACTCACAAACTTTGACAGTATAAACAAAGTTTATTACATTTTTTTCCATGAGATTTAATGAGTCATTCTTATGTGTCATACACTATAGCCATAAGGTAATGTGTTCTATGTTTACTTAACATGTCCACCTGGTATTATCAGTCTGTAAAAATTGTTGAACATTTTGCCATTCTAACAAATTTATTAATGACTTTCACATTCATGTTTGTAAGGACAAAATTTACCACCACTATTATTACTACTACTACTACTACTACTACTACCACTACCACCACCACCACCAATGAGGTAGGTATAACAGCCCAATTTTAGCTTCTAGCATTCTCAGAAGGTCAACAATTTCACTTTTAAATTAAAATCAAAATATGGTAGATTGTAACTTTCCCACACTACGTGCTGATAATGCAACATTTATTAATTCAAATGCTCTTTCAATTACTGTCCTTTTATGTCTGAACACAATATCATACATTTTTAAGTATACATTATATTACATGCATACATACATACTGAAAAATGCATGAACACTAGGTCCTGTGCAAGATATGGAAGTAATTTTCATTGTGCTAAATTACATTTACAGAACTTACATAAATTTACTGGCTACTCTTTTGTTTTGAAATATGAATCATGTGTTTTTATACCATACTTGCCTTTCAAATGCAGACAATTCAGATTCAGGTACGCTTGTAACACTTCAGACCATGACCTTTTCCATGGGGAATTGCCCCTATGTAAATTGGTGTGTCTGGTCTCAAACCTACAACAGTTTGTGTTTTTCTTTTCCAGTACACCTATTATAGAGTTAATCTCCTATGAATTATTTTGTTTAGCAAAAGTCGTACTTTCATTGTATGTGTCATAGGCAACTAGTAACTCTCAATAGTAAATTGATAAATGTAAACCGAGTTTGTTAGTAATAAAAGTTATTCAGAGCAAGGGGTTGCATGTGAAAACATTATTACATACATTACGTGTGTGGTAACTAAAAGAATAACTGCTCTGCTTCGTGAGTGCTGTGACAAATATCTGGAGACATCAAACAATTTTTTTTAAGTTAACATATTTCCTCAATTCACAATTAAATGTTAATTGCTAAGATGCCTTAAGATTGAAGAGATGTGAACTACTTTTCACTGAACTAATTTCTTGAATCATTTCCTTCCCTTTGCTGCAATGCGGTCTTCCGATTTATTTTTCGAAGTGATTTATAACACTGTATCTATGCAACAAAAATGAACGTAAAGAAGCAGAGCTATCACCATTCAATTATTAATTTTTGTAAATATAAAGAATATATATTTGAATCTTTGTTTGTTAAATGCAAAGTTGAACAACCCTAAAACGCGGGAATATTCGCGTTTCTCATTGGATAAAGTAGTACGCAGTAACTATTGGATGAAGATTATTCGGATACATTCAATTCATATATCACCAATAAATCATTACAGTTACTGACTTTTTAAAACCATCAGACAATTAAGATCATTTAGCAGAACAGAACAAAGTAGAGACTCAGAAGTGCCAAGTAACTAATGACTGCTGATGAGGCAAGAGGGTTTCCTTCCTCCGTGATCCGGACAAATGTACGTACATCCCCCACGAAATTACGTAGTACACGCCTAGTTAGTCATTTAGAAAATTCTCCGTCCACCATACGGAAAGAACTGAAAGGCATAATGCATCATATGCAAATTTCATCCTGTACGGTTACAAAACTTCGTTGCCTACGTAAACGATAGTTTCCATTCTTGTGTGCACTTTTACTTTTGTTATATTCAGTATTAAAATACATACGAAACATAAAATACCTGTGACTTATCCAATTTTCAGGTGAAGTTTTTAAATACGTATCGGCAAATAACTCATTTAGTCACAAATACCATATGGGCCTCAAACAGCTGACAAATGATTACAAAGCTTGCCACATTCTAGCGGAAAGCACGTTACTTCCGTATCATGTAATTTCAGAAAACATTATCTTCCAAGGCCGACATCTAAAGGAAAAGTACATGATTTAAAGAATTCCTAACACTGAGTAACGTACGTTTTATTAGGATGGGAATATATAAATCCGGAGAAGCTTAATATTTCACAGTCGAGTACTTAAATCAGTGTGAATGGTTTTGGACTACGTAATAATAGTGGACCGGAAAGGTCAATATCGCAACACTGGAGCAATGCTACCATCTGTCGGAAAGATATCCAAATGACGTAGAACAAAGAATAATTATCGATTTGTCTCGATTTGATGAACTCATACTTTATTCGAGTCGATAGATCAAATGAAACTATATGTCAATTCTCGTCCATGATAAGTTAGAGGCCTGTTGATCTGTCATCAGTGGTTTGATCCATGTTAGCAGAATTGTCACTTTGCTACGTGTTTCTCACTATATGAACTTGTGAATGTCATTATCAACGGTTACTGTCATAACTCAGTTTGGGTACTTACTTCCCTTCTACTGCGTAACATGAAATGATTAACTTGTTGACCTAGTGGGGTGTGGTGCATGTAGGCAGTGATCCATGATGTACGGTATGGTTGTCAGGTGTGTGTCGAGGAAATGTTCACTGGCACAGATCTGTCGCAGATGTACCACAGTCACGGATTGTTACAATGTGTGGACTAGGTAATCTGTGGTGTTTATAGTCGTGAACACAGATCATATGTCGCGAAGGTTGTAGTCTTCCCACGTGATGGCGGGAGCTATAGGAAAGAGCGTTTTATCAACGTTAGTGTATAACATTAGAAGATGCAAGCAAGTGGAAGACCTCTGTGTAGTCAGTTCAAAAGTAGGACATAGGTTTAAAAGCGTGTATAAGGCAGCTGTTCTTCAGGAGTTGAAAAAGCCGTTAATTATAGACGAACAGAAACGAAAAAAGCTGCAAAAGGATGAAGTGAGTACGTTGTGTTATATTTCTCTAAATGTGCAAGTTACAAGCATCCGAATTTAATCACTCACGACGAAGAGGTGAATAAGGGTGCAGTGCTGAGTATATGGTTTCAGCAGTTCTTGGATATGCACTGACAGTACACTTGCATGCCTTCTTACAAAACCCGATCGTGTAGAATTGATTGGGTTATGTTCCATTGGATCTGCCTGCATACAAATATTCTATAGCTTCATAGATTAGTTTACTGATGGCCCAAACTGCTTGTACTGTTGTAATATTTCATACTCCAAGTACGTGATTACACGTGCTTTTGTTGTGTCAGAGGACCCACATGTACGTGAACTTCCATATCCAAAACAATTATGTTGTGTATTCGAAGTTTTATTTTGTGTATATTTAAATAAAACATTACAGCATAAGTGTATGGTACAAAATATTTATTATGCTATCTGTTTGTTATTTGTTAACAAGCACATACCACTTAAAGTAGTCTTTCTGATAGGTGTGCTGAAAGTCAAAGGTAAAATTTTCGCTGTGTATAATTAAGCACTGATCCTTTATGATGTATAGGAGAATGGAGGTGTAGCTACATGCATTCTTGATCTCAGAAGTGGGGACTTCACACTCCACTTTACCCCCTTGGAAGTGCCCCTGTACCTCTTGGATATGAGGCTGGGTGACCCCCAGGGCTGATCTGATTGCAGTGGAGAAGAGGACGGTCTCTTGCTTCTTCTGTGCATTGAACTCTGACTTCTTGGGTGTATCACATGGCGTAGTCACTGTACAAATCTACAACTTACTTAATTGTGTGAGCTTCTTCTGTAAGTTTCAGGCATAGGTGTTCAACTTTACATGAATATGACACTCCTGTACAATGCCAACAAGCTGTTGGGTGTGGTGGTAATAAGTTAGAACAGATATGGGAAGTACAGTTGTTGCAGTTTGCACAACTAGTATTATATAGAAGTCCTCACTTTCTTGACACTAGTCTGTTGGTCAGTTGCTGCTGACAGTACAATTGAGGACAAGTCCTACAGACTGATTAATGGAAAAAAACAGATATTCTGCTGTTGCCACTTAATGTACACAGAGTAGGTCTCACCACCACCACCTGTAAGTTCCTCACTTGCCAAGAACTATTGTTATAAATGTATATAGTCTCTGTTCATATTCATTTTCTTTATCCATTCAAGGTGACCTTGAAACATGCTGTAACTAATGTAGTTACTGTGCTTTTTCATTTGCAAATGAAAGTATCCATTTCCTTCAAATGATATGGCAACACGTTGACATTCTGCATATGGTATCTGAGTTGTTAGTAATATTTGCCAGCATTTTTAGAAACTTTCAGGTATTGTATTTTTATTGTATGCCGTATTTTTGGCATTTGTTGATTATTGTTCCAGTAGTTTATTCTGTATGCTGTTTTGGTGGTGTTTACTTCTAGTGGTGTCACCTTTTACGAGATTTTTTATTTCAGTTTTCTTGCACAGGCGTGTAGTGTATTGTGTTTTTCCTGTATGATCTTAGTGAAGAATTCATAGTTCACATATGTGGATGAACATTATAAAATTTTGCTTTTTTTTAATTTGTTATTGTCATGTTTACTGAACATAATCACCCTTTTTCTTACAGTAGTGTTTCATACAGTCAGTTTAGTGTATTCTAAAAATATTGGTAAAAGTTTAGGTTTCTGTTCTGCTGTGGCTGCATTAGCAATGTAAAGTCAGAAATTAATAATGCTGCAATGTGAATGTATGTAAGTGAAAGTTAACAAATTGTCTGGAACATGAAACAGCTGAAACAGATTGCTGGAGGAGAGAATGTCTCCATGGTGGATTGTGCATTTCATAAAACAACTAAATACACTTTGTTATTATATATGATTTACAATAAAAAAGAATATATATATATATATATATATATATATAATGTGCATTTTGTTGGTGTTGTCTTATGAAAGTATCACTTAATGCACAGACATGATAACATAAAATTATGCAATAATGGTTTCAGTAAAATTAGTTACTTCACATAGATTTTCCCTGGCAGGATGAGAATAAAATTGTGGCGACATGTTTAAAAGCATGATTCTGTACTGTCCATGTGTTTAATTCATGGTTTGTGGCATATTTAAATCTGCCTGAGTCTGGTAGCAGAGATAATGTTGTGGTGAAAATGTTAACATTCAAATGTTTTGTGTTAAATGTTGGGCTTTCTCAGGCCATCCCCCCCCCCAAGAAAACTTAACCTGGAATTGTATTAATTTTTTTGCTTTTGGCACTCAAAATTAACTATTGTGGATACATGAGATGCTACTTTTGGGCTGAAAGTTATTTAGGGTCTGCACTGGCATGTTTACTGGGATTTCCTGATTATTGTCAGAAAGAGGAGGCAGGGAAGTGCAGATGATAAGTCCACCTGGTGCCTGTGATCTTTGTTTCACCTACAACATATGTCTTACATTTGATGCATGGCAGCCACTATGGATTGTCCTGCCTGGTCTCTTTACTTTCAGGGACTTCAAAGTAAAAGTACATTTTAACCATCAATGTGTAGTGTGGTTCAGTTGCTCGAAGATGCATTTGAAACCTAAAAAAGAATCAAAATAATAAAGTCTAGAAATGGTTCCTTGTTAAAGTGGGTCACGCTTGACCGGTGAGAAAACCATTAGGAGCATTTCAGTTATTTGTCAAGAGTAGCCAAAAATGTACTTTGCGTGCCCATCACCAATGCAAGAAATTTTAGCTTAGGTGGATTAGTGCTGCCAGATCATCCTCTAACCAGTTTAAGCAGTGAAAATGCAGACTACATTCTGTTTCTACACAACAGCATGCAATAAATGGTGTTGAGATGAGGTTATATGGTGAGCTGAGAATTTATTTAAAGAAAGTTTGGTTAAATTGGGCTGCAGAATGATATCTCAAGAACTTGATTGTACTGGGTATTTTCTTGGTTACCCTCTTCCAGAAATAGTAACACCTTATAAATCTCCCATGTGATGTGTTTCACTGTTAATTTTTTCAAGGATTATTGGCAATTATGCATTAAAAAATGTGTATAGTCAGGGCAGGTTATAAATACATCAGGCTGTATTCAGGTTAGAATAAATTGGGATTGGTCTTTTGTTGGGTATGGGTAACAATTATAAATGTGAAAGTAAACTTAGGGTCAGGCTGTGTGCTTCTCAGGCTGGGCTGGGTAAAATTCTAAAATCTTGGCCTGTGCAGACCTCTGCTGCAGTCTGCCAGGGCAATGTGCATTGTCCTCCAGTGGATACATGCAATTCTGTTGCCATGTGAAAAGTATTCTAATCTTAACATCACAGACCATTTCAACATGGTGTTTTAAATATCTGTAGTATTGGTAGTATAGTATTATGGAACATCGTGCAATTTTACAATTTGTATACTTCATGAAGAACTGTGTAATTAATATTATTGTTTCAGGTTCGTATTAAGGTAAAGTGCTGCAGTGTCAATGCTTCTGATATTATGATATGTCATGGGTTGTATGAAATTGCTCCAAAACTTCCTTTTATTCCTGGCTATGAAGTGAGTGGAGAAATTTTGGAACTTGGATCTAAAGCAGCTGAAGGCCTTAAAGTGGGAGATAAAATAGTTGGTCTGAACAAAGACCTCTTTTCTGGATTTTCAGAAGAGTGTGTTCTCCAGTCATTGGTATGTATGCCATTTTGTTTGTTTAGTGGCACTCTCACTGTCTCATACTGTGTAACATGTTGCACATTTGTATATGTATTGCCAGGAATGTGTATTTTTGATGTGGTTGCTAGTTTCAGTGTGAAAGAATGTTTCTCTTACAACTAGGTAATGTAAGTAAAGTTCTGTAAAGTGAAAGCTGAAATGGTATTATCTAAGCCTGCATTCCTTTATATTGTGTTTAACTAAGTAACCAAATCTGGCAGCAGAACCTGAGGATTCTTCACTGTTTTATCAATGTCTGCTGTTGGATGTGATTAAGCTGTGAAGGTTTTGAGGTTTTTGCAGTGTTGCAACTGAGGATAATGATCTTTTGGGATGTGACATTGCATTACAGGGTGATCAGATCTTGCTATTTTGAGGTAGTGTAGTGTCTCAAAAAGTCAGGACACTGTGTCTTGAAAATTTTGGGATCACACTGTCCAAGAAGACATTTCCACCCCAGGGATGAGAAAAGTATGTTGCCTCAAAGTGTTTGGATCCAGTTAATTAGTGATGCAGTGTCATATCGTAGAAGAACAGAATCTTCGTGACTGAGCTATTTCCACCTACCTCCCTTCAAACTTACATCCTGAAATTTTTCTTGTGTTGTTGTCACGTATGTTTCATACTCTTCTAGTTGGACATTAGCCAAGGACTATTTGTTGCCTTCCTATCCCAGCTAGCAAGTTGTCCTAGAGTTCAGTAAACTAATCATTTGAGGTAGTGCTAGAACTTGGTAATAGGGATTTTCTGTTTGGAATCATTGAATTTTTTGACTTTGTCTGTGTTTAAAATAAAATTGAAGCATCATTTCAGGAACAGGATCAGTCCCTGTCATTAGACACAAGACTAGGGGTTGGGTAGCACTGCAAGTGTGTTGCATGGAGGTTGGATGGTAGCACAATGCAGGTAGGGTTGTAGAAAGCAGGTGACTGTTTGCACTGCACGTCGTGGGCAGTGTGGTAGTTGTGTTGTATGTGGCAAAATGGATGTCTTTCTGGAAGATACCAAAGAAGATTTTGTTGCTGGAAAAAACAGCATTAAAGCCAGATGATTGTGTTAGGTGCATGAATTCAGTTAGTATAGGGATTCATATGTAGAGTTCAGTCACCTACACCAAGACACCCAAAATATTAGCCGAAGTATTTTTTTAATTACTTTAGCAATGTGGGATCTGTGGCAATGCAAAATGATGTAAACTTTGTCTGAACATATATTGCACCATCACAATATGCCATTGCTTGAGACTCATTCGGCCCCTTTTTTGTAACCTATTATGTACAGCACCAATGCAACCTAAATGATCCCAGAATATGGGTTTTTTAACAAATATATACTCTTCATCCTTTCCTGTTTTGCAGTTTCCCCCCACTCTTTTGTCAAAACCACAGTATGTTCATGTAAGTCAACTGGTAAAGCAATTTTATGGATGACAGGAAGGAAATAGGAGAGTGCAAGGTTTGACTAAGGAGCTGAGAAGTATTGAATTGGCATTGGTATGGCTGAATCAGCAAGACTGTAATTGAAGAAAAGTGCTTAAAGTGGTAAAAGAAAGATACATTGATATTGAAAGGCAGTGGCTGAAGTGTCAAGATGTCAAGTTCATTAGCACTGTATTGGGATGTGCATATTACTTGGCATGGGAAATCATATATAGAAGGTTGTAGTAGGAAGGAAAGAAACAGAATGTCATAATTGTTAGCAGGAGCATGGAAGCAGAATAAAAATAGGTCAAGGAAGTTGTCCGCTAAGTTTAGGTAAGGAGGTGTCAAACCCATGTCGTTGATCTGACCAGACACAAGCAATGGAGAACTGAATTCCTGAATATAATACAGATGTGAATGAAGGTATAGCTTGTAGGAAAGTAGTAGCAGTAATAGTAGTATTACTAGAGTGTTGTTGTTTATTTTTGCCTGTCAATTATTAGGTGGCAGTCTTCTGTTAAGTCCAGTTCTCAACAAGAGGACAAAGTGATTTATCCCATCACTTTAAAAATGATGTGTGCAATTCTCATTAGTGTGATCTTCTGTAGCTGTCTGGTTGACAGGTAATCTGGACCATCTGAAGTTTCTTAGCTCATCCCTTCTTAATTGTTCCGAATGCTGAAATTATAACTGACACAGTTTTTGTCCTCACTTTCCACATCCTGCTGACCTTGATCTCAAGGTCTCAATACTTGCCAGTTTTTCAGTTTCTCTTATGTTAATGTTTGAGTCATCTGGTATGACTGTGTCAAACAGTAGGTAAGTCTTCTCTTTTTTATCATGCAATGCTATGTCAGGTCAGTTAGCTACTATTGTTCAATTTGTGATAACCGGTACATCCCACATAATAGCGGTACCATTGGAATTTCTGACCTTTTCAGGTGTATGCTCATGTCAATAACTTGTAATCCCATATGTTTACGTATCATCCATTGGATGTAACCACCCACCTTATAGTGTCGTCAGTGTAGTCGGATGGTGTAAGTGTTGTGCATCCCCAACATTATGTGTTATGTGTTGTGCCATATAGCACATTCTGTATTTACTGTCATTTGGCTGCTTCATGATGTTTCTCTGATGATAACACATGTTGAGTGCTTTATCTTGGGCTGCTGTTATTAAACTTTCCATTTCTCTGTGTAGGCCTGAACTACATAACAACATCTAGAATTTTTCTTTATCTGTGTATGGTCTTTCAAGGTCCATGTCGATTTTTTTGTCTTGCCTGGGTCTCAGATTGGCCTTCAACAGAACACAGTGCTTGTCAGAACTTCTGTCACTGCCTCATCACAGGCCTAGACACTAATGATTTTGGCAGTATCCTGCTAGACGGTGAGGAGGGGTTGTAAGCAACATGTATGTTGTGCAGCTAGAGAGGCTAGAGGTCAGTTCGGAGGGAGGGGGGTTCATGCAACTCTCTGGATAATTTTTCTGATTTCTGTTCACATTCCTGCCAAGTGGCCTGATATTTTCTAACCTCCAAGCAACAGGTTTGCATTGTGACACAGGGCCTGGTAAGATGGCTATTCTGAAACTCACGGTAGCTCAGCCCTTTAGTTGATTTGAGGTTATTTAATTTTTGGACTTTGTCTAGCATCCCCTACTGAAATTAAAAATTAAAATACTGCATTTTGGGGAAATGATTGTTCCCATCCTTGGGAGCAGATGTAATGGGAACACCTACTTTGACTGTCAGGTTCAAATGAGTAGGTGTTTCTCTTAGGCTAGGTGCACATTGAGATGCAGGTAACAAAGGCATTGTAGGGCAGGGCAGATTTCTGTGTCTGTGGTTTTATGTCAAGCAGCAACACTTTACAGCACAGGGCAGAGTGTGCGCAGACCTTTGCTGGCTTGTTTGAGTTTGTGTTGCAAGCACGGTTGCCTCCTGCTGCTCGGCATGTGGATGCACTGGTCACAAAATATTTACCTGGTTATTTTGCAGTTTTTGAAGTACATATGAGAGGATGAAGAATAAAAATAGGTCTTTTATGACACCAGGCCCCCTACTTTCATGAAAACAAAGCTGAGAGGTAATATCTGATTTGGAATAGCTAAGGAACTTAACCTCAAAAATGGTGTAAAATAGTGCATGGACATTTTTGCTTGTATTTTGCAGTTTACTTCTCAGAAACCATACATTTTGTGCAAGACATAAGTGAACAATGGAAACAGAGACAAAGAAAGACATTTATCTTCTTCAGAAGTATAAAAAAAAAGCCCATGTTTATGGAAAGTAAAGTGTGTCTGTCAAGCAGCACAACTGTGCCCATGCTGTGTTGTACTACCTTACTTCGCCCTTCTTGTGCCTGCATCTCATTGTGTACCTATCCCTAGTGTTTTGCTTAATACAAGGGTAATTCATTAACTAAGTTACAAATCCAAGTTGCAGCCTACGTTTTTGAATTAAGTGCGGGAAACTGTCACTGCTAGATAGCAGCACTATCTGGTTTTATTGTGACCTACAACGATCGGTATGCGCATGACTGTACAGACGTAGCAGCTGTTACAAGATGGTGGCACCCCTGAGTACATGTACCACGATAGAGCAGCGTGGCGTTGTGCATTTTTTGTGGGCAAAAAAAATGGAAGCAAAGGATATCCACAAAGAAATGCTGCCCATGTACGGTGAACATTGCCTGTCATGTCAGGCAGTCCATAATTGGGTGCAGAAGT
>Ga0123355_10010673_pt1 | contig 14106 bp, 10 predicted proteins | sample TergutEmb28metaG_3_FD_89872 | JGI IMG/M metagenome (GOLD analysis project Ga0123355, IMG submission 89872) | Embiratermes neotenicus P1 segment gut microbial communities from Petit-Saut dam, French Guiana - Emb289 P1 | ecosystem: Host-associated > Arthropoda: Insects > Digestive system > Gut ... | reverse complement strand
GCGATGAGCCGCCAGACGCTTTCGAAGCTTGGGGACGGGGACGATTTGGTCTACAAGTTCACGGTTGAGACTGCGGACAAGCGGGCGAAAGCTGACGGCGGGGAAATCAAGGTGGTGTTTACGCATATAGTAAAATATATGCCGAAAGCCGGCACTGACCAGTGCGATGATGAGTTTACGCTTGAAAGCACGGACGGCGAGTACAAGCAGACGCGAGGCACGTCGGAATGCAGAATACTGGAAGACGGTTTAGCGCTAATAGCGTTTACAGATGTGTTGCCGGGAAAAAAGTACAACCTTATTTACTTAAACAAAGAGGCGGAGGAACGCGAGCCTTATTTATCGGAAGTAGCATTTTCCGAACTCGATTTTAGCGGGAAGGGGCGTATATGAGCCAGCCGGATTCAGATGTTTGCTGCAGGAATCAGAATGCCTATAACGTAACGGAGCCGCAAAACGTTCGGATAGCCGAAATCGAATATATCCGGGTCAAAGTGAAGATGTTCAAGTTCGACGCGCACGGCCCTGCGGCGGTGTTTGATGATAACCACGCCGGGCATATCAGGGGCGATAAAAACTACTCAGAAGATATAACCGAAGGTCATGTGTATATGTTTGTCGAAGTCATTCCTCCGTGGTCGACAGTAGCAAGAACCGAATTCTTGGTAAGGAGGCAAAGGATAACAAAAGCCGGAGACGCAATCTGCATACCCCAAAACATAAACCGCGCGGATAGGCCTGTGCATTTTGCTTATTCAAAAGATTTATTGAGCGATGATAGGATCGAAACTATCAAGCAAAGCATACTGGACAATCTGCGGAGGGGCGGCGATAGAAGAAACACCAGAGGCCGCACCCAGTATATAAGCACGCAGCAATTATTTCCATACCGGGTAGTGTCGCAGGATTACCTGACGCCGCACTACCTTGATGATGACGGCGACAACGGGACGATATATCTTTACGACTGGAATGGGTATTTAGAAAAAAGCGCCAGTGGCTACTATGACATGGTTCAGGCTGGCCATGAGGGTTACGAGGGCTACCTCGGTGAGGAAGTTGACCTAACAGGCGATGATAGCGATGATGCCGCCGGAAGCGGGCTTACGCGCGGCGAGTTGTATTCCTTTACGGACAAGATGGACACGCTTGTTACGGAATCTGAAAGACGCGGCAGAAGAAATTGGTTTCCGGCCAGCCTAAGGGAGGAATTGAAACGTTCCGATGATGCCGATGTTCACAATATGTACAGGTTTTATAACGACGCGAGGGCTGCGATAAATGACCTGCGAAGCGGGGGCCAGCCGGACGAGATGAACGGGACGATACGGCTTATAAGCTTTTTACTGGCGGATCGCCGGGCTAATTCCGCGTTTCTGGATTATATGTTCGATACCCAGGAGCGGGCCGGGAAGCTGATAGAGCGTATCGGCAAATGCCTGCACAGGTGGGAGGAAACGCTGCACAAGGAAGAAAAGGAGCGGCTTCTGAAAGCGTGGGAAGCCCCGACGCTGCCTGTCAGCCGCAGGACGATCCCCCCTTTGACAGAGGAACTGGACGGCAATGCCCCGGCGACAGCCCGGCAGACGCATAGGCATATCGGGGAGGATTCGGTATTCCTGTACATGGAGGCTGGGGTCGGCGTTGCGAGGGAAAAGGCGCTGCCGCCGGAAATATGGGATATATTGGGCATCTGGTTTTCTGCGGAGCTGACCAACAGGGATCGCCTGATAATCCATAGCCTTGCGGTTGCGGGTATTTTTAAGGGAAGGCCGGAAGTTGAGGTGGGGCCGGGGGTAGTGTACAGGAGGAATGAGAGGACGCGGCTGAACATTGTTATTTTTGGAAGCAGGGTAACGGGCGGGGTTGGCGCGGCAGACGGGCTGGGCATACTGCAGATGCCAAAAATCGTTGCAGACGCAAATAAAAAAGTTGGGGCGGTTCTAAAAGTTCATAATTTTTTGGCAGAAATGCAGATGGGGACGCAGATGCTGAATGAGGGGCAGGCAGGCTGGGCGATACCGCACTTCGCTTCCGCCGGGCAGTCCGCCGTCTTGGTAGCTGCGGTGAAAGGGTCATTCGCGGCGGGCGTGGCGGTCGGCTCCTTTTTCTCGGCGGTGCGGGCGTTTGCCAGCTTCGGCATGGTGTCGCGGAGCTCCGGCGACATAAGGGTTCGACTCGCGTATGTTTTTTCGGGCGTGTCCTACACCGCCTCTTTCGCGCTTGCTACGACATCGGCGGTAAGGGGTATGCTGGCGAAGAGAGCTGGGCTTGCCGCAACACGGGGCGGCGCCGGCATTTTTATTGCCGTTGCCTCGGCGTTAGCCGGGGGCTTCCTTATGCAATTGGCTGACGCGAGAGCCCGCGACAGGGTGCGGCTGATGCTGCGGCACAGCATCTGGGGCGCGGGAGACGGGCGTATGCCGGATAGGGAAAGGGACTCCGGCGCGCTTCTTGGGCGCTGGTGGCCGGAGCTTGGCGGCAACGCAGACATAGAGGCGGAAATACTGCCGTTGGTTTTCTCAAATAAGCGGACAGATGTTCAAGAGTGGCACAATGGTTTGATGCAGCCGAATGTCGGAGACAGTCTTGACAAAATCCGCGAGACATTCCTGCGGAACAGCCACCTATTGAATGTGGTAACCCAGCTTCCCAGCCCGCTTCCAAGCCTGCCGCCAGTAAGCAGGCATGACCCTTTGCTTGGCGGGCACAATTTTACCAACCACCGCCTGATAGAAATAAACGGCCTGCAGAACTTTTTGCTTATGGAGCGCGTTGACATAACGCTTTCCGCGCGCCCGCCCGGAGGAAGGACTCCGCGTGAATACCGGTATTCCCGGGACACTTCAGGCGGAGACAGGGACTTGCTGGCATTGTTCAGAACGGGCGGCGACCGTGCCATTTCCGATTGGGATAATGCCATACTGGCGGACAGGATAGCGGTTGTGTTTTTTGGCGATGATTTGAGAACCGCAAATGGACGCGCGCATCAGGAGATAGCAGACAATCCCCGATATGTCGAAGTGTGCGCGCAAGAAGCGCGCCACATTGAGCGCATTGAAATGCTGATACAATATTATTCCCTTGACGATGTGCCCGCCCTGCTGCCGGTGCGGTTTGAGCACGAATTCATAAGGAGCTAGCGCGATGAAAAAAGAAGATATAAGAGCAGCAGTGCTTATGGTTTTAGGCATAGTCGGCGCGGGCTTGGCGCTCGTTGCGATAGTAGTCTTGCCGAGCTTTGATTTTAACGGCACTGAAGTGCGGCTGTTTGCCCCCAATAGACTGGTGCGCCCGGACATTTTTAGGGGCCGGGTGCTGGGCGACCACCTGCTGGAAACGGAGCATGGCGAAATAAAGCTGCGGCATTTATCAGAGGTATTGGCTGTGCGTAACGGCATTGGATGGGTAGAGATTCAGGAATTCAGGGAAGGGCGCGCTTCGCACAATCTGGTGGTGAATGGGATAGAAATCCCTCCGGATGTTGATATTGCCTTTAATGACCTCAATAGAATTTTCTCTATAAGGATGCACGGCAGTTTGCGGGCTACGCAGGAGGTAATAGTTTCCGGCATTCCGCTTGATATTAACGAACTTAGTATAAATCCAAGGAGAAGCGTTGCGGATATTGAAATGGTTGTACGCAACCGAGAGGGAAGTGTTACATTGGCAGACTCCACGGTTATTGAACTTATGGATTTTCCTGGAGCCCTTAGGTTTTTCAAAGAAGATGAAAGGTGGGAATTAGAAATAGCAAGGTGGAGAAGAACCGGCTTTCTTGTTAAATTACCCGGCGAAACCGAGTTCGCAGAATACAGGTCAATCAGGTTCAGAGCGGACTGGGGTGAGTTCATTGAAGGAGTGCTGTTTGAGTAGCTTTGACGGCAACGGAAGCGAATACTGGTATTCCCGGGACGCTTCCGGCGGAGACAGGGACTTGCTGGCATTGTTCAGAACGGGCGGCGACCATGCCATTTCCGGTTGGGATAATGCCATACTGGCGGACAGGATAGCGATTGTATTTTTCGGCGATGATTTGAGAACCGCAAACGGACGCGCGCATCAGGAGATAGCAGATAATCCCCGGTATGTCGAAGTGCGCGCGCAAGAAGCGCGCCACATTGAGCGCATTGAAATGCTGATACAGTATTATTCCCTTGACGATGTGCCCGCCTTGCTGCCGGTGCGCTTTGAGCACGAATTCATAAGGAGCTAGCGCGATGAAAAAAGAAGATATAAAAGGGACACTGCTTTGGATGTTAGCCCTGGGCGGCATTGGCTTGGCGCTCGCCGCGATGGTAGCCCTGCCGAGCTTTGATTTTAACGGCACTGAAGTGCGGCTGTTTGCCCCCAATAGACTGGTGCGCCCAGACCGTTTTAGGGGCAGGGTATTGGGCGACCGCCTGCTGGAAACGGAGCATGGCGAAATAAAACTGCGGCATTTATCAGAAGTAATAGCAGGGACTAGCGGGATTGCAAGGATAGAGATTGAAGAATTCAGGGAAGGGCGCGCTTCGCACAACATGGTGGTGAATGGGATAGAATTCCCCCCGGATGTTTCTGTTTCCTTTAATGACCTTAATAGAATTTTATCTATAAGGATGCACGGCCGTTCGCTGGCTGCGCAGGAGGTAATAGTTTCCGGCATTCCGCTTGATATTTTTAGAATTCGTATAAATCCAAGGGAAAGTGCTGCGGATATTGTTATAGAGAAAAACGTTGCCCCTGAATATATCACGCTGGCGGATTCCACGCAAATCTATATGCGAGGGGGGGGGGGAGTGCTGGGACTCTTAGTATGTACACTGCTGAAGGGATATGGGAATTGCAAAAGGGGCGCTGGGGGAATTATCCTGCCCGATTGCCCGGCGAAACCGAGTTTACAGTGTACAGGATAGTCAGGTTCAGAGCGGACTGGGGTGAGTTCATTGAAGGAGTGCCGTTTGAGTAGCTTTGACGGCAACGGGAGCGAATACTGGTATTCCCGGGACGCTTCCGGCGGAGACAGGGACTTGCTGGCATTGTTCAGAACGGGCGGCGACCGTGCCATTTCCGATTGGGATAATGCCATATTGGCGGACAAAATTGCGATTGTATTTTTCGGCGATGATTTGAGAACCGCAAACGGACGCGCGCATCAGGAGATAGCAGGCAATCCCCGGTATGTCGAAGTGCGCGCGCAAGAAGCGCGCCACATTGAGCGCATTGAATTGTGATACTCCCGATCTCGGTTGACATTTAGTGTATAATAACCTGGGGGCAGTAAATGAACTAAGGAAGATAAAAAGGCCGTAGAACGAAAACTAAAAATTATGGATTATGCCACGAAGATTGGCAATTTTGCCCAAGGGGCGCTAATCCTCCGCAAGATATTTAGATTAAAAACATAGGCCGGCGTTGCCGGTTGTTTATATTGACGTTAACAGGAGTGTAGTATGATGAAAAAGAGTTTAGCGATTGTATGCTGCGTGGCGCTTTTTTCTGCGGCGTTTCTTTCTTGCCGGGGCGAGGGCGGCGGGAATGTCCAGTTAAGGGTTGGCATGACGCTGACAATGGACAGCCATTACGGAATGGGCCTGCAGGAGTTCGCCCGTCTTGTGGAATTGTACACCGATGGCACAGTTACGGTCGAGATTTTCCCGAACTCCCTGCTTGGCAATGAGCGCGATCTGATCGAAAGCGTTTCTATGGGAACTGTTCCTATGGCTCTGACTTCGACCGGCCCCATCCCCAATTTCTTCCCGGATTTTGCCGTGCTGGATCTGCCGTACCTGTTCCCCACAAGGGAGATCGCCTACTATGTTCTGGACGGAGAAGTAGGCACGTATCTGCTTAACCAGCTTCCCGCCCAGGGCATTGTTGGATTGGGCTTCTGGGAGAACGGGTTCAGGCACGTTACAAACAGGGTAAGAGAGATCAGAACACCTGCGGATTTGGCGGGCCTGAGAATCCGGACAATGGAAAACGAAATCCACATGGATACCTACCGGGAATACGGCGCGAGCCCCCTGCCTATGGCAATGGGCGAGGTTTTCATGGCGCTGCAGCAGGGGGTAATTGACGGTCAGGAAAATCCCGCCATCAACATATATACTTCAAGATTGCACGAAGTACAGGGATTTATGTCGCTGACCGGCAACTTCTATTCTGCCGCCGTACTCATGATTAACAGGGGTATTCTTGAAAGGATGACTGCGGAACAGCGGGACGGCGTGTTACAAGCGGCCACCGAGGCGAAACACTGGCAAAGAAATTTCAGCCGGGAAAACGATCAGGATGCCATAGATCGCATCAGGGCCGCCGGAACGCTTGTAACGGAGGTTGACCTTGATGTGTGGATCGCCGCAAGCCAAGCCACGTACAGCAACTTTGAAGCGGCGCTGAATCAGGCGCTTGTCCAGAGAATTCGCGCCGCCACCCAGTGATAGTGTAAAGCGCAAAGAATTTATGAAGAACCCCCTAGGAGTTTGCGGGGTTCTTCGTGGTTGAGCCTGCTCCAAACTCTAAGTTAGTTTCGGGGCAGGCTTTGGTAAAAAGGAAATGCCATAATGAATAAGTTGTTAACACGCCTAGATAATTTTGAAGAGTACATTCTCGCCGTTTTACTCCCGTTCATGTGCCTTATCATATTCGTTTCCACATTTTTCAGGTTTACGAATCTTATGATCATTCCCTGGGCGGAAGAACTCGCGCGCTACTGCATGATTTGGATATTGTTTTTCGGGATAAGCGCGGCGGCGAAACGGGGCGAACATTTTTGCGTAACGGCATTTACGTTACTGTTGCCGCAGCAGTTTCAGAAAGCCCTGATCGTTGTCAGAATGATTCTTATGACAGGGTTCACGCTGTTTGTAGGCAGGTTCTGTATTTTCGTTCTGCAGCATCAGATGAGAATGGGGCAGATTTCTCCCTCCCTGCAGTGGCCGATGTGGACAATGTACTCCGCCGTTCTGGTTGGATGCGTTTTAATGCTAATCCGGTATACCGCGCACGGAATACGGGAACTTCGGGCCGGTAGCGGCCAACAACAGTAGAGGAGTAACTTATGCCCGGACTTTTATTTGGCATGCTTGCGCTGATGCTTGCCCTTGGAGTGCCAATAGCCGTTTCGCTGGGACTTTCGTTGATTATCGTGTTGATTGCCGGGGATTTTATTCATCTTTTCCCTATGGTTCCACAGCGGATGTTTGTAGCCGTTGATAACTTTACGTTCATGGCGATACCGTTTTTTATTCTTGCCGGAAACTTAATGGCTAGGGGCGGAATGTCAAAACGGATGATTAATTTTGTGCAGTTGCTTCTTAGGCGCAAGCCCGCTTCGCTCGCTAAAATCACGACTGGGGCGTCACTGTTTTTCGGCTCCATTTCCGGCTCAAACCCCGCGACGGTAGCGGCGATAGGCGGCCTTACCATTCCCCACATGAAAAAACGGGGCTATCCGCCCGAACTCGCGGCGGCGGTAGCGGCGGCTTCCGGCACGATTGGCGTAATCCTCCCTCCAAGCATTCCGATGGTTACATTCGCCGTTACGGCTAACGTTTCCGTTGGAAGCATGTTTATGGCGGGCATTATACCGGGACTTATTTTCGTCTTTGTAATGATGCAGGTGCACCGCTTTACCTGCGTAAAGTACGAGCCTGCGGATAAAGAAGCCCCCCGCCTTACCGCGAAAGAGTTTTTTACGTCATTCAGGGACGCAGGGCTCGCGCTGCTCATGCCCTTTATTATTCTTGGCGGTATTTACGGCGGTGTTTTCACGCCAACGGAGGCCGCCGCTGTTTCAAGCGTGTACGCTTTTGCCATTAGCAAGTTTGTGTACCGGGAGTTAAACACCTCCGATCTTTTTGAGGTGTTTGTCAGATCCGCCAAAAGTTCGGCCCTTATTCTTTTTGTTATAAGCCTTTCCGGCCCCTTTGGCTGGTTTATGACAAACGAAGGCATACCGGGGCAGATTGCCACGGCTGTTCTTAATACGTTTGAAAGCAGAATAGCGCTGTTATTGATGATAAATGTTATGCTGCTTGTTATAGGGCTTTTCCTTGAAACGCAGGCGGTAATTCTGCTTCTTACCCCGATTTTACTTCCAATCGGAATGAGCCTTGGCATACCGCCGGTTGCTTTGGGTATGCTGATCGTTATAAATACGTCAATCGGAATGACAACACCGCCGTTGGCTGTAAACGTGTTCGTTGCCTCAAGTATCGCAGGAGTCAGGATAGAAAAGATAACCAGAGCTATCCTGCCGTATATGTTTGTTCTGCTGGGCGTTCTGCTGGTGTTTACGTATTTCCCGCAGATAATAACCTTCCTCCCAAGCCTGCTTGGGCTTCCACTTCATTAAAGGAGATTTCGCATGAACAACAATGTTATCAAACAGCTTTGCGCCGAAGTTAAGCTTCCAAAAATGCTCAAAGCAAGGCAGCTTTTTGACAGGGAACGGATAGAGCCGGATAAGATACCCGAAGCCGTTTTCGCCGAGATGTCCCGCCCGGAACTGGGGGATTATATAAAACCCGGCAAAAGAATCGCCATTACTAGCGGGAGCCGCGGGGTTGCCAACGTGGGGATAATCACCAAAGCCATCGCTGACTTTGTTAAGTCCAAGGGGGCTGTGCCATTCGTGGTTCCCGCTATGGGCAGCCACGGCGGGGCCACCGCCGAAGGCCAGAGGGCCCTTATTGAAAGTTACGGCGTAACGGAAGAGTTTACCGGGTGTCCCATTCTTTCATCGATGGAAACAGTTGTTATCGGCAAAAACGACGAAGGCCAGGATGTGCGCATCGATAAAAACGCGGCGCAGGCGGACGGCATTATTGTCGCCGGGCGCATTAAGCCGCATACGGATTTTCACGGCACATACGAAAGCGGCCTTATGAAAATGATGGCAATCGGGCTTGGCAAGCGCGAGGGCGCGGATGTCTGCCATGAGCTTGGGTTCGGCCACATGGCTCACAGGGTACAGTTGTTTGGAAGAGCGGTTGCCAAGCACGGCCCGGTACTGCTTGGGTTTGGGATAATGGAAAACGCCTACTGTGAAACCTGCAAGTTTGTCGGTCTTAAACCCCACGAAATAGAGAGCGAGGAACCCAAACTTCTTAAAGAGGCCAGAGAGCATCTGCCAATACTGTATTTCAAGAACACTGATGTGCTGGTAGTTGACCGCATCGGCAAGGACATTTCAGGCACGGGCATGGATCCTAACGTAACCGGAACCGGCTATTGTACGCCCTTTGTTACCGAAAGCTGCATCAGTGTGCTTAGAACCGTGGTTTTGGATCTTACTGAAGACACTCACGGCAACGCATTTGGCATTGGCGCTGCCCACGCCACAACAAAGCGGCTTTTCGACAAGCTCGATTTTGACGCGACCTATATCAACGCCGTTACATCCAGAGGGCTGGATCAGGTAAAGATTCCCTGCGTCATGGACACCGATAAAGAGGCAATACAACTTGCCCTGCGTACTTGCCTGGGCAGCGACAGGGAAAATCCCAGAGTCATCCGTGTGCAGGACAGCCTTCACACCGAGACTATCTGGATTTCCCAAGCCATGCTGCCGGAGGCCAAGGCGAACAAGCGCATTGAAGTCTTGGGCGAGCCGGAAGAGTGGCCGTTTGACTTAAACGGTAATTTGTGGTGAGCGGGCTGTCAATGTCCGCCGCCGCAATGCAGTACCTTATCCCCGGCTGGAAGTTCGACCCCAAACGCCCCTGCATGGTGCGCTAGTACGGCATCCCTAGCCAAACTTCGCTATTGGTACAAAACTTTCCGCCTTTAGCGAAGCCCCGCCCACCAGCGCCCCGTCAATGTCCGCCATTGCCATAAGCTGGGCGGCGTTATCGGGCTTTACCGAACCGCCGTACTGTATGACAATCCGCCGGGCGGCCCTGTCGCCGTAGAGTTTCTCTATCACCGTGCGCACGAACTTGTGAACGGCCTGAGCGTCATTGGGCGTGGCGGTCTTGCCCGTGCCGATAGCCCACACAGGCTCGTAGGCAATGGTAACCTTGGCAAGCTCTTCCGGCGTTACCCCGGCAAGGCCCTTTTTGGTCTGGCTTTCGCACACCGCCTCGGCCTTGCCCTTTTCCCGCTCTTCCAGCGTCTCGCCGACGCAGAGGATAACCTCGAAGCCGTGTTTCAGGGCCAGCTTCACTTTCGTGTTGATCAGGGCATCGTCCTCCTTGTAAATGTGCCGCCGCTCGCTGTGGCCCAGAATAATCGCCGCAACGCCCAAATCTTTAAGCTGCAGCACAGACACTTCCCCGGTGTGGGCCCCATGTTCCTCGGCGGCGCAGTTTTGAGCGCCCAAAAGGATGCCGCTTCCAGCCAAGGCTTCGCCAACAGCCTGAAGGGCCGTAAAAGACGGGGCGACAAGGTACTTGCGCGTGCCGTTTTTAAGAGACTTGGCTAGAGCTTTGGCTAGGGCCGCCGCCTCGCTTCGGGTCATGTGCATTTTCCAGTTGCCGGCGATAAAACATTCCCGGCCCCTTGTAACTTCAATGCCGGGGAGCGCCCTGCCTTCCAGTAGTTCAAGGGAAGCGCCGCCGCCGGTACTGACATGGCTCATCTTGGAAGCCAGCTTAAACTTGTTCACCGCCGCCACAGAATCGCCGCCGCCGACCACCGTGATAACCCCTTTCGCGGTGGCCTCGGCGGTAAGCCGCGCGACCTCCTCCGTGCCCTTGGCAAAGGCGTCAAACTCAAAGACACCCACGGGGCCGTTCCAGACAATGGTCTTGGCCTTGGAAAGAACCTGCTTGTACTTCGCCAGCGTTTTCGGCCCCACGTCCATCCCCATAAGGTTGTCCGGAATATCCGCCGAGGCAACCGCCACAGGCTTGGCGGCGGCGTCAAATGCCCCGGCGCAAACGTGATCGACCGGAAGCACAATCTCCGCGCCGGACGCTTTCGCGGCAGCAAGGATATTTTTGGCGGTATCGATCTGGTCGTCCTCTACCAGCGACCTGCCGATTTTTTTGCCTTGGGCTTTAAGGAAGGTATAGGCCATGCCCCCGCCAATAACAAGGGCGCTTGCGTTCTTTAAAAGGCTTTCCAGCACGGCGATCTTGGACGAGACCTTGGCCCCGCCGATAATGGCAACAAGGGGCTTTGCCGGATTGGTAACAATGGGTTCAAGGTAATTCACTTCCTTTTCCATAAGGAAGCCCGCGACGGAAACCGGGGCGAATTTGGCGATGGAAGCGGTAGAAGCGTGATCCCTGTGGGCCGAGCCAAAGGCGTCGTTTACAAAAACATCGCCGTATTCGGCAAGGGCCTTCGCCAGCTTGTCACGGTCGCCTGAGTCCTTTGCCGTTTCTTCCTTATGAAACCGGGTGTTTTCCAGCATGATCACCGTGCCCGGCTTTTGGCTGTCAATGAACGCCCTTTTGCCGTAGCAGCCGTCCTCGCCCGCGAAAACCACCGGGGCGGTCTTGCCCAGCTTTTTCCCTAAATGGGCCGCCACGGGCTCCATCCGGTGCTTGCCTTTACTGTACGTGTCCACGTCAAAGGCTTTACCGTCCTTTTCCGCCTTGGCCTTCGCCTTTTCGGCATCCTTGGCGGGGTCTCCCAAATGGCTCATAAGGGTAAGGGTCTTGGCCCCCTGCGCCAGAATGTACTTTATCGTAGGAATAGCGGCCACGATCCGGGTATCGTCCTGAACTACCCCGTCCTTCATCGGCACATTAAAATCCACCCGCATGATCACCCGCTTGCCCTTCAGGTCAACGGTTTTGACTGTTTTTATCATTGTTTGTTCCTTCCACTTTCAAAAAAAACAGGATCAGGAGCTGGCCCCCGATCCCAAAAACGCTACTTATTCTTGCCGTCTGCCGCTTTAATCATGTAGCAGAGCAGGTCAACCACCCGTTTTGAGTACCCCCACTCGTTATCGTACCACGAAACCAGCTTGAAAAAGCGCTTTTCCCCCGGCAGGTTGTTCTGGAGGGTGGCAAGGCTGTCGTATATGGAAGAATGGGAATCGTGGATAAAATCCGTGGAAACAACTTCCTCGTCGCAGTAGGCCAAAATGCCTTTAAGGTAGCCGCCGGAAGCCTTTTTCATAAGGCCGTCAATCTCTTCGATAGAGGTGTCCCTAGCGGCAGTAAAGGTCAGGTCTACGACAGATACCGTGGGGGTAGGAACCCGGAAGCTCATGCCGGTGAGTTTTCCCTTGGTTTCGGGAAGCACTTCCCCCACGGCCTTTGCCGCGCCGGTAGTAGAGGGGATGATGTTGATCGCGGCGGCCCGGCCTCCCCGCCAGTCCTTCTTGGAAGGGCCGTCAACGGTTTTCTGGGTGGCGGTATAGGAGTGAATGGTGGTCATAAGGCCTTTTTCGATGCCGATTTTTTCTTTCAGCAGCACGTGCGCCAAAGGAGCCAGACAGTTTGTGGTGCAGCTCGCGTTGGAAACCACGTGATCCTTGGCGGGATTATACGTGTCGTTGTTTACGCCCATAACCAGCGTAGGAATGACGTGATCCTTGGCCTTGGCGGGCGCTGAGATGATGACTTTTTTGGCCCCGGCGTCAAGGTGGGCGAAGGCTTTGTCATCGGTAAAGAGCCCGGTACATTCGATAACGTAGTCAACGCCAAGTTTTTTCCACGGAAGGTCTTTGAGTTCCTTCTGAGCCATGACGCACTGTATTTTGTGCCCGTCTACAATCAGCACGTCGTCTTCCGCCGCGGAAGCGCCGCTTTTGGCGGTGTCGATTTTCGCCTTCATCCTGCCCTGAGTAGAATCGTACTTGAGCTGGTAGGCAAAATACTTCGCGTCCGTGGAAATATCGGTAACCGCCGCCACATCAATTTCCTTGCCGAGCAGTTTCTGGTCGACAATAGCCTGAAACACAAGACGGCCAATGCGGCCAACCCGTTAATCGCAACTTTGATCATAAAACCCCCAAGACTAGCCATGATAAGACTTGAATTTGCTATAATGTAAAGTTTAGGCAATCATGGGAAAAAAGTAAAGGGTCAAATTACGTGTCACCTCCTGATACACGGCGGGGGCTACCATTCCCGTGGAACAAAGCCTTCCGGCGGCGGCGCGAGGTCTACGGCCTCACCCTTCAGTTCCAGCACGAAAAAGCCTGACTCGTGGGCAAGCTCACGGGCCGCGGGATCGACGATGCCGCCCGCTATGGCCCCAAGCAGTTTCTTTCCCACTACGTCGGCGGGCGGATGCTCGCGTATCATGTCCATCCGTTTAAGGTGGTATTTCACGTTGCCTTCGTCTACCTCAGTTTTCACTTCCACCGCCATAGCCCATTCGCCGTCCACAAGCAGGATGTCTATGTCGGCGAGCGTCTTGCCAGAAGCGTCGAACACGGGAAGCCTACGGTAAGCGCGGTTCAGGTTGTAGGGATAGGCCGAAAATTTTTCCCACAGGCGGGCAGCTATGAGGGTTTCCACCATTTCCCCGACGGAGTTGCCCAGTTTGCCGAGTTTTTTCGACATTTCAGCGAACTGCCTGTCCAGCGCCTTTACCCGCTCCTTCGCTTCCTTCCACCACTCGGCGTTTTCCGCCTTTTCCCGCTCAAACCGCTCGTCGGCGGCTTTTTGCCGTTCATCAGCGGCCCTCTGCCGCTCAGCGGTCTCCCGCAATATCGCCCATATCTCCTGCGGGGTCGCCGGGGGCCGATCCAATGCCGCTACAGCCTCTGCCATGTTTCCACTCCTGTACGTTGAATATAGCCGCCGGGCGTCCCCTCGTCAAGTTTGCCCATGGTAAGCGGCCTCGCATATATACGGCACGGGGATGGGTTTTGCTTTCCCCCGCCGCAGTAACAGACAGGGCTTGACACAACTAGCATTACCGTGCTAGCATTACCCCATGATGCGTAATGTAACTGCGAACAGCCAAAGCTATTTCTCGAATGTGGGCGGCTTTTGCCCGAATTCGCCTAAATTGGCACGTTTTCTTCCATTAACACACACACACACACACACACACACACACACACACATAAGACTCACCTGATCGTTTCGCCTAAAAAAATTTACCCAAAAACAGCCTTTGCCGCCGCGCACCTACTGCCTTTTGCCCCGAATACCGCGCAAAGCCAGAGTCCACAGTTCCGTCTTTTACGGAACCTTGGCCCGCCAG
>Ga0123355_10010672_pt1 | contig 14106 bp, 12 predicted proteins | sample TergutEmb28metaG_3_FD_89872 | JGI IMG/M metagenome (GOLD analysis project Ga0123355, IMG submission 89872) | Embiratermes neotenicus P1 segment gut microbial communities from Petit-Saut dam, French Guiana - Emb289 P1 | ecosystem: Host-associated > Arthropoda: Insects > Digestive system > Gut ... | reverse complement strand
GGGCGCCTACAATTATTGTGCGCTCGCTTTGGCCTGGGATTGTTAGTACAACGTTTTGGCTAACTCTGTCAAGCCTAAGCTGGTCCATATCTTTTTCACCCAACATGGATATGGCACTCCACCAACTCATACCGCCGCCCCACATGCCTAGTCTGTACTCGTTTATTTCCCAGTAACAAAACTCCTGCACTTCTATGTTTGCGGGGTCGTGTCCCATTGCAAGAAGCTCTTCAACAATCCACTTTGCCGCGGCAAGTTCTGTATAGGAAAAAGGAGTGCGCATGGGCAAGTTTTGGCTAAGATGATAGATGTATCCTGCCGCAATTTCGCCATATTCCATGTACAGGGTAAACATGGGGTCTCTTGGATTTACTCGAAGAAGCTGATCCCAAACGTGAGAGTAAAGCCTGTCTACTTGTTCGTCATCAAAATCAACCATTGGGAAACGTGGTGGGAATAGTGCCATGCTAATGGTGTGAGTTAGCTCAAGGACTACCCATGTAACATCGTCCTCTACAAAGGCATTGTTGGCGTCTGTGGTGTAAACAACTACCCCCAGTTCAGAGTCGTCGCCGTAAACCAGCATGGCATCCAGCTCATCTACCCACCGGGTGTTTAAGTCAGAGAACGCCGCCCAATCCTCAAGTGAGATAAAATATTGGCCGTCCCGCTCTATATAGCGGATTTCATCGGGCATGAAGAACATAGGACTTACTGGCTCTTCAATTGCAACTGCCCATGCAGTTTCTAACTCTTCACTTGCATAGTCTTCCTCTGCGAGAATGTCATCTTCAAGGACAACCTCACTCTCTGGGTCTTCATGTGCCATTACCGGTACTGCATAGCTTAAAAGCAAAGCTAGCACCAACAAAATAGCTGTGGCTTTTTTCATTGGATTTCCTCCTTTTTTGGCTACTTTTGTAGCCTATTTATCTAACCTGTTATGTTATGTACAGGCTTGATTGCGTATAAGCTGCGTACAATAATAACTATACTTCATAAACCGAAAAAAATGAAGTGGCAAAAATATATCAGCCACGTGAGTTTAATTTATCATAGGCTTACGGTGGCGAAAACCGCGGAAGCAGGTTGGAGGCTGATATACGCGCATGTTCCGGCTTATATGAGAAAGCCCTAGGCTAGGAAAAATGCGATTTCTGTTCGGATTGTCATCCGCAGAAATCGCGTTTTTCCAATAGCCTAGGTCTCTCTCATGCCTACACACGGCGTATATCAGCCTCCAACCTGCTTCCGCTGTATACCACTTGTAAAGCTCTATTAAAAGCATAGCTTCGCTGTGCATTTTGTTAACTGTTGTGCGCTGTAAAATGGCTGAAAATAACCTTTGTCAAAAATGGAAAAACCCCAAATTCCAGGGTTGTTGCATGATCACAAAGGGCGCTGGATATATATGCCAACCCCAATAAGCTCTATAGCAAATTAGATTCACATGAGTGCCTAGTTAATACGTGCAATAAAGGCTGTGCGCCCTTCCGACTCGCCTATGACATAAAACCTATCGCCATCATCGCCATCATGGCGCGTTACTACCTCCACTGTCGCGCCTATGCGTATCTCTGCTAGATAGTTGATTTGCACTTGCTTAAATAGTGGGATGTTACTTGCTGCATGCGGTGTTTCGCCTTGTTGTGAGTCTTCTGTGGCTTGTGAGCCTTGCAGGTTATGCGGGTCTTTTCTAAAGCCCTTATCGACTACGGGAAACATAGCGTTGCCAATTAAATCACCATAGATGCTGTTATTCATGTGCATGTTGGTATCTACGTCTCGGTAGGTTGCCTGGTGTGTGTATCTAAAATACTCCTTGCCCCAATCGCCGGGGTGGGTCAGCTTTTCCGGTAGGATGTTTATACCTTCGTCGCCTAGGGTGGGCAGTGGTACCGGCAAAGCCGAAGGCCGCAACACTTTGCGGGCATTTATATCGAATAGCAGCCACAGACTGGCCCATTCCATTACCTTTGTGCCGCTGTGGTCGTACATATCGCCTCGCCGCAGGAATGTCCCTTTTGAGACATCTGACGGCCAGGTTCTTATGGTTACATCCTCGTCATATGCAGGCATACGGATTATATTTACCCCAAAGCGTTGCAATATGAATGTCATGCCAAGTGGGGCTAGGTTATCATAACCTGCGCCTAATTCTTTGGCATTTACATCGGCGGCGACATGTACTATGCGCAGTAGTGCGGACAGTTTGATTTTGCCGTTGCAGTCTAGATCGTAGTAGGTGATGCGGGTATTGGTTTGATAAAGTGGATTCATATGGCCTCCTATAATGTTTTGAAATTTATCATGAATATCTTTAGTAAACTATGGGGCTTTCGGAAATACTAATTTTGCGCTATTATTAGCCAAATCTTTTGTCGAGATTTAGCCTTTTGCTCGTGCTTATTATTACATGCGCAAATTATATACACATTGATAGGAGAATGCCAATGACTTGGTTTAGATCATCATTTGAGTGGGCGGGGGACTTATATGTCCGGTTGTTTGCCGACTGGTTACATGTGGATTTTCTGATACGCACTGCTATATTGCTGCTTATGCTTTGGCTTATTATCTATGTTGCGTCGCTGATATTCAAGTATATACTCGGGCCTATTTTGGTGCTTTTGTATGTAAATGTTATTAAACGGGCATGGAACTTTCTTGTTATTGAGACTTTGCACGAGTGGATTTATATCAACTACTATTCGAAGGGCGACACGCGGTTTCGAGACCTGTACATGCGCTTATGCGACAGGGTAAAGCACAACAGGGCCATGCTTGACAGCACGGGATACAGGGCGATATTGAAAAATGGGCGCGTGCGCAGGCTTGGAAATGGCATGATGATTGCCGCTGCCGTTATTGCCACACTGTGGGTAGGTGCCTTTGGGCTAAACCAAGAATATGCAAGGCCTGCCTGGGTTGGGGTAACCACCCCAGAGCCAACAGGCGAAAGTGACGACGGCTATCCCGGCGACGCAGACGCGTATACCCACGAGGATGACGCGTATAACGACGAACAAGACGGAACAGGCCAAACCGAGGACGGCCGCGATACAACAGATATTTACCCGCCGGGCATGGTAGTGCCGGGCAGGCTTCCTGCCGAGGGGCAGGTTATTTTTAGCTTGACAGAAGATGCCGCCTTAGCCGGTGCAAGGCTACGAGACGGCCCCGGTATCGACTCTACGGTAATTGAGATGTTGTTTGGGTATGATTTGTTGGTTTATCTTGGGCAGTATATCGAGGATAGCGATGTCCGGGCTTTGTACTGGCTGCGTGTGCGCACCCCGTCCGGTACTGAGGGATATATTGCAAGCCAGTTGCTTTATTTGCAGATGTAGTAGCGGCTTGACGGTTCTTGCGGCGGTGTCGTTGTATCACCAATGCACGTCAGCCGGTGGTTATGACCTATGTTTGCTGTAGGCTTTGGCTTGCCTTTATGCTTTGCCCTTAAGCTCTGGCAAAAAACTGCTCCATTGTCGTTACGGCTTGCTCTGCTTCCGCGCCTGCGGCTGTGATTGTTAGGCTTTGACCCTCTTGCATGTTTAGGGAGATTATGCCCATGATACTTTTGGCATTTGCGGTTTTTTCGTCTATTGCCAGGGAGACCCGGCAATCGTATTTGCTTGCGGCTTGCACCAGCAGTGCCACCGCTGACGGCTCTAGGTAATTGTTCACTGTGATTGTACGCTCGACCATTTTAATTTCCTGCTTTCTAAAATTATTTGAATCTTTTCATCTCTTCCGCAATTTCTACTATTTTGCGAAGACGATGGTTTACGCCGGATTTGCCCACCGGTGGGGATAGCAATATTCCGATTTCTGCAAGGTTTGCTGTATCGTGCTGCTGCCTTAGCTTTGCCACTTCTTGTAAGGGCTTTGAAAGGTGGCTGAGTCCGACTTCCTGGGCTATGAAGTTTATTGCATCAATTTGGGTTTGGGCTGCGGTGACGGTTTTGTTTAAATTGGCGGCTTCGCAGTTTACCTGCCTGTTTAACAGATTGCGTACTTCTTTGTCTACCCGCATGCTTTCGTAGGCCAGCAGGGATTTGTGGGCGTCCATTATTTTTAGTACATCGGAAATCTCTTCGGCTTCTTTTAAATATACTACAGTTTGGCCGCCTTTGACCAGTGTTTTTGGTTTTAGGTCGAAACCGGTAAGGATATCCGTAAGTTTTTTGCCGTCGGCTTGGTTTAGATTAAATGCCAGATGATAGGCTTTAGTTGGGTTTGTTATTGTGCCCCCTGTTAGAAAGCACTGACGTACATATATCCGGCGGGTTGAGCCGCCGGTGACGCCGGAAACTTCTTTGCGTACTTCTGATGAGAATGACAAGTTTCACCTCCGAAATTGATATTCGGATTTAATTTTCGGCTTTTCTTGCCGCGTCTATATATTCTTCACGCAGCATATCCCGGTGTACAAGATCCGCTGGCTGTTCCCGCAGGGTAAGAGAGCGATGCAAATCGCTTGCAAGTGCTACTGCCCGGTGGCGTCCGCCGGTACAGCCGATTGCCACAATAAGCTGGTTTTTGCCCTCGCTTACATAGTGGGGGATTAGCATATCCAGCATGTTTATTAGGCTTTCCATAAAACGCGCACTTATGTCGTGGCGCATTACATAGTCCCGGACGGTTGCGTCAAGCCCCGACATAGGCCGAAGAGCCGGGTCGTAGAAGGGGTTTGGCAAAAATCTAACGTCGAAGACAAGGTCTGCCTCGCTGGGTATGCCGTTTTTAAAGCCGAACGAGATAATATTTACTTTGAAGAGGCTTAATACACGGCTTTCTGAGAATATATCATGTACCTTTATTTTTAGTTGCCTTGGCATTAGGTAGCTGGTGTCTATGATAAAAGATGCCTTGCTTCGCACTTCTTCTAGCTGGGCGCGCTCTTTTGTGATGCCTACGCTTACTAGGCCGTCTTTTGCAAGGGGGTGAAGGTGGCGGGTTTCTTTGTATCGGTTTAGAAGTACGTCGTTGGCTGCGTCTAGGAATAAAATCGAATAGGAAAGCCCTAGCTTGTCCAGTGCTTGAAGCCCTGCAAAAAAGTCCGCAAACATGGTGCCGCCCCGGATATCTATGCCAAGTGCCACGTCTGTTATGCCTGCCTCGGGTTTTAGACAGAGTTCGGCAAAGTTGCCTATTAGGGCGGGGGGCAGGTTGTCTACGCAGTGGTGGCCCGCGTTTTCTAGGATTTTTAGGACTGTGGTTTTGCCGGCACCTGACATGCCGGTTACTATTGTTATTTGCATACTTCACCTCAATTGTCCGGGTGTGGTGTGGGTGTGGGCTTGCGGTAAGAGGTAAGCGCTAAGACTTGTCACGGGATGATTGGCTTTGTCGGGGGAGATTCTGTGGCTGTCTCTTTGAGCCAGCCGGTGAATCTAGCCCCCGCCATGCGCCACTCATCCCGCGCCTGCGCCAGACGCGCTTACCTCTTACCGCAAGCCCACACCCACACCACACCCTACGACTTCGCGATTTTTTTAGTGCTAGAGATTTAAGAGCGAAACCCTTTAAGAGCAAAACCCTTTAAGAGCAAAACCCTTTAAGAGCAAAACCCTTTAAGAGCGAAACCCTTTAAGAGCAAAACCCTTTAAGAGCGAAACCCTTTAAGAGCGAAACCCTTTAAGAGCGAGGACTTTAAGAGCAAAAGCTTTAAGTTCAAAAGAGTTAAGTGCGAAGGCCTTAAGTGCAAAGCTTATTGAGTAAAACCCTTAAGTGCTAAAAGCCTAGTAGCTGTACTTCTGGCTCTAGCATTATGCCTGTGGCTTTGTATATTTTGTCTTGGATTGCTTCCATTAGGGTTAGTACGTCTATTGCTGTTGCGTTGTCTTTGTTTATTATGAAGCCTGCGTGTTTTTGGGATACCATTGCGCCGCCTATTGTTAGGCCTTTTAGGTTGTTGTCGGCTATTAGTTTTGAGGCGTATGTGTTTGGCCTGCTTGGGCGTTTGAATGTGCTGCCTGCGCTGGGTTTGTCTAGGGGTTGGGTTGTTTTTCTGTGGGTGTTTAGTTCGTTTGTTCTGGCTTTAATTTTGTCTGGGTTGCCTGGGGGGAGTTTGAAGGTTGCCTCGGTTATTATTGTGTTTTCTTTTTGGAACCTGCTGGCTCTATAGCCTAGGGCTAGGGTTTCTTTTGGGTAGGTTGTTGTATCGCCTGTTGGGTTTAGGACTGTTACTGACTCGCAGATGTCTTTTATTTCGTGGCCGAAGGCACCTGCGTTCATGTATATTGCGCCGCCTACTGTGCCTGGTATGCCTGAGGCAAACTCTAGGCCGGATAGTCCGGCTTTATAGGCGGCGTCGGCTAGTTTGGCTAGTTTTGTGCCGCTGCCTGCTGTTATATAGCGGTCGTTTGTTGGGCAGTGGTTATTTGTTGAATCTTCGGGGGTGGGTATTTGGTGAACGTTCTGTTGTGATGACGCGGAAGGCGTTGGGCTTTTTACTGTTATGTTGTCCATTTTGGTTGTGGTTATTAATACGCCACGTATGCCTGTGTCGGATACCAGTACATTGCAGCCGCCCCCTAGGACTGTTATTGGATAGCCTCTTTCTAGGCAGGTTTTCCAAAGGGCGGCTAGTTCATGTGTGTTTGTTGGTGTTGCAAATACATCTGCGGGGCCGCCTATTTTAAAGGAGGTGTGGCGGCTCATTGGTTCGTTTTTTTGTACATGGCCTTCTGGCAGTAGGGGGAGTATTGTTTCGTAAGCTGTCATATAGCCCTCCAAAGATGGGTGATGGTGTAATCGTGTGCGTTTTAGAAGCTGTATTCAACTTTGACAATGCCGAATTGGGACGCCAGTTTCGCGCCAATTGAGGCGGTGCTGACGCGGCTTGCCAAAAAGGCAAACAAGGAAGTACCAACGAAAAGTGGCGTGAAAATGGCGTTCCAAGGCGGTGTTGCCAAAGTTGAATACAGCTTCTTACTTATTGCTAATCAAGTTTTTCATAACCCGTTCTGTTAGTGCGTCGGCTGCGTTGTAGCCCATACGCTTTTGGCGGTGGTTTATTGCCGCGGATTCGCAAATCATTGCTAGGCTGCGGCCTGGGCGTATTGGGATTGAGTGGCTGCTTATTTTGTTGCCCAGTATCTCTGTGTATTCTTCCACTTGGCCTAGGCGGTCGTAGGTGCGTGATTGATCCCATAGCTCTAGATTGATAATTAGGTCTATGGATTGGGTGGGTTTTATGGACTGGACGCCAAACATCTTCATGATATCAATAATACCTATGCCGCGAAGCTCTAAAAAATAACGGATATTTACCGGACAGCTTCCCACAAGGGTTTCGACGGATACGCGCCTTACCTCTACGGCGTCGTCGGCGATAAAACGATGACCGCGCTTTATCAGTTCAAGGGCAGTTTCGCTTTTACCGACTCCGCTTTCGCCAACGATAAGGGTGCCAACGCCGTAAATGTCAAGTAAGCACCCGTGCATGGTAATGCGGGGGGCAAGTTCTACCTTCATCCAGCTTATTACATCGGCAATAAAGTCTGTGGTTGAGGCGCGGGTTGTTAGTATTGGAACGCCGTATTCCTCGGCGTATTCCAGCATTTCTGGGAAAATGCCAAGCTTGCGGCTTACTACTATTGCTGGAATAGGGTGCTGGAAGATGCGGCGCAAGTTTTCCTGTCGGTATTTCGCGTCTAGTTTGTTTAGATAGGTATGCTCTACCATGCCTATGATTTGTAGGCGGGTTGCATCGAAATAATCAAAAAAACCGGCGATTTGCAGGGCTGGGCGGTTGATGTTTACTTGTGTTAGGATTTTTGACTCTATGTCTACGTTGGGTGTTACTAGCGTTAGGTTGAATTGCTCTATTACGTTTTTTAGGGGCATTGAGTACCCGCATCCGGGGTTGTTGAAAGCCCCGCTGGCTTCTAGGCTGCTCATTTTTCACCTCGTGGTTTGTGTTTTTTCGTGCTTTATGTGTTGTTTATTGCCTTCATCTCGGAAGCGGCTTTCACCAAATCATCCACACTGGTAGAAACCTTTGTCAAAAACGACAAAAGCTCTACGCGTTCCCTTAGTCGACTAGTCTCTCGTTTAGCATACCTATCCCACAATAGCTTATAACCTATGCTTGACCGCGCATATAGGCCTTTGCCCGTAGTTTGTCAATATACTCGAAAATCCACCCTCTAAACTTGTCGTGAACAGATTTTTTCTTGAAGTCAAAATAGAGATACATAAGAAAATGTTCAATATCTATGCTCATTTGAATATAAGGATAGTGTTCATCAGTAAGTTTACCAATACTGGTATCCATAGTTGGTAGTAAAGTGTCTATCCATTCTTTTATTGTATCTTCAGAAATGCCTATATTAAGCAATGCATCGAATATTCCTGCAAGATCTCTGCCTGCTCGATCATCGGCGGCAAAACGGCCTTTCCCTACTATGTTGCATTTTACGCAATCAAGTACGTGGCATGTGTATTCTTTAGGAAACTTGGGATGCGCTATAAAAGCCGCAATCATAATTGCGCCGTGGCATATTGCGTCAACTACACCTTTGCCCCCATAAATAAATCCGCGCCTGTCTTTTTCTAATATCATATATTGAATGGCTTTGTCCAAAGCTCCCATATATTGAGCATCGGATAAAAAACCCTGTTTTCCATCAACATCAATAACATCCGCAACAACAAAAGTAGAATATGCACGCCAAAGTACAGCATCATCGCCATCACCATTGCCGCCGATTCCATTAAATAAATGGGTTTCAGAAAGGCCTATGTTTAGCGCGTGAATGTATTGGTCGGGGCTTAAAGCAGACTCAGCACCAACTATAGTTTCAAATGCCGTAGCAACATTTAGCCGTACATACAATTCTGCGTTGCCTATGTTATTCAATAGGGTGTCAAGAAGTTTTTGAGTGCCTATCTCGTCTATAATAGGTTGCAAATCAATTTCTGAATAAAGTTTGTTTTTCCAATCTTCCATCATTTTTTCTATTTTCATGCAATGTCTCCTTTGCTGAGCAAAATATATGTTTTACGCATGTGTTATGCTTGTTGTGGTGCCTATAGCTTGTGTAAGCCTGAGGCTTAATCGCGCAGAGATTCGGCATGAGCCGACTCTGCAAAAAACCTCCGCACGGCCTCGGCACTGGCCTTATTCATAGCCGGTGCCTGCAAAAGCGCGTCAACATCCGCGGCCATAATAGCCTCGATGCTTTTAAAATGCCGCAACAGTGCCTTGCGCCTAGTTGGCCCAACGCCGGGTATATCATCAAGCACAGACCGCACTTGGCTGTCCGCACGCAGTTTTCGGTGGTATTCCAGTGCAAAGCGGTGGACTTCGTCTTGGATTCTTGTTATTAGCTTAAAGCCTTCGGAGTTGCGGGGTAGGGGAGCTTCTTTGCCTTCATGTAATAGGCCTCTTGTGCGGTGGCGGTCGTCTTTTACCATGCCGCAGACTGGGAGGTCTATATCTAGGGATGCCAAGGCTTTTTTTGCCGAGGTTATCTGGCCTTTGCCCCCGTCTACTAGGATTATATCCGGTAGCTTTGCAAAGGCGGTGTGCTCGGCTTTATAGCGTGCCATGCGGCGGGTGATTATTTCTTCCATTCCGGCGTAGTCGTCGGGGCCTACTACTGCTTTTAATTTAAACTTGCGGTAGTCGCTGCTTTTTGGCTTGCCCTCTTCGAAGACTATCATCGAGCCTACGGACTCGTAGCCTTGGATATTGGAGATATCGTAAGCCTCTATTCTTGTTAGTGGGGTTGTGAAGCCTATGGCTTCTTGAATTTCTTGTAGGGCTTTGGAGCTCAGCTCGGCTTCTTTTTTAATTGTGGCGTCGGCTTGGTCTATTCTTAACTGTGCGTTGGTTTGGGCTAGGTTTACCAGGTCTTTTTTTTGGCCTCGTTGGGGTATCGATATGGCTACCTGGCGTTTTGCAAGTTGACTTAGCCACTCTTCAATTAACTTCTTTTCTTGGGGGGAGGTGGCTAGTAGCAGCTCTTTTGGGATGATTGCGGCCTCGCTGTAGAACTGTTTTATAAAGGCGGCCATTATTGCGTCGTCTTCTTCGGCTTGGGCGGCGGTCATGAAAAAACGCTCGTTGCCGGATAGCTTGCCTTCCCTTACAAAGAATACTTGGACTAGGGCCTCTTCTTTTTCTTTGTTTCTTGCTAGGGCCAGTACGTCTTGGTCTTCGCCTTTTGCCTCTACTTTTTGCTTCTCTGTTAGTAGATTTAGGGCGTTTATTGTGTCCCTTATTTCTGCCGCCCGTTCGAAGTGCATTTCTTCCGCGGCAGTGTTCATTTCGGCGGTTAGGCGGTCTAGTACTGGGGCGGTTTTGCCTTTTATAAAACGCTCGGCTTCTGATACATATTGGTTGTAGGTTTCTTCCGGTAGTAGTTTGTTGCAGGGGGCTTTGCACTGGCCTATGTGGTGATTTAGGCAGGGGCGGTCTTTGTTAAAGTCTTGGGGGAAGCGTTTGCTGCAACGTCTTATTGGCCATAGGCGGTGTACTAGGTTTAGGATTTCGCGCATACGGGCTGTGTCTACATAGGGGCCGTAATATCTTGCTTTATCTTTGCCACGTTTGTGGGCAAACATTACCCTTGGTAGGCGTTCGTGGACGGTGATTCTTATATAGGGGTAGGCTTTGTCGTCTTTTAGGCGGATATTGTACTTTGGCATGTGCTGCTTTATAAGATTATTCTCCAGCACAAAGGCCTCGATTTCGTTGTCGGTTACTACGAAATCTATTGTGCGGATATGGCTTGCAAGTATCTGAGACTTTGGGTCCGCGGACTGGTTAAAGTAGCTGCGCGTGCGCTTGTATAGGTCTATGGCCTTGCCTACATAGATAATGCCGCCATTTTCGTCCTTCATTATATAGACGCCTGGCTTGTGGGGTAGGTTTGCCCAGGGTTTATTGGTATCGGATACGGTTTTGTTTGTGGCGTTTGTGTTATCCATGGTTAGTAGCCGCCGTAGTTATCATCATCGTTATCGTTGTGATAGGGGTCGTATGGCGGGTCGTACGGCTCGTGTGGCGGTGGTGTTGGGACGTATTCCGACTCGGGGGTCATGAAAATACTGCGGTGGTTATCCCCTGGGATGATATACATACTGGTTGTGTAGTCGTAGTAGCCTGCGGTGGTTACCCGGATGTCTATATGACCTAACTGCACCTCTAGCGTCATGGGTGAGAAGCTTACAAACTGGCCGTCTAGCCATATCTGCGCGCCGGATGGGCTTGTGGCTATTATTAGGGTTGCGGTTTCCGGCTCTGGGGTTTCTTCTTGTAGGGTGATGTTTATGCTTACGATTGCTTGATCCATGGTGATTGTGCGGGTGTCTGTATAGTAGCCATCTCTTTCTACCCTTATTTCTACCTCTTCGCCATGGGCAAATTCCAGCTCCGCGTGGGCAGATGTAAGCTCGTCGTTTATATACACACGGCTTCCTGCTGGGGTTACAGTTAGTTCTAGTACAGCGGCACTTGGCTCTACCTCGGCTAGGTCTATGGTTACCGTCTGGCTGTATACTATGGTTATTTCTGTGATATATGGCTCAATGTTGCGGCCTTCTACAGTTACGCGCCATTCGCCTTCGGGTAAGGTTATGGTGTCTTCCAGGTCCGCGAAGCGGTTTATTCCGGGGCCTATTGGGTTCATTATTACCCTGCCGTCTACTATGTCTTCGGTGTTTGTAAATTGTAAGAAGCCATTGTCGGATGCGATATCAATTGTCCATACCATGTCCCCTAGGGTTATAAGCGTTACGCTGTCTTCTGATGAAATATTGCCGATATCAAAGGGTGCGCCTCGTCTTAGCACCAAAGTTTGTTGGGTGAAATTAAAGACGTCGTTACCTACGGTAATTGTGGAGTCGTCCATATCTACGCGGAAGTCTGACGGTGTAATGTCACGGGTTACTGCTTGGCGTAAGCTAAAAAGGGCGTTTGTGTCCGGGTCGTAGGTGATATCCATAAGGTTACCTACAAAGACATTGTCGAAATTGATATCTTGGCCAAAGCGGTTGGCCAGTTGGGTGTCTTCTTGGACAATAAAATGCCTTGCGCGATTTTCCGCAATGTCCAGCATTGAAATATTTTGGCCGCTGATATTAGTGATTAGCCCGGTTAGATTACGGGCGTTTAGTGGTAGTGGAGTTGGGGATGGTGTTGGCGTTGGGGTTGCAGCGGTTGCGCGTGGTTCCCGGTCTGGGTTAAAAATGCGCGGGAAAGCAACAGCGAATGCCGTGAGGCAAATGCCGACGCTTATTACTATGATAAAAATATACATTGCCGCAAATTGAGAGCGGCGCCTTGCGCGGCGTGCGGGACGCCTGCCGCCTCTATCGTGTAGGGGGGCATCGTCGTATTCGTTATCTTCGATACGCTCGTCTGGTTCTGCGTATTCGTCGGAATGTGGGTCGGGATATGTCTCGGAGTATGCCTTGGGGGATGGGGCCGGCCTTCGGCGTGAGTAATCGCCTTGCGGGTGGGGCTTGCGGCTAGGGTCTGCTAAGCGGGAGGGCGAAGGGCGTGATGTATCGTCGGCGCGGTGTGGTGGACGGTCATCAGCGTGGCGTGGCGGGCGGGCGGCGTCTACAGGGCGGCGGTAGCTGTCAGATGGGCGCGGGCGGCCTGGGTCGGCGGCTGTGCGCGGTCTGTCGTGACTATCCGCCGGACGTGACCTGTCGTAACTATCTGTCGGACGCGGTGGTCTGTCGTAGTCATCAGCGTGGCGTGGCGGGCGGGCGGCATCTACAGGGCGGCGGTAGCTGTCAGATGGGCACGGACGGTCTGGGCCGGCCGCCGCCCGCGGTCTGTCATAATCTGTCCGTGATGGTCTGGCATAACTATCTGCCGGGCGCGGAGGCTTGTCATACCCGTCTGCTGGGCTTGGTGGCCTATCATATCCGCCTGCCGGGTTTGGCGGCCTACCAGTGTCATCTATTGGGCGACGCCCCCGGCCTGCTGTGTATGCGACGGGGCGCCTTGCCCTTGAGCCGGAGTAGGGAGGCGGGACGGGGCGGGATTCTTCTGTTGAATGGGGAGGGAATCCATCTGGGTTTTCAAAGTTGTGGTCATCATGGGGCGGGGTCGATGTTTCGCGGTTTCTTGGGTCTTTATCGTCACGGTTGTAGTCGCTGGGTTTATCTGGCATTTTAGACTCCTCTTATACATGGTTCTAATAATAATCATTACTAATATATGCCTGCGAAACAGGGTTGTAAATGGTTTTCGCGTTTTGAGTAATATTTACACGGCGGCAGACGAACGAAAATGAAAGGCCGCCCTTGGGAGTAACCCTTTGGGACGGCCTTGAGTTATTGTTTCGGTTTAATATATACAGAGAAATCTTGTACAGTGCTGACTTGTGTTAGAGGGTGTTCCCGCTGGCGTAGTGGGAACACTCTCAAATTTAATGCCTAAATATCTTCTGTAGTGATATCCCGCATCCGTGATTCTCGGTTATAACGGGCGGTTGCCTTAGCATTTTTGGACTTGGCTTTTGTGTGCCGTTTTGTCAAGGTAACGATACCGAAAACAGAGGCACCTAAGGCTACCGCTGCGCCAATTATTGTAAGGCTTACCTGGGCTGCGGTTGTTTGCGGATTGTTTGGCCGTAAAGCCCCAGACCCACCAGCCGTAGGAGGCCTTGGTGTAGCGGTTGGGCGCGGGGAAGGTGTTGGTGTTGCTGTGGGGGCTGGTGTTGGCGTCGGGGTTGGAGTGGGTGTAGGAGTAGGTGATGGCGTCGGGGTTGGAGTAGGCGTGGGTGACGGTGTGGGCGTAGCATCTATATCATTTTGTGGAGTAGGTGATGGAGTGGCATAACTATCTTCGGGTGGCTGAGTTGGAAGCGGTGTAGGTTGTGGTGTCGCACCAGGTGTAGGTAGAGGCGTTGGTATAGGAGTAGGTAAAGGCGTTGGAATGGGGGTAGGCCCAGGTGTAGGTTGGGGCGTTGGTATGGGAGTAGGTTGCGGTGAAGTACCAGGGTCAGGTGTAGGAGTAGGCTGCGGTGAAGTGCCAGGGTCAGGTGTAGGAGTAGGCTGCGGTGAAGTGCCAGGGTCAGGTGTAGGAGTAGGCTGCGGTGAAGTGCCAGGGTCAGGTGTAGGAGTAGGCTGCGG
>Ga0123355_10010671_pt1 | contig 14106 bp, 12 predicted proteins | sample TergutEmb28metaG_3_FD_89872 | JGI IMG/M metagenome (GOLD analysis project Ga0123355, IMG submission 89872) | Embiratermes neotenicus P1 segment gut microbial communities from Petit-Saut dam, French Guiana - Emb289 P1 | ecosystem: Host-associated > Arthropoda: Insects > Digestive system > Gut ... | reverse complement strand
TTGCGTAAAGAGAAAAAACCAACTTGATGCCACTTATTTTATTATTTAATATTCATTCATTACTCAACATGTTTCGGCCGTTAATACGACCATCTTCAGGAGTCTGCGACTAACTGGTTTTTACGCAACTATAAAGATGATGCACGGTCCAATAAACATAAGATAAAACTTTTGTGTTTGTAGGATACATAATATCATCTGATTGGCACTGGTATGCTATTGAATTCTTTTACCACTAATCTAGTCATATTGTACACATTAAAGTTTACAAGGGTACCTAAAAGATACTTTTGGTTCTGATATTATGACTGCATGTTGGGTTTTTGTTTTACAGATATTCTATTCCCAGTCCTAGATGTTACACGTCTGGCAGTTCGTAATGCAGCCATTAACTCTGATCTTTGCTCTGGTGACATGGGTGACCAACTGATTGGCCATTTGCGACGTTTCCTCCTGTCAGATTCAGTAACAGCCAATCAGATGTTGTCAGTACGAATCCTGTGTAATATGCTGTTACATCCTGCAGGAGAGGCTTTAGCCCTTAGGCATAAGGACTTTCTGCTGTCTGTTCTATTGGAGCTCACCCCACCATTCAGTAAGCAAATGCAGGTAAATATTTGTGGTAAATGACAAGTACTTTAGGAAGGAGAACTGAATAGCTTTGGAGACTGAACTAGGGATAGATTCCAGATGTCTTGGTCTCGATGTGAGTGCGCTACCTTTACGCTGTTGAGAAACTGATGGCAGGATATCACTTTCTCATGATTCAGTGGATGATATGGCTGCTGGTCTAGGTTTTATGACTAAGTGTAGAAGGCAGTTTTTGTCCCTTCCCACCCAGCTGTGCCATTTCTTTCGAACAGTTATCATGTTGGTAGTTGATGATACTTCTCATTTACATGATGCCATTGAAGTATAGACACCATCTGTAACAGGAGCAATATTTGAATGGTTTTGCTACTGGCTGTATAATGAATGTAACAGCTACAAACTGTGACTGAGAGGGTACTTCCAGATTATGGTGGAACATAACAGTCTTGCAATAATGCTGGAGTTCAGTGAACTGCCCAGCATGGTGGCCAAATCCAAAATGATTAATGCCACAACACTAGGTACTGTCTCTGATGTGCGTCATCCCCGTTGTGTTTATACAATAGTAAGGAGCTCCTTACTAGGTACTGTTGACATTCTTATTCCTCTTCCATTACTGGTTTGTGTGTGGTGAACATATGATGGTGGAGACTGCACTCTTTAATGCACTTCATAGCAAAGATGTTTGGAAATGGCTATACATGATCGTAAACTCTACTCCATCATGGAAAGAGAAGCAGTTTAATATGAGAAATATGCAGATTTATCATAGTTTTGGTACTGAGCCAAGTCACCACAACTGTAGTCTTGAATTAGAGGCTCTAATTTAATTTGAGGCATTGGTGTTTGTCCACGGGCATGAGACTTGAGGTTTTTATAGTGATGACTAAAAGTAACTCTTTTATGAGATGACATACCATGTAGTGTGGTAGTTCATTATCAACATTTCAGAGGCACATTCTACCTCCATCCTCAGATTTTGTCTGTCGTGACAATGGAGGCAGTGGGTTTCTCTGAAATGCTGCGAATAACTTACCACACTGCATGGCAACACTTTCCTGAAGACAGTAATTGTTATGTTCTTTGCTGCCCCATTTATTAGAGACCTTACAGTTTATTGTGCACCAACTGAGGCAGCTGTTGTATGGCTGGGATGTGGGAAACAGACTGTAAAGAAGGAAACCCCCTCTATCAAATATTATGCAAATCGATGCAATGATTCTGGAGTTGTGACATGTGTGGACAGATATTTTAGGTTTCCATAACTAACACTGACAGTGATGAATGTGCATAATCTGAGATGCACTGTTGAGAGCAAACATAAAATATGTTCCAATTTCCTTCCATGAACTTCCAGGTATATAAAAATTTATAAAATAGAAGGCCCTGGAATTCCAATCCATGTCACTTTCTGGGGATTTCCAGTTTTTTAGGTGCATTTTCAAAATTGCAAAAAATGACTATTAGCTGGGTCATGTCTGTCTGTCCGCCTGTCTGTATGTCCGCATGGAACAAATTGACTCCCACAGGATGGAGTTTCTTGAAATATGATATACAAGTATTTTTCAAAAATTTGTCAAGAATTCAAGTTTCATTAAAATCAGACAAAAATGACAGGTACTTTACATGAAGACCAGTGTATATTTTTGATCATATCTTGCTTATTTCTTCTTAGAATATAAATGTTTCAGACAAAAGTTGTAGAGGAAATCAAAATACATTTTATGTTCAGTAACTTTTTTTTAAAAAAGGGTGCCATTTATGAGATAATGTGGAAAAATATTGTAGAGCCGGGCAGGCCACATGTGACAATATGGTGCATGCGCATTACATGCTGGATACCTAAGGCTATAAATACGTGCTCAGAATAAGTAATACTTATTGATTTTTCCACTGCAACGATGGTTGCATGATTGCTTGTCAGTGTTATGTTATATGTGCCTTGCCTGTCTTGTCTGTCATGTACTCTGTTTTCCGGAATGTACGGTGACTTTTGTGTTAGTCGTCAATTCTCAGTAAAGTACCTGTACAAAACATGTTCAACTCTCTGCATGATTGTAAGGTGACCCTTCATTTTTTAAGATTAGGAACAAATTCTTTTCTTGCATGTGGGTAAATATGGTATGTACAGGGTTTCAGGTCTGTGTTTCATCTGGAAGTCCCTTAGCCCTTCAGTGATACTGGAGTTAAAGTCCAACTACTGCTGGGAATGGAGGAGTTTGAAATTTAAATGACACTAAACTGCACCATTCAGTATAGTGCACAGAGGCTGACATTGAAGGGATAAAAGACATGTCTGGCTGACTAAAACTACTTTCATGCAGTTGGTCTTTCCATCTCAAATGATTTGACATTCCTTCTAAACTAGTGACTGTTCAGAAGAGCTGGGATTTAATGTGAAGGCATTTAAGATCATCCAGTAGAGTTCCTTCTCTGGAGTGTCACATTCCATTCATTAGTATTCAGCCATTCAGTCACATTTATGAAACAAAAATATGTAGTTGCTCCAAAACGACACTATATCTTGAGTGAACAGCATAAAAAATCCCAACTTTTTTGTCTGGACTGTGAACTCAAAACCACTTGGAAAATTCTTCATTTAGATGTCATTCAGGAACTCATCATTGCTTTACTCATCCATCTAGACTGCTTTGAATGTGAGATATCTCAAATTAATATTTTGTTCTTATTTCTGTTGTTTGTAGTAGAAAACTGAAAAGCTGTTATGTGCTAGGTTTTCCTGCTCATGCAAACACTGAAGCAGTACCAATTTCTTTAACTGTAATGGAGTTAATCGCTGTCTTTGGCTGACACTAATTATTGGCCTGTATTCGGAGATTGAATGATGAGCCCTGCATATGCAGTCACGGCAGTTGTGTTATGCATAATGTCAAGAGATTTATGATGAATTTGAATGTGTTCAACGGCTTCTTTCTGTTTTGCAGGTTGCCCTTTCAACTCTTCTCCTAAATCTTGCTGTAGCTTTCAACAGATCCCAGGATGCACTCGGTCGTGCACGAGCTGTGGACGCCTCATCCATAATATTGCCACATTTGTCTGATTCAGAAGCAATGTTTCGGGGCTTGGTTGCATTAGGTACTCTAATTTGGGATGCTGACACCTTACAAGATAAAACAGATTTGATTGAATCTGTGAATATGTCAAAGGAACTTACTGTTTTGCTTGATAAGTTAAGCAGAGGTCCATCCACACACAAAGTTACCCAGTGTGCTGCACAGGTATCTGCATTAATGCATGTGTAGTGAGCCATGAAGTGGAGATAATATCATGGTGAATCACTTGTAATCTCATTCCTTCATTGCTTTGCTTGTTTGTTACTGAAATATGCTATCTGATCCTGTGATATTAAAGTTGCAGCTTTACGTCTAAGAGTGTGGAGCTCTCGATATCCCTTCCTGAATGCTCCGAAGGGACATACATATAGTCCTAACAGATATTCTCAGAATTATTCAAGTGATAGCTAAAATGAAAAATCGAGTCATCCAACAGATTATTTTTCAAACCTTTTTTCATTTGGTTTCACAATTATGTGATTGCATTATATTGTACCTGTGATCAAAATAATTTACAATTGCTCAATTATAAACTACACTTTATGTGACATGCCCCAGTTTTAAAATGCAGTGGCTTCAGAAATTAAGAGCATGATGGAAAGACTGGGAAACCAATTGCTTGTATTTGAAACACACAAAAAATAACCATTAGGTTATTTTGGGGTAGTGATTGGTGTAAAGCTTTTGTGCTAGTAGAGTCAGGTTCCTTATGTGATACACATGATTGTATGTTCGGCTTGTGCAGTTAAATATGCTTGTTACAGTAACACAGTTACAGATTATCCCATATGTCAGTATGTACAGTGTAGGAACATAACTAAGATCCACATTTACACAAGAGCTATACTGACTAGATCAGTCAGTATAGTGACTGGGTTTTGGGAGTAGATTCCTGAGAGACGCACTGATATATCTGTGCTACACAGCATCAACACCCTGCCTTCTGTCCCATTGATACTGAATAATCTTCCATTGAGTATAGTGCTCATCGTTGGTGAAGCTGATCACTCAGTGCCATCTAGTGCGCCATTACTGTAGCTGTATGCCTTCATGTCCATGACAGATATATCCATTACATACAGATGGCGTATTCAATGAAAAGCAGTACACAAACATGAGATCTTTGCTCTTTTGGGATAGTACATGGCATTAAATGGTAGTTTGTTACTGGTGTTTTGGTACATCCTATCATTTCCATCTTCAAAGGTCCTGCAATGTCAGTAAGTAACTACTATTCATTGCTTTGCAATCTCCCAGAAGATGGATGAACTCATTTGCACTGCAGCAGAAGCGTGAAATCCGGTATAAAGATTTTATTTTCTAACATTTAAAAATCTCAGTGTTGTTATACTTTTCGATGTCATCTACAACTGAAAGGGGCAGTCTTATGGTTACAATGTAGTGCTGGTATGGGTCAGTTTTAGTTTTGCATATATGCAGGTGTACCATTCGGTGTCTACAGGACTGCCCAGAGTAACTGAACACGTGTTCAGATTGTGGTTTTCTAGGTAGCAGAAGAACACAATGCTATCTTTTTGGTACAAAATTCATATGTCAGGCTGAATACTGGATGTCACCTTTATCACCCACAGCAGATATTTTGGGCAGATCACTTAAATTTTATTGTCCAGAAATTGGGGATTTTATGTCTCTTAGGACAGTGGGGTAACAGGTTGCAGTTTTGGTGTAGAAGGTAGCAATCATTTGGTATTGTGGGGCTGGTGGCTGTATATTTGCTTGGGGATTATGCTGTTAGATTGAAAGAGTGCAATGTGTAGGCAGTTGGACTGCACTTGCAGAAATGCTGTATGTGGCTGGTGAAGGTTGGAGTGGGGAGGTGATGGAGGGCTTCTCATGTGCCTTTGCAAAATAGTGAACCAAAAATCTGTCTGCTGATAGTGTATGTGGGTTCCTGGAGATTAGGGCAGTGTTCGTCACATGGCAAGAAATAACAATGCAGGCATGTAATGGTTGTTTGCAATGATGTACAGCTTTTCTTCATGTACCACACATCCTGCCACTATTTTTGACTTATCCCATGCTGAATGATGTGCTGCAGTGTATATTGTAGCATAGCATGTAGGTAAAATGAAGCAAAGAGAGTCTAGTATAAAGTGTATGTGTGTACAGAAGTATGATGGGTATAACTGAATTTCCTAGCAAGGAATCTGATGGAAATTTGTGACATATTGTTGCAGCAAGTATGTGACGTGAGAATCTAAAGAGATCCAAAAGGAGCTGGAAGTGATGTGCATTCAAGTATAGTGGTTAGTTGCCTGTGGCTATGCAGCTTGGGTTTGTGAAAGGATTCAGATTCAGTACTTAGTTAGGAAGCAGATGCCTGCTGAAAGGTGGTGACTAACCCTACAGCTTGCATGAGATATTTGAGAGCAAGAGGGTAGCTTGTAACTAAGGGACAGTACCTGCCACAGAATTTTATGGAGGGTCCCATATGATAAATCAGGGGGAAGAATGTGATACAAATACAGAAACACTGCCAGAAGTGCCACAAGTATGCAGTGTAGTGTTCAGGATCAGGTTATGCAGTGTGAATCCTTGCCAAAAGTTGGACACACCTCTCAAGGAAACAGTGACCTGCCATGCCCTGTGTACATGTCTTGTAAAATAAATGCAGAGAAGAAAGTTCATACAGCAGGAGTATCTGCCTGGAATGGCATCACAGTGTCCGTAGTCCCCACATTTGGCATCTGCTGATTATGGTTTCCCAAGAATGACATCAAATGTGTTACTTCCACAACACCCCTAGTCCCAAGATATGGCATCTGCAGATTGTTCCAAAAAGTGGTAGAACTGTGCTTCCGCAATATCCCTAGTCATCACATTTAGGATTGGCTGATTAATACCTGTTCCTGAAAATGGTATCATGGTGTGGCTCCCACAGCACCCCTTCTACCCAGATACAGCCTTTTCTCAATGCTGTTTGTTGCCAAGAATGATGTCGCTGTGCTTTTGTGCTTCTACAACATCGCAAATTCCCAGACGTAGCTTCTGCTGAGTTCTCAAGAATGGTATCACTGCATGCTTTCACAGTGTCCCTAGTCTCCAGAACTTGCTTTAGCTAATTACTGTCTGTTCCCACAATGGTGTTAATTTACTCCATAACATCCTTAATACTCAAATTTAGTCTCTGCTGATTGTGTTCCCAAGATTGGTATCACTGTGTTGCTTCTGTGCCTCTCTAGCTCCCAAATGTAGCCTGTGATAATTATGTTAATAAGAATAGTGTCAGTGCACTTTTCCTCAGTGCCCCTAGTCAGCAGCCTGGTCTCTGCTGATTACAATTTATTCCCAAGAATGATATCAGTGCTTTTCTTCAGATCTAGCCTATTGGTTCCCAAGAATGGTATCACTGTGTTGCTTCCTGTCACCCTGAGTCACCACATGGAGTCTGTGCTAATAAGTATGTTGCTAAGAGTGGTGTCAGTGTACTTCCACAATGCCCTTAGCCCACAGATCTGCCTTAGCTGTTCCTAAGAATGGTATTACTGTGATGCTTCCTCAGTACCACTAGTCCCCATTCCCATTGTGTTGCTGCCTCAGTCTGTGCCCCTAGTCCACAATCTAAACTTTGCTGATTACAACTAGTTCTTAAGGAGGGTATCACTGTGTTGCTTCTGTATCACCCTGTTGACAGTGGTGCCATTGTAACTTCCTCAATGCCCCTAGTCCCCAGACCTGCCTTAGCTTTTCCTAAGAATGGTTTGAGTGTTTCCACACTGTCACCACTCTTTGGTTCTAGACTACTTGCTATAAGGAATGGAATCCCATTACAAGGGATGCAGGTTCTATTCAGCTCAAGTGAGACTACAATTTTAGGTAAAAGAGGTCACTTTTTATATACCAACAGTTCATGCAAATTTTTGTAAGCTAATCACTTTTTAACTACACTCTGACATATTTCAGCATTTGTCTATGCCATCGGAGTGTATTTAAATAGTGATTAACTTATAAAAAGTGCGCATTAACTGTTGGTAAATAAAGTGACATGAAACGTGATGCATGGTGTACACAACATCAGAATTATGTAAAACAGGTTGCAGCAGGCAGCTACAAGGAGCAGTGGTATTGCTGTTAGAAGAAATATGTGCCAACGAAATGCAGTGACTTCCAAATGCAACCTGCAGACCCCTTGATAATTTAGATCACAATGACAGGGATTCACAGACTTTTAGATTACACTGACATACTAAGTTAGGTTATCATACATTAAACTTATCAAGTTTGATTATAATAACCACCACATTACAGACACCCAATTTTGTAAATGTTGTATGTTATGCCCTTTGTTCGTCTGGAATGTGATGCAGTGTAGGATGGCAGCTGTTTTCCAGTTTGGGATAGCCAGTTGGTCTGGCCTTGAAGGGTCAAGCAGGCCAAGAAGAAAGAGATTAACCAGCTTCCATCCTGCATTGCCTAACATCCCAGAATAGGTAAGGCCTCGGATACTCTGCAGTGGAAGCCTGAAATCTTGCTTTGTACATTACATTTGCTGGATAATGGCCATAAGGTATTACAGTGTCCATGGATATACATATACCAAATGTACTCTTTTTTTAAGTGTGCTTTTAACTTTTCATACATGATTGAGGTTCATTAATGGCCAAGAAAGTGCAAATAAAATATATCCTGTACACAAGGGAATGTTAACTAATAATGCTGGAATATTAGAATCAGCACTGCAATGATAAAATTGATAATTTTCATAATATTCATTCAAATGTATTTTTAATTCATAATTTGATATTTAAATGTAAAATTTAAACAAATTTAATTACTTTATATTTAACTTGATCCAATGAGTTCTGAATTATTCAGTATATGGCATTAGTTATAATAAAATAGTCAACCATGAAAAGCTTATAAAGCCCAAAGATAAGGTGAATGAAAGACAAAAACATGCATTGTAAATAGCATTTAACACACATTTATGTAACTGAATCAATGTGCATCATCACTTATGTGGTAATTACATATAAAGTTATTTTCAATCTCTTTTCTGTACGGCACTGATATTCAACTATAGTTGACGCACAGTGTGAAGCCAAGAAATCTAAATGTTGACTGAAGTCATCGCCAAGAAAATGCAAAGTAAATGTGTGGCCATTTAAATCTGATTTTTTGGCACCTAGTTTTAATAACTAGTCAGGCTGTGCCTTAGAGCTAAATATATACTGTCATTGTTTACTGGTTTGACATGTATTGCATCACATAACAATATTTTGCCAACATCTGGTTTATCTTGGAAGTTCAGGACTCAGTATAAAACATACAGGATAGTAAATCTTAGTATTAAACAGGTTAATCTGATCAGTATCATTTTATCAACAGCCAGTTTTGTAAGATTGCATTAAGTGTATGGCAGTGTTTATATTTGGTTAGCTGATCTGTTGACATGAATCAGCTTTGCTGTGATATAACATACTTCAATAGCATTTAAAATGGTAGTCCCAACTAATAGTTACACACCAAATTCAATTTCAAGGAATGTTGACAGTGCTTTGTATGACTGCCTACATTCATTTGGTTTACAAAGTTTAAATTATTTGATTAAACTTCAAACCATCAGGTCATCTGATGTTCAGCTGAAACATGTTTTACAAATCCTGCAGTTAGTTGACAGAGGTACATTTATTTGGACATGTTACAAATCACCAGGAGGTGGGGAAGGTTAGTCTGTATAGTGACTAAGCTACGGGGCTGGACAGTCCAGAATTTGAAGTCTGGTAAAGGCAAGTGATTTTTCCCTTCTACAAAATGCCCAGACTGGCCCTGGGGCCTGCCAACCTTCTATTCAGTGGGTAATGAGGTTCTTTCCTAGGTGTAAAACACCCAGGGCATGAAGTTAACCACTCATCTCCGTGTATTGCCGAGACTAAGAATGAACGGAGCTAGACCTCTACTCCCCCTGTATCCTTCATGGCGTGGACAGGGAAAACATTACCCACAAATCAACAGGACTTGACCTCAATTACAGCACTGGCAGTCTTCAGGTTGACGATGACATAATTTCAGTGTCATTTCTCAAATATCAGAACAAGTCACACACACATACACAGAGGATCTCTAGGAATAACCTTTCGATGATTGAAATTCATCTAAATTATGCTGTAACACCAGTTCATACTTCTCAGAGAACACAAGTCTCCATTAGAAAGACCTACTGGTTAATTTTGTTTAGGGAAAACTGCAAGAACCGTATGAAACAAAAATAGTGTGTGGTAAAATACAGTCCCTTATGTCAAGCAGGTGGTGCATATGGTTACCACTGTGCTCTTTAAAGGGCTCATACAAGGCTGCAGAAATGTTTTAAACTCAGGGCCCTGTTGCAGTGCACATACTACATGAAAGAGAAATACCGGTATGTTTCCATTAAGTTTAATGTGTGTGAATTACACTCTGTGTACTTCTTTGCTCTCCAGCTGATTAAAATTACGTGAAATTTACAGTCACTTCCAGTGTTCATGTTGTGGTCCTATGTAAGTTACAGATTTGGCTATCATGGGCGACGCAATATGCTACAGTATGCCGTAGTCCCATGATGTCCTGGATGTGGCAATCAAGGGGTTAATACACTTTGGCAGTTTCAGTGCCATACACTGCTTTCACAGTCATGTTTCATTATGTAAGGCAAAGTGTGCACAGTGTCTTAATATTATTCAATTTCTGTACATTAAGTACATTCATATAATTCCAAATAAGGCACATAAATCAACAAATACATAATGTAATATATCATGGAATACACACTCCTACATTTAATATTATTCACTTCTATGCATTAGTTGGCAATTCTGTAATGCAATATCCAACAAACCACAAATACTTCAATATACAACTTTTTATTTAAAACATTATACCTCCAACATATTTTAATCCATCATGGATTCAGGGAGACGCCACATCAATCATGTATAAAACATAATTTACGATGAAATTAGGCAAACAATATGTGCTGCAGCTTGGTATCTTAAAATCCACAGTAGAAACAGAAATGTGTAAAATATTCCATATCAAGAAGCTATAATTGCTCAATTCTGGACAAAAGTGCCTACAACATGTGTTTGCCTTCCTCCTGTATTGTAAATGCATTTAGTTGTAATCATATAAATAATATGCACAATGTATTTTCTGATATCAACATAGCGAGTGTCTGAGAATAGGGATGGTGAGAATACTTGGCCCTAAGAGAAATTAACAGAAGGCTGAAGAAAAATGCATAATTATCAGCTTCATGATTTATACTTTCACCAGGTACTAGAGTGATCAAGTCAAGAAAGAAATGGGATAGGCATATAGCAGACATGGGGGAGACAAAGCACATGTACAAAGTTTTGGTAGCAAAGCCTGAATGGAAGGGATTGCTGACAAGAACAAGGTACAAATTGGTGCATTATATTAAATGAAGAGCAAGGTAAGGCGTGGAGAGTGATCTGGGTCAAGATATGGGTCTGTGCATTCCATAATTAACTTTTGGGTTTCACAGGACAAGGGATATATCTTTGCTGGTCAACTGGATACTAGGGTTTTGAAAAGGACTCTGCTGTATGGGGTTACAAACAGAAGGTGACAGTTATCAGGTATTGTGACACATTAGTTCAATAAGAGGTGGGATCAATGCCATTCAGTTTATGTTTACATTTACTAGTAATATTTAAATACATGTATAAGCAGTATAGCGTGGTAAGGAGTCAGTAACCGTCTTACAATTTTAATGCTTTCTCTGTTTTGAGAATACAATTTAATGCTTAAAGGCATTTTAGCTGCATTAAACCAGTAACAAGCAGCCATTCCTACCATATGAAAGTTTATATTTTGTTCTGGTGCTAAATTTACAGATGACATGATAATGTCAATGTTCAAATGGAATCAGATATTTATGATAAATTTATCAAATTTCATGCATACAGCATTATGTTTTAAATACAATATTAAACTGTTTTGAATACAGAGATTTTTTATGTGGAACTGGATACAGAAGAGCAGGGGCTGTTATTGCTCACTGTGCAGCAACGGATGTCATCCAGCCTACAGCATGCATTCACACATCACACCTGGCAATGTGGAGCAAGTGATGTCATTGGTTGCTATGCTGCAGTGCAGCTATAAGCAGGTTCTGTGTTCTGCCAGACACCCTCTATGTACCCACATGAGAAGATATGCCCAAAGTAAAGCAGTTTAATTTTACATTGTTGCCTGCCCATTAAGAGTGCTGAAACGTAACTGTAGTATGTAATCGATACTCATACCGACTATGTATATCTTCTGAAAACCCCTGTTAAGTGTGAAACATTTTCATACTTTTAGTTTACTTGTACAATGGGAAAATCAATCTAGTTTCAAACGTGATAATTTTTGGATTCAACTGCCAGTAAATACTAACGCAAAGCAAGCATTACACAGAATGGGCAATGCACTCAATGCATGCATTTATTCAAAATCTATCTATATAGTTCAAATCTGTACGGACTTTCATAAATCTTCACATTTACAACAGTTGTATTACAGAAGGTAGGGTCACAGCATGCAATCATACCAAAAAAAATCAATTAGCACTCTCACAGGCATCAATCCAATCGTTATAAACATCAACTGCCTCTGACAAAAAGTTTATAGTTGCTTGGTAATCCTCAAGACAGACTCGACAAGTTATTTTGGCTGTGTTGCGTCCTTTATCCCTGTAATGAAGAGCATTTTTGTATTTTACATACGCATCGCGCAATCATACAATCACATCAGTCACATAAACACAAACAGTATGTAATTAATATCATGTTTACATTTTTACTTCACACGATTTCTCGTGGTTGCAAAACGGGCAGTTGAACTGGAGATCTAAAGGTTCAATTGCCTTCCTCTTTGGCGGTGGCTTCCGTTTACTTTTTCTGCGTCCCATGGTTTCACTGCAAAGACATGAACGTATGCCAATTTACAAACATAACCCACAAAACTGGTCACGTAAACAATTATACTAGAACGATAAGTACGCCGATGAAGCGTTATTGTATCGCAGAAGTTTACTCCAATTATGCAACTGCAATTCAGAATACTCTTTACGTCCCTTTTATTACACAACTAAACCCTTACATATTGACAACCTGCGGGAACACAATTAACCGCAAAAGCGTTGATCGTAATTGCGTACTACGACTCGTCCCTCTTTTCGGATCACAGATTACTTTCGGAAATTGTTCGTTAGTTCTATGTGTCTGCAATACGTGGGGCTCCTATCTCTTGACGGTATTAACGCATGTCTGCCGCTTGTGGACTGGCAAGTGGGTCGGGCAGGGTGGAAACTTGGCGGCACTAGCGACATCTTCTGACACGAGTAAGTTCTCGCTTCGCATACTTCACAACAGATGGCATGAGTGCATTCAACAATTCATGCATCAGATTCGACCAATCACAGACTTGTATTAATTTAATGAATTTGGCACATAATGTGTTTAGCCAATCACAGACGTGTATTAATTTATATGAATTTGGCGCATAACGTATTTAGCGGTATTTATCACAGGCATATTGTGGGAGGAAAGCGTGTGAATAGTGGCGTATTGCGTGTGAAGATTAACTCTTTAACCGCCGTGGTAAATCCCATCTGCCCTTTGCGAAGATTATTCGGAGCTCACTATATTTTCCACGTAGCTGGTTAAGGCTTTTGTGTTTTGTTGTATATTGAGTCGCTAACGTTGACAAGGTAAGAGAATGTAATCGTTACATCATTTATATACAAATTGTGTACAGTAATATTTGTCGTTCTAAAATCATTTGATTGTACAATTGTTTCGCTGATGTATGATTAATTGGAAATAATTTGATGACAGTGTTTAATGAATAATGAAATTGTGAAGGACCATAATGAACCGTATGCAATCCTGCTGCGTGCGTGGATGCAGAGGAAGCAGCAGCAATACGAAACTGAAGTTTTTCAGATTTCCAAACAATCCTGTGCAGTAAGTGTCATGATTTGTGTTAAAGATATGCGGAGAATGCAGCTGTCTGTTTATAGGGCATCCAGTGTTATATAGTGTGTCTTATAGAGCACCCATTGTCATATAATGGGTCTTATGCACCAAAAATAACTATTTTTAATTCAAAATTCAGAGATAGTGTACCGTTACTTGACATTGTAATTTTAATTCTGCACATACCTAATGCCTTGTTAATCTCTCTTACATTATACAGTTGCTTTTATAGAACTGACAAAGGAATGTGTCTAATTGACTACAAACACTGTAGTTGACTTGGCACACTACTTGTAATTTGAGTTACAAATTGGCTAGCATGGTAAATGCTATGTAGGACATTAGCCAATGAATGACACTGTAATAATATTCTGTGCTTTTTCTTGTATGTGCAGGGCTCAGCTGTGGGCAGAAAGTCTGGGTATGCAGTACAGTACAGAAAGATGGAAGGTTGTATG
>Ga0123355_10010669_pt1 | contig 14108 bp, 8 predicted proteins | sample TergutEmb28metaG_3_FD_89872 | JGI IMG/M metagenome (GOLD analysis project Ga0123355, IMG submission 89872) | Embiratermes neotenicus P1 segment gut microbial communities from Petit-Saut dam, French Guiana - Emb289 P1 | ecosystem: Host-associated > Arthropoda: Insects > Digestive system > Gut ... | reverse complement strand
TACACTAGCACTGTCTCTGCTCTTACACTGATACTCTAGCACTGTCTCTGCTTGCACATTAACATTTACACTAGCACTGTCTCTGCTCTTACACTGATACTCTAGCACTGTCTCTGCTTGCACATTAACATTTACACTAGAAATGTCTCTGCTCTTACACTGATTGTTACTCTAGCACTGTCTCTGATTGTACATTAATAATTACACTAGCACTGCCTCTGTTTTTACACTAACACTTGCGCTAGCACTGTCTCTGCTTTTACACTATCACTTAAACTAGCTCAAGAGGTTTTTTTTTTCCTCCGGAGTCTGCGCACTATACCCATTTTCGTAAACATGTCTAGTCAAAACGTTGTTGGAAGGAGACTCGAATCTTACAAGACAATATGAAATACAGTCCCGTACTACTATTTTATAACAAAAACAATGAATTTTCTTCTTATGAAAGTGCTCAACGTGGAGCCGACCTGGTCGACGTAAGTGGCACTTAAAAAAAAAAACATATTTCTTATTTCTATAACATAATAGACATGTGGAACTGCATTTTCTATTATACCGGTCATTTGCGACACACAACGGGATGTGTTCCAATAAGACTCAGGTTTTGTTCTTCCTTTAAAAAAAATGGCGCTCCAGCGCCTACGGCCCCTCCATAAAATTTTGTCACCAGAGGCCAGAACCTGTCCGAAGTTATTCTTCTTCACTTCCGTGTCGTAGTAGTGGATTTCTCCGGTCGACGACGGCAGACATTTTACGAACCAAGAAACTTCTGTACCATATCTGATACGAGCACCACGAAACACCACTCACACTAGCAGGCAGCAATTCATCACAAGCCTCTTTGATGTCACTGAGGGACTTTTTCATGTGGGAAAATTTCATCAGTCTCACATTATCTAACTGTCCTGTCGATCAGTGCCCTTAATGACATTCCTGACGGTCTTCCTCAGGTACTGCCTTGAATTCGCTAGAACACAATGACAAAGGGGCAACAGAAAAAGACATTTTAAAAAATGTCGCTCCCCTTGCATTGTTTAAAAAGTGGCTCCCTGTCTACATTACTTTGAGGTTACATTATAAAAATGCAGTACTAAAAGTAAAACCTCCGTTTAAAAACCCTGTTACAGTGTAATTTGATTAACTGATTTTGTCAGTACGTAACAACGGTAGAAAACAACAAATATGTTGTTCTTGTGACACCGATAATATTAATAGAAATGCAGAACTAAATATTTGTTTAACCCTTTCAACGCCGAGTTAAATCCCATCTGCCATCTGCTGGCATTATTAGGAGCTCCCCATATTCTTCACGTTAGGAGGATAAGGGTTAATACCAGGCACTGAATATTTCGGCTTGCTTTAACAGCATTTTGTTTAATGATTATACTTCTTTAGCCATTTAAACGCCGAGTTAAATCCCATCTGCCATCTGCTGTCATTATTAGGAGCTCACCATATTCTCCACGTTAGCAGGAGAAGGGTTAATAAGAAAGTGGGTTATTCATGTGGAATTACGCGACTGCAGTAAGGGTAAAATACGTAAGGGAAGATACGCAAAAGCAGCTACGAATATTATTTTGTTGTATGATACTGTCTTCATTCTTCATGTATTAACCTGAAGTCCAATGCCTCACATCAAATACTCGATCAAAGACTCAGGAAAATTGTAATATTATCCGAAAGACATTTAAACAAATTTGTTCTGGGATGCGCTTCTCTTCTACAAATATTTTCTCTCCTCACGAAACAATTCGGAATACAATGACTTGAAAAATAAATCATCGTAAACCAGTCTCGAAAATTCAAAACCTCGGTAAGTGAAACGTGGTTTTGTGACGTCAATGACAGGGAACGACTTAAGAGCATATTGTTAGCATGAAACCTGGAAAAGGGAGCAAAGGAAAAGTGGGGAAAGCTGTATGTTTAAACAAAACAAAAACTTTTTTCATTACTCGCTACGACCGCAAATGACAACACAGTAAGACTCAACAACAGACATTCCGCTTCGGAAAATAGTTCATTCGGTCTCAGATTCTATACTTTTGCCTATAAAATATGAAACACATTTCATTTTTTCTGAATGATTATTCGTATTTATGTTTATATATTCATTAACACACTGTGCTTTTGATCCCCACACCCACCATTATAAATTATATAATTTCACTTGTAAGCTAAAGTCTCAAATACGCTGCGGCACTGCTCGATATTGAAGCCTACAAGTCAGTTTTTACTTTCATTTTGTAAATATAATCGACTACGTCCACTGGGACTACAAGATTTGGCAACGGTTTAGCTAACATAGTTGTGAATATCATCCGATTTGACATTGTCATTTCGACGTAATACGAGACCTTAGTCCAGAGGACGGCTGTCACGTTGAACGGCGACCAGCAAGTACAAAACCCCAAACAAATTCCCACAGAAGGACTTGAGTTGTTACATCTGGCCACCTGACGACTGTCAAAGCAATCTTGGCTGCATGTGCCAGCTCGTAAGACATTCATTCATTCATTCATACACTCATTCATTCTTTCGTTCTTTCTGTAGTCTGTCTTACCAGAGATCAATAGTCTCTTCCACATCGAGTTCTGTAAAGTGCTATCTAGTGCTTCCTCTTTCAAGTTCAAGCATCTTCTCTTTTTCTTACGGTCATCCAGTTGCTGCTATCGCTTTCTTCCTCGTCCTCCCCTCCTTTATATCTTTCCTTCAATATCGTGTTTTAGAAGGCAGTTCCTATGCGACATTCGACCAATCCAGTTAGCTTTCCCCCGTGTTACTGTATGTACCTAGGATGTTCCTTCCTTCCTTGATCCCATATAATACTTCTTCCTTTTCACACGATCGGTCCAGCTGATCCTACGACATATTTGATATAATATGGACTTACTGTTATATCTATTGTCAGGCGCTTCTTAGAGACTCTAAGTTATGGCAAGACATCCTAACACCGAATATCGTACGTAGTTTGCTCATTAAAACACCTAAATGTAATCGGAAGATAATACCACAAGACAGCCAATGTACGTACAACGTAATTTGTGACGCGTTTGCCTAACCGTTTTGCAGTGGAAACACAATAGTGCATTCTGTGTGTCGTTGTTTTTGTTGTTATTGTTGATTTACAAGTCACTGTCAAATATACGAGTATAACAATACTGAATGTTACACAACAATAATTTTATGGTAAATTTGTCACCGACAACAACGCAAATTACAAGTAGAGGTTTTGAAAGATATTATATTCAACTAATTTGAACTCTTTCACTTGTTAAAACAAACGCTACATTAAAACAAAATAATTATCCTTTCTCAGGACCTTCTTCAGACGTACGTTTTGGCAAAATAGATCGTAAATAAGTCTTTGCGCAGTTTCTCAGTTTTTGTAAGAGTAAAACATTTTACAAGATCAGACGGAATTAATCAATTATGAAGCAATAAGTATTAAATATTATAAGCGTGTGTCTGTAGCTTTTATTATCCAGCATGCAAAGCGCATGCGCCTTATTAAATTTTAATCTATAGCCTGTATCGCCCTACGAGATTTTCCCACATTACTTCATAAACGGCACGATTTTCGGGAAAACGTCACGAAGCATAAAATGTGTCTTTTGATTATCTCTACAAGTCTGTTTGAGAAATTGCTTACTCTTAGAAGAATTCAGCGAGTTAATATCATAAATGTATATAAGTCTTCACGTAAAGTACCCGTTGTCTTTGTCAAAACTTTAATGAAACTTGGATTTTCTCAACAGATATTCGAAAAATACTCAAACATCAAATTTCATGAAAATGCTTCCAGTGGGAGCCGAGTTGTTCGACGCGGGCGACGAACGGACGGACAGACATGGCAAAGCTGATTTTGCGAACGCGCCTAAAAATGGACCTTAGAGAAATAGGATGGGAATTGAGAAATGGAATAATCTGGCTGAGAATGACAAGCGGATTGCTGCTATGTATACGGTAAGGAATATTTGGTTTAAATAAGAGAAATATTTTGATTGGTTTAGAAGTAATTAGCTTTCCATCAGTAACTATGCTTCATAAATCGTTAGTTAGTGTACAAAGAAAAAAAGTTTATGCTTTCACTAAATACCATAACTGCAAATAAAAAACTCATTTTCCTGAACAAACGTACTTCGCTCTCAAGGAACAAACTCCAGAGAAATCATTGTATCTCTCTTCCAGACGATTTTGTCCATTTCGCTCTATCGATTAGACCTACCATTAGACGTCTTTGGAGACACTGTCGAAATGGAGAAAGCGAAACTAAACAAAAGAAAACTTTTTTTAAGCATGAATATATGTACCAGCAGGAGGAATTTACATCTCTCCGTTAAGTATAAATTTCGGCTTTACATTTCAGTTACTAACTGCATATTGTAATAAATTAACAAATTCTGTCGACAGAGACAGCTGACCCCATGGTGCAAAGAACTGCAAAGCCGACGGCGGACGACCGGAGGTATTTTGTTACACTGAACACATTTAATTCCGCCGTGTGTTCTGTAGACGGATCATATGAGTGGCATTATAGATTGAACAACACCTTATGGTTTCTAGTCACTTGAAAACACAATAGACTCTATAATTTATCTGAAGGTTTGGAAACAAGATTGTATCTACTTGTATTGACTGCTTCGCTTCGCTTCGCGGGAGATACACTACAAGACCAAGATGTATAATAAATTAACCCAGTGCAAACTTGGATGGGGGTGAAAAGAGGAGTAAGCAAGAGCAGTGTGGAGGGATGGGGTGGCTGGGGGAAAAGGGAACACAAGACTAGCTTCGAGTTTTCCGTGTTCTTTTTTCGTGCTTTTAATAAGCTTTTAATTCATTGTTTGTTTTATTCCAAGTTTTAATCAGTACTGAAATGAGTTTTTGGAGCCATTAACGATGTGGAGAAACAAAGAGAATCGATAAAACAAACTTGTGGGCCTCCGCCTCGACTACAAGAGAGATTACTTGGTAATTGTCTCTTGCATTCGTAAACATCCCACCGCTCGGCTCGAGGCAGAGTAAGCAACTCGCGAAGAATACGACGGGTCAGGACAACTGAATGTGTAACCCATGGCATGTGTAGACTGGCTGTCATCGGAAGACAGTCCGTCCTGTCTATCACCTGCCATGAGAATAGTGTGATACTTTTGAAATGAGACCACAAAACGAAGCTTAATATTTCTGGCTCAAAGCAGTTCGCCTTGCATTGCAACTGCAGCAATCAGAAGGGATACAACACAAAAGTTTTTCTAACATACCCTAATATTTCCGACATGACAAACAGATTAAACGTGTATTAAATAACATAACATTAAACCTACTTGTAGAAAGAGATAACGAAAAGAAAAAAGAAAAATATTACCCCCAAAGATAACGCAGACAGGACGAGAGCTGCCCTATCACCCATATCAAATGCCGGGTTTAAGAAAGAGCTTAGATATATCTCCACGTCCCCATACAGTTCCATGGCGTACAAAGGGACAATTTTACTTCACCTTTTATTATTAATATTATCAAATATAGAAACACATAATAACATAAAGTAATTTGCAAAAACACAAGAAATTAAGCACTGCATTTAAAAGGTAAATTTCAGCCTTGAACAGGGCACGAAGGCCCAGACGAGGAATAGAGGTTTACTTCTACTCTTTCTTTAACCTCGGCGCCAAATGGGGGCAGGTGGTCAATGTCACGCCCCGGCCGCTTTACCCCTGGGAAAGAGACCCGCTCACCATTGTACAGGAGGCTGGGTGGGCCCCAGGGCCGGTCTGGGCAGATGCGGAAAATCTCGCCCCCACCAGAATTCGATCACCGGATCGTCCAGTCCGTAGCAAGTCGCTGTACCGACTGTGTTATCCCGGCCCACCCAGCACTGCATGCTTCGACCAAAAATAGTCACTACAGGTTCAGGATACCTAACAGAATTCTATTGACAGCTTATTTATACAACTTCTTTCTGAAATGTTTGTCTTCGTTTCGTTTACACGGAAGTATTTCTCGCGGATATCGACGAACAGGTTAAAAGTAATGAAGTCAAAACAGCAGAGTTGTCAAAAGTGCAGAGTAAATGTACTATTGCTTTTATGGTGCCTTCTACTATATGCATTTCGTAGTGAAATGTTCTTGCTGGGTCATGTGTCACTGGGAGTGACAGTGTGGGGCTTCATTGCTTGCTTTGCCGCAGTAATGTAAGTCACATCAGAATTCAAATTGTAATTATTTTAATAATATTATAATTTATATAAAGTAAGGCATCACGCCGTACTGATTAACTACAGAATAAATTTCACAAAGACTTTCCTAACTACTTATAAGTGTCGAGAAGAATAGACTGCTCATTTGCCCAGCCCTTGCTTCTATGCTATTCAAAAAAATAAAAAAGTTCCGTAATTAAACCTACACGGTGAGCTGTAGTTGACAGAGTGTCTTTGAATAGCCTGCTACCAAATTACATGCATATGTACACCTACATTAGATATTCCAACTTATGGCGATATAATTATACGTGTATTTTGAAGTCTGGCTTGACAGGTCTTTGATGAAGCTACAGCACGACTCCATCCTCTGTGACAATGCACAGTACTGTAACAAAACCAAGAGTAATACCACCGCGAAAAGTAGAAGACTTCGTAATATTTATATGAAAGAAGAAGTTGCGGCGCTAGTTAAGAATTAACCGGTAATTTTAAGCAGCAGTTAAAATAGCTGTAATGATTATAACTGAAATTTATCAACCAGAAGTTTTGTAAGCGCTTGAAGGCAAGTTGGTCTCTACTGTTACGAAAATATTTACTTCTTTAAAGTATTTGAGTTACGTTACATTTAGGTAATCGAAACTTAAGCGAAGTTTACGTATAATTAAGTAGAAAAATAAGAGGAAAATTTTAAAACTTCAAATAACGACACAACGGAGTAGAGATACAAAACTGTAACTTTCATAGACGAACCCCTTTGTTCATTTAAGTGTATTATTTAACGACGCTGTTAAGTACGAAATTTATATAGCGTCAGTGATAAATAAACGAGTGCGAATGGAACGGTGGTGGGATGTTATGGAAAGGGGAAAAACAAAGCAATGTGAAAAGAAGAAGAAGAAAAAAAAAAGAAGAAAAAAAGAAAAAGGAGGAGGAGGAGGAGGAGGAGAAGAAGAAGAACCTGTCCCAGTGGCACTTTGTGTACCACATATTCCACATGGTTTGGTCTGAAATCGAGCTCAAATTTGCATGACGGCAGGCCGGCATCTAACTGCCTGAACCATGCCATGGCCCCTTCACTTTTACAGCGCACGTGTGTAAATGTGGGTGCTCTCGCTTCTCATCATTATACTTTACATTCCTTCTGTCTTCATTCACCGCCAGGTGACCCTTCGAAAGATATGCCGATCACTAACTGTGAACCACGTGGCCGTGTCACGGAAGTCTGTCGCCGGCTTCTCACTGCAGAAGGTCGGTTTCAATCCCAGGACAATGGACACGGGGACCGTAGTGAAAAAGCAGCACTGTGGCGTGTTTTTCTCAAAGTATTTCTGTTTTCCCCAGTTAGTAGTATTCCGCCAAATGTCCACAAACTTTGGCCTATGGCCGGGGATGGAAAATGGTCTCTTTAGAAGCCAAGCATCCAGAGAGACAGATTTCTACTACCATATAAAAAGACATGTCATCAAACACAAGAATCTGTTGTCCGCCGCGACGGCCTGTTTTTATCATCAAAACACATGATACTGACTACCTCAAAAAATAGAATTCTTCTCGAAAGTATCAAAATATTAAAATCTTTCCGAAATATATATTGTGCTTATAGGATAAACATATTACTTGACAGTAATTTGTCCATCTGAAATGGAGGGCACGTTAATCTTTTGGCTGATGCAAGTAATCTGTTTTAACCTGTTGGTTTTTGTGTATGACAGACATCAATTTACAATTTTTTTGACTACTCATCCCCGTTGTTCCTGGATAACAAGAATCACCGCAAATCCAGTCAAACACAAAAAATCGTTTATTGTAGTGTTAATTCAACAACATGTTTCGGCCTGAGAGGACACCATGAGGTTGACCAAGAATACAAGGCTATGTACACAGCTATATTGAAACTGAGGTTGTAGACTGTAAGGAGTCGGGATCTCAGTTTCCATATAGCTGTGTACATGGTCTTGTATTCTTGGCCAACCTGCTGGTGTCCTCTCAGGTTGAATTAACACTAGAATAAACGATTGTTGTTTTTGACTAGATTTGCGGTAGTTCTTGTTACTCACAGATCGCTGTGCAAACATTTCGTGCACTTACATTCTCACGTTATGTAAGCCTACTAGTGTATCAAGAACTTAGTCAAAGTGACAATGGGATGTAAAATGAATCACAAATACAAAATATACAATACAAAAATAAGGCAACTATTTCGCATAAAGTGTTCTAATTTTACACAAAATTTGTTATATACAGCTGATAATAAAGGATACGAGTTATTTTTAAAAATTAGGTATTCAAAAACAGAATAAAAGTACAAAGTACTGACGTATATTCTTAAAAAGGTAAAGGTAAAGTACAGCCTAGAACAGGCCACAAAGCCCCAGAGGGAAGTAGACGTACCCATAGCTCTAATCTTTTCTTAACCTCGGCGCTATATGGTGTGGGTGGTGAACGCCACGGCCTGGCCGCTTTATCAGCAGTAAACACCCGATACACATTGTATAGGAAGATGGGTGAACCCCAGGGCCGGTCTGGACGGGTGCGAAAAATCTGCCCCTCCCCCCACCGGGATTCGATCCCCGGGCCGTCCAGCCTGTAGCCAGTCGCTATACCGACTGAGATATTCTGGCTCACACGTATATTCTTAATGCTACTCAGACTTTTCATTTGTCACACTTGTGAGTCGACATGGTAAACTGTTGACAATTTTGATGCCAGCGTACTATGTACACTGTATGTATGAGTAGAGGTTAATTATTTAAATAAATTGAAAGTAAATAGTGCATTATGTCGGTTCTTATTGAACTGAGAAATACAAAAATTTTAAAATATTTTATGTCCTCACAGTGATCAATATTGAGCATCTGGGATCAGAAAATTCAAATTACTCTAGTGACTGCGAATAAAGCCATTGTTTTTAAAAACCACGCAACCATCAACGTGTGAGAGGTGATGCGTTATTCCATGATTGCGCAAAAGGTGACTGATGGTTGTAGTTTGTTAAAAATAAAACACTCGCGCGATTGTGATCACGTATGCCGTATCACTGATCCGTGTGACATTCTCGTTTCCTTAGAGGCGACTTCTGCGTGCCAAGCAGATATGCTGGCATAAACCGGTTGATTTACAGAAAGGGAATGTCTATACTGTAAGGATATTTCGTTGAAAAATTTAGTTGTTGTGGTGATGCATCCTGCTATGTACCACTTGGGTCGTGAAAGTTAATATGGTAAGGAACAAATCACGGAACCGTGGTGCGGGTTTGTCGAACCCTCGCTAACGTCTACTAAAGAAGGGACAACTTTAACCCCAATTGCCTTACACATGGATTTTGTCTTCCTCCACTTCTCAGTTCACAAGTCTTGAATAGAACTTGACCTGTAAAGAATTAATCGGATACAAACGCGTTGTAATTAAAACGACGCTGTGACCCACAGATAACAGACGCGCCTCGATCATGAGACAGAAATTTGTCGCAACCCCCACTCTTCGTCGAACTGAGATTCCCGCATTACTGGACAGCTGACTTACAAACACACCTTTTGTCAAAATTCCGCGTCTACAAAAAAATTGCTTCTCCTTAATATCCTATTTTCGTAAAACTAATATCTGCTTAAATTTTAAGCTTATGGTTCCGTGCTTCATAATCCAATATGAATAAAAATCCAACTAGATGCAACAGTATGAAGTCTGATTTATTTTACTGCAAAATCACTCTACATGTTTCGGGTGTCCAACGCACCCATCATCAGGAGTACTGGAAACGTGGCCAGGTCGGGACTGGTCCCGACCTGGCCACGTTGGAGGGAAGTAGCTGTACCGATATTATGACCTGTACCGGAGGCTACGGTTACAGTTTTCAGTACTCCTGATGATTGGTGCGGTCGACACCCGAAACATGTAGAGTGATTTTGCAGTAAAATAAATCAGACTGCATACTGTTGCCTGCATACTGTTGCATCTACTTGGATTTTTATTCACATTGACTATCTGCTTAAATGTTGGTCTATTAATGATCTGTCTAGTTTTTTGGTCTCTTGTAGAGCTGTGTATGGTGGTAAGAACAAACAGCCGTTTGACGTGCGATCTCTTTCAAACGAACCACCCGCAAGTTAAATCACGCATTAACGCATCAAATATCACGCATTCGCGGAAGCGGGGTTCTTGAGACCCAAGACTTTACTCCATCTAACAGTTTCAACCGAACACCTGCAAACCTCGACATTTACGAGAGGTCACAAACAGGCACAGTTTCGGAAAAGTTGAAGAATAGTAGAAAATGAAAGTTCAGAAGCACTGCATAACGCATTGTTGTCAGAATTTTGCAGAGTGTGGACTGAAGGAATAAAAGACAGAAATTTATAAAAATTGAAAATATATATAAATATAACGGGAGGTTGTAACAATCGTTGCCAACGTCAAACCACATTCTTGAAATTCTTGGTAGGCATATCGCGCTAATGGGAGAGAACGGATGTATAGAAGTCGCTTTATTTTCTGCTTAGTTGTGCGGTCTGATTTCGCAGATTTAATTGAAAACGCCTCAATTAACCGACAGAAGCTTCATAGTTGACTGAAGTTTTATAGCATTAATAGAAAAGATCAGACCCGTCACATATATTTTTGAGTGTATGGTAGATTGAAATGTGTTACTATATCAACGTACAGCAGGAAACAGCGTTGCTGTCGAAAAACCGTCAACAGTACGATTTGTTGCAATTAAAGATCACAAATACAGCAATATATTAAGCTATCTTCAGGCTGCATCTACAAACTACATGAAGCAGAATCACACAAAAATTATGTTTTATATATTATTGCTCTTTATGCAGTTTTTAAATACAGACAGAAGATGACTTCCTACATGAAGTCGAAACATGTTCCTGTAATAGTGATATTTAATTTTCATAAATAATTATGTTCACAGTTTTTCAGTAATAACACTGTTGACATAAAATACAACAGGACGACTCACAGTAAGTTAACGCAACATTGCCACAGAAGTGAAGATACGCAGTGGCGTGCCGAGGGGGGGGGTTTCGTTTGTTCAATCCCCCCCCGAAATTCCGAAGGCCCTCCAAAAACGTGCCAAACTCAACCCGATTGTGAAAACTGTTAAAAATTACTGAATTTAGGACGCCAACACACCAAAATTTTCCGAAAAAAAGGCAGTAAAGTTCTAAAACTACCTAGGTTCGCAATTGTTTTACATTAGCAATGACAAATAAACTGGCTGTCATCATAAATAGTCTTAAAATACCAAAAATTAAGAACATTTTACTATTTGAAATGAAATTTCATGTACGAAATTACAGCTGCCTCCAGAACCCCTAATTAGGGGGCTACCGCCCCCAGATCCCCGTTCTCTCTGTCCTCTGTCCTCAACTGAATTTGTTGAAACCCACCCCCCGAACAAAATTCCTGGGTAGGCCACTGAAGATACGTATGTACGTATGACATTTACAAAATGCGGTACCTTCAGTCACATATCACTGTTCAGTCACACATTCATGAGAAAGTAACACATTTCTACTCACCCATGTTTTCAACTTCTTTCACGGTTGTATTCCGCCATGTTAGAAGTTACAGTGAACACGATGTTATATCTGAGGAGCATAAAGTTTCATGCTATTCTTTTCGATCTGTCTGAAGGTTATATCACTCGATAATAAAGCAAGACGTACGTTACATCCACCAATAACAAAATAAGATTAGGCAGCCTGCACATTTTACAGACAAAACATAACACAACACATCACAAACACACTGCATTGTCCGCCATATTTACGTTATTGCTTCCGGAAGTAATGCCATCACGAGCTTTCTTAAAGACACGAACTGAGCCGACAATAAATTCGTAGAAACTAATCAAAGTCTTTTACTAATTTCATTAGGCATGCGGTACATATTTACATAACTATACTAATAATGAGTGAATGAAGAAGATAGCCGATCAGTACGCAAGAAGAAGTTATTCTTGAAACTTGCACTGGTGAGACTGTAAAATGATGGCGTGGTATGCTGTCCGAAAATACGTACGCTGTATGTTCTAAAGCAAACAAGAAATTAGCATGAAATAAGAATCAACAACACCATAGTTATACGTATATAAATACACTACACACTTCGTTATAATTAATACTAACTAATCCCTTCACTTCACCACATCACCCACCGCTCTATTTTCTTCCAATACTATACACTTTTAAAACAAATGGTAGATCACGACACATCTGCCCCCTAGCGGCCACCTGCAGGCTATCTCTGAGTGTGTTCCTTGTTGCTATGTGAAAAGGCGCGGTGAAAACGACGACGCAAGCAAAAATGAAGCAGCCAAATGGCCACCTGCAAGTCGTCTTGGAATAGGTTCTCTGCTAGCTGCTGGAACAAGACGGGTTATACATGAAAGACGATAGCAAACAGGAAGCATTAGCTGTAATTTTGGCAGGATTTACAGAAAAATTTAAGTTACCTCTATGCAGAGCAGCACAGAAAACACACTCCATAGCAGTAAACAGACGTGTATATTAAGCTACAAAAATGCATATTTTCAATCATGAAATGAGCTAAGGCGTTTTTCTTATTAGCTCTGCTAAAACTGAAATAAAAATTACCTTAATACCTGAGCATCTGGTAGATAATTGCGTAACTGAGAAGGATATTTCAGTTATATAGCCGGAAAGCTAACACTGTGGTTATTCATATACTGGTGCATTTCGCTGCCCAGTAAATATAAAATTATATTAAAACACATATTCAGACTACCGGTACATAACACACTTATTTTTAATTGAAGTGATGCAATTAGGCCTTCACGTGTTCACATTTAGCCTTCAGAAACAGAGTGTCCAAGTATTGTTTACAATTTGGATAAATGGGATATACTCGTGCATATGTATTTTATATTATGTATATATACTTACTTACTTGATTGGAAATATACTATATATATAGTGTATTTCTAATCAAGTAATGCTTTTAAAAATGCGAATATCAATAAATAAAAAAATAATAAAATAAGACACCAATTAAACTTGCGTCTTTAAACAACAATTTACTGTCCGTCAACACAGCTTATACTTTTTTATGTTTTGCTGACCTACAGAGTGTGACGATACCAGGTGCCGCATAATAAAATTTTGACCTCCTGATGATGAGCACAATAGTGCTCGAAACATGTAGAGGAACATAATAAACCTATTATAAAACACGAATGTGTGCATTAAGTTGGTCAGTTACTAAGATTACAGCGTATACTCTGTACAGGTACAACCAGCTACATGTTTTGCCTATCAGGTAGCCATCATCGGGCTGTACTCGAAAGAAATTATAAATAAAATGTTACCCTGTAGTTTTGTTAGGTTGAGATACCAGTCTTAACAGTATGTTAATTCTACGGGCAAATATAAAAAATACAAATGTTTACAGCCATAACTATACATATAATATATATATATATATATATATATATATATGTATCTCAACCTAAAAAAGTTGCAGCTGTAAATTTTACTTTTTATCTTCTTACGAGTACAGCCTCTTTATGGCTGTCCGATTTGCCGAAACATGTAGATGTTGGAGCCAATAAATAATAGTATATATTGTGTTGGACAGTTTTTACCTCAGTGCCTTAAACACAGAGGGGCTGAAACACCTGAAGGGAAAACTTTCGTCCTAATACACTAGAGTTTCGTGCCAAAAAATATACTGAGAAGTCAACTGTATGTATGCCCAAGATACACAGAGGTTTATCAACTAATCTACGTATATAATAATAATAATAATAATAATAATATCTATTTACTGCAATTGGGTTGTCACCCGGTGGCAGTGGTTATTTTACATGTAAACAAAACATGAAATTGGTTACTACTAAATTTAAGTCGGGAGGACTACATGAGAAGCATGTAGTGGCAACTT
>Ga0123355_10010667_pt1 | contig 14108 bp, 13 predicted proteins | sample TergutEmb28metaG_3_FD_89872 | JGI IMG/M metagenome (GOLD analysis project Ga0123355, IMG submission 89872) | Embiratermes neotenicus P1 segment gut microbial communities from Petit-Saut dam, French Guiana - Emb289 P1 | ecosystem: Host-associated > Arthropoda: Insects > Digestive system > Gut ... | reverse complement strand
TGTCTCGCGTCTTCCGTCGAGTGACCGGGCTGACGCCAAGCCGATTCCGCCTCTCGCTCTGATTAAACACGTCGCTCTGCCGCCGTCGCTACGACGAAGGCAACAAGTCGCGGGAGATGAGCGTGGTGTTGTCGGCGTTCGGGCCTTCGGCCGCCGGCTAGCGTTGCAAAGGCTCCACGTGGGCCGCTGGTTCGAAATCACGCATGCTCTCGAGATCGCTGAGAAGGCGGTCCCGATTGGTTTCCAGCCCGTTGTTCCCGGGTTCGCTCGCTGGAGGCCGGATGGATCTCTCTTCACGAAGAACCCGAAATGCTCCTGCGCTGGTTCCTGTGGAATGGAAGCGATGGGCACGTTCAGGTCGCGGCCGATGGTGGCAGCGATGTCTTTGAGCAGCACACCCTCTTCGGCCTTCGGCTCCCGCAGTGCCTTTTTCCAGGGCAAGCCGGTAGAGACGGGCGACGCGAGCACATGCGCGGCAGGCCGAAGGTTCTGACCAATCACGGACATATGCGGAGACACCCTTTCTCGCGGGCCAGAGCGATCAAGGGGGTGACGAGGCCCACTGTGGGAGGCGCATCCCGCGCTCGAGGAGTGTGCCGGCCGTCGCCCCCGACGCATTGAGGACGGGATGGCGACGGGGGAAACGGCGGATCGTCGTCGCGGCCATGAGCCACTCCGAGGCCGGAGGTAACGACCCGTTTAATTGCAGTATGGGGCTGGACACGATAACATTAATACGACGCTGCGCTACGTGCATCCGCGCGAGGACGCGATCGAAAAGCTATTTGTACGGCTGGGCAACCTGCCGCGCGCGGAGAATCGTGTAGAATGCAAAAGGTCGGTGCAGTCGGAAGCCCCTCAGATGCCGATCTTGTTAAAATATTGAGCACATTCGGTTTACAGCGTGCGGAAGTGGTGGAATTGGCAGACACACCATCTTGAGGGGGTGGCGCCGAAAGGCATGCGGGTTCAAGTCCCGCCTTCCGCACCATGACTTGGTGGTGTGTCCACACGAAACTCGGGAAAACTCGAAACTTATGATTTATCTCATCACAACCGTTCACGTTCTGGTCTGTCTCTTCATCATCATCGTCGTGCTGTTGCAAAGCGGGCAGAGCGGAGACATTTCCGCAGCTTTCGGCGGCCAGGGCAGCCAGACCGCATTCGGCCCGCGGGGCGCGGCCAGTGCGCTTTCGAAGGCCACTACGTGGTCGGCGGTGGCATTCATGGTTACTTCCATCGCCCTTGCCGTCTATTCGAGCAGGCGCAGCGGCCCAGCCTCAGTTTTGCAGGGGATCAAATCTCAGCCTGTGAAGACTCAACCTGTTCCGAAGCAGAATCCAGCGACGCCAACCGCTCCGCAAAAGTAAAATTCTTACGAAGCGCGCCCGTTCCGAGAGAGAGTAAGACGCGCTCGGAACTGCGGCTGCGCGAGCTCCGTGCTATCACGGCGCCGGCGCGCCCCACCGCTTACCGATTTCCCCGTAATTGTATTTGCCGCCCGGAGGTTGTACCATCCGGGATAGACGTTTGTTGCAGGAGGCTTTATGTCGGATCGTGACAACGGCGGTGCAGTCGTATGGTTTCTGGCAGGACTAGGATTAGGAGCGCTGGCGGGCGTGCTGTACGCCCCACGCTCGGGCAGTGAAACACGCGACGCCTTGCGTTCCCGTGCCGAAGAAGGCCGTGACTACGTGACCCAGCGTGCGCGGGAAGCACGCGACCAGGCTTCGCAATGGGCCGGCCGCGGCCGCGAGGTTCTCAATCAGCAGAAGGACCAGTTCCGCGCCGCGTACGAAGCCGGACGCCAGGCGTATCAGGAACATACTGCCGACACCGGTACCGGTAAGAGTTTGTAAGGACACTCGCCGGCTGCAGCTTCCAGGGGTGGAACTGGCCGGGGGAATGTTTATGGATAAGATGACGTGGTTCGTCTTTCTGACCGGGCTGGCTGTGCTGCTGCAGGCCGGTGTTCTGCTGGCGATGTATCTGGTGCTCCGCAAGAGCACCGCTCGCATGGAGGCTCTGGTCGCCGAGGTGAAGGGCAAAGTCCTGCCAACCGTAGAGCTGGTTCACGAAACGCTCACCGACGTGCGCCCGCGGGTGCAGGTGATCGGCCAAAACCTCGAAAGTTCCACCAACCTGTTGCGGTCGCAAGTCCAGCGCATCGACGCCGCGGTTAACGATGTAGTCGACCGCGCCCGGCTGCAGGTCATCCGCGCCGACGAGTTGTTCAGCCGCACCCTGGACCGTGTCGAACAGACAACCGACATGGTGCACAAGACCGTGGTTTCTCCGGTGCGGCAGTTCTCCGCATTGATGCAGGGAATCACGGTGGGCCTGGAATTCCTGTTTGGCGGACGTGGTCGTCGCAATGGCGGCAGCGGCGAAGAGCGGCGCCCTGTCCCTCAGGATGAGATGTTCATCTAGTCGTCCGCATCCCAGGGGCAGTTCCTCACTGGTCAGGGGATACCTTTATGCTTTGTTCTCCCTCCCTGAGACGAAGTTCTGTCTTCCTTAGCAGTGTATTTTTTCTAATTCTCCCATTGCTCGCGCAACACAAGATTGTCTGGAGCGATCAGGAGAAGCCGATTGCCGACCAGATAAATAGCCTGCGCTCGCTCGACGACGCGGTGCGTGCCGGCACCACCAAAGATCTGGCCCTGCACATTCGTCGATTGCCCGCCGTTCCGAACAAGCTCATCCTGGCGGTAGCGCTGGCAAATCTCTCGACCGAGGGCGACTTCGGGCGCGACACGCTCGAGGAGGTCACCACGACGCTGGCCACGGCAATCCGGGAGCAGCCACCGGCGAGAGGAAAGAACGGCGAAGCTGACGACGCCTACGTCGAACTTGCTTCTCTCGTCCGCTACGAGCACATGGAGGGCACGTCGACCGATCCCCAGTTCGCAGAAGCGATGGCGCGGCTCGAAGCTGACGATGCGAAACGGCAGAACGCCGACTTCACCCTGACCGACTTGCAGGGGAAAAGCTGGCATCTGCGGGATCTGAAGGGCAAAGTCGTGCTGGTGAATTTCTGGGCGACGTGGTGTCCTCCATGCCGCAAGGAAATGCCCGACCTGCAGGCACTCTACGACAAGTACAAAGAGCAGGGATTGGTAGTGCTGTCGATTTCCGATGAAGAGGCCGCGAAGGTTTCTCCGTTTATTGCCGAGCGAAAGATCAGCTATCCTGTGCTGCTCGATCCCGGCCGCAAGGTTGCGGAAAAGTTCGTCGTGGAAGGCATTCCCAAAAGCTTCGTCTATGATCGCGAAGGAAAGCTGGTCGCGCAGTCCATCGACATGCGCACGCGCAGCCAGTTTCAAGCCATGCTGGCACAAGCGGACCTCGAATAGCTCGCGCAGCGCCTTCTCAGCGCCCGGTCAGTTTTTCGCCTTCGGCACCATTGCTTGCGCCCATTCGCGCGCCCCCACCCGCGGGGCATCCGGCGCTACACTATTGACTATGAGATATCTGGTGCGAGCCCGGGTGAAGCCGGGGCGTGAGGACGATCTGCTTGAGGCTATCGACCGGCGGACCCTCGGTCAAGGCTCGGTGGCCGAAGGCGAATACCTGCGCAACATGAAGGACGCGCGCGTCTCGGATGATCAAACGGCACGATGGGTCGAAGTCTGTTATTGTCCGACTCCGCTCCAGGAAGAGCGTCCCTACTGGGAAGAATATTTTGACCTTGTGGGCGTGCAGGATGCTCACGACCGGCGCAAGTGCCGGGACGAGAATGGCTCCGAACCCTGGGCCTGCGGAGACTGCGATTGCACGGCGCGGCTGGAGCAGAAACTCGAGAGAGCCGGCACTGCATTCCTGGAGACGCTACGCACCAAGCACGGGCGGTAGGGACGAAGCCCGACGGTAAGGTATTCGAAAAAAATGCGGCTTCGGCCCCCTCGGCCAGCTTCATTCAAGTTGCGGCAGCACCAATTCCAACTCCTTCAAGTCTTCGGCGACCTCGCGCAGATTAAACACAAGCGCCCAGAACGGAAGCATGCGATCCAGTGCGAATGGAGAAGTCACTCGCTCCTGGCGCAGCTTTCGGAGGTCGGCGTCGAGGGCGCGGCGGGCAGCGTCAAGGTCAACCGGCTGCAATCGAATCGCGGGATCGCGTACGGCTTGCGCTAACCAGACGAATTGCTGAGCGGTCTTCTCGGCCAGGTCAGGCAACGAGGGCAACACGCTGGGCGACGCCTGCGCATGGATGTACCGTGAGCGATCTTCCGCCATGGCAGTCAGGCGTCGGCGGACCTGATCGCCAGCCTCGAGCATCCGCTGGTAGACGGTTTGGTTGAAGCGCGAAAATGCAAGCTCGCTGCGGGCTTCCTCCATTTGTTGAGCGATGCCGCGGCGCAGGTCGTCGAGCCGGCAGTCTAATTCTCGCACTTGCTGTTCGTTGTCGATTCCCTCGAGCGCGGCCGTGGTCAAGGCGCGGTAGAGGGTGGCAGAGCCCTCGAACATGTTGGCGATCTTCTGACGGAGCGTTTCACGTGCGCGCACCGGCCAGATCAGCGCGCCGATGGCAAAGGCGACCACCGCACCTTCCATGGTATAAATCACCCGAAGCCAGGCCATATGCCAAGGTTCTCCCTGGCCGCCAAAAACCAGAATGATGGCAGCCGTGATACCGGCAGCTGTAAACGCAGCCTGCAGCACCGCCAGGTAGGCGAACAGACTGGAGAGCAGGAACAGCACAATCCCCACTCCGACTGGCCCTGTCCCCAACATTGGAATCAGAAGTGCGGCGGCGAGCGCTCCGGCGGTCGATCCGATCGTGCGGTGGAGCGCCGCTTTCCAGGACGCGCCGAGATTGGCTTGCGTTACGACCAGCGCGGCAAAGACCGCCCAGTAGCCCTGAGGCAGATGCCATCCCGCATACAGGGCGTAGCTGATGGTGCCGGCCAGGCCGGTCTTGATTCCCTGCTTCAGTGCGGGTTCCTCACGCCTCCAGAATGACGGCTCGGCGGGGATCGCACTGGAAGGCAAGGCCAGCGATGGTTTCGCAGGGGACATGCCGGGGATCATAGAGTGCGTTGAGGCTCCCCGCTCTGAAAAGCCGGGATTCCTGCTTCAACCAGGCAGTGCCATGTTTCGGCTTGAGATACTTGACGGGAGAGCGGGAGCGTTTACCTCTGCGCGCCAGTTCTGGGCAACCGGCGTCCTACCCGATCCAGCCGCCGCCGACTACGATGTCACCATCGTAAAAAACTGCTGCTTGTCCCGGTGTGATCGCTCGCTGCGGCTCGTCAAAGGTTACCTGGATCTCGTCGTCACCAGACTTCTCGATCACAGCCGGCGCAGGTTCGTGGCGGTGCCGGATCTTTACCGTGACACGCATCGACTCACCGAGATCGTCAACCGCAATCAGGTTCGCCCGCTTGGCGCGCAGCGTGCGCGAGTAGAGATGCTCAGCTCCTGCGACCATCACCCGCTTGTTCGCACCGCTGATCTGGATGACGTAAAGCGGAGAGCCAGTGGCCACACCGAGTCCCTTGCGCTGGCCGACGGTGAAGTTGTGGATACCGGAGTGCCCACCGATGACTTCTCCACTGGTGGTGACCAGGTCGCCGGCTGTGTCGGGCAGGCTCTCGCCCTGCTCGGCAAGGTAGGCATCGATGAAGCGCTTGTAGTCACCGCCGGGCACGAAGCAGATTTCCTGCGAGTCGGGCTTCTCAGCGATCGCCAGGCCATGCTTGGCCGCGAGCTCGCGGACTTGTGGCTTCGTCAGCTCGCCCAGCGGAAACAGAGTGCGACTGAGCTGCTCCTGCGTGAGGCCGAACAGAAAGTAAGTCTGATCCTTGCTGTGGTCTCGAGGACGTCTGAGCAGCCAGCGGCCGCGCCCTTCCTCGTAGGCCACGCGGGCATAGTGGCCTGTGGCTACTCGCTCGGCGCCGATCTGCCGGGCCACAACCAGTAACTGGTCAAACTTCAAGTGATTGTTGCAAAGACTGCAGGGGATCGGCGTGCGTCCCGAAAGATACTCTTCGATGAACGGACGCACGACGTCGCGCTCGAAGCGCTCCTCGTGATTGACCACGTAGTACGGGATGCCGATCTGGGTGGCGACGCGGCGTGCGTCATAGACGTCGTCGAGCGAGCAGCACCGTCCCTCGACGGACTCGGGCATACCCTCGCGGCCAGCCAGGCGGCGCTGATTCCATAGCTGCATGGTCAGGCCGATGACATCCTCTCCCGCGGCGCGCAGCATGGCCGCGACCGTGGACGAATCCACACCGCCCGACATGGCAACCGCGATGGTATTTGTGCTCAGCTGTTGGCTCCTGCCTGTTAGTTACTGCGTACTGACTGCGTCCTAAGCGCGAACCGCTTGCGTTCTGTATTTCGGCGAAATCTCCCGCAGCCGGGCCACGGTCTCGGGCACAAGTGCCAGCGCAAAATCGATGTCGGATTCCGTGGTCTGCTTGCCGAGGCTGAAGCGGATGCTCGAGCGTGCCTGATCCGGGCGCAGGCCCATGGCGATCAGCACGTGCGACGGCTCGATCGCTCCCGATGAGCACGCAGCTCCAGTCGAAACCGCCAATCCTTTGAGGTCGAGCGCGATCTCCAGGGCCTCGCCCTCGATCCCGTCGAAGTGGATATTCGTGGTGTTGGGGACACGAGCAGCGCCCTCGCCGTTGACCCCTGCTTCCGTGACCTGCGCCAGAATCCCCTGCTGCAGGCGGTCGCGCATCGCTGCCATCTTCTTGTCATCGCCGCGATCCAGGGCCAGCCTGGCGAGTTCGGCAGCCTTCCCGAGCCCCACAATTCCCGGGACATTTTCGGTTCCCGCCCGGCGCGAGCGTTCATGCCGTCCGCCGTGGAACAGGGGCTCGAGACGAGTTCCCTTCTTCACGTAAAGCGCCCCGACGCCTTGGGGAGCGTGCATCTTGTGTCCCGAGATCGAGAGCGCATCGCAACCGATACGGCGTACATCGATGGGCACTTTGGCCGCAGCCTGCACGGCGTCGGTATGGAAAAGGACGTTCGCCCGTCGAGCGATCTTCCCAATGTCTTCCACCGGCTCGAGGACTCCGCTCTCGTTGTTGGCCATCATCACGGAAATCAGCTTGGTGTTCGGCCGAAGCGCCCGGCCCACGTCTGCGGGATCGATCAGACCCCGGCTGTCGACGGGAAGAATCGTCAGCTCGCAGCCGAGCTTTTCCGTATGCTTCGAGGCATGCAGTACCGCGTGATGTTCAACGCTCGAAATGATGACGTGATCGCCGGCGGCGACCCACCCGGCGACGGCGAGGTTATCGCTCTCGGTGCCGCCACTGGTAAAGACAATCTCGGAAGCGCCGCAGCCCAGCAACTCGGCCACCGATTCGCGGGCGTCTTCGACGGCGGCCCTTGTCTCCTGCCCATGGTGGTGGATGGACGAGGCATTGCCGAAGCGCTCCCCGAAAAAAGGGCGCATGGCCTCGAACACCTCGGGCAGAACCGGGGTGGTGGCGTTGTTATCGAGGTAAACGCGGTGCATGAAAAACCTGCTTCTATTCTACGGGAAATTCCAGAGGGAGACCCGGATTGCACCCAGACGCAAAACTCGTGCGCTTTGCCCTGCTTGCCGGGCGCTGCCGGACTCGAGTCGGCCAATGAACCATCCGCTAGCGCTGGTCGATGGGCACGTAGTGGCTGGGAAATTCCGGTCCCAGATACTCCGCGCGCGGGCGGATCAGGCGGTTGTCGTCGAGTTGTTCGATGACATGGGCAGCCCATCCACTGATGCGGGAGATGGCGAATATCGGGGTGAACAAGTCCACGTCGATTCCCAGCGTATGGTAGGTCGAAGCCGAGTAGAAGTCGACATTTGCATTCAGTTTCTTGTCGGTCTTCACAAACTCTTCGATCCTGTGCGAAACCTCGAACCACTTGGCCTGCCCGCTGGAATTGCCCAAATCACGAGACATGACGCGGAGATGGGTCGCGCGCGGATCTTCGGTATGGTAGACACGGTGACCGAAGCCGGGAACCTTTTTTTTCTGCGCCAGCATGCCCTTCACGTACTCAACCGGATCAGCGCCGGATTCATCAATCGCCTCCAGAATGTGGAAAACCGCTTCGTTGGCGCCGCCGTGCAGCGGGCCTTTCAGCGCCCCGATCGCCGAGGTAATGGCCGAGTGCATGTCGGACAGAGTCGCGGCGGTTACGCGGGCTGCAAAGGTGGAAGCGTTCAACTCGTGGTCCGCGTGAAGAATCAGGGCGATGTCGAGAGCCCGTTCTGCCGTCGTCGACGGGTGCTCGCCGTTCAACATCAGCAGGAAATTCGCCGCATGCGAAAGGGAGTGGTCGGGTGCCACGAGGGAATGTCCCTTGCGGATGCGATCGTAAGCGGCCACGATCATCGCGATTTGTGAAGTCAGGCGGATGGCCTTGTTGAAGTTGGCCTTGCGGTCGTTGCTTTTCTCCTCCGGGTCGTAAAACGAGAGCGCAGAAACCGCGGTACGCAGAACATCCATGGGCAAAGCATGGCGGGGAGCGTTGCGCAGAAGTGTGATGATGGACGCATCCAGCCTGCGTTCCGCAACCAGCCGTTCGTGCAACTCCCGCAACTCGGCGCGGGTCGGGAGCTTGCCGTACCAGAGCAGATAGCAGGTCTCTTCGAAGTTCGAATGGTCCGCGAGTTCGTGGATGTCGATGCCGCGATACGCGAGCACACCGCGATCGCCGTCGATGTAACAGATATTGGAATTTGTGGCAACGACTCCCTCGAGCCCCTTGGAAGCATGAGTAGTGGTCACGCTGGACATTCGCCTCTCTTCAATTGTGGATGGCGGTCGATGGACCGCGCGACGGCGGCGCTGGATGCAACCTTTTCTTATACCTGAAAGGTGCCGAAGTTTCCAACCGGTCGCCGCTGACACCAGGAAGATGCCATGAAGAGCCGTGGGCCAGAACCCGGAGTCCGCGCCTGAAACGGAGCCATTGGCCCACTTTTTGCTAGCCGGCTTTTCGACAGCGTATATTAAAAAGTTGGCCCAAAGATCCTGGCGGCGCTCTCGGAACTCGTCACACTCCTGATGGAGGAACATCCCCAATGAAACGGCGTCTTTCGATTGTGCTTGCCTTCACCTTTGTCTTCTCGACCCTGGCGACTGCCGACGAGGGCATGTGGCTCTACAATGCCCCTCCGAAAGACAGGGTCAAGGCCACCTACAGTTTCGAATTGACCGAGCCGTGGCTCGATCATGTGCGGCTGTCTTCGGTGCGGTTTAACAACGGCGGATCGGGATCGTTTGTATCGGCCGACGGCCTGACTTTCACCAACCATCATGTGGGCGCCGCCTGCGTGCAGCAACTCTCGTCCGCAGGCCACGACTACATCAAGACCGGATTCTATGCAACAAGTCAGGCAGAAGAAGCCAAGTGCCCGGACCTGGAACTGAACCAACTGGTGGGAATCGAAGATGTCACGGCCAAAATCAACGCTGGGGTAAAACCTGGAATGTCGGCCGCCGACGCCGGTGCGGCCCAGCGCGCGTCGATGTCTCAGGTCGAGAAAGATTGCGCTACCACAACCGGACTTCGCTGCGACGTCGTCACCCTCTACTCCGGCGAGGTGTATAACCTTTACAAATACAAGAAGTACACCGACGTGCGGCTGGTGTTCGCACCCGAGTTCGATATCGCATTTTTCGGCGGTGATCCTGACAACTTCAACTATCCGCGCTACGACCTCGACATCACCTTCTTCCGTGTCTATGAGAATGACAAGCCGGCGCACCTCGACAACTATCTGAAGTGGTCGCCCACCGGTGTAAAGGAGAACGATCTCATCTTCGTTTCCGGGCATCCCGGGAGCACGGGGCGCCTGCTCACCTTGGCCCAACTGGAGATGCTGCGCGATGTGCAATACCCGGCGCTCCTCACGTTTCTGGCTCGGCGTATCGCCCTGCTGGAGGACTTCAGCAAGCAGTCGGAAGAAAATGCCCGGATTGCCAAGGAAGAACTGTTCGGACTGCGCAATGCGCAGAAGGCGATTACCGGTTATCAGTCCGGGTTGGTCGACAAATCGATCATGGATGAGAAGGCGGCCGAGGAAGCCAAGCTGCGGACTTCATTCAAGGAGAACCCGAAGAATTCCGGGGCGGCTGACCCTTGGGAAGAGATCGCCCAGGCAATGAAGGTGCAGAAGGACATTTATAACAACCTGAGCTACCTGGAGCGCATGCGCGGCTTCTCTTCGCGGCTGGCAGAGATCGCGCGGACGCTGGTTCGGGCCGCGGCCGAGAAACAGAAGCCCAATGCGGATCGTTTGCGGGAGTACCGGGAATCGGCTCTGCCGTCGCTCGAGCAGCAGCTGTTTTCCACCGAGCCGATCTATACGAATCTGGAAACCACAACTCTGGCAGACTCGCTCAGCGAAATGCAGGAACGGTTGGAGAAGGACAACCCCGTCGTTCAGAAAGTGCTGCAGGGAAAGACTCCGGCCGAAGCGGCGAAGGATCTCATCGCCAATACCAAACTGGCAGACGTTACAGTTCGCAAGCAACTGTACGAGGGCGGCCAGGCGGCCATTGACGCGAGCACCGATCCCCTCATCATGGTGATGCGAGCGGTGGATCCGGAGGCACGCGCCGCCCGCAAGGAGTTTGACGACAAAGTCGACTCCGTGGTCCGGCGGGACGGCGCAGTTATCGCCAGGGCCCGCTTCGCCAAGAGCGGCTTTAACGAACCGCCAGACGCTACCTTTACTCTTCGACTGAGCTATGGCGCGGTGAGGGGTTACAAGGAAAACGGAAAGGCGATTCCCTTTGCCACCACCATCGGCGGCGCGTTTGAACATGCCTCGGAACACGGCAGCCAACCGCCGTACACACTCCCGGAGAGTTGGCTGAAGGCCAAGTCCAGGCTCGACCTTAAGACTCCTTTGAACTTTGTGTCCACGGCAGACATCATTGGAGGGAACTCCGGATCTCCTACGGTGAACACCAAGGGAGAGGTCGTGGGAATTATCTTTGACGGCAATATGCAATCGCTGCCCTGGAATTTCGCCTACAACGACCTCCAGGGGCGCGCCATCTCGGTCGATTCCCGGGGAATTCAGGAGGCGCTCCGCAAGCTCTACGGAGCGACGGCTTTGGCAGATGAATTGATGGGTAAGAAGGCGGCGGCAGCGACAGCCGGAAAGTAGCGATCCCCTTTCGGGCAGGATTCCGGCAGCCGGCAGCGGCCGTCTCCGTCCTCGAAACCTAGGCGGGCCAGATCGTCAGCGCGGTCTTGCTCAGAATCTGCTGCTGTGCCTTATCACTGAGTGGAAGGGCGCGGAAGTCATCCAGATTCTTCTTGATGTCCGGCACCCCGGGGCCGGGCCAGTCCGTGCCGAATAACGTCTTGTCCCGGATCTCTTCCAGGCGGGGAAAATACTGGAGCAAGGTCTTCGGGGGAATTCCGCTGATGTCGAGATAAACATGGGGATGCCGCCGGACGAGGAAGAACGCGGTCTGCATCCAGAGTGGCCTTCCGCCGTGTGCCAGCAGAATCTTCAGCTTGGGAAAGTCGACGGCGACGTCGTCCACGTAAATGGGGTCGCCATATTTGTTCCGCGCACCCGGAAAGATGGATGTTCCGGTGTGGAACATCACCGGGATGCCGTTGGCCTCGGCCGCGCGGTAGATGATTTCCAATTCCTTGGCGCCGCTCAGATAGTCGTTGGGAAAAAGCAACTGGTGCGGTGGATGAATCTTGATCATCCCGAGCCCGAGTCGCAGGATCTGTTCCACGTCTGCTAATACGTTCGTGGTGTGCCGCGGATGCAGGCTGCCACACGACAGCAGCCGCTTTGGGTTTTCCTTCACATAGTCCGCCACATACTGATTGACTCCGCTGGTAAACCCGATCACCTCCGGCGCGACGTAATTGATGAGCATGGCCCGGTCGATACCGCTGGCATCCATGAACTTGAGGAAGGCCTTGGGCGAGCGGCAGAATTCGACGATCTGGTCGAAGTTGGGGCGTTTTCTCTTCATCAGTTCAAGCGCAGGCGGCTTGAACATCTCCATCGGCGCGATATGAATGTGGCAGTCGGTGATCAAGGGATTGGTCGGCGCGAGCTATTCTACCAGCGTGCCGCGAACCGTGCCGTCGCTCGGGAACTCGAGGACGAGGCCGCAGAACGATGGGAGGAACAACGACCAGTTGGAAGTGTAACGCACGTCATCGCCAACCACCGCTTCTCAAGGCGACCGGGGCCTTATATCCGTCGGGCATGCGCCACACTTCGGTTGTCGCGGGCCATGCCGTTCCGTCTCCCGGCTCGTTATAAGCCGGACCAAAGAACCAGCGCGCTATTGCCCACGACTTGCGGACGGAAACGAGGAACGCAGCCTCTTGCTCGATCCGCTCCGTTCATTATGCAAACGCTATTCCGGCTCGTTGCTCCCCAAGACGAACAAGAACTCCGGCATCGTCTCACCCGTTGGCCTGCTGCCTTCTGGCCAGTGGCGTTGAACTTATTGGCGGGCTTGCAGTCTACTTATGTATTGAAAAAATATCAGCAAAACGCCAACGTCTGCTAATTAGCGCGCGGGGATGCGAAACTCCCCCGCTGAACAAAAATCACAATGACGCCTCCCGGTCCCGGCGTCATCACGACTCTACCTTTGTCCCAATCTGGTTTGGGAAGGATCCTCCACGGCTCAGATGGTGCGCTGCTGCAGGAATGCGGAGGTCGGGAACCTCTTGAACATCAATGTCTGGTTTGGGAAGGATCCTCCACGGCTCAGATGGCGGAGCTGCTGGAGGAATGCGGCCGTCGGGAACCTGTTGAACATTATTGGCTGCTTTTCCCGTGACCAGCGAATCATCCTGCGCCAAGGCGAGCGGAGTGCAGAGACACAGAGCGACAAGGAAAATGCGGCTGCACGACATGGAAAGCCTCCCATGATCGCATTATAGCGCCGTTTCTGTCCACAATTTAAGTGCAACAAAATGCCCTTTTGTTGAAATTCCACGATTAAGAAGTACAACGCGAAAGCAGCGTCCCGTCCCTTTGTTGGCCGAAATAGAGTTTGTTCTTCCGACTGTAGCTGCCGGCTGACGGGAATTTCGTCCGAATCGTTCTCGGACCTGAGGCCCGTTTCGAGTTAGTCCGTAACACTGAATTCTAAATACGGCCTCGAGACCTTGAGGACGATATCCTGGTCGCCTTCTGCGAGGGTCACACGTCCGTTCTCATCTCGGTCCGGCCGACCGACAGCCTGGAATTCGACATCAATCTTGAAGTACGGACAGTCTCGGCTGACGAACGTACGCTGCAATCCCGTCGATAACCCGCCCTCAGTCGTGAATACCGTAAGGAGGGTCTCTCGCGTCACGCCGGGCTTGATTGTCTGCATGCGCTCTAATACTTCGGAGACCCACGTCACGTGAGCCGGGGGAACCTGGTCTCGGTCTCCGCTTGGGGCCGCCTGTAAAACGCCGGCACCACCGATAGCAGCGTATGCAAGCAAAACAAACACGCTGCGTCGTTGCATCGAGCCCTCGCCCTTTTTGTGTTGCCCCGAGTGTACTCCTCCAGATTCCGTAAGGTTCCTCATCGAATTGCCCTCATTCGGCCGGTTTTGTACTCAAGTCAGCGTGGCGGGTGTAGAACAGGTTGACCGCCGCTGCCCCGTATTCATCATGCTCACATTCATCGATGAGCACGATATCTGATCCGTCATTCCTCCAGTGGATTTCTTTGCCTTTGCAACCGTCGCGTCCGATATAACCGTCAATCTCTTCTTCGGTAGGTTCGCCTAAGCAGTCGCGCGACATGCTCTCCATTGCTGAGAAATCCTTGCGGTGTAAGTCATAGAAAATCGCCAACGTGATCATTTGCTGTTGCCACCTGCTTCGTCTTTACACTGAACCCGAGGATTTGAAGTTGGTCGGTCGCTGTCGAAGTGATTCGGTACGAGAATCTGTTTTCACCATGAACCACGTAGCGCCACACTTTGTAATTCGTGGGAAAGTTTTCCGTCGGCACAAAGCAGTTGGGGATGTTGGGCCATATATTCGGCGGTCGATGCGAGGAGTTTGTCTTCGCCTGCTTCGAGTGGCTGCGCTATCGCCCTTTGCGCGAGTGCACACGACGCCAAAATTGGAAAGAGCATGGC
>Ga0123355_10010666_pt1 | contig 14108 bp, 10 predicted proteins | sample TergutEmb28metaG_3_FD_89872 | JGI IMG/M metagenome (GOLD analysis project Ga0123355, IMG submission 89872) | Embiratermes neotenicus P1 segment gut microbial communities from Petit-Saut dam, French Guiana - Emb289 P1 | ecosystem: Host-associated > Arthropoda: Insects > Digestive system > Gut ... | reverse complement strand
GTTGCATTTTATATATTTATTCAACAAATATAGGTACTGAATATTTTAAACATGGTATATACTCTCCGTTTTTTTCCTCTTCAAAATGCAGTTTGTTTCATAAATCTAACATATTTGGTTCCTATATTATTCACATTTTATATACAGTGTGTGCTAAAATTAAAAAAAGTAATTCCGGCGCCAAAAGGTTAAGCACAGTGGTAACTACATTTACCACCTACTTTACCTCTAAAAACTACATACTGTGTCCACAGAGTGTAGTTACAGGTTTTGTATGAGTCTTGCAACGAACAAACATTACTGTCCCATATAGCATTCAATGACCAATCCTTGTAAGGGAGACATGTTTACCGAGGTGGGAGATGGATTTTGTACATTATTGACATTGATTACAGGCTTCAAAATTTTCAAGCTAATTAACAAATCATCATCGTCACACAAACCTGACAGTTCTGTTTCCTACTGGGGACCTAACAGAGAACGCCCATGGATATACAATATTCGTGGGTCAAGGATCCACGTGTAAGAGTGAGGTACAAGTATTGCAGGAGAGCTCTGAATGTGATTCCTTCAAAGTCTTCCTTTCATGACAGGAGCAAAATTATTTTGAGAGGTTTGTAATATTGGGAAGGCCAGCAACCCCCTACCGTTAAAGGAGTGCGACAATTTACTTTCTCCATTAACTAACTACTAGCACTACTGGCACCGGCAGATCGCATGTGGGACTTATGAATGAATTCTTTTTGCGGCCCACAAAACGTCAGTACAGCTCAAAGATTACCCATTTAAGAACAGAGACGTTCGACCGGACCACAGTGTAAGATATGGTATCTAATTATTGAGCGAAACTTTTCCACGACGGCCGTATGCGATCGAACGATCGCCTAACTTGCCCTCCTGGCGTGACTACACCTTTGCTCTGATGGATAAATGCAGTCGAGTTGCGATTGCGGTTAATCGATAGTTCACATTTGTTGCACACCCACGTTTGTGTACACAACTGTCTTTATTCGGGGCAAGAAACAAGCACTCCGACACAGCACTATTAACAGGACACATTTGGGGACTGTTTCTCTCTGCACATGACGCCACGTCACTTTGCAACCAGCTCCCGACCTCTCGAGGACACAAGTCCCCTTTACCCTCACAAGTCTTAGCGGTCCGATACGAATGCCAGGTTGTCATACCAACACCGCCCAGACTGACTACTTGACAAAGATGTAACATTCAGTACAAGGTTCCCAGGTGCCACTGACGCACAACATCCAGATACCTACCGTAGAATTTGTGTTAGGCTACATGGGAGCATGGAACAAAAAGGAGAAAAAGTTACTGTTACGGTGCCTCTTACAAAGGGCGACACAGAACACTACAGCACACGTTACACTTCTATTCTCGCGAACTGCAGACGGCCAGCAGTACGATATACACAGGTGGAACACAGCAAAGGTCCAGCACCTGAACTACTATGAACACTGTGTCTAATTTGATGTGACAGCGTGACATCCGGTAACTCATTACCAGCGAGGAAGAGGAACTGCTGCCTCCATCTTCAGTGTCCACCTCCACTAGCAGACCACATCCTTCAAGGCACCAGTCTCCACAGCAACCACCATTACAGCATCATCTCTTGTTCCAAACTATCAGATTAACATCACGGTCTTGTTTCCACCATCAGGGCAGAAGTAGTTCTACAAATTTCACACACCCCACTCTGCTGCACATAGCTGTGCCGGCACCTGCCCTATACCTATGTACCAATCAACAAGACACCACATCCCAGATGACCGCAATGTTACCTTGTTCCCCACCAAGACAGTCTCCAGTACCACAAACTGCGATATGTGGCAGTACTGGCAACTGATAACAGCAGCTCTGACCTTAACGGTGCTAGAGGATTCTCAACTCTTGGGCTAATCTTACTAAATGAACACGCACGTCTCTGTCACTGCACGTCTCCACTGGCTAGGTGGTCAGGTCCTATCTAGTCTGCAGTCAAATCTGCGTACAAATCTACCCAGACGGAACACAACAGAAAAAAAGTGTTATTAACTCGCACGCACAAGCCACAACTGAACAAAGTTCAATGTGTTATTATAAGGAATACATCCGTTAACTCGTCACAAACATCTAACGGCTGACTTCCACAAACGCACAAAAACTGCCAAGGTCAAAGCTGTTCTCGTGAGTCTCGAATAATAGTAACTCCACGGTCTTCCTGTGAAACACAAGGCTGTTTGTTAGCCTTCTTCAACATCCCTACAGCCTTTCTTCTCAGGCCATGTAAGAACAGAGACCATTCATCCTCTGAAGAACTATCACAAAAGAATAATGCATGCGGTGTGCGCCGTGACGCAGCGCACATTCTTCAGAACGTCAGTCACCCAACATAACCCAAGAAAACAACCCTCTCATAAAAATAAATGAAATCCCAAACCTGTTATGAATGCAGCTGTATGGGCCATCTGTTAGTTTCCAGCCAGTGGAATTTTCAAATGGAAGGCGAAGCAGCGCACAACTTGCACAGACTGGCGGACGAAACACAACAATTGTCGGGCGATGCCATGGCCCGGGTTCGATCCCAGGCCAGTCCGTGTAACATCTGCGGTGGACAAGTAGCACTGGGCTAGGTTCTTCTTCCAGTACTTCGGTTTTTCCCCGTCAGTGTCATTCCACCATTGCTCCATACTTATTCATCGGTCTTCGGCACTGCATAACCTCACCAACTGACAGCGTCGTTAAAGAACACACAAAAACAAGTACCCTGCTGCCCTTGCCATCTCAGGCACAGATCTGGCCCGCCTGCCCGCCAGCTATGCTAGGTTCTTCACCGGCCAAGAACAAACAAATGACCCACACAACCAGTGCATGCTGTACAAATCCAGACACGCTGCATCTACACAGCCTTGGAAAGGTAAGTTCCAGACAGAAAGACAGGGTGGTACTTACAATGATGACTGCCGCGCTGGGTGCCTGTAGAGGGCATGCAGTGGTGGACCCAACATATGCAACAGAAAAAAAAGGAAAAAGAGGCATTATGAGAAACATGCAGCATTCAGCATTACAGCAAGATACTACAGCACTAGTGCAAGATACTACAGCACTACTGTAAGATACTGTAGCACTGCTGTAAGATACAGCAGTGCTACTGCAAGATACTACAGCACTAATGCAAGATATTACAGCACCACAGTAAGACACTGCAGCATTACTCTAAGCTACTGCGACATAACTGCAAGATACTACAACACCACTGTAAGACACAGCAGCCCTACTGCAAGATACTACAGCACCACTGCAAGACACTGTATTACTACTGCAAGACACTACAGCACTACTGCAAGATAGTGCAGCATTACTGCAACACACCTGAGCACTACTGCAAGATACTGTAGCACCACTGTAAGACACTGCAGCACTACCGCAAGATACTGCAGCATTACTGTGAGACACTGCAGCACCACTGTAAGACTCTGCAGCACTACTGGAAGAAACTGCAGCACCACTACAAGATACTGCAGCACCAATGCAAGACACTGCAGCACCACTGCTAGACACTGTAGTACTACTGCAAGACACTTGAGCACTACTACAAGTTACTGCAGCACCACTGCCAGACACTGCAGCAATATTGCAATACACTACAGCACTACCGTAAGATAATGCAGCACTAATGCAAGATACAGCAGCACTTGTCAACATGCCTATCCCATGGACTCATGCTATTTTCCACAGCCTGTTCGCTCAGGGGCCATCTAAGTACTAATCACAGCAAAATCCAAATCTCGGGTACCCAAACCAGTCTCCCACAGGGTTACGTATACGTAATTAAAGAATGCGAGATACGACACACTCACACAGTATTCTACGGTGTGACGCCGTGTCCTGAAGTGCCAGTTTCCTGGCATTTCTAAAGATCGTGGTGCCTCAATTTTCAGAGTACAGCAGTCCAAGAAAAATTGTTTTTGGATTGCCCTTCCCCTAAAAATGGAACACTACGATCCTACGAAACGACGGGCACTACTCCCCCAACGACACGGCGCCAGAGCCCAGATAATCTGAATCCTCAGCAGCACCTGAAGCCGCACACTTACTACGCTGTGCTCGCAATCTGCTGCACGGGAATATGAATCTTCACTGTGAATCACAAACCTCACATCTCGTATTTGTTTTTGTTTTGATGAGTTTCGGGGTTAAAAAAACTTCCAACTTCCATGCTAAGACAAATTCCAGGCATGCTTATGAAGCAGACAGCTACATAACCGGCTGGATGACCCTCGACCCATAAAACTGCAGTAAATAATATCGCTGTCGCTCAACTGCAAAAGAATGTCAGTGAGTCCAAAGCACGGACAGTTCATCATTACCAACACTAAAACTACCAATCACATTCACAGCTACACCACACTACCATCTTAGCAGGCTATATCACTACATGCTTTCAAGGCAGCCACAATATTTTAACCCACTGTCAAACAGCGTCGCGGTCAACCACTGTGCCCAAGCAGTAGCAGCACAACTGTGGTCAGAGAGCACTAGCAGAGGCGTCGGATCTTTTCAGATCTGTTACTGGCTTCCCGGTATCCGCATGCCCCAAATCTGGCTATATTCCAGAACAATCAAGTTCAGCTTCCGCTACCGTCATTACTGCAGACGATCCTGGTGACACCTCCTCAGCTGATGTCTCGAAATTAATGGTAACTGACCCATCGTAATGAAGTTCATATTTAGAATTACCCCAACCTGGACAGCAGCCCGGCGTTAATGAAGGGTTAAACAAAAGTTCATCAACGGCTTACAATACAGAGCTGTAAGACGCAGGGTACTAATGGAACTGCCCAACCACACCATAACCCTAACCAAACGTGACCCCAAAACACACACACACACACACACACACACACACACAAACAAACAAACCATTCTCCATAGATTGACAACAGCAGAGACAGACATGTGATTGACGGTGACTGAAGTCAGAACAGTGACTGCTAGCTGCGACCCAACCAGCGGCATGTTCCTACGAGCTCCTACTCAACCCCAGTACAGTAGGATTACTTCCATAAAGTATGTGGTGCGAGGAAAGCGAGCGTGAGCTGATGACTTCGTGAAATTCAAGAGCGCGAACTCTTGTGCTTCTGCTTGTGTAGCAGCCGTAATCACGTGACTGATGTGGCAGCGTAATGTCAGGTTACACAGCTGTGCATCAGAGGAGTTGTCAGTACGACAAGAACTTGTGTTGTTCGTTTTCTCATTTTGTCAGGTGTAATTTGCACTTGTTTGGGCTGTTCGTAATGCAAAACGACAGGGACTGTATGGATGTAACCCTACTACAAATGCCTTTATTTGTTACTTACACAACTGGAAAATATCCACTCGGGCCTACAATCTAGAAGCCGCAAAATATTTAATTTTAAACGAAAATACGAAATGTCTGTCAGTGATAAGAAGGCGAATGGCAGAAACACGTAGATCCACTGATCTAGCAGTACCAACGTTATCGATCGACATCAGCTTACATTCATGTATACAATTCTCGTAACGAAACCACTGTTCCATTCCAAATGCTGCCAGTCCCAGTGGCCGCGCGGTCTACGGCGTAGGTCTACGGCCGCTCGCCTGCTGGGATTGTGGGTTCGAATCCCACCGGGAGCACGGATGTCTGTCTGTTGAGAGTGTTGTGTGTTGATGTCAGGTGTCTGCGACGAACTGGCCACTCGTCCAGAAGAGTCCTACCGACTGTGGTGCGTCGTTGTGTGTGACCTCGAAACCTCATTAATGAGGAACTACACCCAATCAATGTGATTGAGCTTAAATAGATGTATCACTGGATGTATTTCCTACATGCCATTAATAGTGACCGTCAAACACGATTGCTGAATGTCCTCGGACAGATTGCAATGATACTGGGAGATAAAAAAATCCAACTGCTAAGTTTACACAGGTCCATATCCGTAAAATGTTAAAACGTACTCAGTGGTCCAAGGTCAAATGTAAATTTTGGTAGCCCCCAAGCACTAGCATGTTAAAGTACATTGCACTGAGACTGCAGTCTGGGTGTGACGCCGTAGCGTCTGGCATGCGGGCAGCATGTTCCCCACAACGCTGCTGCAGTGTGACAGTAGCAGCAGCTACTCGGCCTTTACCCACTTGCCACCCCATCCCACCCAGTCAGTCAGTAGCTGTCTACTGCACCCCCAACTAACCACTGATCTGCTGGCCCAAAATCTCATGCATCTCATTAGCTGCTAAATGCGAACAACAAAATGTGGTAATTTAATTACGACCAGATAATGGCAGCTCCCAACTCGTGTCATGTCCCCCCCCCCACACCCGCACACACACACACACACACACACACACACACACAAACACAAAAGCCAGTCGTTGATGTACTACCAGGCACAATCAACTCTGTAACTGACTAAAAGCGGCAGGGTCCTTCTTCACAAGCTCACTGTTCCTCAGTCAATAAATTTCGCGCATTTTAAGGTACCCGACGGTTCATTACCATGTTCACAACAGCATGCCAACTGTCCCTATCCTGAGCCGTATCAATCCAGTCCACAACATGCCATAATATTTCAGAACCAACTTAATATAACTCTCCCCTCTACGTCCAGGTCTTCCAAGCGTCTCTTTCACCCAGATTCTCTTCTCCGCATATATACGTGCCACATGCCCCGCCCATCTCATCCTCCTTGATGTGATCACCCAAATACTACTCTGTGAGGAAGGAAAACAATCTTGTCTCTTCTCGTTACGCAATTTCCTCCATTTTCCTGTTACGTCCTCCCTTTTGCACCCGAACACCTTCCTCAACACACATTCTCGAACACCCTCAGCATATGGTTCTCCCTCACTGTAACAGACCAAGTTTCACACTCACACAAAACAACAGGTGAACTTAAGTTACGTTCCCAGATACCAAAACGTAAGACAAAAGATGCTGGCCGCACGGTAGCAGCATTCCCTGGATTCAATCCGAACACTGCGAGACACAAAGGGCAAAATCTGGCGTAACTCTTGTTCCGATGCAGTCAGCAAGCGTAAGAAATTTCACAGAAACCAGACGCTGTCTGTCAAACTGAAAGACACCCAAGTCTACAGTCCTGGGAAATGTAATGCCGTGTAGCCTGGTACCAAATTTACCAATGTTTCGGACAAACTGCCTCCATCTTCAAGTTAGAATGAGACACAAAGAGCAGAGCATAGTGCTAACTTCATATTACCGGGTGTCACAAATGAAAACCGAACCCCGACGCACGGCACGCTCTACAGCCCCTGCACGACTCTCACACACACAACCAGTCCTACCGCCACCTGTGCGGTACAATGCGTCAGCTGACGACCTGCCACACAGTACAGTTCAACGTGAGACGTGTGATGCAGTGTAACGTGCCTTTCTTGCGTTCGTGCAAACGCAGAACATGACGGCCTGGACAGCGTAGTTGGTACAGCGACTCGCTACGGGCTGGACAGTCCGCGGTTCGAATCCCTGTGGTGGTAGTGGGGGCGTGGTTTTCCGTACCCGTCCAGACTGGTCCCGTACCCATCCAGCCTCGTGAACAATAGGTACCGGGTCTCTTTCCTTGGAGTAAGGCGGCCGGGACGTGGCTCTGATCACATACCCCTTGCTCGCGCAGAGGTCTAAGTGGGTAGAGCTAACATCTGCTTCCCTGTGCCTGCACTGGCATCGTACGGGGCGACCTTAAGCCGTATGCAGTACAGCTGAATACAGGGGATCAGCGTTTTGGAAAAGAATATTAAGTGTTGCAGTACGTTTAGTGTCAGAATACTTCTTGCCAGTTTTTCAGATCATTCGAAATCAAGCATGACAGCCATGCAGGAGGCTATGCATAACGCATATTCTGGCATGCGATGGTTGACACACACATACACACAAACACACATTACATATAAATATATAGGACACGCTGAAGAGCAGTTGGTTGAGGCACTGCGCTACGAGTCGGAAGGTCGCGGGTTCGATTCCCGATGGTGTAAATGACATAACCCTTCCGGCCGTACTATGACCCTGGGGTTACTCAGCCTCTAACAGAAATGAGTACCAGGAATACTTCCTTGGGGTAAAGGCGGCCGGTGTGTGGGGCTTACAATCTTACCACCTTCATGTGCCGACTGTCTTGAGATCTGGGAGCCTTAACTTCCTGGAAACCTCAGGGACTGTCCGGGCCTGGGATTGCGGAAATGTAGGCCGTTAAGCTTGCAATGTATCTGGGTTCGGTTTTCAATTGGACTCCCTGTATACAGTCAATAAACTACACGCTCAATTTGACACACTTGCCTACAATACTGTTCCGATGTAATTACCGCTATCATACACATTTTAACGTGTGCGTAGCTGCGTGATGCGCGCAGTAACGGGAGTGGGGGGGGGGGGAGGCACCGACTCTGCGGTGTTCTGTCCCGCGTTCAAGAATTCCCTGTCCCCATGCTTTCATTCTACGGCTTGTTCTACTACCATGAGGATAGCCACAGTATTGATGTCTACAAATCAGTTAATGTGTACCAGACTACACGGCGGCATTTCCTAGAGGACGGAAATGCGGACAGTCACCACCGTTTGCCGACGATTCAGAAGTTACTCAGCTACACAGTGTCACATCTCATAAGACCTGGACCTTCAACCCCCAAATTTCACTTCCACTATAGTTAGCACACCCTAAGCCCACTGCTCTGACCACAGCGTCACAGCGTCTCCGTCTTTTTGGGAACCAAATTTGTGTCCCAGAGGAACATTACTTTATCTGACAATTCGCATCGGTCTTCACTTGGACCGTCAGCCGGGGTCCAGCAGTTTATTTCAATGCTGTGCAATGTTCAGGTTTTTACTCGCCATTTTTACATCACTGCATAGTCTGTCCAGTGGGAGGCCCACAGCCACTTCCAAAGGCAGTTCCTCACATAGTGCAATCTACTGCTTCCTCCTTCAATTGACAGTACGCTCTTTTATCCTTAATGTCACCCAGTAGCTGCTTACGTCTTCCTCCTCTTCTCGTCCTTCCTGTCTTTCCTTCATTGCTGTATTTCAGCCGGCAGTTCGTACGCAAAATGTGACCAATCCAGTTTGTCTTCCTTCGTTTTACTGCAATAGGATTTGCCCCTGCTCCTTTACTATATGTAACACTTCATTTCTCACACGATCGGTCCAACTGATTTGTTCCATTCTTCTCCAGCATCGCATTTCAAAATTTTCCACCTATTTCTGATCTACTTTCCGAAATTTCCAAATTTCAGCACCATACAAAGCCAAGCTCAATATGCTGCACTTTACTAGTTTCTTCCTTCAATTTAAGTCCTTCCTGTTGAATGACGTGCTGGGACGCTTCCCGTCGGCTCGCAGACATGTCACATACAAACACGCTCTTTACTTACGTCGAAGTATAAGCTAAGCGAGACGAGCCGGCGGGAAGAGACGAAAAGTTGTCAGACAAATTAATGTCCCCACATCAAGCATACGGATATCCACCCTGCTCTCCAGCCCAGAAACTATTAAGGGAACATTCCAGACCCTGCACGGAAATTACCCAACACTACGGTACAATTTTCCGCTGCATGACACATTCCTATGTCCCTGATGCGCCCCTCTGGATAGAAACCTTTCTTTCATGAAACCTGACACCACAAAACCACCACTACCACCACCATCGCAGCATGGTATAAGCCACCCAGGCATCACCAGTCTTGGTGGGTGTAGATCTGCCCGTCTTTTCCTTGGTCTGTCTATACATTAACTTCGTTCATTTTACAGCTGTATGAAGTTGTGCCCCTCTGAGGCACACAGTCTGTGTTCCCTGGAGTGAGTCAAAAGACAGCTTCCAGTTTTAATGAAACTGAGTTACTGGTACATCTGACAACGGGCTGGGCTGCCTGCTGCTGACCTGAATACCGAACAACAACTGCTCTGTTGGCATTCCGCCTGAATTCATCATTTACGGCCAATCAATCACTGGTTCATATGTTCCATTCAAAACTGAAGCCACTCTATACACCAAGCATATAAAACACATGTTCCATGAACATATGCATACACCTTCTTACTTCAGTATTCCTGCCACATGTTTCGGCTGTGAACAGCCGTCCTGAGGCAGTCCATTAAACTGTGTGTGAGTAAATCAGTACACTGTTAAGGTGCCAGCTGTCTGACTATGGGACCTCGCATTGTTACACACAGTAACACAACGCCACAAAATCTTAAGACTCTCTCTCTCTCTCTCTAAAGTAATACTCTGGATCGCACGGTTATTTATAAAACCTCTGTAAATGTTAAGGCTTTGTCACATCTGCGTAACAAGGTGAGGTCCCATCGTCAGACAGCTGGCACCTTAACATGGTACTGATTTACTTACACACAGTTTAATGGACTGCCTGAACATGGCTGTTCACGGCTGAAACCTGTGGTAGGGATATTGCAGCAGGTGTACAGCTGTTGCACCTGAAAACTTGTTGCTACTGCTTACTCGGTAACAGGAAGCCTCAGTTACAGTCTGCAACTTACAGACATCATACAGTTGCACTTTCTAGGACACAAACTATAAATTCTAGGTAATCCCTTACAGCACAGGGGTGACTGTATGTACCAATCAGGAACTCTGGCAGTTTGCCCACAGTGTTTTCACGTGTCGCGCCTGTGGCTCTGAATACACAGCAACAATTTCCGTAAGTGCGTAATTTTAGGTTCCTGAGCAGGGTTCACGAACACGGAACTTCTACGATGTGACGTCATGTCGAAGGGTAAACAGTTACGGACGTTTCGAATGAGCGTAGTGCCTCCATCTTCAGGGACAAGCAGCTCCTAAACATCAGACTGACTATGAAATGGCAATGCAGTGTGTCCTTGATTAACTTCCAAACATGATGTAGACGAACTGAACCCTAGAAAGGAGTAGTCATATCAGACTACAGGGTCTCACAGCGGTGCTGAAGATTCAAGTCTTATGGGATGTAACACTGTGTCACTGGGTGGGTAGCTTCTGTCGCTTCAAAGACCACTTGACCATGCAGATAACGGCAGAGCGGTACTTCGAAACCTCAGGAGCTACTCGCCTGATAGGGCAGTGCCAATGAACAGCACAGCCGTCCGGAATGTGGCACGGTGCGATCGGGAGTACAGAACTGCCACAATTTCGAAGTGATGTCCTGCCTCCATCCTCACGGCAGAATATATTTATCAGTCGATAAATGTAACGTACAGTACACATCTACACAGCTACCCCACCACATAAACTTGCATCCAACCTTCCTCATCACTCTATTCAAAAGGGCCCAAAAATGGTCACTCCGATCCCAGTCACACACTATACCAAATCTCACGTCAGTTTTTAAAGTGGTTAATTTGCGCCAGAGAATAAATCTCCTGTCTCAACCACCAGTAATATTTTGTAACGTGGCGCTTCTTTTTCTTTTATGGTAAAGACCTGTTGGCAATGTCAAGCCTCCAAGCTAGAGGAGCGCCTCCTGTTGGTTGTCCCCAACTGCATATTCACGGTCACCCCCACCTCCCACATGAGGACAGCCCAAATATCCTGCTGTCATTCGCTCCTACACCGTTCCCTGGCAAGTCCAAGTACAGACAAAACAGGTGTGTGCAAATGTGGCTACACAGAACAGCACAATTCTGGCAATGCCATGGATAAACTCACACATGAATGAATAATAAGTGACACACACACACACACTGTATTTAAAAGTGTGACCATGTTACCTACCATCTCTAAATTGGTATTCATGCAGAAGCAAGCAACCTCAACACCCAGTAACTTCAACCCTTCAATAACAGCCTCACTGCACTGTGCAATTTTTAATCCCACGCATGCTGCTGGCCTCTGTGCACTGCATCAAGTAAATGTATTTTAGGATACTTTAAATTTAAAACCCCTCTGTTCTGGGTACAGCAGGTATTTCAACCGCAGTGTCACTGAAGGGTTAATGCCCCAGTATACACGCTAATTGCCCATACAGCAACAGACAAATGGACAAATGTTAAAAAGTTTCTTGTTTGGGCATTTTCCTTCCACACGTTACTAGTCCGCTTCCCACAGCCATCTGTACATTCCAGAATTCCTCCTTTCTACTGCCTCAACCATCATCCTCTCCTCTCCACTCATTTCCTAGTAAGATCCAATTATATATATATATTCCTTCTGGCCATCTGCCTTACACCATTCACCTGAATGCACAAACCAATGCCAATGCACATTTAAACCCCATTCATCTCCCTACTGCTGCCCACAACCCCATTCCATTCTTTTCCATCAGCACCCTAACTTCTTATTCCAATGCCCACTCTTGATAAATTCTCACTTCTTGCCAAGTAATCCCTTTCCACACTAATTTATTACTTCCCTCCTCATAAGCAATTCACACATAACATCCCTCAATACACAAATTCCATCATTCGTAGTCACAAACATTTGATAAATCTGATTTACCAAGCTGGCAGACATTTGTCACCTAATGCGATGCAGCCAGTTCTCAAGGTTTCCATAAACAATCCCATCAACATTAAATTCTTGTCTACAGCTTCATCCCTGGATAATGTTCCTGTTGTGTTGTGACAACACAGCACAGCTTCAGACATTTATGCTCAACCCTTTGCCCAGGATTACACTATGCACCACCTGCTGCAGCACTCACAAACTCAGCATTCCATCCAGAGTGTATTGATGTGCCCATCTGTATGAATCTCACAGTAACAGACATTTCCCTAAACAGCGTTAAGTGGTTGATCTTCGTGAAGCACATGTTACATGTTTACTGCAAGGTGGGCACTAAATTTTTGTACAGTAACAGATGAATTTCATGCTTCCAAAACTCAAGTCTCTCTGCACTCATTCCTTTTCCAAACCACAACCCTGCACTGCACTGTATGGGTAATCCAAGTCATCCCACCAGTTTGCACCTGTATCTTTTCACAATCAGACCATAATCCACCCATAATAAACAAAAGCTGTTTTTTTTCCAGTCATCTACTTTTGTCATCCAAGGAACATCAACATGTGGACACCAGACCTGTACATACGCTCTCCACCATCACACCACATGCAATGCAGTACCTGGGCTGGCCCTGGCCACTAACACATAACCTGCCACACCACATTAAAACTACTACCTACACTTCATGTAACTAGCATACAAACAAATTCAGTTTCTTTCACACAGAAAACACACTGTCTTTCCATTACTAAGATGAACCAGTCAAAGCTGTTCAAGGACATACGTAGTAATCACAGTTTATTATGAGTCACACAAACCAACACATACACTGTGTGGGTAAAACACAAATTTATTTTAAGAATAAAGTAGGGAGCAGGGTGACACGACGTGCATCCTCACATGACAAGAGTATATGGGTATGTTACAGGGACTGAAGGAAGGCTCTGCTGATTATTGTGGCAGTTCCAACACACAACAGGCAGATGAATGCTGGCATAAGCAGCCCATGCCTGATTACAGAGTTCACGTCTACCAACCCGCAATCAGCATGCCAAATAATCTCAATTCTGTGTTCAAATGATGATCAATGCTTGCTTATGTATGGGTGTGAAACATGGTCTCTTCACCTAAGGCAGAAACGCAGGCTAAGTGAAAAAAGGATGCTGTTGGGAATATTTGTACATAAGGAGGAGGACACAACACTGCATAATGAGGAGCTTCATAATTTGTACTGTTCACCAACTTGTATTTAGGGCGATCAAATGCTCATCATAAAATGGGCAGAACATGTAGCACACCTGTAGAGGAGAACTATATATATCTCTGCTGGAAATCCTGCTGGCATAAGAATACTGGGAGACCTGCATGTTGATGGAATAACACATGAGATAGTGGGATGTTGTAGAATGAACCAATTTAGAAGACACAAACTGCTGACAGGTTCTTGAGCACAGCAATATGCTTCAAGTTTGCTTGAATGTGAGAAATGCATTTCTTTTACCTGCTGATAGTTATGCAGTGCATAATATACTGCGTATATATCCTAGACCTAACTGCAAGCAGCACAGTCCTTCTTAAGAACAGTTCCTCAGCTGGTCAAGAAATACCCCCCCCCCCCCCCATTTTTTAATACAAAAAAATTATTTTTT
>Ga0123355_10010665_pt1 | contig 14109 bp, 7 predicted proteins | sample TergutEmb28metaG_3_FD_89872 | JGI IMG/M metagenome (GOLD analysis project Ga0123355, IMG submission 89872) | Embiratermes neotenicus P1 segment gut microbial communities from Petit-Saut dam, French Guiana - Emb289 P1 | ecosystem: Host-associated > Arthropoda: Insects > Digestive system > Gut ... | reverse complement strand
ATCGTGTGTCTGAGCTCCGTCGGAATAATGCTGAGTGCTAATGTAGAACAACGTGTTAACATCAAATTCCTCACAAAACTTGGAAAATCTGCCACAGAAACTTACAATTTGTTGACAGAAGTACGTGTATATGGTGATCAGTGTCTATCTCGCACGCAAGTTTTCGAGTGGTTTAAGAAGTTTATGGCGGGTAGGGAAGACATCGGGAACGATCCAAAATCGGGCCGTCCTTCCACTACGAAAACTCAAGAGAATGTGGAGAAGGTCGCTAGAATTGTTCGAGGAGACCGCTGACTGAGCATTCGAGCAATTTCTGAACTTACCAACATCAATAAGGAAAGTGTTAGACAGATTTTGCACGAGGATCTGGGCATGAAAAAGGTGTGTGCTAAAGTGGTGCCAAAAATCCTTACCCCCGAGCAAAAGGAACATCAAGTGATTTGCTATGTTGACACTCTTGAAAACATTGAAAATGATCCTGATTTTTTCCAAAACGTAATTACGTGTGACAAAACTTGGATTTTTCAATATGATCCAGAGACTAAGCGACAATCCATGCATTGGAAGAGCCCCCAATCCCCTAGGAAGAAGAAAGCGTGCATGAGCAAGTCCAAATTCAAAGCAATGATGTTTTTTCCGATATCCGGGGGGTTATCTACATTGATTGGGTGCCTGAAGGTCAGACTGTCAATCAGGTTTATTATAAAAATGTTTTGACGACCCTCTGTGAACGTGTGCGACGAAAGAGACCAGACATGTGGAAGAATGCCTCATGGATTCTTCATCACGACAACGCGCCAGCACACAACGCGCTATCTGTGAAGAGGTATTTGGCAAAAAACAACATTCCAGTGATGGAACAACCACCGTACTCTCCGGACCTAGCACCGTGCAACTTTTTTCTCTTCCCGAAAATCAAGTCTGCGCTCAAAGGAACCAGGTTCGAGTCCGTGGATGCAGTGAAAGCAAAAGCGACACAACTCTTGAACAGCATAACACAAGATGACCTGCAGCACTGCTTCCAACAGTGGAAAATTCGCATGGAGCGGTGTAGGGATCGGGAGGGAACTACATTGAAGGGGATAACATTTCGATTGTCTGATTTTTTTTCAATAAAGGGTTAGAGCATGAATCCGGTTTCCTTATTGCCACACCTTGTATACTGAGATGCGCGGTCAGCAAAATGTCAAAAGATATAAGCATGTCTGCATGCCACATATTTTCATCAATCTGTTGCTTGCAATATTACTTTCATGAAACATTTTATTTCCTCCTCGTGGGGAAGATGTTTTGAAATTTCCTGAAAAAATAATTCTAATACCAGTTTTAAGAATAAGTGAATGTGATACAGTAGCTGCACATAATTCAGCTTTAGAAAGATGATGACAGTACTTAGTGTTATAACAGTGAAGATTTTTGGAATTTAGTTGGTTGTTTGTGTAGCATGCCATTTATTTCAGTGTACCTGCAACCATGTACTTATCATTCTTGCTCTTTTAATCTTTTATTAACTTAAATATTGCTTTGGTGTGGGTTGTAGGTGTGTTCGTATCAGTATTAAACAGTTGTCCAAGATGCTTATTCCATGGATAAGACTCTGATTCTGTTTGATGCAGTACTACACAAGACAGTTTAAGATTCCATACAGTTTTTAGCGCAATATTTCATTCTGCTGCACTGCTCTGTATTCTGTTTGTATTTGTCCCTGTTTTGATTTCGGATTTCCTTGTGCAGGCAGGGATTGAAAAATACTTTGTGTCTAGAAAACATACTGTGGGAGGAGATTTAAATTTCATCTTATATGTGTAACAAGAGAAAAAGGGGGAAAGTGTTGTAGAAAAAGTTATGGTGGTGCAAGTAGTGACCAAAGTATCAGTAATTCAGAAGATGGTGACAGCAGTATTATGATTGTGACAATTATGTCTCTCTGGGTTAAAATGTCATCTGAATATTAATTGCATTGTTGTCACAGTCGTTTTCAAAAAGTGTCTGTATGGGAAATAAAGTGTACAGCCAACCTATGATCCATCATACTGAGTGGCATCCCTAGTTGGATGCAGCAGCACTTAAGTACCATCCCTTATCAGGGACTGCCAGAGTACAACGTAAAAACGTTATGAATAAACCCAGCCTGATATTGTACAAGTCATCGTCATCGCACCCTGTTGTCTATCTTACGACAGGTCCATCGCCCTTTAATAGCATTTATCCACAGAGTGCTATCTAGTGCTTCCTGTTTTCATTTACAATATCCCATCTTTTCCTTAAAGTCATCCAGTAGCTGCTTACATCATCTTCATCTTCCCGTCACTTTTATCCTTACCTCTATACTTTAACAGCACATTTTAGAAGACAGTTTTTATGTAAGATGCGACCAATCCAGTTAGCCTTCGGTCTTTTTATTCATCATATGAAATTAGCTATACCAAATGTGCTGTTTTCATAAAGCACATTGTCCAGTTTAGAAGATATGTAATTTGTTTATTGTAGTGCATTTGGAATTTAATTATGCGGGGTATTTAGAATGGAATGGTGGTACAGTTATCGACATAGCAGCACTTAAGGGTTTAAGGCTGAGAACTGTTTATCATGTGTGTTAACTTGTATTTTTCTTTGCCTCAAAAAGATAGCTCATATCTTGCTGTGGGCCAATTTGGATCTGTTGTTAGTATGTAATGCTTTAATATTCACACTTTGCAGGCATGTAGCTACTCAAGGAGTATGATGTCTGAGGTCTTCCTATGGTATACTAAATGTATCTAATCTTTTCTAGATTTGTTTACACGGGGCATAGATGTCCAAGCAGTAAATGTAGTAATCAACTTTGACTTTCCCAAAATGGCTGAGACGTATCTTCATCGTATTGGTCGCTCTGGGAGATTTGGTCATCTTGGGATTGCAATCAATTTGATAACGTATGAGGACCGCTTTGCTCTGCATCGCATCGAGCAAGAACTTGGCACAGAGATCAAACCTATTCCAAAAGTAAGGAATTTAAGTTGCTTTCTTTTTTCTTTCTTTCCTTTCTTTTTCTTTCTTTCTGTTTGATAAAATGATTTGTGTGAGTTGTGTTAGAGGGTCATATTTATATGTTTTGCAATAAAAGGTACTTATGTAATTGCACCTTCAATCAAAGAAGCAGCAGCAGCAATAACAACAACAACAAAACAACAGCAAATGACAAATGCCCTGTATTCAGATACAGCCATTACGTGGCACATAAAGCTCCATTATAATTGCCAGAATTAAATTTGGGTTTGTTGGAGCATAATGACTAGATGGCTTCACTTAATGAAATGTAGAGGATATACGCTACAATTCAGACAAATTAGTGAAGCGTAAAAGTTAGGAGGTTATCTCCAATTTAGGGTGAAGGCAGCTGCACTTATGAATAGCTGCATTTTTTATTATTTCTGTTTTCACGTAGGATGAACTCTTATTCTTATCTGCTGCAAATTGAATAGGATGCATGAGAAAATGTTTATATGGATGTAGAGATAGGTTGGACCAGTGAATATTTCTGAACTTACCAATGGGAGGGAGAAAGGACTAAGTTTTCATATTTAGGTGTTGGCACATGTCATTTGAACAGAAAAGTGTCACATCTAGATCCACTATCTTTTTTGTAAACTGATTTGCTGATAGTTCAATACATCCCAGGAACACGCCATGTCTACTGTATAACCGGCCAAATCTCTTAGTCTGAGAGCAGGAACTCCACTTAAGGAATATCACATGTGCTGTTCACATAAGATACAACCATAGGTCTTCTGACAAGATTAGAAAAATTAATGGTCTCACAGTCATTACATATTCATTGCCACTGTTTAGTTCATTCATGCAAGCTTTAAATGCCAAAAAACAAAGTCAGTTGTGTCTGGCACTACAAATTTGCTCTACAGCAACTTCATTAGCACCCCAGTGTGTCATGTCACTTAAGAACCACCACCACGTCTGCGTCCTCCCCAGTGTTCCAATATCATTCCTTTTGTTTGAAGTCCTAAATGAAGTCCTAAATTTATAATTAATTCTTACAAATGTAAATTGACCTGTGTGCCTGTTGAGCATTTCTGTGATCTGGTCTTGAACCAAGGATCATTGGTAACAACTATGAAATTGAACTTTGCATAATACACTACAGTACCGAGGGCAATGAACATGTAGCTAGAAGATGTTCTGCTGTATATAATGAGGGTGTGGCAGATGTGTTTGTCCACAATTATATATGCAGGAACAGAATTAGTGTGAATTTCATGGAGTAAAATGAATATAACCACTATAAGAAAGTGACTTGTATGAATATGTTATACCATATTGGCTGCTTTCACCAAAATGGCAAGTTCGCTCCCTGTACCCCCTCTACCAGTGCAATGTTCCATTCATAATTCCTTATTTTACACAGTTCAGTTCCTTCCTTCTGTGAAACGTTTGTATATTTACACGTGATTGTCGCATACGAAAAGCATCTTTCAGCATTTGCTAGTCACGCACAGTGCAGATGTGTTTACTATGAACAGTAGTCTGATTATAAAACAAATCTTAGTTTCAGAGGACACAGGGTATGGTAAAAATTGCAGCTTATAAATATGGTGTCACAAGTGTGGTGTCATAAGCTTTGCATTTCTTTTAAAATAAAGCAAGTTAACTGGAAGAGGTATTAGCACCTTGCAACTATGATGCAAAGAGAGTGAATGAAGTGTGAGTTCTCTGTGTATACATTTAGGAAAGTTCTTTTTTCCTGTATTTACCATGTAAGTTTTGCCTTGCAGCATGAGTGTTTTATATTCAAAGGCCAGGATTGAATTTAAATAACTTGGTTTTTTTTTTTGTGTGTGTGTGTGTGTGTTTATGAATTTCCTGTTTCTGTTCCTTAGGTTTGTTGATAATAGTGAAGGAACAGTTAAAAGGTGAAATTAGTGTAGATATGAATCATATACATATCTGCATGTTACATATGAATGGCATTTTGTAAGTCAGCAGTTACAGATGTGGTAAAGTTGCAAAACTTTTTAAGTTGTATTTTAAAAAAAATTAACAGTGACTGAGTAACAGGGCTTGATTAGTAAATTCTTTACAAATGAAAACAGGTAGCAACTATGATAATAATGTATTTGTGTAACTAGGGAAATAGCTGTGATGTAGGAGAATGTTTCCTGTCAGTTGTGTTCAGAGCTACAATGTCTTTGTGGTGTTGACTTTTCCTGCTGTCCAGATTGAATTGTGTTCTGTCCTGTCATTTGTAATTGTACAACACGGATTTCAATGTTGCAGGTGATTGATCCGTCATTGTATGTTGCCAAGCTTGAAGATACTCAGGGAATTGATGAAGCAAATGTAAGCAAATAGAGACTCCTGTGATAATCACATTGGAGACACATCTTCTTAATTTATGAAGTGTTTCAGTGCTGACAGTTTTCCTTCCTCACTTTCTTTTCAAGACTATATGCCATGTGTAAGCATACACAATCACATGTACAGTTTACCACCCAAGCCATGGATTACTGAGTGAAAGAAAATTGAAAGACTCTTCATTATTAAAAATGCCAATATTTTTTGTTGAGATTTTTCCATTTTTGCGAAAGATCGTCAAAGAAGAAATAGAAGACTTTTGTTGTCTAGATTTTTATACAGTTTATATAGTGAATGTTGCCATCTTCACTCTGTGGCTTGATTTGGTGGAATTCCTAGACTGTTATTTGCACAGCTCCTGTAATGGATCATTATTTCAGTCTGTGTGTATCAGTAATATAAATGTTTTGCTCATTCTGATTATTGCTAATGTAAACTGAGATACTGATCTACTGAAGGTATGATCCATTCATGGGGAAGTGGAGAGCAACTAGTTTTGTAAATTTATTTTTATAAATGCCAAGATGGGCAGTGAAAGTTCCATGGTACATGAATTTTATTGTGTTGCAAAAGAGCATTTTTAAGTTTTTGGATACTGCTTCAGCTGTTATTCAGACATTAACACCTTATAACTCAACAGCTTTTGGATCTCCTTGAATATCAGAAGGAGCAGTTTCTCGTTACAAATGATACTTGGAGTATTAAGGTTTAGGTTTGTTGTAGACACTGTGAATTAGGTTTGTAATAAAGTTCATATATCAGGGGCTTTCATATGATCCTTTCCATGCAAAAATTTTCATATGTTTGGATATTCTGTCCATCATAATGTAATTCCGTAAGGTTCAGCGATAAAATTTTGCAGTTCAAGCAATACGTTGTGTAGTTCATAATTGCGTAAATGATATGAAGATCTCTTAAAAAACTATGTCGTATAACTAGACTTGTACTTTGAGTTAAAAATGGAGATAAGCAATGTTCGCACCTTTGTATGAGTTCGGAACTTGTAAATAATTCAGAGTGAAAGCGTTGAAGTGATTGCAGTGTGGTTATAACTGAAGAATACGCAGCTGGCATTAAGAGACTGTTTGATCGCCAGTTATATTTATAAGTTAATTTCGTTATGGAGGAAGAAATGGCTCAAAACAGTGTATTAACCAGTGAAATGAGTGTGTGAAAAGTGACAGCAGCACAGAATTATTGAATGTGAAGTGTAACGAAGTATGGAGGATAACTTTTCAAAGGTTTGGAAGTATTATTTTTTTTTTATTATCGTTATTGTGAAATGGAGCCAAAAGAAAGAAGTGGATTGAGTTTAGACTCCAACAGACTGCCAAAGCAAAGATGGAGGTGCTTGGTGTTGTATCTCCTGACAACGGAATCATGATGTATTACAGTTGCGTCGTTTATCGGCGTGGGTAAAAGAAGTACCTGCTATGAAGGAGATCCAAAACTTGAAGGCGGATGAAGCAGCAACTTCCTTTCGTGAAGTAAGCCTTCAAAGGCCAACCAGAAGATAAGCATGAAACTAGTACTGGTTGTGATTGCTGCATTCCCTGTTCTTTGATCAGGAAGTATGCTGAGCAAATGCATCTTTCTCTTCTTTCCATAAATACTAACATTTCTTCCATTTGAAGCAGCTGCCTTTATTTTCTAATGCATTTGCTATAGCATAGGGTTACTTTACTATGTGCACATGTTTGTTCGGCCATCCAGGGATATTGAGTTGCTTACTGTGCAAACTGCAGAGTACCTCAATATCCTACTCTTCAAAAATATATACGTAGTGGCTTATGCATTGGTTCAGGTTGTGGCCCTCCTGAACTGATTTGTCAGGTCTTTATTCTATCAGTGTTTCTTTATTTTGTAACCATCACAGTTGTTGTGGATTCTTGATTTTATAACTTTCAGTTTTTCATACTAACACAAGGGCCACTGGGGTGGGAGTACTGAGGGGGAATGGTATCATTCAAAAAAAAAACTCCATACAATGGAACACACTTTTTGGTATGATAAATTGATACCATATATTTTTGGCACACACTTGAAAAAATAGACTTAAAAAATTGGCAAAAATGTGTAAGGGCACCAGAAATTTATTTTTATTGAAGGAGGTGGTTTCACATACTGTATTTTAAAGGCAGCATTTGGGTTAGCTTTTGTACGGGCTTTTTTTTTTGTACATTTGAGAATTGCAGTTTGTCTATTGAAGTGGCAACAAAGAGATTTGGGATGAAACACCTCTGACATGTTTCCCTTTTGATGCATACATGAATGAAAATAGGAAAACATGAAATTCTGATCATTTCTTGAATACATACACTTTTGGCTGTGTGATTGTCCATTTAAATTATTGTGGTGCAAATTGTTCAGTTTCTGATTTTGCTGAATTAAACATTCAGAACACAGTAAACATTTATACTACTTCATTAATCTGGAGACACTTAAAATATTGCAGCTTTGTTTTAAATGGTTTTATATCGTGTGAATTCACATTTCTCACATTTGTTGGACAGTTAATTCTAACGTCTTGGTGTATAAATTGTAATTGTTTGAACACTACAGACATGTCATGGAAGATTTTGATTTCAGATGTTTGTAAACAAAGCGCAAGCAATAATTTGAAACAATTGGCAAGAAAAATAAATCATGCTCTTCACATATATTAGCTGTTGCAGTTTCTCTGTTGCTTTCCGTGTTCCTGTACAAGTAAACTGCACGCTAATTAATACAGCTGGTTTACCATTGTAAACATTGTAACCATAATCCAGCTGGCTTTTGTTAATGCACTTTTTTTTTTACATTTGTGCCATATGAATGAATTTCCAGTATGATTGGTTATTGTATACTGCAAGAAATAAGTCCCTGGGTGAAATAGTACTGACTTTGTTTCTGAAACTTCCATTAGGGGCTTCCTGCTTGTCCCTGCATGCAGCAGGAACAGTAGTAGCAAAATATGGGTTCATACGTCATCACATGCCAATCTCTGGCCGCACAGTTTTAAGCACGGGTCTGGCAGCTTACTTGCTGGTGTTGCGGATTTGAATCCCGCCAGGGGCATGGATGTCTGTCTCTTTTTGAGTGTTGTGTGTTAAGTAGATGTCTCTTTGATGGGGCGATCACACATCCAGAGACATCCTGCCAAATGCGGTGTCTCTTGAGTGTGATCCTGGCCCACTAGGGCCAATTGCTTCATGAGTGAAAGAAAAATCCGTAACTTGTATTTGTCCACCAGATTTAATTGTGGTTCCACAGATTCTTCAAGCAGGAAATTAATAGCATTTTTGCGATTTCTTTAACTAATGAAACTGTAGTGTACAGTGTATGGAGGCACAAGTAGTAATGTGACTGGTAATGTGGATATTTTAGTTTAACTGGTTCATCTAATACCAAGTTTTTGTTGTTAAAACAAATGGAGTGGTCTGTGGCCCAGAGAAGTCTGCTTTGCATTCAGTACTGCACCCCATCTTCCCTCCAAAAGAAAATTCAATACTTTAGGTCTCTCATGTTGATCCTAGGGGTTTGTGATGTGATCTACTTTAGAAAGTGAGGACAAGCTTCACCACCAAATCATGAAGGTGATGTACGTGAGATGTACAGCTTTGGTGCTGAATGTAGGTGAGTGATGGGCTTTATGTTCTGGCTGCTTTGTCCAGGGTAACATGTGTGGTACCTGCTGGGTGACAGGAGGTCAGGCTGGGTAGATCCCCAAACTGGTCTGAATGCTTTCTGATGAGACAAATCTGCACCTGCCAATAATTTAATTTGGTTACCCAGACTGTCATCTGGTCCCTGTACAGACAGCTATCCTGGCTTCAGGCAATTCAGGGTAACTGCAAAAGGAATGGCAGCTAGTAGCTAGATCTAACTGAGGGAGGAGGATGGGAGGGTTGGTAATTGTATTTGTGTCAGCTATGCATGCTCAGGCATCGTGGTGAAGAGTATTTAAAAGAAAGTATGCTACTGGATTCTGTAATGTTAATGAATTCCATGGTTTCATGGAATCCAAAGGTTCATTATCATATTTGCAAGATCCCAACACTTCTCCCTGTTCTCTGCCAGATGAATCTAACCCATACCCTCTCACCATATTTTTGTAAGATTCTTTTTTACTATTTTCCTCCCATCTGCATGTAGGTCTTTAAAGTGGTCTCTCCTTGAGGTTTTCTGGCTGCAACTCTGAATACATTTCTCATCCCCATGTGTGCCACATGACACTCCTCATGTGGCTTGTGTAGCCTCCTGGTATGTCCAAATATGTGCTCAGTGCCCTGTTTTCAACCCCCACAGCATGTTTTCTCCCATTAAATGTGAGCAAGCAACTTTCACGCACATAATTTATTTACAGTATAAAACCATTCGTTTCAGTAACATTTATAGATTCGTGGAATGAATACAGTACTGTGCATGTGAGGGAAAACGGACAGAACATTTCAGAAAATTGTATCTTGTGTGGAAAAATATGAAGTGCAACTTGAACACATTCCTTTGATAACTTGTATATTCCTCGCAGAGATCGGTCAGTAAAGGCCACTTTACTAGACGAATAGCTTGCTCCCTTGGCTGCATCTCGGCTTCCATTGGAGTAATTTTCCTGAAGAAACATAACTTCACATTCGCTATAAACTGCATAAGTTTGGTTGCGATGGGTCAGTGATGGTCAGTTTAATAGAAGAGCAATGTAACTTCTCGGCTATACCTCTGCTTCCATTGGTAGGATTCCCCCAAAATTTGTATCTGTCAATTCACGTAATACGCTACAACTTTGCAAGTTTGGTTGCGATCAGTCAGTAATTGGGCACTTCTTGAAGAGAAATGTAGATTCTAGGCTTCCATGGGAGACAATTTCCTGGTAATCCAGAGTTGGCACTCCGCACATATTTGTAAGAAAGTATCGTTGCGGTCTCGAAAAATTAGGGGCACTTTATTTGAAGATCAGTGAATATTTTCGGCTGAATCTCGGCTTTCATGGTCCTGAAGATTCATATCTGGAACACCAGTCAGTTTGCTACAGGCCGTGTAAGTTAGTTTGCGAACGGTCAATAACTAAGGGCACTTTGCCTGAAGAGGAATGCACTCTCTCGGTTTCAGTAGGAGGCGTTTTGCGATAAGTTCTTGTCGGCTAATAATTAAGGTGGATTCTGTTAGGGGAAGCAATCGCTGTTTCTCAGAATCAGAAAATGCATAGTTAGTTGTAATATTAAAGCAGGTGATAGTTACCATTGTGCTATAAAGGTAGATCCAATGTTTGAATAGGCCTATACATACGAAACCAATGCCGATCCCGGTGGCCGTGCTGTCTAAGGCGTAGGGCTGCGACCGCTCGCTTTTTGGGGTTGAGACTTAGAATCCTGCCGGGGTCATGGCTGTCTTGTGAATGCTGTGTGTTGCTAGACATTTCTGCGATGGGCCGATCCCTCGTCCAACCGAGTGTGTGTTATTGAGTGTGATCAGGTGCTGCAAAAACCCTCTATACTTACAGTGGGTAGTTAGAAGAGGTCAGATTAAGAACGAAAGGAAATATGAAACGTCTCGCCATAAGAGATGTTGGTATATCCATGTGAAGAGATTACTTAAAACTCGTATCTACGATACTCATTGCAAGCAATTTATGTATGAAGCTTTTAAAGCTGAGTGGTGGCTATATATACCACAGTCCTTAACATTTTAAAGCTCCGCGTTATTCCCACATGGTGTGTTTACTGTAAGCGCTCCTAATTCTTGGAATAATCACAGTATTTCCTCATCCAGCATCAACCGAATGTTTTTGTTTGTAATGGAGGACCTGAGTGTTGATTGTGGGGTCAGAAATTAGTTTTTAAATCCCATATTAATTGTCAAGTTCCAATGGACAACAACAATTCATTGCCTTTATCGTGGCCCCGACTACCGCGGCCGTCAGAGGATGTTTCGGCGTGCACAGGCTTTCTGTGCCATAAAGCTGGCTGACGTGTTCGATGAGATGATGAAAGAAACATCCTGTAGTTAGCGTACAACATTTCGTTTTTGGTGCTTGTTAAGAATTTTTAATTTCCATTTTGTAGGGGAGGGGAGTATCGTAAGGACCTGGGAGCTGTGGAGAGCTCAGTATGAAAGATATGAAACCGATTTTTGGAAACTATGTTGTGTGGACGAGAAAAATTGAAATGTAAGCAAAGTACACCTACAGAATACTTGTTTGTTTCATGATGAGAGTCATTCTGTAAACAAATGTTGTGGAGACATGAACGTGAAACTGGAAAGTGTAACCAAATGTTCGAACCTTTCATGCGAGCGTTCTTCCACCAGCAGAGATCCTTTTTTAGACGGACATGTTCCTCTACCGTATTACATTGCTGTAGTGTTCCAGATGGTTTCCTAATCCACGACGTAAAGTAGCACATGTGGAAACCAGATACGACTGAAGTAAGGTCTACGGTATTCTGAACGGATTTGTGTTACTGACGCAGCAATATTAAAGAAACTGGGTCAAGGGTCGTCACTTTTGATTTCTTTATTTTAGACCGACCCCTACGAAACTTGCATCATTTAGCCCAGGTATGCACAGTGTGTGTGATGTTTCTGGAAAACCCACGAACAGGAAGCGAGGTACAGAAGAAAATGTACTTACTCCGCCATATAAAGTCCCCTTTATTTTAGATGTAAAGGGCCCTTTATAGTGGACCAATCTGTACCAAACTTACATCATTTATAGTCCAGGCATGCAAAGTGTGATATGTGAATTTCCTGGAAAATATCTCGAACAAGAACCGACATACAGAAGAAAATGTAGTTTGTCTGCCATGTAAACTGCCCTTTATTTTAGACTGATCTGTACCATACATCTTTCATAGCCCAGGGATGCGGAGTGTGTGTTTCTGGGGGGGAACTCTTGAACAGGAGCCGAGGTACAGACGAAAATGCCCTTTTCCGTCATGTAAAGTGCCTTTTATTGTAGACAGACCTCTATCAAACTTAAATCACTTAGATCCCACGCATGTTGTTTCAGTATTGGCCGGGGGAAAAAGAAACTTACACCGTTTGTAGGCAATGAGCGTAGTTTGCTTGGTATGGAGTTCCAGGACAATCCCTCAGAAGTTATTTCTATTTCCAAACATGTCAACCTACGCGTCTAAAAGACAACCCGTCTGTCCGCCCAGCAGTCTAACCCCAATCTATTCACCGGCAACTCTCAGCGCCACCCTTTTATCTGCATATCTGTCCGCCTAACCGTTTATCGGTATAACCATCTATCCTCCCACCCGTCTATGCGCCCACGCTTACATTCCCCCTCGCGTCTATCCGCCTACCCGTCTCTGCGCCCATACGTGTATCGGCACACACTTCCATCCCCCAGCGCTTTTGTTCATCCAACCTACTATCCACTTACGCGTCTGTTCGCGCACCCATCTATCTCCCTACACGACTATCGACCCAACCGTCTATCAACCTATGCGTCTATCCGCCCTCACGTCTATCCCACTACAGCCCATTCGCTATACCTTACACTTTCCAACATGTCTATCAAGCTACCGACTATCCGCCCAACTGTGTATCAGGCCGCCCTTTTATCCACCCACCCTTCTATCTACATACGCGTATATCTTCCCAGCCGCGTAACTGTCTTAACTGCCTACTCTTATCTCTGCCCACCCGTCTATCCGCCTACGCGTCCATAAGACTATCCGTCTATCCACTTGCTCGTCCATTCCCCCACGCGTCTATCCGCCCATCCTTTTAAGCGTCCATGCGTCCACCCTTCTATTCGCGTACTTATCTATCCGCTTGCGTGCCTATTCGCTCATCCTACTTTCGGCCCACCCGTCTATACGCACACCCATCTATCCAGCCTCACCGTCTGTCCACCCACCCGTATATTCTCCTAACCCTCCATCCGCTTGGGTGTGTATGCACCAACCCCACTATCCGACAACCCATCTCTCTGCCCACCCGTCTATCCGCCTATAACCTATTCCTTCAACGTTCTACTTTCCAACACTTCTATCCGCCCAACCGTCTATCCACCAACGCGTCTATCCACGCATCATTTTATCCCCCTACCATCTATCCCCCTACGTGTATATCCGCCCACACGTCCATCCACCTACGTTTCTATCCACCCACCCCTCTGCTTTCCCGTCTAACCGTTTATCGGCCCACCCGTCTATCCGCCTACGCGTCTTTCACACCGTCTATTCGCCTACCCGTCCATTCACCCACCCGTGTATCTGCCTACGCGTCTATCCGGCCACCCGTCTAACTGCTCACCCTTCTATCCACGTAAGCGTTTATCCGCACACCCTCGTATCAGCCCAACCGCCTATTCGCCTACGCGTTTATCCGCCCACCCGTCTATCATCCAAACCTTCCATCCACCTACACGTTTATCCGCCCACCCGTCTATCATCCAAAACTTCCATCCACCTACACGTCTAACCGCCCACACGTCTATCATCCAAACCTTCCATCCACCTACACGTCTAACCGCCCACCCGTCTATCATCCAAACCTTCCATCCACCTACACGTCTATCCGCCCACACGTCTATCATCCAAACCTTCCATCCACCTACACGTCTATCCGCCCACACGTCTATCATCCAAACCTTCCATCCACCTACACGTCTATCCGCCCACGCGTCTATCATCCAAACCTTCCATCCACCTACACGTCTATCCGCCCACCCGTCTATCATCCAAACCTTCCATCCACCTACACGTCTATCCGCCCACGCGTCTATCATCCAAACCTTCCATCCACCTACACGTCTATCCGCCCACCCGT
>Ga0123355_10010663_pt1 | contig 14110 bp, 7 predicted proteins | sample TergutEmb28metaG_3_FD_89872 | JGI IMG/M metagenome (GOLD analysis project Ga0123355, IMG submission 89872) | Embiratermes neotenicus P1 segment gut microbial communities from Petit-Saut dam, French Guiana - Emb289 P1 | ecosystem: Host-associated > Arthropoda: Insects > Digestive system > Gut ... | reverse complement strand
TACAATCTTCTTTTAAAAATGAGTTTTTTAGTTTTATGGTGTCGCCGTCCAATATAACACTATAATCGTATGTGTCTTTAAACTCCCTCATACACAAAACTCCTTTTTTACAACTAACCACAAAACCCGCAACCCTTACACAGGTCACGGGTTCGTTTTTGGTCTCAAATGGCAGATGGCTGTGCATTTTGCAAGCAAAATGTTACGCTACTGCACTTTTCGGCTATGACTTTGCAAAAAACAGCAAAGTCAAGTCTCAAATGGCAGGGGCGGAGGGAATCGAACCCCCAACAAGAGTTTTGGAGACTCTTGTGATACCACTTCACCACGCCCCTTCGTCCCGACAAACTATGCCTATTCACTTTCGAGCCAAAATCGCCCGAAAGCTCATATGCTCCGTTGCCGCTCCTCTATCCCAAAAAATTTCGAGCAATGGCTCTCATTTTTCGGGAACCCTAAGGCTCTATTCGTTTTCGCATTGAATGCCTAAATAATAATACAACACATTTTTAAAATTGTCAAGTAGTTTTTCTATTCATTTTGAAATTTTCGATAACCGCGCGGCATATACATCTTTTTTGTGAACAATGTTTAAAAAACATTGACAAAATCACATAAATATGTTACATTATAATGAAAGGGTGTTGTCGAAATAGCAAGATATTTGGCTGTTGCGCATTGCACCGTCAAAAATTTTCATTATTATAATGTAAATACATAAATATATATAAATTTGATATGATGATTCGTTTATATCCATATCCTGGAGGTTTAAAATGAAAATTAGAACAAAAGTACTATCTTTGCTGCTTATTTTCTCGATTGCGTTAACGCTTGTGCCGATGATTGGCGCAAGCCCTGTTTTTGCGTCGATGAATGTTAGCAGGTTTCCGCAAACGTTTGTAGGCGTTGACTTTGTCGGTAACCAAAACACCGCGCCCGCAACTTCGGGCAACAATGCGCCGAGTAATCAAAGCGCCGTTCTTGACGGCAGGGTTCTTGACGGCGCTTTCGACGGTGCCAACGGGAATCGGCATAGATTGTTTTTTATGACGTTTGATTTGGCGAATTTGATAGGCAGTTTTGACGATATATATTCAATCAACCTCGGAATACACACAAGCGGGGACCCCGTGAACAATAATGACAGCCAATTTAACGTATATCTATTTACGCCCGAGCTTGCGGCGCGAATTAACCAAACCGACATACCGACTTATGGCGCGGCAAGGAATTTAGGGCTTATTAACTACCGCGATAATATGATATGGAGTCGTTCGGGTTTAACAACGAACACGGCGATAACTTCGCCTGATATATTGCCATATTTGCAAGATTATTTTATGCAAAACCTGGACGAAACCGTTATCGGAGTTAAATTTTTCGGAACAAATTGGTTGGCAAATTTTCATAACCACCTCAATACCAACCCTGCATTAAGGCCACAGCTTATTGTCAACATGCCTGCGGAATTAAATACACTTATCGCCGCGGGCGAGATATTAAGCGAAGATATGCCGCGATTTATTTCCGAAAGCATAAATTTACCGTCATCTATAGCAGGATTTCCCGGCGTAACCGTTTCGTGGAGAAGTTTAAACCCGAGCGTGATAGACGATAACGGCGTTCTTCTTTCGCCGCCGGAGGATAATAACGAACCGGTTGACGCAACGCTTGAAGCAACCATCAGCTTAGGCGGAGTTAACCGAGTTTTAACCTATACTATAACCGTTTCATGTCGAAATATGATAGATTTTTTAATTGATTTGGAAGCTTTGGATCTTGGAAACCTTGCTGCGGTAACCGAAAATTTACCTCTGCCGTTGACGGTAAACGCAGTTCCCGTTCGTTGGGAATCTTCCAACCCTGCTGTTATTTCAAGTAGCGGTGTTGTAAACCGTCCTTATGCAACCGAGCAGGATGAACAGGTTGAATTAACTGTGAGCGGCGAATTTAGCGGTGTTCCTTTCAGTCATACTTTTGTCGCTACTGTTTTAAAACAAATCGGCGGCGCGGGTGGTTTTCCGGCGCTTGCGGATCCTATGCATATATCCGATGAAGCATTTTTCGGGGTTTGGAATCCCGCGTTAAACGGCGGCGCGGGCGGTTGGGTTCCACAGCAGGTTTTTCTTGCGCATTTGCCGACTAATCAATGGGTAACTTATAATCGTCCGATATTGAGATACGATTTGTTCCCCGATCTTCGATATGTTGAAGCAGCGGCACGAGCGGGAGATTATCCGCTTGCGAGAGAGTTGCTTTTGCAATACTATCGAACCCGCGACACCCAAGTTGTGCCGGCGTATAATATTCCAATGGGTCGCCACGACTTGCGCGCGGAAATGTTCGGCGAAAAAATAGGCGGATGGATGGAAATTGATCCGCCAATGGGGCATGCGCACATCGGTCCCGACTGGGGTTGGCATACAATTGATTTGAGTATGTCTCCTCGAAGTTCGACAACTGTTTTCCTCCTTGACGCGGACATGTCGCCCGACAGATCAGCGGTTGAAATTCGTAGCCGCGAATGGGGTAGTGGAGAATATGCGGCATATCTGGAACTTATCGTTGCAGGTGAGCGGCGAACGTTTCCGGTTACCGCCGACATGTTTATAAGTGCGGGCGAGAATATTAACCGAAACTTCGGACAAGAAGAAATTTTGCTTGTGCGCGAAGCGGCGGGGCCGACCGAAACCGCGCCTGACGGAACGCCTATTCCTATGCCGTTCGGTTCATATACTGCGCGCCCATATTTTCACTTTCATATTCCGAATATCCCGGGAGCGCAAAGCGTTACAAACGCGCGGCTTCGGATTTTTGCAAGAAGTAACAGCGGCGCGCCAAAGCGAGTTTTCGCTTTCCGTCCGCAAAGTCAGCAGGTAATCAATAACACTTTTAATGAAACCGGGTTCACCTGGGCGCGGCATTTCCCGATAATGTTCAACTTTAAAGAAACTGGATATGTATGGCACTCCGCGATACAAAGTATGTGGAACTTGGAAATGGAATGGATTAACGGAATGACAAGGTTCTATCATGTTAACTCGTTGATTGAACGATATCGGCGAACAGGAGAACAGATATTCGCATACCGCGCGTTGGAAAAAGCTATTTCGCTTTACACGCAGCAACCGTCATTCTCGTTCCCGCGGCGATTAGAGCCGGGTTGGCGGACGCAACACTTGAATACTTTGAAATTTGCAACTTTGAACAGCGAACTTATGACTCCGGAACTTTGGACCGCATTAATGAAATACAGCCATAGTCATGTAGCGCAAGGAGCGTTGCAGAGCGTTGGTGTTGGCGGAGCGTTTAATCAGGTTAACGCACAACTCGTCGGCGCGTTCCGCACCATGGGATATTTCCCCGAAATACAAATCGCGAACGGTTGGGACGACGCGAAGAGAGGGGTTTACAACCTATATAATTTGCAAATCAATCCCGACGGAAGTTACGCCGAATCTACCACCGGATATATAGGCGGCGTTATTAACGAGCTTATAAACATGCTTGAACTTATAGCAAGGTTCGGGGACGACGAAAATGATCCTCTTTACGCCGCTATGGTTAATCACCTTAGAATGTTGACTCGATATTTCGTCGATTTGACAATGCCGCACAGGCAAACAGTTCCGTGGGGAAGCGGCGGGCGCGGAAATCCGGTCGGAACCGCGTATGGTTGGTCTAATCGTTTTCCTGCCCTTGACCCGGACAGATATTTTGAATACATTCACCGACAAGGCGCAAGCGGAACGCGTCCGTATTGGAATTCGGTGCTTTATCCCTATAAAGCTATCGCGTTTTTGCGAAGCGGTTGGGGAACACAGGATTTTGGGGCAATGATAAGCGCGACTCATGGCGGGTCGCACTCTCATCCCGATGATTTGGCTCTTGACGTTTCCGCATTCGGCAGATTTCTCTTGGTCGAAGCAGGCGGCGGCAGTTATGTTGCAGGCTCCAGCCTTGCGGGAATAAGCAACCAAACTTTTTCGCACAACACGATAGAAATTAACAGCAGAAACCAATTGCGTCACCCGGGAACGACTCAAATTAATCAGCCGCAAAAGCTGTTGCTTGCAACAAACAGCATATTCGATTTTGTGGAAGCAGGTTCGAACAGAATTTGGGCAAGACATATTGACGATAACGGCAACGAAGTCAGCGGATTCGAAATCCACCGTAAAGTTCTGTTCGTTCATAACCGTTTTTGGGTAGTTTCGGATTATATTTTCCCTGACGACAATTTGCCGCATAATTTTAGGCAAGTTTGGCGTCCCGACGCGCGGAACTTTTTAGAGGTTGACCCGATTACCAAAGCAATGTCGACAAACTTTGGCGAAACAAGCGCAAATATTCAAGTTGTTCCCGCCGACCCTGAGGAAATCACCGCGAGAATCGACCGAAACTGGGGAACCGGCCCGCAGTTCGGCGAAGAAATCACAGATTTCGTGTCATACTTGCGTACCGACCATGTCGGTCCCGCAACGTTTGACACCGTGCTTTTGCCCGACCCTGCAGGCGAACGTACGTACGTAAACGTTACGCGACTTCCGCTTGACGTTCCGGCGTATGTTGCAACTGCACTTCAAATTGACATCGGCGTAAACGTTGGATTTTACTATTCGGCGAACGATTTCGATCCCGGATTCCCACCGCCGATTCCGAATCCGCCGTCAATTCCACCGCCGGCTAATTGGGCGCGCCCGCCGTGGAATCGTCCGTCAATCCACACATTCCCATTCCCGACGAGAACGTTCGGAAGATTTACAACCGACGCGCAAATGGCTTACGTTGAGCTTGACGTAAACGACCGACAAACTATGGTTGCGCTAACCAAAGCGACTACGCTTATGCAGGACGATTTCGTGTTGGTTGAACTTGATGAGCGAGTTTACGATTTGGGCATAATTTGGAACGAACGAACGCTTGAATTGGCGAACGAAATCGGCACGCTTCCGTCAAGCGGCGTTAGAATTTTCTCTGACCGTATAATTGACAACGTTTTCTTAAACGGCTCGCCGATTGCGTTTATTTTCGCGAACAATTACGTTTATATCAACCGCGAACCGACTCCGGTTTTGGAAGACGAGGACGAAGAAGAATACGAACCCGGCTATAGCGGCAATACGACGAACTATAACCCGCCGAGCGACGATATTCCGAACGATCAAGGTTCGAATGAGACGAACACAGCTAACACGTCAGGCAACAGCGGCGGTTCGCCTGCAAGCGGCAATCCGCAGGTTAGCAATCCCGCTACACCGGGCGGACGAATGCCGTTGATAGTCGCTTCAACTCCGTCCGACAATGTGTCCGGCATGCCTCCGATAGATTGGGCGTTTCGTGATACTAACGCGCACTGGGCAAACAGCGAGATAACTAATATGCTCCTACGTGGCATTGTAACCGGCAACGATAACGGCTATTTCCTTCCTGATAACAATATTACCCGCGCGGAATTTACCGCGATTTTGGCAAGAGCGCTTGACCTTCCAATCGCCGGCACCAATATGTTCGCAGATGTGAGCGGCGACTATTGGTTTGCGGCAACTGTTGCAAGTGCATATTTCGCAGGATTAATCAGCGGTTTCGACGACGGAAGTTTCCAACCAAATAATATAATAACCCGGCAGGAAATGTCGGTTATGCTAATGCGAGCACTCCACGTACTTGGTTTCGAAAACGATAATTACGCGGATTTAAGCTATTTCACTGATAATGTCGCAATTGCGGCGTGGGCAGTTGACGCGATTTCCGGCGCGGTTGGCGCGGAACTTATGACAGGCTTTGATAACGGCGAATTTTCGCCTTTATCCAACGCGACACGGGCGCAGGCGACAGTTGTTATCGCGCGATTGCTTGGGCTGACCGACATTTCTGAAAGGGGGTCGATGTAATGAGAAAACTAACCTCTTTATTCGTTATATTCGCAATGGTTTTCACTCTTTTACTAAGCATTCCCGCCACGGCAATGCCGGACGAAACGCCGGGCGTGGAAAACCCCGATTGGTTGTGGGACACAGTGCGGCTTGAACATGGCACATTTACGCGTGAAAGCAGTCCTCCTCAAGGAAGAGCGCTATTGTTTATCGACGGCGGCGGTGGTGGCGGAATGGCAATAAGGGAATCGTGGTTACGGTTCGAGTTTGACGATTTTATAACGCGCTCGGCAAACGGCGATATTGACATCGAAGAACTTAGGCTTAAAATAAGCCTTAACGAAGTGGTGACACAGCTTCCTATCGGCATTTACGTTATGCCGCCGAGAATGGCGTCGTTTGATTCCAGAACTTTGGACGGCGTCGGCGTTCAAGAAGTTATCACCGGCGGAGTTAGCACCATGAGAAACGATGTAACATATTTGGTCGGGCAGTTTACGCCACGGTCAAGCGGACCGTTGCTTACCGGCGATATATGGCCGGGCGTTCAAGCGTTTTTAGAAAGATATCCAAATGAAACCGGCATAACCATAAGGTTATCGAAGTTGTATACTTTTTTCAACCCTAATGGAACGGCAATTATCAACCAAGGTTCGCGAACCACAATATCCTTTAGAGGTATGACAAGGCTTCCGGGCGAGCCGATTTTACGATTCGGCTATATCGACGACGCTATCAGACGAGTAAACACCGCGACAAGCGAACTTAACTATCAGGTAATAAATGAAGAAGAACATCGACGAAATATCACGCTTCCGCTTAATTTGCCGACGACTTGGCATAATGGCGTTGCGATAAGCTGGCAATCGTCGAATCCAAGCGTGATAGATCCGGCGACGGGTGTCGTGAACCGCCCGGCGTTTGGTACGGGTGACCGAGATGTTACGCTTACCGCAACGTTTTCATACGAACGAGCGCCGAATGTTTATCACACGGAGCAGCGGGAATTTAACCTGACCGTTCTTGCCTCCCGCGCGAATCCTGCGCACGCAGGGTTTACGTATCCTGCCGCCGCGTTTGGATGGAATGCGGCGATTCTAACCGCAGATGTTTCGAGTATTATGGATAATGCAAGCAATATGGATTCGGCATGGCTAAGATTAGTGCCTATAAATGGCAGATTCAACGTCGGTGACACTATTGATTTTTCGGTTGGCGGCATCTCTTTCACAGGGCAATTTGACGATACGGGAAGTATTTACGTCGGCGACATTCTTTCTGTAATTATAAATAATGCGACAAATAACATGATAGACATTAGTCTTCCTATTAACGGACCCGTAAATTATCAAAGCCAAATCCTCGACCTGCGTCCCGCGATAATCGTGCCGACGCAGCAAGACGCGGTAAGTATGACGGCGGACTTTATCACCGCCGAAGCGATTGACGCGCTTGATATTAACCGAGTGCGGGGTGACCTAAATCTGTTTACATCGTGGCGATATAACGCGACAATTTCGTGGGAGTCAAGCCGACCCGACATTATCGACCCGCTAACAGGCGATTTGACCCGTCCAGATGAAGATACGCCGGTTACGCTTACCGCAACCGTTACATCGGGCAACGTTTCAACAACCGTAACCATAAATGTTATCGCTTTCGGACTTAATTCCGACCGCGCCCACTTCGAATACCTGTTCGACAATTTAACTTTCCCGCGAATGGTGGAAACGAATAACTTCACGCTTCCGACTGTGATTCCGGGAACGCAATTCGCCATTACTTGGGTGTCTGACAGTCCGCATCTTGCGGCGGTGAACAGCGGTTCAGGCGATTTTGTCAACATTTCGATTACCCGCCCGGGGCATAGCGACCGGCAAGCAATACTTACTGCAACCATCGACGACGGAGCGGTTGTAAGTCGCGATTTCTACTTTACTATCGTTCGCCGCGGCGGTCACAATTTGTTCTTTAACCGAAGCGTGATTGACGATGACTCGAACCAAACGAAACGCGCGGCGATTCACGAAAATTTGGATTTTGTGTGGCAGATAAGCGGTAACGATCGAACAATTTCAATCGACACTCAACGTTTGAGAATCTTTTCCGAATTTTTAGTAGTATTCGAGGGTACTGAAACGACAGGATTACAAATACAATCATCGCAAAACGCGGCCGTGTGGACAAATGTTTTCACAAGTGCGGCGATTCTGCCGAACAGAGCGAATTTACTTGTATTAGATAATCCGATTGCCACGCGATATGTGCGATTCGTGTTCCCTGCAAACGTTGACGCGGTAAACTTTATCGGTGGTTTTGCCCCTTCTGAAGGGATGATAAATCATCAAATGATTTTCGACCTAATCACCGTTCCCGACAGAATTACCGCAGACTTTTCGTTGGACACCGAATTTTTTGATATTCCTGTCGTGTGGCGTTCAAGCCGACCGTCTGTTGTGCGAATCGACGGCGACCGGGCAAGATTTACGTTGATTGATACGATGGATAACCTTGTAACCCTTACGGCGACGGTTAATATTGGCGGCAATGTGCAAAGCATAAACTTCGAGCGTCCGTTTGACACGCGTTACCGTAACGATATTGGCGTCAGCCTTGAAACCATCGGTGATTTAGACGAGTTAAGCTTTGAAACAAACCTTCAAGACGGAACGGTTGTTCAGCCTATAATTTCTATTTTCGGCGCGAATGATAGGTTTATAGGGTTTTATCTTCCGAACCAAGTTACGGTTGAAGATGGAACGATAACATTTGATATACCACCACTCGTCGGAACTCTTGAGGGCGCAACGCACGGACAGATAAAGCTTTTCAACAGCCTTGTCGAAATGGTTCCGCTTACGGATACGTTAAGATTTAGATAAACTATAGATTTCGTTTGAAATAAAAAAAGAGTGCGAAAGCACTCTTTTTTTATTAAAACAACGAAGCAAGCAATTCCACTATCCTAAACCGAACCTGAACGGTTACATTTTCGCTGTTCGCGCCGGTAATCAGCGCGTAATCCCGCTCGGACAGATTTTCGCGCAAAAAATTTCTGCTATCTATCGAAAACTCCGCGTTTACGCCGTCAACAAAGCATAACGGCGGAAACAAAACGCACCACCAATTCTCGCCGCCGCCGTTGCCGATTGTTATCTTCAGCGCGTCATATCTTCCGGCAGGCAACAAAATATCGCCGTAAACCGTCGCCGGGAAAGTATGCAATCCTATTGACACATCCACCTCATAGTCGAAGCCTTGCAAATCAACTTCCGATTGTGCAATGCTTTGGAACAGCTCGATATTATCGGCGGCGATTTGCTTAGTTTCGTCGGGCGATTGACTGTTTTCGAACAATGATGCCGTCTCCGCCACAATCCTGTCCCGAACGGCATACTTTAGTTGTTGGCAGTAAATCTCGTCACTATTGGCGACAACATGCAGGCGCAAAACTTGCCGTGCGATGTCCGATTGCACACCTCTTGCGTATGTAACCATCAGCGATAACAGGAAAACTACACTCAAAATTGCGGCAAAAATACTACTTTTCTTTTTCATTTTTGAATCTCCTCCTTAAAATGTTTTGCATGGTGATTATTCCCAAATTTTATTATTTTATACAAAAGACTTGTCAATATTGATAAAATAGTGTAATATATATGAAGTTAAGGCAGATGACTGTGCATTTTAAATGGAGGAGTTAGAATTGCTAAATCTATGTATAATTTTCGGCGGAAAGTCGAGCGAACATGAAGTTTCAATGGTATCGGCAAGATCAATTTACGCTAACGTTAATCGGGCAAAATACCGTTTACATATGATAAAAATCGAGAAAGACGGAAGCTGGAACTATAAAGGCGATGATTTTGACGCCGCGGGCGAGAAAATTTCAATCGGCGATTTGGAAAAGTTTAATATCGACGTCGTATTTCCCGTGCTACACGGCAAATTCGGCGAAGACGGAACGATTCAAGGCTTATTCGAAATCATGGGAATTCCGTATGTCGGAAGCGGCGTTATCGGCTCTGCCGTTTGTATGGATAAGTGTGTGGCGAAGATTTTGTTTGCCCACGCGGGAATTCCGCAGGCGAATTGGATTACCGTTCGCCGCGGCGAAGATAAAACGAACGAAATCGTTGATACACTTGGGTTTCCGTGCTTTGTAAAACCCGCAAATGCGGGCTCGTCGGTCGGAGTGTCGAAAGCTTCGGACATAAATGAGTTGCACGCCGGAATTACAGCGGCGCTCGAGCACGACGACAAAGTTTTGGTCGAGCAAGCAATTAACGCCCGCGAGGTTGAATGCAGCGTTATGGGCAATTCAAACCCTATCGCCGCCGATGTTTTGGGTGAAATCGTGCCTGCGAAAGAATTCTACGACTACGAGGCGAAGTATCAGGACGCAAGCTCGAAACTGATAATCCCCGCCGATATACCAAGCGAAACGGCGGCGAAAATCAAGGAATACGCAATTGCGGCGTATAAAATCTGCGAGTGCCGCGGACTCGCGCGGGTGGATTTCTTCGTCGAAAAGGATAGCGGCGAAATCTACCTAAACGAAATCAACACAATGCCCGGTTTTACCGATATAAGCATGTATCCCAAGCTGTGGGACGCGGCAGGTGTTGGTTATGCGGAACTTATTGATAGATTAATAGGATTAGCTTTAGAGAGGTAATTTGCATGAACAATAAACCAATTGGCATATTCGACTCCGGACTCGGCGGACTTACCTGCGTTAAGGAAGTTATGAAGCTTATGCCCAACGAGGATATCATATATTTCGGCGACACTTCCCGCGTTCCATACGGAACGCGATCGAGCGACACCATCATAAAATATGTGCGGCAGGATATAAATTTCCTTAAAACGCACGATATTAAAATGATTATTATTGCTTGCGGAACCGCGTCGGCAACTGCGTTAGACGCAGTTCGCGGCGATTATGATATAGAAATCTTGGGCGTCGTCGCGCCCGCATGCAACGAGGCGGTTAAACGCTCGAAAAACAAGAAAATCGGAGTCTTAGGAACGCCGGGAACCATAAACAGCGGGAAATATAAGCAACATATCCACGAAATCGACGGTGAAATTGAAGTTATCTCGCAAGCCTGCCCGATGTTCGTCCCTCTTGTGGAGAACGGTTATTCAAGCGGCGAAATTCCGACGCTGATTGCGCAAGATTATCTGAAGCCGCTGATTGCCGCAGGAGTTGACACTGTTATTCTAGGTTGCACGCACTATCCTCTGTTGGCTGACGTAATTTACGATGTTTTGGGGAAAGATATTATTCTAATCGACGCAGGGAAAAGCGCCGCGTTGAACGCCGCGGAACGGCTTGCGGAACTTGAGCTTGAAAACAAATCGGACAAGCCGGGAGTCGTGCAATACTTCGTAAGCGACAACGCTCCGAACTTCTCCACCCTCGGCGGAATGTTTTTAGAGCGGGAGATTACCGACGATGTTCGCAAAATTGATATAGAGGAATACTGATTATGGAAAAATACAAAGTTACGATGACGATGGAGCAAACTTTTGCTGATGAGGAGCGGGATTGTGTTCAAACCGAAACGATTGCGAAACTTGCTTTCGAGTCGGACAAACTGCACATTATTTACACGCACGGCGAGATGATTTTCGAGGTCGGGAAAACGCACCCGTATCCGTGTTTGGTGGATGGCTATGAATTTTTGCTTTACATTACGACCGATAAGCTGTTGCGGGACGGGAATCGAATCCACGTTGAATACAAGGTCGCGGCGGATTTGGATAATGAAATTGTGTCGAAAAATATATTAAAACTGGAGTTGACGGAACAATGAATTTGATTGCGCAAATAAAAGAGGAGATTTCAAATATTATCGGACAAGCTCTCGCGAGTGCGGTTGCAAGCGGCAAGCTCTCGCCTATTGACGGCGAGATTGAAATTTTCGTTGAAGAGCCGAAGGACAAATCGAACGGCGATTTCTCGAGCAATATCGCAATGATGTTGGCAAAGCCGCAGGGTAAAGCGCCGCGCGTGATTGCGCAAGCTATCGTTGACGAGTTGGGTGGAAATTTAGGCGACAATATTGAAAAAATTGAAATCGCCGGAGCGGGATTTTTAAACTTCCACCTCGACAAAGCCTGGTATTACAAGGCTTTCGAGCTAATCGACCAAATGGGCGAAGATTACGGCAAAATCGACATCGGCAAGGGAAAATCGGTGATGGTCGAATTTGTCAGCGCGAACCCAACGGGACCAATGCACATGGGCAACGCCCGCGGCGGCGCACTTGGCGATTGTATCGCAGGCGTGCTTGAATACGCCGGATATGATGTGACGCGCGAGTTTTATATAAACGACGCGGGAAATCAGATTGAAAAACTTGGTTTATCCCTAGAGGCGCGCTACATTCAGCAGTTGAAGGGTCAGGATGCCATTGAGTTTCCCGAAGACGGCTATCATGGCGAGGATATTTCCGTCCACGCGGCGGAGTTTATCAAAATCCACGGTGATAAATATTTGAACGCTCCCGAAGCCGAACGACGGCAAGCACTTGCGGAATATGCGCTTGAACTCAATATCGGCAACCTGAAATCGGGACTAGAGCAGTATCGAATTAACTACGACGTGTGGTTCCGCGAAAGCGAGCTTTACAAATCGGGCGAGCTTGACGAAACCATAAAAATATTGACCGATAACGGACATACTTACGAGCAAGACGGCGCAATTTGGCTTGCGCTAACCGAGTTCGGGCTGGAAAAGGATGAAGTTTTGGTGCGTCAAAACGGACATCCGACCTACTTCGCGGCAGATATCGCGTATCATCGAAACAAATTTGTCGCCCGCGGCTTTGATATGGGAATCAACACTTGGGGCGCCGACCATCACGGTCACGTCGCACGAATGAAAGCGGCACTTGACGCCGTCGGCGTTGACTCGGAGAAGCTTACGGTGATATTGTTCCAACTTGTGCGGCTTATGCAAGACGGCGAGGTTGTGCGAATGTCGAAGCGAACCGGGAAAGCGATTACACTGTCCGATTTGCTTGAGGAAGCGGGCGTTGACGTTGCGCGATTCTTCTTTAATATGCAACGTGCAGGAGTGCACTGTGACTTTGACTTATCCCTCGCGAAAACGCAGAGTAACGAGAATCCCGTGTACTACGTACAATATGCCCACGCGCGAATTTGTAGTATTATTCGACAAATGGCGGAGGAGGGCGTTGCCGTACCTAAGTTCAGTGAATTTGACCCAGCGGTTTTGGTAGAAGCGGCGGAAATTGATCTTTTGAGAAAGATTTGCGCCCTGCCGGAAGAAATTCGCATAAGTGCGGAAAACTTAGAGCCCGCAAAGATGACGCGGTATCTGATGGAAATAGCGGCGCTGTTTCATACGTTTTACAACGCTTGCCGTGTGAAGTGTGACGATGAAAAGCTTATGAAGGCGCGACTTGCGCTGATTTCGTCCGCCGCTTTGGTGATTAGAAATGTGTTAACAATGCTGAAAGTAAGCGCGCCGGAACAGATGTGAGTTTGCGCCCTGCGGGCGCGGGCTTTTAGGGCTTTGCCCTAAAAGCCCTTTATTCGGGTCCGTCCCGAGAGCGTATATCACTGACTCGGCAAAAATCGCCGAGGAAACGGCATAAGGTAATTGCCACGCGCTAAAGCGCGGGCTGCCGTTACCGGACGGGCATTAAGGGCTCTGCCTCGTCGCAACAAACTACGTTTGCTCATTTTCCGGGCACGGTAGACTTCAACCAATCATTCTACGGCAAAATAGCTACCTTGAATTCTTGGGAAGTCATCAAGCGCGAACTGTTAGCAAAATCGAAGATTTTGACAGTTCTGCGAAAAGCGCCGGAAAAGCTTGCTAACTCCGTTGTTGCTCCTTCTTCCCAAAACATCCACTGCGTTGGGATGCTTTGGGAGCCCTACCCGGTCGCCTGGCGATCACAAATTCCAAAGGCGCGATTTGTGCCGCGAGCGACGACGATAAAAGCATTAGTTAGCGAACCGCGTTCGCGGTAAATGAGACTTAGCTTGCATATTATGCAAGCTGTAGTCGCGGTAGACTTCAACCAATCATTCTGCGGCACAAAACGCCTTGAATTCTTGGGAAGTCCTCAAGCACGAACTGTTAACAAAATCAAAGATTTTGACAGTTCTGCGAATTATCCAGTGAGCGTAAGCGAGTCGGGAAAGATTAGCGAGATAAAACACGGCTTCCGTTTGAGACCATACCGCGC
>Ga0123355_10010661_pt1 | contig 14111 bp, 10 predicted proteins | sample TergutEmb28metaG_3_FD_89872 | JGI IMG/M metagenome (GOLD analysis project Ga0123355, IMG submission 89872) | Embiratermes neotenicus P1 segment gut microbial communities from Petit-Saut dam, French Guiana - Emb289 P1 | ecosystem: Host-associated > Arthropoda: Insects > Digestive system > Gut ... | reverse complement strand
GCCGGTTTACGCACGAGAAAAACAAAAAGACCGCACACAAAGCTGTGGAGAGAAAAAAATAGAGAAAAAAAAAGGAGACCCCAAAATTTGCCCCCCCCCCCCCCCCAAAAAAAAAGCCTGTAACATGAAATTGCAAATGTCGACGGTATTAAAAATCCTTTTCCTACCTCCATGCTCGGACATCGATGCCGCGTATTCCAGAAACAACGGGTCCGAATCTGAGAAGGAGAAATTCAATTTCGCCTGAGGGGTTTTTTTAATTCTCCATGGGAAATTCTGGAATAATACTTTAAAATATATCACGAACGTTCCCTTCCTCATTCCTTCCCATTCACCATTCTCAGTCATTCTGTCCACTGATGCCATGCACTTGACAACCGTCGTTGAATAACGCAAGACAGTTGCAACTCCGTTACAAATAGCCATCAGTGTCTTAATGCTGCTTCTTCTTGCAAATATACCACAAACAGATCGAACGGTCACGTAGTCTAGGGCGTGTACTGCATTCTACATTCAATGACATAATCCTTCCTGTCGCACTATGGCCCCAGGGTCGACTCGGCCTCTAACAGCAATGAATACCAGGAATATTTCCTGGGACGTAAGGCAGTGCGTAAGGCTGACAACCTTTCCATCTTCATGTGCCGACTGTCTTGCAATCTTCAAGCTTCAACCCGCTGGAACCCTCAGGGCCTCTCCAGACCTGTACAGGGATTGCTGCATCTTTCATTGCGTTATGCACCTCAGACACTGACATCATTAGTTCGTACTCCATTCGGACCATCGATTTACGCCTTTCTTTTGTGTTTGTGTCGTTTTGTTCAAGCACAGGGTTTTTGAAGAGTGGAATGTCCATTAAAAGCAGGGGTCTTACCGCAGACTGTGAAACAGATTCACAAACCCTGGAAATGGGAAGATTTTGGGAGCAATATTTGTTCATGCTATAGAGCTTAAAGTTACCTGTGTGCGTGCGTGTTTGTGTGTATGTATGTATGTATGTATGTATGTATGTATGTATGTATGTATGCATGTATGTATGTATGTGTGTGTATGTGTGTATGTGTGTATGTGTATGTGTGTGTATGTATGTGTGTGTATGTATGTATGCATGCATGTATGTATGTATGTATGTATGTACGTACGTATGTATCTATCTATGTATGTATCTATGTACGTATGTATGTATATGTATGTATGAATGTATGTACGTATGTATGTGTGTCTGTATGTATGTATATATGTAGGTACATACAAACAAACACACATACATACATACATACATACATACATTCACACATGCATATATGCATGATATATGTATGCATGTGTGCATGTATGTATGTATGTCCTTTGCCGATCTCAGTGGCCAGGCCGTCTAAGACGTGGGTCTGCGCCCGCTGGCTTGCTGGGAATATGGGTCCGAATTCAACCGGGTCATCGATGTCTGCTGTTGTGAATGTTGTGTGTTGTCAGGTAGAGGATCCTGCGACGGGCTGATCATTCATCCAGAGGAGTCCTACTGAGTATGGTGTGTCTGAGTGTGATCATAAATCCTCGACAATGAGCCCCTGGTCCACCAGGGGCTCTTGCGCCATAAACAAAGTAGGTCCTTAGTCAAAATGACTGACTAAGAAGCTACAGCATGTCGTCTAATACAGATAGTTGTAGCAATATAAATAATTATGCATTCATATTGCCACATAAAATAATCCGGAGTTATGTGTGTTTTCCTCCGACCTTGAAAATACTTCTTTAACAGCACATGTGCATATCTCATTCCAACTGTGTAACACTTCGTAACAGCACTTCATTTTTTGCCATGAGGAATTAGTAGCGGTTCGTTACGTAGAAGGTAATGAAACTTCGGGCTTAATAGCATGCGGGGAATTACTTGACTAGCTACCTGCATGCTGTTAGTAAGTAGGAAATAATAAGTTCTTAAGCCACAACAAACTGATATTTTCTGCAATCCGCAGATCAGTCTGGAGTATTTTCAGAGGCCATTTCCGGCAGCAAGTCACTTCGGTCACTCATCTGTAACCAATGGGTAAAAAGGTAAAGCAATCTCATGACAGGCCTGGACAGGCCCTGAGGGTTCCAGGAGGTTGAGGCTCCAAGATTTCAAGACCGTCGGAACATTAAGGTGGTAAGTTTGTCAGCTCTACGCGCCGGCCGTCTTTACCCCAGGAAATATTCATAGTAATCATCACTGTTAGAGGCTGATTCAACCTCAGGGCCATAGTGCGGGCGGAAGGAATATGTCAATGAAAAATTCCAATGACACCATCGGGAATCGAACCCGCGACCTTCCAGCATGTAGCGTAGTGCCTCAACCACCTGCGCCACCGCGTATCCCAACCATACAGGTAGTGAGAGATGATATTATTATTATTATTATTATTATTATTCCATATATGAATTAGGCTTAAATTGTTCCAATTACTTACTAACGGTCTGTTTATACCTCTGTCGCCCGTTGGCCCAATGCGGCCATGAGCAAACTTTCTGTGAAGACATGTCCGAATTAGTTAGCACACAAAACTAGCACGCCGGCAGTATGTTAAATATCGGTATTGCTCAAAATTGCTTTTTTTTTTTTTTTTTTCGCTTCGTACAGTACGGCATGTTTTAGGCGCAATTGCAAAACGGCAAGTCTGTCTGTCCGTCCCCAAGCCCGCATGGTACAGTACAACTCGGCTCCGACAGGGCGGATTTTCACAACACTTGATATTTTAGCACTTTCCGAAAAATTTGTCGAGATAATTCAAGTTACATTAAAGTCTGACTAGAACAAGGAGTACTTTACATGAAGACCTGTGTACATTTATGGGAGTAAAGGTAAAGGTAAAGCAGTCCCGTTACAGACCCGGAGGGGCCCAGAGGCTTCCAGGAAGTTAAGGGTCCTAGATTTCGTGACAACGGCACAGGATGGTGGTAGGTTGTCAGAATTTACGCACTAGCCCCCTTTACCCCCAGAAAATATTCCTGGTACTCATTTCTGTTAGAGGCTGAGTCGACCCCAGGGCCATAATGCGATCGGAAGGATTTTATGTCAATGAAAAACCCAATGACACCAGCTGGGATTGAACCAGCGACTTCCGATTTGTAGCACAGTATCTTAAGCACTGTGCTACCGCGGTCCCCATATTTATGATAGTATCTATCTGAATTCGTCTCAGAGAGAGAAAGGTTTTGGACGAAATTTGTGGAGAAAGTCAAAACACATTTCATGTTCTATAAACCTTATTTCCCTAAAATTGTGCTGTTTATGAGATAATATAGAATAACACGGTACAGCCCAAAAGGCCACAGGTGACAATACAATGGACGTATGCACTTTGCATGTTGGGTAACTGAGGCTACAGACACACACTCGAAATATGTAATACTTATCGATTTTCCGTGGTGACGATGGTTAGGCGAACGCGACTCATATCATGTTAAACGTACATTGCCTGTCTTGTTGTGTCTGTTATTGTCCGTCATGTTAAGGTGGTTAATAACTGTGGCTGTCTGTTCTTGCAATTAACCAAGTAAGTACTTACATTTCTTCAGTACCAATGTATTTTCAAATTTAATGTTATCGAACCGCAGACTTTTCTTAGGAATGCTATTTCAATTCGACACTTGCACGATCGCACAGCTGTCACGACGAAGGCCCAAGTCCTTGCGGACATGACATGACGTTATGTAAACCCACAGTTACTGACATTTCGGAGGAATCTGTTGACTCCATATTCAGGGTAGCCCAGCTTGTGACTGGAGGCTGCAAGCCCCTCTGTAAAGTCGACAAATTTTTGCCAGTCTACAGTCATCATAGACCGCGGTAGCACAGTGGTTAAGGCACTGTGCTACAACTCGGAAGGTCGCTGGTTCGATTCCAGATGGTGTCATTGGATTTTTCATTGACATAAAATCGTTCCGATCGCACTATGGTCCTGGGGTCGACTCAGCCTCTAACAGAAATGAGTACCAGGAGTATTTCCTGGGGGTAAAGGCGGCCGGTCCGTAAGGCTGACAACCTACCACCATCCTGTGCCGTTGTCACGAAATCTGGGAACCTTAACTTCCTGGAACCCTCTGGGCCCCTCCGGGCGTGTAACGGGACTGATTTACCTTTTTACAATCGTCATATCCCAGAAACATAAATATTCGATCCAATTTCATTTAATTTCGTCTTCTTAAAATTTAGCAATGCATTTGTTCTTCTCAATCAAATTTGATCTTCTATAATTTCACCTTTTCCCCTTGCCATACTTATCATTGCAACCAAATGGATTATTCTGGGATCAGATTAAGCCTTGTAGCGGTCTGTTTAATATCAGACACAATTACGTGACCAGAAATACAAGCTGTTCAGTCGCGCTTGAAATGCCACACGGCCAGGAAGAACCAGCCAAGCACATCACTCGGGTTTTAAGCCCAGGGTGACTCCCCTGTAATTAAGTAGCTTCTGTTTCTTACTGCAGGTCCGCGTAAGGACAATTCACCTGGCATAACGCCCTCTTCCAGTTCGTTAACTGATCTTCGTCTTTCTTGTTAATTCACTCAGGTCTAATAATTCTAAAGAAAATAGACTACAAGACTATAAGACTATAGACTATAAGAAAGACAGAAAGGAGAGCGAAAAAGAGAATTAGCAAAAAAAGAAGAAGAAGAAATAACAGCATGTGTTCTACGGAGCACTTAGTGCCATGCATTTGTACTGGGGAAGTGCCTGTGAATCTAGACCTGTCTACCGTCTACCCTGATGTAGTACTTCTAGACCGTGGCAGTAAAAGGTGCAGGAATCCCTGTACAGACGTGGAGAGACCCCGAAGATTCCAGGAGTTTGAGGTTCACAGGTTTCAAGACAGTCGGCAAGTGAAGGTGGTAAGTTTGTCATCCCTAGCAGCGGCCGCCTTTACTCCTCAAGAAATATTCCTGTACTCGTTTCAGATAGAGGCTGAGTCAACCCCAGGGCCATAGTGCGGCCGGAAGGATATTGTCAATGAAAAATTCCAGTGATATCATCGGAATCGAACCTGCTATCTTCCAGCGAGTAGCCCACTGCCTCAACCAACTGAGCCACTGCGTCTGCTTCTTATTCGACAGACTGAAATTTCAACTACTGACCTGCAGACTGGTCATCGTAAGGTTTTCCGTGTTTGTATCTTTTCAGGTTAGTGCTAGGACTGTACCTAAAATAATATCACCCGCGGGTACCTTATAGCGCATTACCTCACCCGCGATTCCCGATGGTGTCGTTGGAATTTTTTATTGACATAATCCTTCCGGCCGCACCATGGCCGTGGGGTCGACGCAGCCCCTAACAGAAATGAGTACCAGGAATATTTGCTGCCGGGGGGGGTAAAGGCGGCCGATGCGTAGGGCTAACAAACTTACAACATTCATGTGCCGACTGTCCGGAAATCTGGGAGCTTCAACCTCCTGGAATCCTCAGGGCCTGTTCAGCACCGTACAGGGACTTCTTTACCTTTTGATTTATGCTAATTAAACAGGGTGCAAGGTTGTGAGCTGGATCAAGGTGACTTACGACAGGATGCAGCATCAAGCTCCTGTGAGCAACGCAAAGAGCTTTGAGGTTTCATCAAATGCAGGGAATTTATTAAAAGCTACTACGAGGTTCTGAAGGACTCCAGTGAATTGGTCGCCTCTATAAAGGAACTGATAAAAAGAACTGTTACGGCAGTAAACACTTTCTGATGCGGTTGAAAGGAGAATTCGCATGTGACACGACACAAACACAGGGCCTCTTCAAATTTGAAAGCGTCATTTCTTTGCTTTGTGTTAGACCTGTTGTTACGTCACAGAGAAGGGGTTCATCCATGCAGCAGATGGTAAAGTGAAGAAAAGGGAAGGAAGTCACTGGGGGTTTAAGTTTAAGGAAGTAGGCAAATATATAAGAAGAATGGCCTCAAATTATCTGTCTGTCGGTCTGTTCAGCATAACACACGCAAATGTGTCCATCGGCCCCTACAAACGATCATATCGACATGGCAGTAGGTCGATACCATTTCTTTGTTGCGAATGTCGACCTAGAGGCCGGTTGTTGCACCGGAGGGTTCTAGCGGTTCTAGCGGTTCTAGCGGTTCCAGTCATTTGCGATAGGAAATAAACAGTTACTGAATTAAAATAAGCTATCCTAGTTCATTCGATGCTGCAGAACATATCAGATCAGAAACGTACCTAGATGTATAATATAAATCTTGGAAGTGTGTCATTCCCGTTGTGTGTGTGTGTGTGTGTGTGTGTGAAAACTGGAAAGGACATGTAGTCAAACACAACTACGTCAATTAAGATGTTTTAATGACTATACTAGACAACTACATGTTTCGACCCCTACTGGCCATCTTCAGGTTGTCTTCAAGAAAACATAAGATCCTACAATACATATTGTGTGCGCAGCGCGCACACAATATGTATAGTAGGATCTTATGTTTTCTTGAAGACAACCTGAAGATGGCCAGTAGGGGTCGAAACATGTAGTTGTCTAGTATAGTCATTAAAACATCTTAATTGACGTAGTTGTGTTTGACTACATAACATTTCCAGTATAATATAAAGTTTCAAGGTGCCAGAATTCAATACAATTTCACGGGGCTAGCGTGAGGTGGTTGAAGGTCTGTGAACCGACGTTTCGGGAACCACCTCTGTTCTTGTCACCAGAACGTTTGGTGAGACAAGAGACGATTTCCCAAACATCGATTCACTCAGCTTCAGCCACCTGACGAGGCTGCTAGCCCGAGAGAGTTTTATCGTCTCTAGGTCTCAAGGCTTTAAGTTTTATCGTCTCTAGGTCTCAAGGCTCTAAGTTTTATCGTCTCTAGGTCTCAAGGTTCTAAGTTTTATCGTCTCTAGGTCTCAAGGCTCTAAGTTTTATCGTCTCTAGGTCTCAAGGTTCTAAGTTTTATCGTCTCTAGGTCTCAAGGCTCTAAGTCTGTTTCTTAGAGTCCAGTTCGGCTCTGGAATCCCCTCCACCTCTTCTTCTCTGGGCACCGGGTAATCCCTCCGCGGGCTTAACGCGACGGGGGATCAGTCCGACCCCTCAACTCATCCAAAGCTGAGGTGAAGAATGAGTGGAGCGACAACTCCTCTTCCCCATTTGCCTTCAAGACGCGTACAAGAAGAACAGTGCCCCTGAAGATAAATGTGCAGATTACTTAGCACAGCCGCGTGTGTGCTAGAAGTTACAGTTCTGATATCGCCATATTTTAATTTTTCCGCCCTCCTGCATTCGCATATTCCTTTATTCATATGAAAGTTGCAAAGAAACGCAATGAATGATACGTCGACGATGAGATGTGAAATATATGCTTCCCGTGTTAACTGTATCGTGTATCTAAAACGTTCTGCCTCATCGGCCACGCTACACGCACGCACACACACACGTGTGTGTGCGTGCGTGCATATGCATGTATGTAAGTGAATGTGTATGTATTTATAAAGACTAAATGTTGCAGTTGAGACAAGCGCCAGGTCACGAAGGCACATGGTGGGCGTTCTTCATGTGGGCATTGTCTGAAGTTGAGCATTCAGCTTCACGGTCCTACCGCTTTACCCCTCGGCTTTCAGTGGAGAAGACGGTGGGTAGGGGATGAATCGGCCTCCACTTTCTGGCGAATGAGGAAGAGTACATGCTGGATATGATAAAAATATGACAAAAATAATAAGGGATAAATTATAACAGGAGTAAGAAGTATGGACGAAAGTGGAAATGGATAACAGAGGAAATAAAACTTGAAGGAAGGGAAGATAAAGGTGGAATTATGAGACGGACAGCAGGACAAGAGGACAGCAGGAAAAGACAGAGGAACAGAGAGAGACATGAATATAAGCAGGAGGTGCAGGAAATGCAAGGCAGTGAGGAAAGACATGCAGATATGCCGTCAATACTCTTACAGAATGCTTGCGTGTCGCATCGTCTGCAGAGGTCCCCCACTGCCACCTGCTTCACTTTGTGCTACTCCTTTCAAGAACTCTTGCTTATAATAATCCGTGACCCCAACGCACATGACGTCTGCACTTGGACCCCCTTGACATATGGCACATTTCATGCGTACACTCTTATAGGCTAGTGATACTGTTGCTTGTCTTACAATCTTTGGTAACGTATCACTGCTCTCCTTATGTGGCCACTTCCTTTCTTTGCGTCTCTCATCTGCATAAGTCACTTCCTTCCCCTCTTTCACTATTGTTCACTGCCAAAGGGGTGAGTCAAAGTTTAACAACTGATGCTGAAAGAACAATATCGAACTACTGCACAACGCTAACAAAAATAATACAAAACACGAGTATAGAAGCTCAAAGATGTTTAAATAAACAGAAATTAACTTGTAATAGAAAAAATTACCATTAATAATAAAACAAAGAAATATATATTGGGAGATAGTCTATAAATTAGAAATAAATATAGGCCAATGCAATCAACAAATAAAATAAATATGCAGATATAAATTTTGGAATAGTCGTGTACGAATGAATAGAAAGGAAGAGAGGAAGAAAAGGGATATAGGAAAGTAAGAGTCGAAGGGACAGAAAAAGCACATTGGACTTAAGAAGACGGAGAAGAAGGGGGAATAGGAAAAGGAGGAGGGGGAGGATAGGGAGAAGAAAATGATGACGATGACGATGATGATGATGATGATGAAAAAAGGCGAGATATTTATTAGTTATATCAATCGATACTCAATTTAGTAGCAGTAGTGGAGATATTTCTATTGATTTAAAATAGTTTCATAAGGACATTTGCCTGCTCAATTACGCCTATCTTATTATAAATCGATGCCATAACTACCCACTTTTATCTATCGATATCTGGACCAAAAATAGGCCTAACGATAGTGTACCAAATACTAAAATTTTTACTTTCCAGTTTACAGATATTTTTCTTGAAATTTATACCAATACACGCCGAGAGGTTCCACAATTCGTTCTGAAAAGCGTTTTGAATTTCTTCAGAAATTTATCAGACTTTACTGGCTTCTTTCCACAATCACGTTGTAACGAAATGATATTGCTTAAACACACAGTGGCAGTGTCCTTAACAAGCACCCCCACCTAGCAGGAAACAGGCCCATTTGCGCATTATAAGAAAGCATTCTTTCTCATTATTATATTATTCCTGCCCCCTTCCTTTTATTAAAAGTTCACCCTCTCAAGGTCCAAACATCTGACCGAAAAGTTCAACGAAGCAAAAATGCGTTCCTTAAACCCCCCTTCTTCGCTCCGTCGTTTTCTTTCTCACGGAAACCATAAGTCGTCTTGGAACACAATATGTTGCGTGGAGCTTCTGCTTGGCTGCTCATGTTATCTTCTGTCTGTCTGTCCGTGTGAAGGGTTTCGAGAAGGAGCGAAACGTTTGCTCAAGATTCCTCCCCTTTTGAGTCACGGAATAAGTGGACTGAGCAGTGAAATTCTACTCAGGAACTCAATGCAGGATTGTTTGTAAGGAAACAAAGAGCGGATATTACTTACGTCAGAGGCAACTAATTGTTTCGGGACATACCTGAGGCCTTGCGCCTTCCATTTGTTTTCACAGCCTGTACTTGTTTACTGCTGTTACATATCTAAGACTGTAGGGCTACTCCGAAACCACAGTATAGAATATTATTTGAAAATTTAAACTGTGAATCATGGATTTCCTCGCTTTTATGGGAACCGAAGCTTCATCAGCATATAATTACATACCAGCTCGCATTACTCGCACTATAATCCAGACTATTAATTATTTACATATTATGTAAACGTTTCGCTGTTATACATTTCTTCCAAGCTGGAAGTTCTACAGATCTCAAACTGCATATTTAGAATATGTTTGTTTTCACATGATTCGTTAAATATTAACAAATATTAACAAAACTGTTCGAAGTTAAGGCTGTCTGTAATACGGAGACCTACATTTTGTGGTGTGTCACTCTTTTTGGTAGGGTGAGACCTTTTTGGAAAAGGTCAAAGAACTTTAGATGGTTTATTACTGTAAAATATGGACTATATTCAAGGCACCATATAAGGAAATTCGTTAGATAAATTTTAGTGAAGAATACGAAATATCAGCGATACATTATGTTTATTGGACTTGATAGTTGGATAAAGAGAGACCAACTTGATGTCACTTGCTTTATTATTTCATTATTTAATGCTCAACATATTGCGGATGTTAATACACCCGAAACATGTTGAGCATTAAATAATGAAATAATAAAGCAAGTGACATCAAGTTGGTCTCTCTTTATTCAACTATCAGCGATACACTTTCTGTACTTTCGCACACTCAATACGCAGACACATCCTTGGCACAATAAACTATGCACAAAGAAGGCAATACAAGCGTCACGATGATGGTGTTAATATTTCCTGTTGCACATCTAATGACGACGTGTCAAATGCTTTGCACTATGTGGTGTTCAAGTACAGTGTGACAGTGTGAGTGGGGAGAGGAAAATGCGTGTGGGGAAGAGAGTGATAAATTGGAAAGTAATAGCCCAGCATCCACCCACATGAGCTGGCGAGTTCCACAAAAACTTCAGAATAAATACTCGGTAGATGTGATGGATGTAATCCGAAACCGGGAACTCGAAAGTATAACGTAACAATGCTACCCACTACACTTCGATGTCCTGTACGATGCTGTTTGTTTTGGGTTATTTCTGACACATCATCAATTGCATGTGTGATAGGCATATGACACTGAAGACAGTGTATTTTTTAACCATGACTGAAAACTACGTAGGAGTAAACAGGCAGGTCGAGTTTAGACAATACAAAATTAATTATTTTTAAGGACTGAGCATAACAGACATAAAACTGTGTTAGACGTGGATGTGTCTGGGCCGGTACTGAGACACGTGATTTGAAACTGAGTCATCTGCTATCATGAAGATAATGACAGCGATGACGATATGATTATGACAGTGATTATGAAGACGATGAGATGACAGGCATGACAAAAGTGCAACCAGAGTCACACAGACGAACGGACGGACAGACGGACGAACGAAGCATTCCACTCCTTGGAACCTCCCCGTAAAGCGGATGGAAGGTCAGATAAGAGCAGAAGAAAGTGCTGCCCTGATATAATTGGCGCCTTCTTGTAGCTCTTTGTTCTCCTATCTGATCCTTGTTCACACCTGGTACTGATCCTGTCACAGGTAGAGCTGGAATGGTCAAACAGCCTACAAGTCTGTTCCATTTGTAGGCCTACAAACTGAAGCACTTCTCTGAAATTACAAGCACTACTTCGATTTTGTTATTTGCATACCGCCCTATCAGACGCGTTCGCAAAACTGCGAAAAGTGATTAGCAGCTTCGTTATACCTGCCTGCCTGTCTGTCCGTCCGTCCGTCCGCATGCAGAACCCGGCTGTCAGCTGGACGGATTTTCATGAAATTTAACATGCGAATATTTTTCGACAATATGTCGAGAAAATTCAATTTTAATTAAATGTGACAAGAATAATGAGTAGTTAAAGTGAAAAGTAATTTACTGCCTGCAAGTTGGCCCAACACTGTGCACTTACTTATACAGTCAAGCTAACTTCCTACATGTTTCAGTGGCGGCCACCATCATCATCAGCGACGACAACACCGCAAACCAAAAAGCACCGCTATTAGAAGGTTGTCTATCTTGTCACGCACACATCGCTGTATTTCGCATCTCCTTCAACATAAAGCTGATTATGTCACACCTCCCACGTATGGTCTGAGGCGTTATCTTCCCTGACGATAGTTGGTGGCCTCCAACGAAACATGTCGGAATTTAGCTTGACTGTCTATGTATGTGCACAGTGTTGGACCAACTTGCACACAGTAACTTGAGAGACATGAACGGTACAGACAACACTGTGAAATGTAGACCAACACAAATTTTTTATTTTGAGGTTTCTGGAAGGAACGTTCGAAATGTTTTGTTTCACAACATCTACAGAAATTCCAGATGCCACAAAAGCACTCATACAGTAACCAACATAGTGGTGGCCTCAAAATAAAGAGCACTCACCTCATTCAAGTTCCGACATTAAGAATTAATGTGTATCCCCCCCCCATACGTATTTGTGGCATTTGATTGAAGTAACAGAGCAAGGTTATCAGTGCCTCATTAAATTAGCTGGACGACAGATTTCGAATTACTTTTGTTGAGCAGTGACAAAATTAGAAGGCTGGAAATAAAAATTGTGATTTGTTTTAAAATTAACTGACAGCTGAAACACAAGGAATAACTTTTGAGGTGAAATGTACTGTACAACCTGGTTGAATTACAACAGGTGGAAATCGGGACGAAATGATTGTTTCCCGTTCTTCCTTCTGATGGAACTAACTGCCCACAGCGGCTAGCCGATTGCTGTAGGACGACCTGCCAACATGGTAAAATGAAGGGGTGGAATCTAGGCGTTAGTGTACGCTGTCTCTTTCTGTAAATAAACCCTGAATAAGGAGCCCACTGAATCGATTCAAATGACTGGTTCTATAAATTTACAACCTACCTGAAGATACGCGTAACATCCCGCAAAGTTACACCCTTGCTACAATACGGCTTTAGCTATTGTAGTCCAGATATTAGGGGACAACTGTTGGCATTACTACTTCATATGCGGAAGGTCCCCGTTTCGAACACCAGCCCGAAATCTGGGTATCCGAGTAAGTGCCCTTACTCATATCCAAGTCCAAGGGTAATTCTTCGAAGTACGTCACAACCGGTTCCTTCCACAACTTTCCCAATTCACTACACACATATCACTCCATCATTCAACGTTATATGGAGTAATGAAAGTTAAAATGAGTTGTCACATAAAACAGGAAAAAATAAATCATATATTTTCCGTGGCATTTGAAACAAAATGCGACTAATTTTGCAAAGAAGTGTGGCCTTACACTGAAGTATAATATTGAAATAAATATCAACAGCGTACACAATTATAATTGTTTATAATTAAAGATACTACAGGTTTTGGTTGGCCGCAGCCATCAGCGATTATGTGAAAATATAATACAGAGATTATAGGCGACACAGTTTAGTGTAAAAAATTCCTCCTTTATCCTTGATATTGGTGGCCCACCGAAACATGTAAATTTTTAAGTAGGAAATGTTTTTATAGTGTACTACCTTGGTATTTAATAAAATAAAATTGTGACAATCTTTCCCTTATTCCTACTTACAATAATGTCACCGGGGGTTCAAGGCTCCTTTGAACAAGAAATGCCGTGTAACATCCTTGAAGAGCGTAAGGCTTAATTAACTACATCGGGGCGGCAACCTGAAATATCGAACTGGAGTTCTCCGAGGGCAGGGGACTGGCCAATCTCAACGCCTCTACTTGACACATGGCAACACAGACGCAGAAGAAACCCAGACATACTTTCAAGCTCCAAGCGGGGTTCCCACTCATGACCCCAGCGTCTAATAGGGCGAAAAAAAGGTCTATACCGTTGGACGCGCATCCATTGTGAATGTAAATAACAGGTCCATACTGTCACAACTGTCACAACTTGTCTGTCCTTACATTATGTTAAGACACTGACCACCGAAAAAGGTTTAAAGAAGATATAGAGGGTAATTAAGCCTGCATATTATGCCATGTTGGGACCTACAAGCTAAAACGAAAGTCACGGCAGTTCGAGTTGCGATGCATGTAAAGTGAGGTTACAAGTGGCGTATTGTGAACAAAACTAAAAAATTTCCGACAAATTCTGTACAGTCCCACATCACCAAATCTATGGAAACCTGTCAATAGTTTCACGTATATACGATGCGGCAGTGTAGGTGACCAGACTGGCCCGTCCTCTAGGCTTCACGTTCACGCAACAAAATGCACGTGTATAATTCAACCAAACATGTACCGTTAAAATTACGTCTTGTGTGATGTTGTACCTTGTAGTTTGGTACGTGTCATCATACACCCTGAAGAGGGAAGAAGCATGTTCTTACGAAACGTTGGCACGCATCTACCCAACTCGACGGTGTCATCTCCGGGAGGAAAGTAATTATACTGATATTCAATTATGTGGGGACCAAAAATCCTACTTTATTTTTAAGTAGAAACAAGTTTTGTACACGTATTTTGCATTATACCTAATTTCACCATCTTAAGTTTTTTTTTTTTTTTTTTTTTTTTT
>Ga0123355_10010660_pt1 | contig 14112 bp, 11 predicted proteins | sample TergutEmb28metaG_3_FD_89872 | JGI IMG/M metagenome (GOLD analysis project Ga0123355, IMG submission 89872) | Embiratermes neotenicus P1 segment gut microbial communities from Petit-Saut dam, French Guiana - Emb289 P1 | ecosystem: Host-associated > Arthropoda: Insects > Digestive system > Gut ... | reverse complement strand
TTGCTTAGAGCTACCGCCTTTCGCTTCGCTACAGTTGGTCTTAAAAACAAGCAAATCAAAGCAATTATATGAAAATGTGAGATACTTGACGTTCTCTTTGTCCTATAGTACGGTACTCGGTCATACATACCTTTTTGAAAACTTTGTTATTAACAGGACAGTCACTTTCGTAGCTGGCGAGCTTGGGTGTGCAACAAAATTATTGACGAACACGTAAGAGGTTACAAATGTTCAATCTACATGGTGTTAATTATGACAATATGCTTGATTTAGTGTACAATTTACCAAAGGCTGAATTACATTTACATTTACACGGTGCAATTTCTCATGAAGCGATAATGATTTTATGGAATAAATACATTCAATATCTTAGTACTGAAGATAAATCATTTGTCAGCTATCTGAATAAAAACAAACATTATGATAATTTAAGATATTTTTATAGTCCGCAAATATTACTTCATGAAATAGAAAATCTATTTGTATATGAAGATTTCTATAATTTTTTAGCAACATTTGGGATTTTTGGATTTCTTATTAGAAAGAAAGATGATTTAGAAATGCTAATAGATGACGTGCTTTCTGATCTCATCAAGCAAAATGTGCTGTATGCCGAAATAACTATTACAGTTAGCGCTTATATGAGGTCTGGATTAACCCTTGAGGAAGTATTAGAGTGCATGGATTCAGCTTGCATGAAAGAAGGAATAACTATCTATTGGATAGTTGATTTAGTTCGCAACTCAGGCCCTGATAAAGCCAATTCCATATTTGAAGACATAAATTCGTATGGTCCAGCTTTCATAAAAGGGTTTACGCTAGGGGGAGACGAAAAATCATACAGTGCTCATGAATTTAAGTTTTTGTATGAAAAAATCCGTTGTCACAATTACCATACAACTATCCACAGCGGTGAAGTTGGAACTTCAGAAGATTTATGGGATGCCATAAAGAACCTTGAGTTGGATCGTATTGGACATGGGATTAGTGCCGCAAATGATCCATATTTACTTCATTATCTGGAAAAGAAGCGCCTTCCTTTAGAAGTTTGCATTACAAGCAATGTGACATTGCTTTCAGATTGTACATTTGCTAATCATCCCGTTACGAAACTGTTTAGTAATGGTGTTTGTTTAACTATAAATACAGATGATCCAACCTTTTTCAACACGACACTTACGGATGAATATCGTCACCTGCTTTTAATGGACTTTTCTGTATCGGAGGTTTTATCGCTTGCTAGAAATTCATTTGAGGTTAGCTTTGCTCCTTTGCCAACTAAAAATGAGTTGTTACATAAATTCGATACGTTTTTGGTTGGTATTGATGAATTAATAAATACTGATTAAATGGTGGTAGATCCTGTCAGTCGTTTAAAAAAAAACAGGAGATTTATGATAAGAGTAAAAGAAATTGATTTATATATCACAAATAAATGTAATCTAAGATGTCCATTTTGTAGTGTAGAAGTAAACAAGGAAATGGATTGTGAACTTACATTAAATGAAATCAAAACCTTTATTGGCTCAGCAAAAGAAATGGGATTGGAGGAGCTACATTTAACTGGTGGGGAGCCATTGCTTCGAAAAGATGTTTGTGAAATCGTAAAATATGCTGTTGACAAACAACTCAACGTTCGTTTAATAACTAATGGTACTTTAATGACATTATCTCTGTTTGATGAATTATACAATGCAGGATTGCGAAGTATAATGTTCAGTTTAGATGGTTTGCTAAAGTACAATGATTCAATTAGAAGTCGCGGTTCATTTAGTAAAACGATTCGTGCTATAAAAATTTGTCTTGAGAAAAGTGACATGATAATCCGCGCAAACAGTGTTGCTTGGGTTGATAATATGCAGGACATTAAAGAGCTTCTCCTTGTACTTAATGAATTAAAAATTGATACATACTCTGTTTTTCTGGGGTCTCCATTGGGGCATGGGAGAGGATACATGGATAAGGTCATTAACCCTCTAACATGGCAATCCTTTATAGACGAACTGAAAGATATTGTTCGATGCAATGGTATTAAAACAAATGTAGTTATTGAGAAAGGTTTTCTATTTAAAGAAGAAACAGATTTTGATATTACATCTCTGTCTGGCAGAGGAGTGGGATGTTTCTCTATATCTAGTAATTATGACTACTTCCTTGTGAGAGCTAATGGACACGTTTATCCATGTGTATTCTACTCTAATAGCAAAAATTCGATAGGGAACATACGCAATAATACGCTAAAAGCCATTTTAATGCAATATAAGCAAAACTCATTTTATAATGATGTTGGCAAGATTCCCGCTGAGTGTCTAGATTGTAGTAATGCTAAATCTTGTAGAGGTGGCTGCAGGGGTTACGCTCAATTATATACAGGAAAGTGGACGAATAAGGATATAAGATGTTCTGATATGCAATCTGATTTTGTTCCATTATGTCCAATTATGAAGTACAATTTAAACACTGGGAAACTAGGTGGTTCATCGGAAGAGGCGTTGAAACTGTGAAAAACATTGAAAATCAAACTAAAACAGAGGTTAAAGATGGATAGAGTAGATATACAAATGGTTAGTATATGGACTGATACGGTTAATGTTAATCCTATGTATCACTTTGTCCGTCAACGTACATCCGAATTGTTAAAACCTGAGATTAATCGTAGATTGATGAATAGTGGGTATCCAGTGATTCCTTCGCAATCAGTAAACGCTGATGTAATGCGATATCAAAAGCTTTACCCATACGCACCTGCACTATTTGCGTTGGCGGCAGTATTAGAGAATAACTATTCTATAGGATGTATTGCATTGGATGCGGAAAAAGAAAAACGCAATCATTCAAATTGGTTGGAAGAAACGGCATTAGAAATGAGTTTTTGCACTAATTTGGCTGTATTTATATCATTTGTAACCCCAGAAACTGATCGAATGCTTGATTTTTGCCACAGAATAAAAAAACACAACTCTGAAGTTATAATTGTAGTAGGCGGTGTGCATGCAACATACTATTCTGCAGATTTGATGAAAAGTGATTGTATTGATTTTGTAATTATCGGCGAAGGAGAGGAAACTGTAACTGAACTAATGAATGCTATTAAAAGTAAGCAAAATTATGCTAGCATTCGAGGACTTGCTTATAGGGAGAATGGTGAAGTGCTTTTTTCAAAACCCAGAAATCAAATGACTTGCATTGAAAACTTACCAATCCCCGCATATCATTTTATCGACTCATATACAGCAAAGAGAATTTTATTCACACCCACATTTAGTCGTGGTTGCCCACTAGGTTGTGATTATTGTGCAGAATCTCATTTTTGGAATAAAACATTGAGGCATAAAGACCCTATTAGATTTGTTGATGAACTTGAGCTACTAAACAAAAAATATAACCAAAGTGTCATACATATTGCAGATAGCACGTTCGGGCTAGATATAGATAAATTAGATAGACTGTGTACAGAGTTAGAGAAGAGGAAGTTAGATTGTTTATTTAGCATTAATGCACGTCCTGACCTTTTTACATATTTAAATGAAAAGAGAGTGGCGAGACTGATGAAACTCAATTTTTTTGAAATATATATAGGTGCGGAATCGGCGAGTCAAGAAGTAATTAACACATTACATCGCGTACAAACTAACGACATTCTGCTAAACACACTATCTAAGTTGAAACAAATGGAATTCCCTATTGTAAAGCTTTATCTTATGATTGGTGCACCAGGAGATAATCATACATCAATGCAGTTAACGATGAAATTGGTGAGAAAACTTCTAGAAAATGATTTGATACTTTATGCAACTACGAGATTTTTCGTGCCAACCCCTGGAACCCCTTTATTTGATTGTGATAAATTTAATACATCAAGGTGGAGTGAGTATGATAGATACAATTTCCCACCATTGTATAATGTATCAGAGTTATCTGATATTGAATTGGATTGTTATTTGATAATGTTGCAGAATTTGCAGATGAATTATTACTTAAATCAGATGCCCACTCACATTCGGAAAGAGCACAGATCTGCTCTTGCAGACTATGTGAATAGTACATACCAAAAGCAAACTTACTTTTAATTTAATATTATCAAAGGTAAATGAATTACTATACATACCCTTGACAGTATAAAAGAATATATGCAGGTAGGTTAATCAAGTGCTTAAGAACTGTTTTGCAACAACACCGATGCAAACGCATTGAGTCGTACACATACATAATTTAAATAGCACAAAATCTGTCGTCGGTATAGTGAATATACCGGTGCGGCGGATGCCGTTATACTTACAACAGATCATAAAAATCGCGTAGCATTAGAAAGAGGTATAAATATTGACTAGTCTTTCGATTAAATATGGGAAACATGCTATAAATATATTCGTACAACAATGTTTTGTTGATGATATAGTTAGGTTGAATAGTGGCTATATGAATATTAATTTACACGAAAAAATTGATACTTGTTGGAGTATCTACGGTTTGACAAGTATGTCAAACTGTGAGGTGGGTGAATGCGTCCTAGATTGCATTGAAGATGGACCTGTAATGGAATACTATATCGAAAAAAACAACCATTGTATATATGTAGTGCAGCCAAATGCGGAGTGGTTGCCATTGCAAGTATATCGAATGGCGCGCAATGTCATGAAATGGTTGTGGAGCGAAAGCAATTACATCTTTATGCATTCCTCAGTAATAGATGTCCATGGCTCTGGTGTTGCATTTATGGGGGCAAAAAAATCTGGAAAAACATCGACACTTTTTGCAGCTCTGAGTATAAATGGCGTTTCCTTTTGCTCAAATGATGATTTATCCATTGAACAAAAAGAGGACGGAATCTTTTGGGCTTATGGATGGCCACGTTCTTTGTGTGTTAGACCTGATTGTATGTATTTATTAGGTCGTCTTTTCCCAAAGCTAGAGTCTGTAATAATAAAACATCCGGGAAATAATATTGCTGTTAATAGTAGCAAAAACTACTATTTGTATCCCTATGAAATGAAGGATATAACACGTAAAGAGTTGATTTCAAAAACAAAACTAAAATGCATAATTTTCCCCAGTTTTTGTGAAAACACTCATAGACGAGTTGAACGACTCAATAATAGTGACGCACTAAAAAAATTAGAAGAAAACTTGGAAGCGATTCCAGAAAAAAAATGCATAGGGATTTCTGATGCTTTTAATTCGCGTGACAATAGCTATGCACGTAGCGTTATTAAGAACATGTCAAATCATCTGTGCTTTTATAAGCTTTATCAACCATTTAGCAAGCTGGAGTACAGTAAACGTTTCTTAGAAGGATTATTTAGGGAAATCTTATGATGCAAATTTGGCTTGTCAGTTTAAGTGTTCGAAACAAGAGTTCACTTTTGATACACACGCAATAGTTGAGTGATTTTTTGAGAGAGAGAGTCCTCAGCTAATGAAATATATACGAGCATATCAAAATAGTGGAATGTGGGTGATTTTGTCTGTTAGCTGCAGTTATTAAAAATGGAATAGTTAAAGTTGAAGCGACATCCTTACCTAAAATTAAGGAAAACGAAGTATTGATTCTCATAGAATATTGTGGCATCTGCGGAACTGACTTTTTGAAGTATCTTAGTTATCCGAACACAACAGATTGGGGGCATGAGATTGTAGGGAAATTGATAGATAAACACGGAAATATGCGGAATCGCGTTACACTTAGATCTACATTTCCATGTGAAAACTGTGAAATGTGCTTAAATCAACTTCACTACAATTGTCGAAAATGGAAGCGTGCGCCTAAAAATGGTTACTCAGAATATATTGCAGTAGATAATAAGTGTGTTATAAATATTGATGCGCAAGATGACGACCTGGAATATGTTTTAGTCGAGCCACTTAATGTAGCAATTAACTTAGTAAAAAGAATATCGCCTAGCAAGGATGATAAGATTGCAATCATCGGCAATGGATCCATTGGTCTTTTGGCTGTTTTCTATTTAAGCTTAATTGGTTGTAATAATGTGAGCATATATGCGAGAACTCCTGTAGGAATAAGAAGTCAAGTCGCAGAAATCTTTGGCGCTAAAACGTATTGCTACTCTGAAGCAGCGAAAGAAGGTGTTTCAAAAGCGAATAAAATAATAAATACGGCACCATACAATACGATGTCAGAGATAATCAATTATGCTAACCCGTTTTCAACTATCACCTTTAATGGTATTAGTGAGAATACTCGCGTATTGCTTGACATGGATGTTTGGCACTTCAAGAATATAACTATCAGCCCTTCATTCCCGCATCCACAAGACACTTTTTTTGAAGCAGTAAAAGTAATGAAATTGTATAAAGAAAATTTAAAATTGATGATCACACACGTGTTTCCATTAAATGATATTTCTTTGGCTTATGAATTAATGAAATATAAAAAAGAAGAGTATATTAAAATTTTGATTAGCGGACAGCAGTCAAGTATAATGATATAGGAGACTTTGATTGTTAAACGGTGCTTTATTCTTAGGATTAAGCAACAAATGATAGTAGTAATTCTTGTAGCCTATTCCGTTCTCTTCGCACCATTGACATATTGGTAGTCCACTGTGCTCGCATTCTGCAATCTGATTCGCCCATTCTCGCAATCGCAGTTGTTTCGATATCTTCTGTGCTGTCATACATCTACGCCTCTCTTCTCTTTCTTGATTCTTAAGTTTCTTAAGATTCTTAAGATTTTCTATCTGATTAGAGCGTATTATCGCACATACCTAGCTCGCTGAATATGTACTCTTACATTTTCCGCTTACAAAACTTTGGACTCGAGCACCTGAGGATTTTGGGGAATCTGACTCTCTGCGCAAGAAACTACCGATTGAAGAAAAAGAAAGTAACAAATGGCTTGAGACATTGGAAGGTGCTGAGACGTCTCTACCTAAAGAAACAAATGTGATACACATATGTGATCGTGAAGGAAATATTTTTGAACTATTTTGTAAGGCTGAAAAAAAGACATCCAATACTTATGCAGAAGTGCTCACAACCGCAACATTTGTAATGAGAACGGGCTAAAAAAAGATTTATGAGCTAATAGATACGCTACCTGTTTGCGGAAAAATCAATGTACATGTTCCAAGAAATTCGCACACAAAACGCAATGCTAGGAATGCGGAATTGGGCGTAAAGTTTGGTAAATGTATGAGTGGTTCTACTTGTTCAAAAGCATGGCTCACGTTTTGCTGGACAGGCGGCTCCGCCGCACAAGCATATTCAATGAGTATTCCGCATTTTTGACCTGCCAGGCTGGTTATGTTGCATATGAATATTCAAGCGAGTATAAATTTAGGAAATGGAGAGCAACTGAATGTTACTTGAACAAAAAGTATTAATAGAATACAGTAAACTAACAAATCGCCAAGTTATAGATGCTGACTTATCTACAATAAATATGAGCTTGCTTTACAAATATGCTGTTAGTAATCGCGTCTTACCTTTGGTGTGGAGCAATCTTAGGCATGATACTAGGCTTGCGACTTATTATGATAATATAGTTCGCTTTGTGTATATGGGTTACGATGAGCAGAACAAACTATATTTTGAAGAGCTTCAGAGATTAATGCTGAAAGTACGCGAGTTTGATATTACGATAATTCCAGTTAAGGGTGCAATGCTAATTCCGGTATTGTATAAGGATAACGGCTTACGGTATATGAGTGATATAGACATTTTATTTAGCTATGATGATTACGAAAGAGTGACAGAGCTAATGCACCAACTTGGTTATATGCAAGGAACATATAATAGAAAAGATAATATTATTAATCCAATTGGCAGAGCAAAACAACTAAAATGGAAAATGAATATGAGTAACCTATATCCTTTCTCAAGACTTACTGGTAACAAGTGGTTGCCAGTAATCAGGATTGATTATCGTTTTGCATTAGATGATACGTTAAGTATGACTGCGGTGAATGAAATAATCTCCAATACAAGAACAAAAGATTACGTTGACAAGGCTCATATATTTGTACATTTATGTACACATTTATTTGACGAATCAAAACAATCGATGAATATCGTTATTGGACAAGACCTTAATCTAATTAAGTTTGTGGATGTACGTGAATACATTTTGAACGAAATGACCAATGATGATATAAGTAATGCGATTATGTTTAGTAAAAAACATAATTTAGAAAAGCAATTATACTATGCTGTTTATCATTTAAAACTGATATATGGAGACGGTTATGAAGACGGAATCTTAAATGAATTGTTAATACACGATAATAGCTTTATACATCATTTTGGTGAAAGCTCATTAAATGATGAGTATAAGTGGAACAAGGATTTTTTCTCAAGATTATTTTCAGGTGATAACCGCGACGAATTAGTAAAGATTCCACTATACTATGAAGAATAGAAGATTTAGGGTTTGGGAAATATTTAAGTGGTATAATCTGCCAATAGTCTTTATAGTTCAATGCACGCTGGATTTTGCACCGCTCCATACTGGATTATATAATCACTTTGAATTATGGAGAAAACGCTCTGACAAACCCAAATGCACGGACAAAGAAGTCCGCCGTCACGGGCACAAGTCCACTTGAACTGATCTCCCTAAAGGTGAATATAATATGCTGGTCATCAATGGGTTCGAACAGCTCTGGGGCTGTTCACCCCAGTAAAAAATATTACGATAGCGCTTTGCGAATCGGCAGTTTAGCAACTTTGTGCAATTTCTCAAGGGCAAGCCCTGCGGGGTGAAATTGGGATTGCCTCAGGCTCTGCAAATCTAAGAGCAATGTAGGGAATCGTTTGGACATAAAACAGCCATTTTTATTGTCCAGTCATACCATTTCCCCTCCCCGTGCTTTGTAGTGTACCCCTGCCTCACTAATATTTTAGCACAACAAAAAAGGCACAACCTGGTTTCATTCCGTTTTGTGTCTTTCGAGAGAAAGGAATAGTCGTTAATATGCAAATCGACATAATAGACCATATTATAAAAATAGCCATTGACAATCCAAAGAGAGAAGCAGTATTAGATAGGAGTAGAGTGTATACATATAAAGATGTAATTGATGTCGCAAGTCAAATAGCAAGATATTTATCCGCTCAAGTCGTATCGGCAGAAGATGTTGTTGGGATAAGAATGGATCGATCATATTCGTCGATCTGTGCAACATTGGGTGTCATGATGTCTGGCGCGGCGTTCTTACCTATTGATAAAAACATACCATATGAAAGAGTCTGCTATATGTGTGATACTGCAAATGTTAAAGTTGTGCTATCTGATACGTCAGATATACCCATTGATAAGCGCTTTGTTAATATTAATTTACTAAAGTATAGTTATTTTGAGTCAATAGCAAATAATGAGTACATATGCAACAATTTTGGCATAAATCAGTTAGCTTATGTCATTTTTACTTCTGGCTCAACTGGAATGCCTAAGGGAGTTATGATTGAGTATGCGGGCATGCAAAATCATTTGTATGAAAAGGTAAGAATACTGAGCATGAATGAGAATACTGTTGTAGCATTTAACGCTTCAATTAGCTTCGACATATCTGTTTGGCAAATGTTATCTCCACTACTAGTGGGTGGAAAAGTTGTTGTTTTTTCAAATGAAGAAATCATACATGTGAGTGGTTTTTGCCGTAAGTTGATAGAACACAAAGTTACTTTACTAGAGCTAGTGCCAACCTATTTGAATTTACTTATTGATGAATGTCGGCGTTTAAACACATCTCTCATAAATTTAGAAAAAATTATATCAACAGGAGAAGAGCTGACAAAATATACTGTAGAGCGGTGGTTTGATGTTTTTAAGTTCATACCAATCATAAATGCCTACGGACCGACCGAGGCATCTGATGATGTCACACATTGTGTAATAACATCGTCTAATCAATATGAGGTTATCCCTATTGGAGCGCCTATAAAAAATGTAAAGTTATTAATAAAAGATGAGAACAACAATACGTGTGGAATTGATGAAAAAGGTGAACTAGTGATTATAGGGATTTGTGTCGGACGTGGTTATATAGGAGATAATCAAGAAACAGAGAAATATTTTTACTTAGATTCAGAAATAAATAACAGGGAATATAAAACAGGTGATATTGTGTCCCGTCAGAAAGATGGTAATCTCATCTTTTGGGGCAGAGTTGATCGTCAGATTAAGATTCAAGGAAATCGTATCGAGTTATCAGAAATAGAATATGCAATCACAAAATGCAACGCTAATATTATTCAAACCGCAGTATTTTTTGACGATGTAAGCGAGAGAATTAAAGCTTGCTATACAGCATCAAAGATGGTCAGTTCTTCGGATGTGAGAAGCTTTGTGGAGAGCGTGCTTCCCGATTATATGGTGCCCTCAGAAATAATTCAAATATCGGCAATGCCCGTTAATACCAATGGAAAAATAGATAATAAGCTGTTGCACAAGCATTTTAAGCATGAAATTAATAGCAAAATAAATAATTATAAGAAACTGGATCTGGAAGAGGAGATAATGAATTTTATGTCAGAACTTCTAAAAAAGCCTCTGCCAAATGACAGCAATTGGAAAGATGATATACAGACAATAGGCTTTAATTCAATACTCATTATTAAGCTAATTATAAGGATTGAAGAGGAATACAATTTTGAGTTTGTAGATGAAGATGTGATAAGTAAAACTGTATATAATTTTAACAACTTAATTGACAGCATTAGGAAAGCTGTAAAGTTTTAGTATCAGTCAACAACAAATAGAAATAAAAATTTGAATCATGATTTTCTAGGTAGGACATTTTGACATACATCAAATGACTTGTTCACATTAGACATGTTTGCATGTGTTAGCAAGAGAAAACTGGCAACTGCGAAGCAGTCATCATACTCAAACATCTGACTTGGCAGTAAGCAACTATCGGTGCCGCAATGGATGTAACGAAATACACATGTTACAATACAAACATTATTAAAAGGATATTAAAGATGAAGATAAATAACCTATCGCTAGATCAAGGAGTAGCTTGCTACTACTCATCATTTATAAATGTGGCAAAATTTCATAATGAAAACATGATGGGCGAGGACTATCTTTTTTTAAGCGAGGAAGGAATGGCATTACAAACAAATATTGATGATATTCACTCATTGAAAGATGTGGTTATTTCAAATAATCTGAATAAGTTAATAAAAACATTTCTAGAAAAGTATAGTATCAAAAATGAATACAATCAGTTTAGCGAATTCCCATTATTTTTAGAATATATATTCAATGAAGTGCATAAATCTAATCCAATAATAATAATGACAAACTCAGATTTGCTGAGTCATGATCAAAGCTACAATTATAATAAGAGACGAACCCATATATTAGTTGTACACGGATTCGATGTCAAGATGGGGATACTCCATTTTATAGATTATTTCATACCAACTTTTCCAGCAAAAATATATAATGGCTGCATGTCAATAAATGCACTAAAGTCAACTGCATTAATAAATGACAATTTATATTATGCATTTTATTTTGATATACCCAAACTTAAAAAAAATAACTTTTCTTATTCTACGACAGATTATATACACGATCTAAAAAAGTGTGTAGATATATACATGAGCGAGCTTTCAAAAATGCGTGGTATATCATTTCTAGTAAATAATGCAATGGAAAGATTTGGTGAAAATGACATAAAGAATCATTTGCAAGAAGTCGTATATAATATCATGTATAACAGTATTATTCCATGTAGGACTATCCTAAAAAATATTTGTAACAACAACGACTGGCTTGATAGTAGGGATAAGTTTGACAAAATAATCTCAGAGTGGTATTCAATCTCACTAGCATTAATAAAATGTGGCATTGTACCAAAAGATATTAAATTTGAAAAGATATCAGAGAAGATCAATACGTTAATTGATAGGGAGAAAGAAGTGATGAGTGTATTAAGGGGAAAGGACGTCATGCATGATTCAAACTAAAGTTAAACATGTTGAAGACTTAGTCCAAGCTGTCGACGAAAAATTTGATTGCAAGGAATCACAAAAATCTATTGCCATTACGGAGAGTTTTGCTACTTCTCTAAAACTTGATGCAACCGTGAGCAGTGTAAAGCCAAAAGATATAAAAAAGACAATATTAAATATAATATTGTCAAATATTGGCGAAAGAGCTACAGGAGACATTACTATGGATGCAAGTACTAGTAATATCGGTCTAGATTCAATAGCATTTATTAAGATAGTTGTCTTGTTAGAAAGTGAATTTGATATTGAATTTGAAGACGATATGCTGTCTATCAATGAATTCCCTACAATTAAAACAATATTTGAATATATTGAATCTATAATTCGATATACGTAATTGAACTCGGACGAATGTTCTATGACAAAGGGTTGATGATGGGAGGTCACATGCTGAGTATTCCGGCAGATGATCCGCATGACATTCGGTATCTCATTAAAATCGCTTCTTAAGCGCAAAGTTTAAGCGTGTCATTCCAACAGAGACAATTGTCCCTGTTATGATTGCAAAAATGGAAGGTTTCCTTGCTAGAAACTCAGACGGTTTTCCGAGCGTTACTGTCATATGGAGAAGTCTTACCAGCTTATATATAATTCTTGATACCATATCTTTGCAAATAGTATATCACTTGATGGCTAGTTTTGCCAGCGTTTTCAATCTGTTCAGGGATTAAGGGATTATCCAGTAGACACTAACATACCAACATACGGACAGTTCATCCAGTGCCTGCAACACTTATGGCATATATTCATAAACACTATTTTAAGAACAAAGGAATTGATTTTGATGAAGTATTTGACTGTAGAACCATATAATGACCTTCTTTTCAAGAACTGCTATTATAACTTGTTTTTTCCCATGCTTAAGTATCATAGCATTGATATTTTTGAGTTTTTGTCTAATAGCATACCTATCTATACCTATAGATCAAATATGATTCGATGTGAGCACATAGATATAATAGATGAAGACACATTGCTGCAAATACAAGGTATACACAGAGTTGAAGTATCGATGGAGTTTGATACATTTTTTGATGAGATAATTAAAGAAATTTCCGAGAATAATCCTGTATTGATCACTTTATATTTAGATGAGGTGTTTGATATGTGCTTTCTAGCTATTGGGTATGATGAGTATGGGAGTTTAATGACTATATGCAGACAACATCCAGAAACACTGTCATATGCAAAACGCATTGTTAGCAAAAAGGAGATAGCAGATCGATACGAGCATAAAATTACTGACCATAGGATTGACATTACTGCCGTGATGGTTTTTCCAAAAATAGGAAGGATAAAATATTGTCATAATGACAGCGAAAGCAGACTGAAAAATTTTCTAATGAATCATGCTCTAAATGAGCATAAGATTTATTCTGGGCTAGAGGCTCTGGTTGTTTTTGCTGATGATTTCACAAAACTTATTATAGCTAAAAACGATGTGAATTATAATGATTTAATAAATGCCATCAATGATGTGATTTGTTCGTGTAGAGTGACTACTATTGTTTTGAATGAATATTGTGAAAAGGACGAACTTATAAACAAGAAAAAGAATGTAGAAAAAAAATGGTCTTTTTTACGAAATAAACTAATAAAATCTCAATTATCACAACAAAAAATAAAAGATGCATCTTTTTTCTTTAGCGTATTAATGGAAATCTTTTATGAAGAATGCATTTTTTTTCGCGAACTGTTGTTTAAGTATAATGAGGAGGTAAGTTGAGTATGCTCACTTATAATATAAACTCACTATATAAGGAACTCGTTACTATAGTTGAGTCAATACTGGTAGGATATAAGTTCAATCCAAATGACAATATCTCTGATATAGGATTCAATTCATTGAAGGCAGTTGAGTTGGAGTGGAAAGTTTTTGAACTAACTGGACACGAAATAGGTTTTGAGCAGATTTTGACATCATCCTCAATAGGAGATATTATCAATTCTACAGTACATCAATTACACAACACATCAATAGATGTTCCAACAATGCGTGTGTCCATATTACCATTACCGAAGCATGAATACTATGAGACTTCCTCAGCACAGAAGCGTATGTACACACTCAGTAAGTTTGAAGACAATAGTACTGTGTACAACATGCCATCAATTAGGGTGTTGAAT
>Ga0123355_10010659_pt1 | contig 14112 bp, 13 predicted proteins | sample TergutEmb28metaG_3_FD_89872 | JGI IMG/M metagenome (GOLD analysis project Ga0123355, IMG submission 89872) | Embiratermes neotenicus P1 segment gut microbial communities from Petit-Saut dam, French Guiana - Emb289 P1 | ecosystem: Host-associated > Arthropoda: Insects > Digestive system > Gut ... | reverse complement strand
TTCTTCTAATCCACACTAAAATAAATATTCACAGTCATGCCCCCACCGGCGTGAAACCCAACAGCCCTATCTGTAAAAAGCCCTCGACCTTCGAACACAGTAAACTGCCGTGCAAAACTCCATATAGGCAATATAACCACCTGCACTTTGTCGTATGTGTAGCTGATAGTTAAGACATTCTCCTCCAGGTATATAGACATTTGTGGGTTAATAAACTCATAAAGCATAGCACCATCAAAGTGAAAAAGCGGCAACCGGTACCAAATATTAAGATTATCGCCCTGGATATTGCGTAAATACTCTGTGCCGCTTAAAAACACAAATGTTCCATTATAGAAGGTACTTGACCTGCCAATTTCAATTGTAATAGGTTGGTTGTCAATATTTAACTCAATATTACTATCATTAGGCAAGTGCGAAATGTCTATATGAATTTCTTCAAATCCGTCAAAAAAATCTTCAACCGGAGTAATATTACCCTCAACAATCCACGAAACAGCACCCTGTTGTGTTGCTGTGTTGAATATAAGAAATGGGGTTATAATCAATATTACAGCCAAAGCAATACAACCAAGCAATATCCCCTTATTTAAAATGCGCCCCTGGCTTTTGTGATAAACGGTATTTTTGTTTATCACAAACGCCACCGCGATAATAACAAATAACAACCCTATCGCTTTCATGAAAAATAAAACCAACGATGATTCATTAATCAAAAACGCCAATGCATTAGGGATACCTTCAATAAATGCGTTTAGGTTAACTACTATCAAGGTTAAAACTGCGGCAAGTGCCACAAAAGCATAATATGTCCACTTGCGAAGCACAACCCCAAGTAGTTCTATTGCCGCCACAATAAGCAAGCCGTAAGCAAGATAAACAAAAACCCCCACAATTAAAAGGCCCATGCTAAAATTTAGCGAAAAGTACATGTTACTACTAAATGTAAACACAAGAAGAAATACACCATACTGAATAAGATATATAATAAGCACAGTAAAAGCAAAAATAGCCACTAATGCAAAGCTATAAAGCAAAGATGACACAAACCGGCTGGTGTTGGTTTGCGGATAAACAGAAAGCCTATCATTAGTGGTTTTGTACATAAACATTTGAATAGCAAGCATAAGTGCCATGCTGGCAAGGAACATAACAGAATAGTCGTTTATATTATGAAAGCGAATGGTTTCACTACGTGTGATTCCTAAGACTGTAGAGCTGAGCGACCACACTAATAAAAATGCAATGGCAATAGCGAACCACATAAAGCCTTTGGCCCCGGTTTTAAATCTAATCTTTAGTAAGTTTTTTATTGTTGCGTACTCATCTTTTACCATAAGCATTTTAGCTCATCCTCCTTATTTTGCTGGGTTAGGTACACGCATAAATCTTCCGGCCTTACGGGGGACACTGTTAAGCCTTGTGCCTTTGCCTGCTCAATTGCCGCGCTTGTTGGGTTTTCGTAGATTACGGCATAAGTGTTAAGTTCGTTTGATTTTAGCGATATAACATTTTTGCCTTCGGTATGCCTTGTGATTGCCGGCATTGTGCCGTCGACCCTATATGCACTTTGCCTTACATCGTCAATGGGCTTATTAAGTACAACGCGGCCTTCTTCTATTAGCAAAATATCTGACAGTAAGCCCTCAAGCTCTGCAAGCAAATGGCTGGATATAATGAAAGTGCGCGGGTGCTCTGTATAATCGCGTAGAAGTATTTCGTATGCGGATTTTCTTACTGTTATGTCCATACCTAGCACCGGCTCGTCAAGCATTGTAAGCGGGGTGCGGCAGGATAATGCGCATAGGAAATTGAAGATACTTGTCATGCCCTGGGAAAGGCTTCTATATCTCATTTTCCCGGTTAGGTCGAAATAGTGCATTAGCTTATTTGCGAATATCTCGTCAAAGGTTGGAAACATTGTTTTGTAGCAGTAGAGAATTGTTTTTAGTTTTAGAGTTGGGTCGAATGGTATGTTGTGGTAGGTGTAGACTAGGTTGTTTAGTACTGCTAGGTTATCCATTGGCGGTTGGCCAAAAACATAGGCATTGCCGCTTGTTTTGTCTAGGTTGCCGGATAGTATCTTCATTAGTGTGGTTTTACCCGAGCCGTTTCTACCTATTAGCCCTGTAATGCTGTTTTCCTGGATTGTTACGTTTATATCAGAAAGGGCTTGTTTGTTTCCATATCGTTTACATAGGTTTTCTGTTTTTACTGCATTATTCATTTTGCTGGCCCTCCATGCTTTTATAGTAGCTTCTTAATTTATCTTTTACTTCACTTTCTGTAAGTCCTATCTTTATTGCTTCCGCTACTAGGTTTGATATTAGTGCGTTAAGGCCGGTTTCCCTGCGTTCGCTTAGTAGCCTTTCTAACGCGCCTATTGCCACAACCATAGAAGAACCGCGTTGTTTTTCTAGTATGCCCTTGGAAACAAGTACGTTTATCCCCTTTGCGGCAGTAGCAGGGTTGACGTTTAATTCCCGTGCGATAATTAGCTGCGAGTAAGCCGGGCTACCCTCTGCAAGCAGCCCACAAATGATATCGTCCTCAATAGCCTCTGCAATCTGGATGTATACGGGTTTCAAACTGTCGAAATTAATTTTCACTAAATCACCTCCTGCTATATTACATTACATATATAATGTAGTATAGCGATTTTGCATCGCTTGTCAAGAGGTGCGAAAGTATGCTACATCCCCCTAAACTGCATAAAGGTATTAAGCAAATCAAGCCTACCAAACCCCCACTGGTAATTAGGATACTGCATACCAGGCTCCCGCGCACAACCCCGCGTTAACGCCGCTTTTATACGGCTGGTATTGAGGCTAATGTCATTCTCATCAATAATGCCCCACTGCAACAGTAAAGCAGAGGCCCCGGTAGTAATAGCCGCCGCAACGCTTGTGCCCGTCATTGTACCGTTACCAATAGGGTAAATACCAAGCACATCAACCCCCGGCGCAACCAAATCCGGCTTAAGTTGCAAGCTCCTGGTTGGCCCCCAGGACGAGCGTATATAAAGGCTATTATTACTGTCGTTATAGGCACCGCTGGTAATACCCCCAAGCGAGGACCCCGGTACTACTATTGTCGTGTTCGGGTCTGGGCTTAAAAATCGAATACCGGGCGAGGCTAAGCCCGTTATCGGGAGCCAGGAATTAAAGCTTCCGTCTACAATGATATCCCCGTACAAGGTGACCTCCCATATACCAGGCGTGGGATGGTAAAATCGTAAAACTATAACTTGAACCCCGGCTCGCGCAATAGGGTAAAAATATTCTACGGCTACTTTAGTCCTTTCAAGTACAAGGTTTGTAACTATTTCCGAACCGGGCGTGGCAACGGAGCGGGGTATTACTTCACCGGTAGGGGATTTTACGGCTACAGACATCTTATCCGGCGGGTTAACAAATGTTTGCATCATAAAGTTGCTGGCATTCTCCGGCACCCGTATTTGAATTTCTTTGGTACCATTTTCTGTAACCATACCGTTTGTATGGTGGCCGGCGTTGCTTTCGTTGCCTGCCGCTGTGCAAATACATATCCCGGTTAGTGTTGAAACTACCGAAACATATTCCCCAAGGATAGAATAACCGTCATGCCCAGTCATGTTAGAGCCAATGCCGATACATATCGCAAGCGGCATTTTTAGCTCTACTGCTTTGTCTATCATATATTCAATTGCAAGCATCACATCCACACCAGAGAAGGCGTTTTCCTGGCTTTCGGGGATGCAAAACCTATTGTAAAAAAACGGTTGCATACTTCTTAGCTTTACCACCAGTAAATCTGCATCCGGGGCCGCGCCTATATAGTCGGTGTTTTGCCTGCTGGCCGCCACAGATGCTAAAAAGGTACCGTGGCCATCTGTGTCTACCGATGGTACTATTTCGTATGGCGAGTCGGATTTTAACGCTTGGTTAATTTGCTGGTTTGTGTATTCACTGCCGAATAAAAAATCTCCCGGGCTGTTTCCTTCTATTGTTTGATCCCATATGTATCTTATTTTGCTGGTGCCGTCCTCATATTGAAACGCGTCTTTTGTGTAGTCTATGCCGGTGTCTATTATGCCAACCAATGTACCGCGGCCGCGCAAGTCCAGATATGGGTGTAGCTGAACGGGCATTATATTGGCGGATTCTAAGCTGGGCCTGCCCAGTAGCGTTAGTACTTCTGGGGCCAGCTCCACGCTTGTTGTGCCTAGGGCTGCTCTTAGGTCGTAATGCCTTCGGCTGTCTATATAGGCTACTGCAAAGCCGCCGCGTACGGTTTTGCCTATCCTCATGTAGGGGATGTTCTGTGCCTTTTTCATAAAATTAGGGTCACTTTTTGCGTATATTTGAATTGTGTATGGCTGGTTTTTGAATTCTTCTAATGTCATGCTTGCGTAATTGGGTGTTTCGGCCATTATATTTACCCCCTTATTCAATTTTTGTGTGGCAATGGCATACCATTATATTCAAGGAATATAAAGGGGTGCTTGCCATATGAGCGAATGGGAAGTGATTGTAAAATACAACGGCGATATTGAAGCGGTGGCCAAGGAACTTGGGATTAGGGCGGAGGTCTTGGGCGATTCCTTTGCAATATTAACGTTGCCGGCAGAACGAGTGCCGGAGCTATCAAAATTCAGCGAAATTGAGTTTGTGGAGGAACCCAAAAGCCTAAGCCTTTCTATGAGGCAAGAAATGTCCGATGCCTGCATCACGCCCGTGCATACCGAAAGGGTAGGGGGGTATGGGCTTAGAGGGCAGGGTGTGCTTATTGGTGTAATAGATTCCGGCCTTGACTACACACACCAGGATTTTCGCGATGAAAACGGCGATAGCCGGATTGTTTACCTGTGGGACCAGCTAGGCACGCAAAACCCGCCGGATGGCTTTTTTAGCGGAACGGAGTACAACAACAGCCAGCTTAACGAGGCGTTAAAAGCCCCACAAGGTAGCGCAACCCCCAATTTAGATTTCATAGGCCACGGAACAGCCGTGACAGGCATAGCGGCAGGAAACGGGCGCGCAAGCGGGGGTGCAGAGCAGGGCGTTGCGCCTGAGGCTTCGCTGATTGTGGTAAGGCTTGGCGAAAGAGGGCGCGAGTCCTTTGCCCGTACTACGGAGATTATGCGTGCGCTGAAATATATTATTAGCCGTGCGATGGCGCTTAATATGCCCGTGGCTATAAATCTTAGTTTTGGCACAAATGACGGCTCTCACGCGGGTGATTCGCTTTTTGAAACCTATATTAATGCGGTTGCCCGGCGGTGGAAATGCGTAATAGTTGTGGCAACCGGGAATGAAGGCTCGGCTGGGCATCATTTTGGCGGGCTAATTTCCGCCAACCAAACCATGAAGGCCGACTTTACCGTTGCCGCAAGCCTTAACGGCCTTTTTTTGACTTTATGGAAGGATTTTGCGGATACCCTAGACATAGAAATAACATCACCCGGCGGGCAGTCCAGCGGCAAACTGCGCCCGACAGACCGTGTACGGCAGATGAACCTTGGCGGTACAAATGTAGCCATACACTACAGGCAACCTACTATTTATAGCCGAAGCCAGGAGGTTTATTTTCAGCTAAGCGGCAACCCGGTTACCCAGGGCATTTGGCAGTTAAGTATCACCGGGCGGATAGTTCGGGTAGGGGAGTTTCATATATGGCTACCAACTTTGGAGGAGGTAGGGCCGGGTACGGCTTTTTTAACCCCAGACCCGGGGCTGACATTAACACTGCCGTCCACTACCCCAAATGTGGTATCTGTGGGCGGGTATAACTCTATGTTGCGCAGTGCCGCGGAGTTTTCCGGGCGGGGATATACGTTTCGCGATATATATGTAAAGCCGGATTTGGTGGCCCCTGCTGTAAATGTAAGGTCTACACGTGCTGGGGGCGGGTATGATACCTTTACCGGTACAAGCATGGCCGCGCCATTTGTCACAGGTGCGGCGGCATTGATGATGGAGTGGGGGATAGTGCGCGGAAATGACCCGTTTTTATATGGGCAACGGGTTAAGGCGTTTTTGCAGAAAAGTGCGATTATGAGGGCTAATATGAACCACCCTAACCCAACATGGGGGTATGGTACGCTTTGCTTGCGGGGGGCTATGGATTATTTGGTGGAGTATAATGGTTGATGAACTCGTATTACTTAATGAGCTTGATTCCATAGGGTACGTGTTGACTAACAAATGCTTATCGTGTATATTACATGCATAAAATACACGAAAGGGGCAATTTATGTTAAACATACCCACAATTGACCACGAATTACGAAGTCTAACCCCACCATTGTTATCAGAGGAGCGGGAGCAACTAGAGCAAAACATCCTAGAAAGCCGTAAATGCCATGACCCGATTATTACATGGGATGGGGTAATATTAGACGGCCATAACCGGTTTGAAATATGTGTTAAGCATGGTATTGAGTTTCAAATTGATGAAATATCGCTACCCTCCAAGGAAGCGGCCAAAGTCTGGATTTTAGACAACCAGCTAAGCCGCCGTAACCTTAATGATGCCGCTAGGATTGAAATGGCGTTGCTTAAAGCCGAGATGTTGCGGGAGAAGGCGAAGAAAAACCTGTCACTGGCTGGGGGGGATAAAAAAAGCAAAAAATCGCCTTTGTCGGTAGTATCAAAACCGGAGTTTGAGTATGTTAATGTACGAAAAGCTATAGCGGCTGATGCCGGTGTAGGCGAAGAAAAGCTATACAATTACCTGCAAATAAAAAAACATGGCTCCCCGGACTTGCAAACTAAAGTAAAATCCGGCCAACTAAAAATAGGCACAGCCCACCGTCTACTAACAAAAGAAATACTAAAGCAACTAACCCAAGCCGACAAAATGATAAAGTTTATAAAAGACGCAAATCCACCCGAAGGCTACGCTACCAAAGCCCCAAAAATCCATGCAGAATTAGTAAACCTGGAAAGCATTCTAAGTGCGTTAGTAGAAAAACTAGGGGGTACCCATGAAACAGCTTAACATAAACCAATCGTTTAAAGACCTAATCCCGCCCCTAACAAGCGATGAACTACAGGGTTTAACCAAAAGCCTACAAACCCATGGCCACTGCCGCGAAACCCTAAAAATATGGAAAGGCACAATAATAGACGGCCATAACCGCTACGCCATCTGCCAAGAATACGGCATTCCATTCACCACACAAGAAATGCGCTTCGCTTCCAAAAAAGATGCAGAGCTATGGATAATAAAAAACCAACTGGGCCGCCGCAACCTAACCAATGCCGCACGCATTAAACTGGCCCTTCGCAAAGAGGCCCTGCTACGCGAAAAAGCCCGAAAAAACCGAAGCGGCCACCAGAATAACCCCATAAACGTACGCAAAGCCATAGCCAGCGAAGCCGGTGTAAGCGAACGCACCGTATACAAATATATGAAAATATGCGAGTTAGGCACCCCAGAAATAATGCGCCGGGTAGAGTCCGGGGAGGATACGATTAGTAAAGCCTACCGCGAGGCAAGTAGCCCAACCGGCGAAGCAAATACCGGGTTAGAAATTACAACCAGGACAGTAGAGGTATTCGCAGGTGATGATACCCCTAATATAAACAATCCCTATTACGAAAAAGCCGTGTATGGCAATATTGCAAAGTTGGCAACGCTATATTGCTTTGTGTTTGATAATAATCTGCTATTAAATTGCGAGGGTGATATGCCTCGTATTAATAAGAAGTTAATACCACAATTAAGGGAGATAAGGGGGGTTATGATGTGATATTTCGTGTCAAAACTACATCTGGGATAACCGTTTAGTATTATAAAATACTGTGTTAGGTATGGTAGACACTCATATTTTTCAAGTCTCCTACATAACAAAGGATTGTATTTCCGTCAAGCGGTTTGAGAAAGAAAATATACTTAATCTTGTTAGTTTTATAAATTCATAACAAAAGCACCTATCGCTTAAATAGCCAATAGGTGCTTCCTTTATACAGCGATTGTGTTGTTATTTCATAGATTCAGCCATTCTGACTAAATCATATAGAGTCACCACATTCTCGCTCATTGCTTGGAGAGAATGTGCCGTACCTCCAATTGTCATGTTAAGAAACGGAAAATACCTATCACCGCTGATGCCATCGTTAGTGCCATGTGTTAGAACGGTTCTTTCCAACCTTAAATATTCATACGCACTAAGGCTACCTGATAACACCGCTTCATTTCCGTTTATTCTTACGCCTTGTTGCCCTCTCTCAATGCTTGGGGCAATTCGTGAGGCACCACGATTGCTGAGTTGCAAAATGATGGTATCATCCCCATTTGAAAAATATACATAAGCAATTTCAGCAGAAGGTATAGCCCCCAATCTATATTGATGATTATGTGGGTTTACAGGGAATGTAAACCTGCTAAAACTAAAACCTTCTGGAAGATAAGTGGGCAGAGCTACATCTTCCAATTGTAACAAGGCCAATCCATCCTCTATATTGTCGAAATGGAGTGGGTCAAGATATATCCATTCCTCGCCGTCAACTTCTAAAACAATGGGTTCGCCGTCAACAGCCTCAAATGCTTCACGGTCAATATCTACATGAATTACATCAGATGTCGTACCATCCGAAAGGTCTACTTCGGCTACAGAAAACTCATTTACAAATTCTTCTCCCTGTACGACACTTGTATTAAAATGCCGCCAAATCGTTGGAACTGCGGCATAAACAACAGCCGAAAGTGATAGTACGCCTACAAGTAATGCGGCGGCAACAGCCGACCTTCTTGCGGTAGATTTTTTCATATCGTAGCTCTCCTTATTTTTTAATCTGTGGACTAAAGCCGCATCAGGCTTTTCGGAACATCCCAAGGATTCTTGGAGAACCATGTCCACATCAAATTTTTTATTCCCCATATCCATTTTCAACTAACTCCTTCTCAATCATTTTTCGTGCCTTGTGCAAACGGCTCTTTACAGTTCCTACTGGTACCGATATTGTATCCGCTATGTCAGAAATGCTCATTTCTAAGGTGTAATATAGAATAATCGGGATTTTGAATTTTTCTGGCAAGGCATGAATCACATCACGTACCATGAGAATATCTTCCTGTGCCATAATTCTGTATTCCATATTAAAATCGCTTACAATCGCATCATCTAATGGTTCGCTAGGTGCAATCCGATTACGACGAGCATACTTCTGTTTTTTGCTTCTCCATAAATATAATGTAATGGAAAAGAGGTAGTTTTTTGGGTTTTCAGAAGAATTTATTTTAGACAGCTTTTCAAATCCAAGCAAAAATGCATCTTGAAACAAATCCTCCGCATCCTCTTTAGAAAAGGTAAGTCTACGGCAAAATCGCCATATTGTGTCGCTATACTCGTCCACTAAAGTATGGGTAGTTAGCGAACGTGTATTTTGACTTGTTTTTGTGGGAAATTTAATCGCGCGCATTATTTTCTCCAAGTGAACCTCCTTATAAAATCCCGTACACTATATAAATAGTGCAAGATTTCAAACGGTTCATTTTTTTATTAATTAACCTAAGCAACCTGCATTTAACAAAAGCCAATAGCCAAGCAAGCTTAAACAACCTATTAGGTCAGTCACTGCACCAGCAAACCATAGTCCACTTCGAAAGAAACATCCCAATTCCTCCAGAAAATTTAACTAGGTACATGACCCAAACAGTAACCCAAGCCCCCACAATCCGCCAAATGCAGTTAAATACAGACAGACAAAGGGTAGCACTAAACGCCCATAGAGAACAATGTACAATATTCGACTGGCGCGACTGCGATACACACATAGAGTTACGCGAAGCACACGACCGCGCCAGGTTAAACCAAGACATAAGCACACGCACAATGGAAACAGCCCTACGTGTAGCCCATAGCAATATGTACCAACTACTCACTCAACAAGAATCCGCGCAACTAGAGCTGTACCAAGCCACCCAAAGCCTAGAAGCCGCCAAGGCAAACCTAGAGCTAGGTAGAGGCACACAGTTCGAAGTCACCATAGCACAGCATGAAATCTATAACGTAGAACTGGCCATCGAAAGAATTTTGTATAGGCTGTGGTTGCTGGGCTTTACACTAGAAAATCCAGTATTATTATAAAATATTTCCCAACGCAAATAAAATAGCCACCGGCAATAACTCACCGGTGGCTTTTAATTTCTTTTAGCTTCAAAAACCTACTGCAATCTTTCCCCATGGGTATGTGCATAATCCTCGGCATGTGGCGAACCATCGTGCCCCATAGGCATAGAACCATCCAAAGTAGGATACCCGCGCTTAATACGTTCAACATTCTCGCTATAACGCGTACCCATTTTTACAATCCGTAATACAAACTCCGTTCCAATAGCTATTGCGGCTATTATTACTACTGCCGTCCAAAATCCCATAATTACAACTCCTTTGTGTTCTTTTTCTTTTATATACGGTACAGGTCGGCAAAAAGTTTAACGAAATTGTGAAAAAGTGGCTTTGCCACTTTTAACGATGGATGTCAGACCAGTTTCCTAGTCTATAAAAAAGCAGCTCTGCCGCTTTTAGCGATAGACATCAAATTAGTTTCATAGTCTGCAAACACGCCCTAAACCGTCTCTTTCTTCCCCTTAATCATCATATACCACATAGACCCAGACAAAAACACAGAAGAATAAGCACCAAACAGCAACCCAACCATAATAGGAAGCGTAAAGTCTCTAATAGACGCAACCCCGATAATATACAGCATCAATACCGCTAAAAACGAAGTAAACGTAGATATAACCGTACGCCTAAGCGTTTGCGTAACGCTGGCGTTTATAAGTTCACGCGGGCCAGCCTTGGGCGTACGTACCCTATTCTCGCGAACGCGGTCAAAAATAATTATCGTGGCGTTAATGGAATACCCTAGGGTTGTAAGCATAACCGCAATAAACGCGTAGTTAAGCGGTATGCGCAAAATAGCATACAAGCAAAGCACCACCAGCGCATCATGAATCTGCGCAAGTACAGCACTGCCGCCCTTTTTTACATCCCTAAACCGGATAGAAATATACACAAGCATCCCAAGGGTAGCCAGCCCCATGGCCATAATAGCAGAACGCCTCATGGCCGCACTCACAGCCGGGCTAACATCGGAATAGGAAAACGCTTCAATCCCCAGGCCGTACCGCTCTGCTATAGCGTCAATAAGGGTATTACGTTCAAGGATAGTAAGCTCGGCCATGCGTATCATTACCGCATCTTCGTTTATAACCTGCTGTACCTGCGGCGAAGTAATACCCGTCACATCTCTAACTATGGTTTCAATTTCAGTGTTTTCAAAGGGTTGGCCAATTTCTATAAAGAAAGACGTTCCGCCGGAAAACTCTACATCTAGGTTAAACCAGCCGTCACCTCTAACAGAGTTGAAAATCATGAAAAACAACCCAAGCGATATAATCGCCGCCGAAAATGCAAAGTAAATCTTACGTCTTTCAACTATTGGTTGGGTCTCCGGTGTTGCGGACCTAAATACACTCCAAAGCGACTTTTTCTCGCCTTCAACCTCATCGGTGTCTTTTTTGCGTGGCAAAATATGAGACGCTTTCACAAGCCCCATATCAATAAAGCTGGTTGTAATAACCCTGGTAACAAACAAGCAGGTAAACATCGAAACCAAGATACCAATTATAAGCATCTGCGCAAAGCCCATAATAGGCCCGGTACCCAGCCAAAACAGCACAAACCCAGCAATAAGCGTAGTAACATTACTATCTACAATTGCAGGCCAGGCCCGTTTATAACCGGTACGCACAGCACCGCGCAAGGTTTTACCCGCAACCACTTCCTCACGTATACGCTCAAATATTACAATATTGGCATCCACGGCCATACCTATAGAAAGTATGATACCCGCAATGCCCGGCAAGCTAAGCGTAATAGTAAGCCCGCTAAGCATCAAAAGCACCAGTGCTACATATATAATAAGTGCCAAGTTAGCGCAAATACCCATACTGCGGTATACCAGTGCCATAAAAATAAGCACCAACGCCAGGCCAATAATACCGGCAATTATGCTTGTCCTAAGTGCTTCCGCGCCAAGCCTGGCACCTATAAGGCTTTCGCTTGCAACATCCAGCCTAAACGGTAGCGAGCCTGCGCGTATTTGTGCCGCCAACAAATCTCCACTTTCTCGGGAAAAGTGGCCTGTGATTACCGCAAAACCGCCGGTTATTTCCCGCTCTACGGCGGGTGCGCTTATTTGCACTTCGTCCATATAAATAAAAATTTGGTGGCCTTGGTTATTGCGGGTAGCCTCTGCAAACAGTGCCGCGCCTTGGCTTGTAAAGTCCAGTGATACTACCCTCTCTGTTGGGCCGCCGGGGTGTTGCTGTGTCATTTCACTGCGGGCGTTGGCCACGTCTGCACCGGTAAGCAAAATATTGCCATACCTATCGCGGAAGGTAAGCTGGGCCATCTGCCCAATTTCCGCAACTGCTGCGGCTGGGTCATCTACGCCGGGTATTTCTACGCGTATCTGGCGGTTGCCTTCTATTACAGATGTTGCTTCGGTGTAGCCTCTTCTATCTAAGCGGTCACGAAGCATATTGTTGGCCGCGTTCATTTCGTCCGTACTTGGGTTATGGTCTGGCTCTACTTCGTAGAGTATGCTTACCCCGCCCATAAGGTCTAACCCTTGCCGTATGTTGGCTATGCCCATAATACCGTTCGAGCCTATACCAAAGGCCAAAAGGGCATATAGGCCAATGGTTCCCAAGATTACCAGTGCGAAAACTAACTTGCTGTTTAACTTCATTTAAGTGATTCCTCCTATGTGTTTACCTGCCGTTATATATGGCAGATGTGTTTTTATATCACCTATTGTACTTCATTGGCGGCTTTAGTAAAAGCGGCGAAGCCGCTTTTAACGAAAGATGCAAAACAGCGGTTATCCCTAAGCCCAGCGGAACTGCGAACGTTTCAACGCAGTTCCCTTCCGGGGTACCATTATAAATACGGTTTCCACAGTAAAATAAAAAAAATGGAACCGTACCCGGCCACAATTGCGGCTAGTTACGGTTCCATTAGTTAAGGGCTTACTATGTTTGCAATACTTAATCGCAATCAAAATCGGGAAGGGCGATACGTGGTTCAATTAATGGTGGGTACGGTGGTGGAACTCCGCTACCTGGCTCCCCGAAGGCAGTCAGTGGCATAACCAAAAGCATGGTCATGGCTATCATTAAAACTACTATACGCTTTTTCATTTTACATGTCTCCTTCTACTAGCTCTTTATAGAGCTGGATTTGAGTTTCTAAGGCTAAATTGCAACATAAATATGCATCCCTTATGTTATCACTTTCATAGAAATAAGTAGCTAACCGTTGGTAAAAATACACCATTGTCTTGTGTATATCATACTCTTGTAGCTTAGGCATAACTGTTTCTATCAGATATATCACATGCTTTGAGTCGTCATACATAGATGCAGAACACCGTATCGCATCAAACTGTACCTTCCAGTACTCATCTGTAACCACACTTAAAGCTTCTTCAGCACATATCACAGCATCTTCATGTTTGTTGCAAACAAAAAGTAACGCGGCCTTATGATACAAGTTTGCTATATATGCATCATCTTCTTTATCTAAATATTTAAGAGCTTCATTGTAGCTTTCTATGGCCTTGTTATATTCCCCCGCTTCATTGTAAACCCTACCAAAGCTAAAATGCGTGTATCCAATCCCTCTTTTAGACTTTCTTCTCGTTTCTCTACCAAGGCGTTCATATAGAATTTTTATCGCTTCTTCATGTCTGCCTACCTTGCTAAGGTTATACGCCAAATATCCATCAATATACACATCAAACCTGCGATTGGGCCCGTTACAATAAACCCTAATCCGTTTAGATGCGCGCTTAGCCTTCTCCAGATACCATATAGCCCTAGTTGCATAACCTCTATCAGAGAGACTCATGCCAAGTCCAAAATAAAAGCGCACCCCATGCCATTGATTAGCCATATCCAGCCATTCAGCCGTCCTATACGCATTTATTGCATCTTGGTAACGCTTTTCAACAAATGCCTTAGCACCCATCAGCACATGATAGTAGTACTGTTGCCTTATGCCAAAGGTGTCATGCCGCTGGCTTAAGTTGGCAATGGCCTTCTCATATGCCG
>Ga0123355_10010658_pt1 | contig 14114 bp, 12 predicted proteins | sample TergutEmb28metaG_3_FD_89872 | JGI IMG/M metagenome (GOLD analysis project Ga0123355, IMG submission 89872) | Embiratermes neotenicus P1 segment gut microbial communities from Petit-Saut dam, French Guiana - Emb289 P1 | ecosystem: Host-associated > Arthropoda: Insects > Digestive system > Gut ... | reverse complement strand
ACAAGGGGTCGTCGGTTATAGGTGAGGTAAAATATGTATTTTGTTTATGTGAGTGGGCAGAGGGGAGAATTGCCTTATTTAGAAAAAATGAGTGGGGGGGGGGGGGGGGGGGCAATCCTGATTGTGAATTAATAATTGGAAATACTGAAGGAAGAGATTAGATTCCAAGGAAGGTTCCTTTAAAAAATAATGTGATAAACTTATTATTACAGAGGTTCTGTATTTCAGCAGGGTTATGGCTTGCAAATCAACAAAAGTTTCTGAATCCACCTTTGTTGACTGACAGAAATAATTTTTTCCATTAACATGCTGTCTGCAAGCTAACAGTGAATCTCATGGAGTGAATGATAGATCAGTAAGCTGTGCTGCTAGCTAGCTCAAAGTTTAAAAGATTTGAGTTATGGTTCTGCTTTGTGGCAGTGAAAAGCATGGCCAGCATACCATGGTCTAGTTTTGTGTATCTTTAACTTTCAATATAGATCTAAGACCAAACTGATACATCATACAGTGTACTGTACTTAATGGTCTGTTAAAAATTTGAGAGCTACAGCCCTACAGAACCCTCAGCACTTTGAAGCTGATGTAATACTATAAAGGAATCAAACTTAATTTACACTCATTAAACTCCACAAAAGATAGTGTTTCTGCGGCTTATTCAGTAATGTTAGTTGGCAAGTATATAATATGGACTAATTCCTTGTGTGCTTTTTATTCTTTCTTTAATTTGATGAATTTGTTTTGCAGAAAGTTTACTTTGAAGTCCTGGTAGCTGTAGATGTTTGTGTTTTGTACTTGCATGTTGGAAGTTGCTTGTAACTACAAAATTAATTTCAGTAGATTTTTCTATTGTAGTATAGCCGGGGATTATTTTAATTGTTACACAAATCATTGGAATTTTAATTATTGAATAATTATGCAAATCAAGAGACTGATGGTAGTTTGTTACCTCATGCTGCTAATTTGTATGCTTTTGTCATGTCATGCACTTGGCAGTGGAAATGTTTACCAGAATGATGGGAGAACACAGTAATTGGAAAACTTTGTGACATATGCCACAAATTTTTTATGTTCCATGTTGTTGAGTGTGATATGTATCTACTGTCCTGTCTAGAATCACCGTTGTATTACATCTGTATGTTACTAAATAAAGAGAATATGAATAATTATTGTAAAATGTTTGGTGCCAGTATCTTTTTGTTGTGAAACTATCATATTGACTGTCAGCATGTTTCAGATCTATTTCAGCTGTCCTTGCAAGTTCTTGTCTGATCATAGTATGATGAAGAAATAGTAAAAAATAACCAAAGACTAGAGGGAAGTGCACATCATGCTTCCAGAAATAAATATCCTAGCACTGCTAGTTTGACTAGGTGGGAATATGTATTGCTCAATACAGTGTAGTGGTTTATTTGGTAACTTTTTTGCAGTGTCTATCTGTGGAATTTCCCCTTCAATTTGAAAATAGTATGGCAGGTACATATGTCATGGATGTATATATGTAACTGTTGTGTTTTTAAGTTGTCAAAATATATCTTTTGCAATACTGTAGTGACTAAAACATGGGCTTTGACAGGACCAGGTGCAGTGACAACCATAACAGAATAGTTCCGGCTGCCCACTTTAAATTCTCCGTACTGCAACAGCATGTTATCTTGCTCATGTGGTATTAAAGGGTCAATACAATGTAATATTTGTGACCCATTTTGAAATCTGAGCTGGTTCAGGACAGGTACCAGAAGGGCATGTGTATCACTGAGCTGTCTCAGTACAGGTTGAACACTGGTACGTCAAAGTAATAACACAAGTGCCATTACATTACTTTATTTGCATATTATATATTCCTTACATCCAAAGAACACAGGACCACTGACACTGCTGAATTTGTCATGTTAATTGACCTAATGCTATACACATTTCAGTGTGTAATTAATCCACCCCATCCAACCTCCATCATAGAAACATCACACTTTCAAAGCAATTTTTAGGAGATACAGAGAAGGTTACACATATTAAGGGGTGATCACACACTGTCACAACACAATCCTTTCTATTCCTATAAAAAGTAATACTCTGAAAAAATTCTGATTCTATAAGAAACACTGATAGGTTTATGCAATTTACGTTTAACATTATGCCACACCATTATCCTAACTGCACGAGTCTTTTCACTTAACCACGAGGATCAAATACTTAAATGAAAAGAAAGTACATATGCTTATCACAGGAACCTGAAACTTTAAAATGGCAAATGTTAATCATTTTACTGTATAATTCCTTTTCCACTCACCTGAGGAACTGAGTATAAAAAAACGGTTGCCACTCAAAACTAATACGACCTACATGACAACAACTTACACTTCCTGTGGTTTCAGCAGAATCATGCACAGCGGGTTACAGGACAACTGACCTAAGGACACATGAACACTCACATAATTAACTATTCTCCATTATAATTAAACCACAAAGACTTCTCATACAACAAATCAGGAAGTACCCCAATCAAACTGCGTTGCATTACGACAACATAATTCCCTCAAGACTGCAGCCTAATAATCCATTAAAACTTATGTACTGTACATAAACAATCATACTCTCACTCACAATTGCACTGAATGCTCAAACCTACAACCATACACACACACACATACACTTCATATACGACACAGGTCTTCTGAGACTGGAATAGGTGGTAGGAACATGCCTCTATAAATAGGCATCAGTATCTTCTCAGGTCTGCAGTAACAGTCTGGCATATGCTGCTTCTCCCCACTTGTGACAAATGATTAACTCCCACACATCACGTTGCATAACGTTTGGTCCAAAGCCTTGCGATACGATCATGTTCTTCTCGATTCTGTAGATATTGTGTTGCTATACTCCCAACCAAGGGATCCGCTAGAGGAAAGAAAATACCCATTTTCACTGTACTCACATCAAGTAAACATTTATTTACAGACTTTCTGCAAGTATGGTTTTAAAAGTCTACAGTTTTGTACCACACAATATCATGTGAACAGGTCAATACAGTATCAACTGGGAACTGAAAAGTCACCAAAACAGACTCTTGGTATTTCATTTGACAGTTGCTGATTTCATGCATTTTGGATCAATTTTTATTTTATTATACCAACAAATATACCACATCAAATATGTATAAACAGTCCATGAAACCACTGTGACATGTTTCAGTAAAATTATGTCATCAGGGAGTACAGTGTGCCTATGTTAAAAGCAACTGCACATGTTATTTATAATGTTTCATAACCTGTATTAGTAGATAAATATGTACATTTTGAGCACACAAATTATGTCCAAAATGTTGTTAAAAACCTTTATCCAGTGAATAAAATTTGTACATAATAAAATTATAATTGCAGTAGTTGGTGATTATGTTCTTCTAGTTGTGGCATTATATATTAAAGCATCTGGTGGCATTCTGAATCCAACTGGACTGCATCCCTGTGCTGGAGCTGTGTAGTACGCAGAAGCCAACTGCACTTCATATGCAGCTGGCTCCAAACTCAGTTCATTGCCCATTACTAGCCAACAAGACCTGGTCAAGTGCTTTTCTGACCGTACAACATGTTAGGCAGACAACAACAGGGCTTGCTTAATGTGCAACAAACATCTATGTTACAATTTTCCATGTTCACCCAGACTTCAACTGCTTTCTCTATGAGGTGGTCTATGTATTCAGTTGTATGTACTGTTGAAGTTGACGTGATGCTGTCTTTATACTGTTCTGCCAATCCAGACTTCACAGGTTGATCCAGACATGCATTTCATGTTCTTTGCACCACACCTCCCACCTCATTACAATGGCATTTGTTAAAGTAAAACATTCCTACATTAATATATTTAGCAAACTGGTTTTGCCTGGGGGGGGGGGAATTGTTTTATTCTGCTGTTCCTTAAAATGAGATGTCACTGTGTGTGGGTCTTAATGAGTTACAGTTACCTGGATTGCAGTCAGTAAGGAGTGAGCAGATGGACAATAACACTTTGGATATGGTGAGAGCTGGTGACCAGTTGTCTTTCAGGATGTCAAGGCATATCACACCTTGACTGTTGATGTTACAGTGATAGATTCTAGTACGGAACGTAACCTGAACAAAAATAAATTAAAATGTATTACTTAAAAATACATTACATAATATCACCACAACAGATGCTGTACTAACAGACTAAATCAGAAAGCATTTCTGACAATGACGGTTGTTGGGCTTAAATATATTAATTTCTGTGCCTCACCTTGGGGGGTTTGAAAGGATACTCAGGAGAGAAATGGATGTCCAAGAAGAAAACTCCACCTTCATAAACTGATCCGGGTGGACCCAAAATTGTTGAAACCCATTCATACAAATTGTCTCCTTTTGGACCTGCACTGTAATGGAAGCAATGATGAAAACAGGGAATGGGTTAATGTATTTTTTCACATACCTGATAGCAAAACATGAAAGATGAGCAGCATTACCTGCAGTTTGGGGGAGGATCCAGAGTAATTTCAGCCAGTTCTTTCTGAATCCTGTAAATAAGACATTAGTTAGAAGTATACATAATATCAAGTCATAATAAAGTAACTAAAGACTGAACTTTTGGGAACTAAGTGAACAACAAGGCCATATACAATGTGGCATTCAATTTCAAAGTCCACCTGTGTTCAGCTAAACAAACAGATCCATTCCACTGATATGAGCCAAGACAATGAACAATACAACATGTGTCCAGAAATATGGTGACCCACTCACCACAAACAGGTCTGCAGAGAAGTGGCAAGTAATTTTTAATCTCAGTCTAACTGCAGAGGATGTGGATACTGATTATAGGCTGGTCAATTTAACTAAGATTTCTGGAACCGGAAATATACTCCACATTCAGAAAATACTCAAAACCTAGGGACATTACTGTATCTGACAACTGTTGCTAGTTCCTTACCACTGGCTTGTGTACCTTACAAAACTTCAATGTGCAACAAAAAATGTTTATGTTGCACAATGATGCATATGTGAGCCAAACAAAAATATTTCCAGCACCTTTAAATATTGTGACTAAAATCCTAACATTAATTACCACACACTGAACTGAAACACCTGTATCTTGACTAGTGGCAAAGCGGAATTATGGGCATTGCTCTGTTGTCTGCCAGTATGCAAAATAATCTGAGTGAAGACTGATACAAGTCATCAGAAAAAATAGTGCCCATGTATAATACAGTGGGCCTAGCAACACAAACCTTACAAATCAGATACTCTGTAAGAGACCTAAATACTTTATGCAAAATGTTACATTCATTATCAATGGCATAGACTTATACATCTCGATAACTGTGTTGGGTTCATGGTAAATTTTTTTCTTCAATACACTACCCCTAAATAAAAAGGAAACAAAACATATCTGCTGTCCACCTGTAACATAGCAAAAGTGTATTCATAAAATTATAATTATATCTTCCCAAAGTGTTTGCTTCATTAAAACACAAACTTCAGTAGTTGCCTCAAATCTTAATACGTGCAGGCAAATATGGAACAACACTGTACTGCATACGCATTATGACACGATTTTTACCAAATGTCCAACATGATTAGCTGATGTACAGACTGGGAACTGGATATCTACATTAAAAGTTTAGTTTCAGATGATGCCTGTGGAAATCCAACAACAGTACCTTTTAGCAGAAGTGCTAAGTGCCTTAGACATTTTTGGATTTGGCTTTGTGTCTTTGTTCTCAGTCTTGTTGTCAGTCAGAGAGGCTGTGCCTCGGCCCCGCCCAGTCCCACTTGACCCTGCCCCTGACATCAGTCTGAAAAAGACATAAAAATGTAATTCAATATAAAATCAATCAATAATCACGATACCCCTGGGCTACCAACTAACATGAGTACACATTCCCAAGGACAGTATGGCTAGTATACAATGGAACTGTTACATTTAATACCAGACTCTGATTAGAATTGACTTCAGACAAGCCTTACACTTCTTGTGTTTAAAGCCCAACTTCTGTGCAAATATCAGTCTTTATCCGGAACATAATTTTCCACTTATCATGAAAGAATTTCCTTTTACCCACAAGATGATTGTCCGCCATTTTGTAAATACATTTGACATTAGCTATTGTTACCCGTAATTAGTACTAGCACAAACCATTCAACAATCGTTAATTGAATGCTGTAGTATTATATACTAACAGTACAGTTTTATATTATACCGGTCAAATTATTTGTGGCTTGCTAGTCTTTACACGTTGAACGGTAAAATATTCATAATTTAATTAACGTAATAGACCTATATTATTCATTTCCAGCAGTAAATTAATCGTAATATAAGTACACACAATTATACTTTACTTGACCATATACTTTTCCAACAATTACATACACAACGAAAATTGCTGTATTCAAGTGGCCATGAATACACAAGCAATATCCATCCGTATGTAAATGTGGGAGCTCTTTCACTTTATATGCACCACCCCCTTGCGCTTCTAAGAATAGTAATACATTCACACACACTTCCTTAATAATTTAATTTTTTAAATAACAAGTTAAAACCCTGAAAAAGAGCTCCTCTTGTCGTGAATTATAAAGTGTTTATAAAAGTATTTCTCAGACCAACTATTTAACTCATTCTTCTGGTTCGGGGTGGATGAAAATAACATCACTTCCTCCATTCGGTTCACCAGCCCCTCCGAACTAGTTCGTACCTTCCTTACTAGATGGACAACAACCCGCAATCAACAGGTTCACCAACTATAATACTCGACACCCACCGATCCATGCGATGCAGTAGTAGTGTAATTTTATGCGAGATTAAAATTAAAAATAAACCAAATAGACGCAAGTGTCTTTTGATTTAATATGTGCCATTTGTATAACTGCTATTAATGATTCACATGCGGGAGTATAGGAATTTTTAATTATTCCTGTTGGCAGAGCTGAGAAATATGGTTAACGTATACCTGGTTGGATGTGCTACCCAGAAGGGAGGGTGATGTGAGTGTCAGTGAGGATTATAGAGTTTTGTTCTGTTGTGTTGACTAGAGTATCAGGACGTAAGATTGTTATTTGAACGCTTTTGATATACTTTACAATATCTGAATTATAATGGGGAAGCGGCAACACCAGAAAGACAAAATGTAAGTACGATGAAGGCTTATAGCCAATAGCTGGTAAAATCCGCTTATCCTATTGAAGACTATACTAGGGCTTGTCAAGATTTTCATCCCATTCGTAAGTGGGAAATAGTTTTCAGTCTCCTTCGTATTTGGTGATGATTTTGCAGAAGGTACTGGATAAGCTTGATACGGAATTCCGGTAGTGATGTATGTTTTCAAGACGGCATAATGTGCACATATCATTTGGGTTTATGGGAAGCCTGTACAACTGACAGATATTTAAGATCTAGGGGAATGTACCTTACCTTGAAGCAGGCCGTACTTAATATGAATAGTTTCATTTTTTGTGGTTCAGGTTATTTTATACGCTAAAAAGCGAGATATTGATGCTCATAGGATGTAATGTCAACAGCACTGCATGTTTTTTATTGCTGGCTGCGGCCATTACAGATAGCTTGTTGAAATACGTATGTGCTATGAAGATAGTGATATGCTACATAGCTATATTGTGTAGATTTGGAAATTCTGACTTACCAAGGCTTTGATGAAAGTCTGTAACACCTGATTAGCTGTGTTATTTTTGTGCAGGTTGGATGGCTGTAACCCAGTACTTTATAAGTTCTTCAGGGTTAGAGGAGAACAGACCGTGTATTAATTTTAAGAGCATTTTGCCCTCACTAGAAGCTGACGTACTTTTAAACTCCCTGCAAAGTCGCTGTATACTCTGCTCCCAGATGTATAAGATTTCATTAGGAATATTCTTTATACACATGAGAAAGTGTGTGAAATCAAATTTTGAAAAGTGTTTGCTGAAGAAATTTAATTCTTTGAAGTAATTTCACTGTGTTCGTCATATAAAAAATAAATTGAACATGTCCATAAGTTCTGTATTCAACTGGTTGAGGTCATTGGTGGTGTATGGGAAAAGTAAGTTTTTCTGTGTAATGCTGGTGAAGTTTTTGTGTCAACTTTAAGAACAGAATTCCTTAGACCCTAAGTACTGCACTTAACAGTCCATAATAATAACAGTAGTAGTAGTAATGAGACTTTTGTTGCTGTCATTTCACTATAATTGCATAATAAGAGAGAAAAAAAGCTGCAACACTTGAGACATCACATCCTTACTGCTGAGGCATTAAAGACTGGCTGACTCTTCTTGCGCCACCAATCTTAGAATATGGATTGTCTCGGATTTCCCTCCCAGTGATCCGGACAGTGACTGGATCACTGGGGGAAGAGAGGGGGTTATAGTTGGTGTAAAATTGTCTGGATTACCGAGGGACTGCCGTACTCTATCACTGCTCCCAGACTGAGCCAGTGGTAATCAGATTACCATATCCATCATCTGTGAAGAAATGCTTGGAAAGTTCTGAACATTCTAGTGGCTGTATGAGTACTTCATAACAGCAAGAGCTGTAGACATCACGCATTGAAATTTAATGGTCCAGGTGCTTAATATCAACATGTGATACTGTAACACTTTGTAATCTGCGTGATGATCACTCAGAAAGTGCAGCAACACAGTACTCTTCCTATCCGTAGATGGAATTCTATCTGTACGAATGCCAACCAGTTTATTGAAAATAAGATTTATTTTTTCAGTTATACACTTCATGGTGTCATTGGAGATCTCTTCTGTAGTTGTTTGACCATGGATGGAACATACACCCACCAGGTCTTTAGTAATTTACAAGTCAGAATGAATGCCATGCACAATATGCAAGAATTATGCCAAATCCTGACATCAGTTTAATCAGTGGGGAGAGTAATTTTTTGAAAATGGCTGATTACTTTATTGTTGATCATGGGGATTGTCTGAAATGTCACTTGTTCTTTTCTGTATTGCAATCGACAATAAACCATTCTTATTAAACCAGTATTATTCTTAAGCCAGAACCCAGGCGTAGCAGTTAACAAACCTCTCATAATGTGTTTACTTGCTGCGAATGGGGATACTGTCACAACTATTTCTGTGGAAATTTTCAAACTCGCTTTTGTAACCAATTCTGTTGTTTTTTTTTTTGTTAAATGCTTTGCTTGACAGAAACTGCTTTGTGGATATGATAGGTATTATAGCTTTTATACTCCTCCATCTTCAAAAGCATTTTTGTATTTACTGTCAATGTGCTGTCATAAGTTATGCTCTTTTAGCAAAACATTTGAGTCACAGCACCCAAGACATGTACATTTCTTGTTAACTTCCATGAAATACTACCTTTCTTTCTACGCAGAATTAAACACACTGGGCTCTGTTTCAGTGTTAGTTGCATTTAGTTTGATGTGAATCAAATTACAACCACATTGGGTGCCATCGTGACACTCCACACTTGCACTTGTGTTTTAGCACTAGTAAGAATTGACTAGCACAGTATTTTTCTTATTTACTGCCATGAAAATTACTCATCTGCCTGTGCATAATTATACATGTATGATTTGCACAGAATAATCCAGCACTGTATTGTCCTAGAATAAGTGGCTGCCATACAGGTATCAGCGGCAGGCAACGAAATAAATTGATTCTTTGGGTACAGCCCCTTTGTAGGCTGTGAATTGACCTTTCTCGCATTTCAAAGTAGCTAAAATCTGTTTCAACCTCTTTCTTTTCCATACAGATAGGTCTCCCTAAATTCTCAGTGACATTTACTGTGCAGGTACAAAGGGGTAACCATTCTGATTTTTAGAGGCACATGAAGGATAGGGCTGTCTTCTTGATGAGTTTCCAGACTGCCAGATGCACTGCTTGGTAATATTTTTGCTACTGCAGAACATATTTTACATGTAGTAAATTTTCTTGTGTGAATGTGAGGCTGTATGTTAGGTATACCTGGTATAGAGACAGATGGATTAGATGAAGGTAAATAACCAAAATTTATCACAACAAACCATTTATATGGGAGAGACCTGGTTTGAATTTTCAATGGATATCAAGTAGATGAAGGAAAAGAAAAACTGAAAATTTATCACAACAAACCATATGTTTGGGAGAGTCTTGGTTGAGTTTTGGCTGGCTACTAACTAATGATACTGTTATAAAATGAAAAGTCTATAACTTGTTGGCATATTCTTACAGTATATTTATTAAGCTAATTTATGTTTCAGTTATAGGATATACAGCTTTGTAACATCATAAGGTTTCATGCTAAGAAATGTATGCTGTTACTGTATTTATTTTTTGGCAGGTACATTACGTACACAGAATGGACGACTTTATATGGAGGAAAGAGATCAGGTCCAGAAACAACTGGGTTTCGAAGATTACCATTTGACCATTGCTGTTTGTGCTTGCAACCCTTTGTGCACCCATACTGTGACAGTGATGGAAATATATTTGAACTTCAAGCAGTTGTTACGTACTTGAAAAAATTTAAAACTAATCCTGTAACAGGAAAGGTAGGCTGTAAGTCTTGACTGAGGAATGCATGATGTACACAGTTTTCATAGATTTCAGGTTCTCATGGTGATCATGAAGATAACCGTTCTCTGGAATGCCACAGTGTGTAATTTGGTATGTAAATAATGTATCAGGTAATTGGGAATGTTGGTACTTACCTACCAGATTGCATGATATCACATCTCAGAATTCAGTATCTTACACCAACTATTTTCCTTCAACTTCCACCTTATTTGGTTGGCTATAGTGGAGAGCAGAAGTGTTTAAATACTGAGCAGATATTCTGCATTGTTCAGGTGCTGGAGAAAATGGGAATACAATGGGACAGTAGTTCAGGTACTTATGTACCTCTAGAAAGTCTGTGATTTATTAGGAAGCAGATTTTGTACAGTATTCTCACTGGATTTGGTATGCTCATGGAACAGGTTGGACTAATTAAAATGTGTTTAAGTGACACCGTAGTAATGTCTTCATATGAAAACATTTGTCTGTATATGGCATTTGGGTGCCATGTGGTGTGAAGAATTAGTAAACTTAAAACATTATAATAACTCTCATCATAGCATGATGTACAGATGATAGACACACTGTGAGGTGCACATTAAGGAAGGTACTTGGGTGCCAGTTTATTTTGCACACCAAGTGGCATAGTATGTGGCATTACCCATGCTATCTATTTATTTTTCACCTTTTTGCAAGTATATATAGTTGAATTCACGTAAGTTAAAAGTGCAGGTAATGCGACTCCACTGTCTGTATATGTGTGTGTGTGTGGAAACACAGAGGGGCAGGGGATTTAAATACATGTACATAATATATGTGTGTACATGTGTGTTCAAATGAAATGGCATACGATATGCTTCCACATCTGTTACTTTATTAAAATTTAAACTTTGTCTACTTTGATACAATCAAAAGAGCAATGCATCAGTCATCTTGTGTTGGAGTGTGCACTGTGCATTACATATGTAACAGTATTTATGATTTATTGCAGCCTCTAGAAGCAAAGAACTTAATAAAATTGAATTTCCATAAGAATGCTGACGGAGAATACCATTGTCCTGTCCTCTACAAGCCGTTCACAAAACATTCTTATATCGTTGCAGTTGGGACTACTGGAAATGTATTTTCTTACGAGGTAATACATTAACAGCTGTAAAGAAATGTAAATTTCATGACTGTTCTTGCTGTAGAAGTTAATTTCACCCAATGTTTTTGTTTTTAACATGCCTTCAAATTATTACATATCAGTAAGATTTATTTTTGCATGTTGCATCAACCACCTTGGCAATTAGTGGAGGTAAATGGTCAGCTTAACTGCTTAGCTGCTTTGGCCCTGGTGATAGAGATTCTAATGCCCATTTAGTAGGAAGTTGGATGGGCCTCACAGCTAGTCCAGATATTGGAGAAGATAAAAATCTCTTATTCTTGCTGGAAATTAAACCACAGTTCCTGAGTTGTCCAATCCTTCCTCTGCATGCTATCCTTCCTTATTCTGGCTCCATTAAGTCAGTTTTGTATTATTCTGGATGAAGTTATTTTGTATTTTTTCATTCAGTTGAGAATATCTTTGCCCCTGATATCACCAGAGATTCAGTAGTTATGAAGGTAATAATATGTTTTTAATGTAGTCCTGTGAAAGTAATAATACGTTTTTAATGTATTCCAGGCCATTGAACAACTGAATATAAAGACAAAGTGTTGGAAGGATCTCTTGAATGATGAACCTTTTCAACGAAAAGACTTGATTACACTTCAGGATCCACACAACATTGAGAAATTCAATCTGTCAACGTATCATCATTTGAGGAATAATCTTAAAGTAGAAAATGAAGGCCAGTAACTATATATTCAACATAAATTTGTGATGCAGTTTTAAAGGTTTCTAATAGAGTTTAGTGTTATCAAGTGGTTTTTTGGTCCAGTGTTTGGATCCAAATGATGTTTTTTAATCAGATACTGGATACTCTTGAAGTAAAAACAAAATCCATTCCTTCTGTCATGACCATGTGGAACCCCTTAAATACAGCTGGTTGTTATCAATAGCCTTTATAGCAGGGTAGAGCACCCGTGTATTGTACGAGAGTCATATAAAAATCTCCAAGTCCTGTCCAGGCTGCAAACCAGTGCTAAAATGTAAAAGTCATATTTTTTCAGGAAAAATTTATTTTATACTAAAATAATAAAATTACTCTTAACAAAATATTAGTAAAAATATATGTTACAGTTAGTTAAATTTTTAGGACTTGTATTATTTTTTGAGAATGTAAGAATATCAATGACCGATGCTGTTGGCCGTGTGGTCTCAGGCGTGACTCTGTGGCTGCTCACTCACTGGGATTGCTGGTTTGAATCGCACGGGGGCATGGGTATCTGTCTGTTGTGAGTGTTGCATGTTGTCAGGTAGAGGTCTGTGTGACTAGGCAGTCACTTGTTCAGAGGAGTTCTGCTGAGTGTGGTGTGTCTGAGTGGGATCTCAAAATCTCAATGATGATGGGGCCTGGTCCCACTAGGGCTGTTGGGCCAAGAAAAAAAAAATCAATGAGAAGCTTAGCATGTTCTTTGTCATTGACATTTTTAAAAGAAATATGTGAAATGCTGTTCTATAAAATTTATGACTGAAATGCCCCTGCCCTCATTATTACAGTGTACTTGAAACTGAAAGAATTAGGAGGATGGTGAAGCTAACCATTCTGTGTTTTTCTCGCACTTCCCACTGTAAAATTTCTAAAGTATGTTGTTTTACCACATAATATGCATAAATACTGTTACAACTTAAATGGTGTAACTATGCATGCAGCATTCACCGGATTACGAAAAAGAAGATGTCCTTTATCGTGGGTGAGCATAAGTTGTTGTGTTCAAAAACTCTTACTTACTTACTTACTTACTTACTCCATGGTGCAGAGTCCTTCTTGAGAAGCTAACTGGTTTGCAGCTAGTCAAGAAATTCCCCGCATTTCACGGAACCCGAAGGTTCATTACTACACTCACAAGCTTCCACCTCTCTCTAACCTGGGCCAGCCCAATCCAGTCCATATACCCACATCCCACCTCCTGGAGATCCATTCTAATATTATCCACCCATCTACGCCTAGGTCTCTCCAGTGGTTTCTTCCTTCTGGTTTCCCCAGCAAGACCCTATACAACCCCCTCTCCTCACCCATACGTGCCACATGCCCAGCCCATCTCATTCTTCTCAATTTTATCACCTGCACAATATTGGGTGAGGAGTACAAGTCATTTAGCTCCTTGTTATGCAGTCTCCTCCAATCCCCTGTTACCTCGTCCCTTCTAGGTCCAAATATTCTCCTCAACAGCATGTTCTCAAACACGCTCAGCTTCATTTCCTCCCGCAGTGTCAACGACCAAGTTTCACACCCATACAAAACAACAGGCAAAATTGTAGTTCTATATATCTTGATCTTTAAATTTTTGGATAGCAACCTGGAAGGCAAAAGATTCTGCACTGAATGATAGCAAGCATTTCCTGACTTCAATCTGCTCTTAATTTCTTCCAGAATAGAATTTTGATTTGTTAAAGTTGTTCCCAAATATTTAAACTCTTCCACCCTCTTGAAGGTACTATTATCAATCCTCACACTGTGAATT
>Ga0123355_10010657_pt1 | contig 14115 bp, 5 predicted proteins | sample TergutEmb28metaG_3_FD_89872 | JGI IMG/M metagenome (GOLD analysis project Ga0123355, IMG submission 89872) | Embiratermes neotenicus P1 segment gut microbial communities from Petit-Saut dam, French Guiana - Emb289 P1 | ecosystem: Host-associated > Arthropoda: Insects > Digestive system > Gut ... | reverse complement strand
GAACGAAACGACCAATGTGGTAATCAACGTCATAGTCGTGAGCTCCTGATGATGGGCATAGTAGTGCCCGAAACATTTTGAGCCTATAAGAAGCACAATAAAATAACAAGTGGCACCTAGTTGGCTTTGTATTCTTCAGTCATCGTAAACCCTTTTCTCCAATTACTTCGAAAATATTCTGCTCTACAATCATAGTCGCTCTAATGGCGTCATTAACAAACTTTCTTTCCTTCGTTCCCTTAAGGGTATTCTCCAAAAGTCCATCTCGCTTGCAAGTGTATTTAGTGTCCATGTGTTTGCACTACACAACAGTTTACTTGGCACTGAGGATTGGTATATAAAATTTTGGCTTTATTCAGAATGCTCCTCCCCCACAAAATAAAATTTTAGATCAGGCACCATAATGTAGATTAATATGAAATTAAAAACTATGAGTCGAAAGCCGCACTGTTACTGTCCATCTTTACTGCGAGTGGGGTTGAGCAGGTGCATACTGCTTGCAAGCTGCAGCCGGCTCACGTGCTGTGGCGGCTGAACGTCAGTGTACAAAGCTAGTAAATGGATACAAGCAAAAACTCACGTGATAAATCAACCTCAAAATAAGAATGGAAGAATATCTTACGAATTTTACACATTTAACCTGAAACAAACATCTCTTTTCTCTAAGCATTTTGAAGCAATATACGTGTGTGCAGAATTTCTCCACTCTTTCAAAAGATCTTATAAAAACTACGCCACTGATCCTGCTGTAAAATATCTGGTAAACTTTACTCTCTGAAAAACTGTGAATTATAAGCATTAAACATTTTAGATATTTAATCTCCAAATTATGTTATGCCGTATGAACTGGTAAATGGCTACAGACATTTTACTGGAATATCAGTTCCTCCATATGTACGACCTGCCAGTTCTCTTATTGGACTTCTAGGCTCTGAAAATTAAGGCTTTACGATCCTCCTAAACGTTGGAAAATATTTGCCCGTCAGCAATGCCTAACAACTCAAAACACGCGGCTTTTTATCAAGACCGCTGTGCGAGTTTCAAATCTTCCACGACTTATCTATTTTTGTTTTATTTTATGACGAATTTTTTCTTCCGTGACTGATCCTTTTCTCTTTACACTTACTTATGCATTCAGTCCATTTCCAGCATCTGTCATTGTCTTAAATATTATAGAAATTAAAAACGTTTTGTCTGGTTCATTTTAACACTTCCTGTAACTTGATCTGTATAGAATGATTGACTGCTGGTGCATCGGAAATAGTTTATAAAGAAGTTACCGCGACCTGGTTTTGGCAATATTCCGGGTTTTTACCCGGGAAACTGAGGCAAAATAGAAACAACTCTCGGACGTGATTGCTGATATCTTGTCCTGGATTCGAATCTGGTATTTGCTAGATAAAATTTCAGAGAGTTACCGCTGTGTGAACGTATTTAGTTGATGCACTGCCTATACGTACGTATTCCAATAGGAGCTTTCTGTGTATCTGTGGGTTTGTCTGCTATAACTCATGAGGTTATAAATTTGTGACCATGTCGTTTTAGTAGTAGTTTGAAGAGCATTATGGGATGTGCCGTATCACAAGTAATTATATCGGCCCAAGTGATCGAAGCATATGTCTCTACACACAGTCTTGATGGGTTCTGTGTGAGTACGAAGCAAGTAATACAGCATAGCATAACACTGGGTCTGTCATAGTCTGGGGCTGCAATTATTACAACATTGCAACGTTCTCCGTGAGGTAGGGGCATAGAAAGAAGGTACGGTTGACCATTCACACCAGGCTTGCTATGGTATGGGTGAAATTAACGCTTTGTTTGCTCTAAGAATAGACATATGACAGATGTAAGAGTTCGTGGAGTAGCGCGTGAATATTATATTATGACAGCACGTCATAAGACGTGAAGTGGCTTCTTCACAGAAAGCACATTACATAGACGTTATTTTATTGACTTCCTAAACTATTGCAGCCCACTATGTTGTTCTGTTTCAATACAGACACTGAGAAATGCGAAGTGCTTACAATATTTATATGTATTGAATTCTAAGTCGGGGTTTGCGAATATAAACAGATACGGTAAATACTGAAGCTATTTAAACCATATCCAAAATTTTGCGTGGATTTCTTTAGTAAGAATTACAAAGGAATGCATATTTTAAATTTTTGTGTTCACACGTGATTCCAGATACACACGAGATGAAAATTTGCTTGTATTCAAATCCTGTACCATCCTATTCCTACTATCGCTTGAGAACTTCATTAGGCTGTCTTTGTCTGTAGTATGTACTGTAGCTGTGCTGGTGCAGGGCTTCTCTGAAGTCATTCCTATATACGCTTGTTGCATCTACGAATTCCAATCTAGAGTGTAGTTTCTGTATATTTTAGATAACAATTGCCACAAATTATCTCTCCACTTGCAGCGTAGTAAAAGAATACAATGATACAAGCATATGTAAACATGTATGGCTATTCAGAAAACCCCGTGGGATAGCAGAAACCATGGCTGACTTAATAATCATGATGCAAGCAATATATAAACTTTTTCAATACCAAGGAGTTATATATTGTTCAGATTACCATATTGAAAGCCAGACAAAAAGATGCAGGAATACATGATTGATATACCAAAAAACTCCAGTAAAGTTCAATTCTTTATCTCGTACTACTCCCCTACTTTTAGATTTCTTTGTCCATTACACCTCCCCACCCCTTAGGGGCTACTACAGCCCTCCTGCACTCTACGTGTAGTTTTTACGTTGGTTTCTTGTACGGGTGGATGCAAATTACAACCTGTCATATCCAGAATCAAATGCATGGAAAGAAAAAACGAAGATTTTGGAAAAGTACATAACAGTGTTTGGAGGAATAATAATGTGAAGAAGAAGATGAGAATTTGAATGTTTTGTGAGGGCGGACATACACGAGAACGAGGTAAAGATTAAATGAAAATTTGTATAACTGCTCTAACTGCACTTGTGTTTTTATCAAGCTGCATGGAATTAGTGCGTCAGTGGAAAAAATGTTATGTGGAGGGGAAAATTTGGTTGCCTTTGGTATTACAAAACTCACCTGCGTACGAGATTTGACTTTCTAAGATAGCAGGTGTCTCCGAATTTAAAATGAAAGTGACAATGTTACTGTGCACGTCATACAGTCACGTGGGTGGAAGAATAACGTCACTTATTCTTAAACTGTAGGTTAGATAGCGGTATGATATCAATTGTAAGCTTTCCGCTCCGGCCACCTTTTCATCAGCGGATAAGCTGAGTGGTTCCCAGGGCCGGACTGGATGCCCTAGATATAATATTCACGAAAATAGCAAGCAGGGTCATTAATACGGAAAGTAAAGCTATACGTAAACTGTAATACCTATTGTCAAAGGTATGCGAAAAAGCTTATTTGTTTTAGAGGATGTTGTGCTGAATATCGCCAGAAAATTTCGGTCTGCACCAAAAATCAAAAGAAGTCAGTACATAGCTTAGCTATTCATTGTAGTGACTGAGGTATTTCAGTATATGACGTGGTTTTTTGTGATACGTCGACAGCTCTTTTATCTGCGCAAATTACGCTGCAAAAAAGTGCGAATTTTGAAAAAAAAAAAATTGGCAAGCCACAGTTCTTGCATAATATTAAAGTATTTTTAACGTTTCGCCTGAAGCTAGTGAGCAAGATTTTTGGACACACCTAACAGTAGAGCGTATCCAAAATTTGGAGTCCACAAACTTCAAGCCACGAAACAAGCGCTGTCAACCATTATACGACACTGGATCCTTACCGAGCATTTCTGGTCTCAATTTTAATATTATAGTCCCGTCTAATTCTATGCACATGAAACATTCTCCACTTGAAGCTGCTTACGATAAAATTTTTGTCCATGTTTCTTCTTTCTCGTCCACATTGTCGAGTGCAAGAACGAATGCGAATCTTGTTAGCTGTCCTGCACCAACAAAAATTCGATGGACACCGAGCAATAAATTGTGCTTAATTCATTCCTAAGAGTTACCTGTGACTGAGTAAGAAATTCAGTGACATTTTCTGCGACCATTTCGGCAAGGTTCGTTCTTCCTGTCTCCACTCCCTCTCACCACACTGCATTACTTAAAAATTATATTTTTAAAACTCATGATAAGGAAGGCACGTATAGAATGACATGGAGTTTCACTGTTTGTTACTTGAATTTTAAAGGTCGAGTACCCTCATTCGCAATATACCGGTTTCCATTTAGCTTGCTTACAATAAAGAAAAGGAAAAAATATACATGAAATGAAGAAATGGGAGTGTCTGCTTTGCACGTATGAGGAAGGTTGGCATCAGGAATTAATATTTCGGATAACATAAAAAATTAATTAATACATTTTTGTACTACGCTTTTTTGTCCGTCATTCCTGAAGTAAAATCTGTCCTAGTGTAATCTGTATAAGTGCAACAAGGAGACTGGTGGTTGGTAAAGTTATAAACAACGTACATAGAAAGGAAACCTGTTATGATCCCTTAATTAGCACCCTGCAGGGGTCTGACGTTGAAGTACGCAAATCTTGACTAAATTGATACTGTTGGCCTTGCGTACTGTCCGTATCGTCCTATAAAACTAATGGCGCAAGGGCAAGTAGTAATTCATTTTAAACTCGTCTAAAAATTTGGAACATAAAGAAGTGGACTCCGCCCGGTAAAATGGACTGTACTTTATTTGGGCAACTAAAGGCATATCGAGTTTTTATTAATCTCTTCATAATTAAATACCTAAAGTCCGTTATAATTATTTTAATGAAGACGTGTGCCAGATGGACTTTCCAACTTGCACTTGATATGATACAGAGCTTCGGGCAGGGAAAACTGTGATAGGAAGAGAATACTAGTATGCATGTGTGAGACATTGGTAATTTATTTGACAAAAAGGAGCTGAGAAATAACAGAGGCTGTGTGCTGGTGCTCACTCGTGAATGCAGCACAAGGAAGACGTACGAATGAAGTTCTCCCTGTGCACGATCTGAAGACATAGACTACAAAAACAAAGACTTTAGAAAATGTTTATATAATGTTATAATCCTGAGGGCTAGGCTCCATGTCAGGTAATTAACTCCGGAACCTTAAAACATTTTGGAAAATGTGTACTGCGCATAGAATGAGTAGTTCTGTAGCATTCAAATGGTGCGCTTTTAAAGCGAGTTCGAAAAATTGCGAAAAGCGACTATTATAATCCTCATGTCCGTCTGTCCGTCCGCATGGAACAACTGGGCTCCCACGGGAAGAATTTTTATGAAATTTCATATTAGAATATCTTTCAAAACTCTGCCAAGAAAATTCAAGATTTATTAAAATCTGGTTAGAATGAGGGGAACCTTACATGAACATCTGTGTACAGTTATGAAAATATTTTGCTGAATTTTTCTTAGCATGATTTTATGTTCAGTACCTTTTTATGGGGCACATGGTGGTGCAGTTTGTTGAGACAATGTGCTACAAGCCGGAGAGTCGCGGGTTCGATTCTCGATGGTGTCAATGGAAATTTTTATTGACATAATCCTTCCGGCCGCTTCTGTGTTTCTGCAGTCGACTCAGACTATAACAGAAATGAGTACCAGGAATATTGCTTGGGGTAAAGACGGCCGATGTTTAGGGCTCACAGCATTACCACCTTCGTGAACCGATTGCCTCGGAAGCTGGGAACCTCAGTCTCCTGGATAGCCCAAGGCCTGTGCAGGTCAGTTACAGCGATTGCTTTAACTTCATCTCTTACATTTTTTTTTCGAAAATAATGTCTTTTATGAGATATCGTGTAAAATATAGTACAGTCGTACAGGACACAGATGACAATGTAATACAGTGCATGCGCTTTAAATACCTGAGAGCCGAGGCTAAAGAAGACAAACAGAATGTGTAATAATAATTACTTTTCCACGGCAACATTTGTTACGAGTGCGCGTCTCAATGTTACGGTTGTGCGTACATTACCTGCTATCGAGATGCTCGCAGGCATGTGAGCAGGGGTTCTTGTGGAATGGGAGGTATTTTCGTCCTGTTTTAAAGCATTGTACTGAGACATGCCCGCTGGGCCTGGCTCAAAGGGCGTCTCCATGCGGAAGTGGACTTCGTATTTTTTGTCCTTTCCCTTCACCATCTCTTGGCTGTCGTCCGCGGATTGGCTCCTGTGAGTGGGTGGTGGGGGTTGGGGGTGGTTGTGGAAAGACTTTCTGTAAGGCAAAAACTGCCTAGGAACGGCACTTGCTCTACAAACGGCACTTGCTCTACAACTAGCGTCGGGACTCCAAAGGTCACCAAGAGGACGGTCCGGCCTACCGAGGGCAACATGCTTGCCGAGTAGTTCTTGCTGCATACGGGACCGGTGCCCGAGTATGGACGTGAGTTAGAAATTTGGGTTTGGGTTTGTATTTCTAAATTCACATTAGTTTGGTTTGTTCGTACATACTCGACACCGGCGCCCGCAGTGAGGCCAGCTCGAGAGCTGAGGGAGCTCGGAAGTTGCGATGGTTTTCTTACGATGTGGGTTTTGTATCTTACTATGTAAAGTTATGAGCGAATCATCAGTAAACTTGTACGGGCCGAAATGTTTATGATGGTTGAGTACCTGAGGTAGAGTTGTGTTGTACGGGGATTGCCCCCGCTGTGTAAGTCAGGCAGTTAATTTTTTTTTTTTTTGCTACTCTGTACGAAGCCTTGCTGAGGCCAATTGTAATAGAGCAGGCCTGAACACGCCTGGTGCGTCGTTAAATTTCGGAAGAGTATGCTTGTAGTTTTGACTTGCTGTAATGGCCGTACTATTTTGCTTTATTGAGTGTTATTTGTAACTTTTGCTTGAAGCTTTGAATTGCTGTAATGACTGTGCTCTTTGTATTATTTAGTTTTTATTTGTAACGTTGGTGGAAGCCTTGCTGTGGCCAGTTGTAATAGAGCAGGCCTGAACAGGCGCGTTCCTGGGTGCGTCGTTAAATTTCGTGAGAATATACAAGAGCTGTATATCAGGCGCTAATCGCCACCTTGTGTTGAAATAGGCTGTATTTGCTTCTTATGTTATCCAATAAGTGTAAGACTTGTTTTAGACCTTGAATATAATATAGATTTATTTTATGCATTGGTATATCTGTGTTGCCTGTGATGGCTGTTATTTTATGAGGTTTGATTTACATCTCCCCCACGAGAGCCTATCGTTGTGGTGCCCGACCGCCCAAACGACACGACGGGGGCATACAAAGTACCGAGCCCCCACTGTTTTCCACCTAGTGGGGCTCAGTACTGAAAAATATGGACTAATTTTATCAAAAGTCCTCGTTATGAAATTTCATGAAAATCCGTCAAGCTCTTCTCGCGTTATATGCCGACACCATCACGAAGCTAATTCTCGTTTTCAGGTCTACCATCTCTTTGTGAGCGCCCAAAAAGTAACGTCCCTATGTGATGTTACAAACGGTCAGGCACCAAAATCACCAATATTGAACATTAAATTTTTGTCCGGTCACAAGTTTGAAGACCTTACAAATTGGAGAGGAAAAAAGAAGGAAAAAATTATTTATCTGCTCCTATGAAGGAGGGAGAAGGTTCTTGTGAAACATCAGTACCATTCTAGTAATATCCTAGACTACAGCAGTCTTCATGGCCACTGCTCTGAGTATCTCACATGTCACTCAGAAATTATGTGGTTGCTTCAGGGAAGGAAAGATGGAAAAATGCATTTGGGCGTACTGCACTGATAATGCGTAAGTAACGGCAAGGAGCAGAGTCCTTTCTAAGAAGCCGACATTCGCTCAAGTGTTTTAAAAAAGTTCCGTTTTTTAATGGAACCAAAAGCTTCAACCCATAAAATTTTAATTTTGTTTGAATAATATGTCGTGTACATTAGTATGTACGTACCGACTTCCATGATAGCCTGAGAAGCAGTATGTAGCAGCAAGCCCATCCGTCACGTTGGTACCTGTTTACCAGCCTACATGGCTACGTTATATGCAAGAAGAATGGAATGCTATTAATACCGCTGTGAGAACCTCAAGTCTCGCTCTCTCAACACCTCGTCTTCAAAATCTCACCACTTGACCCTAGCTCGAGATATATATTCATTCTGATTTTTACATGCTCGGTAATGGAATGTTTAGTGTATTAGCCAAAAACTCAAAAGTCTCCAATATTGATCCCTGTTTCTACAGTGATTGCGGACAAATTATGTAATAATATCTGGAGGGTAAAGATAACAAACCCGCAAAATGTTACATGCATTTCTAATTAATATTCTCCAAAAAAACGCACAGCGTCCAACACAGTGCTGTTGTAAAATATTGTGTAAGAATAATTGTGCTACAGTCTGGAGGGTCCGGAGATCGAATCCCAATGGGGGTGAGATTTTTCGCACTCGTCCAGTCCAGCCTGTGGGGCCTAACCAACCTCGTATAAAATGGTTACCTTGTCTCTTCCCCGGTGTTAAGCGTCCGATGCTTGGCGTTGACCATCAACCCCCATCTAGGACCGAAGTTGAAGAAAGAGTAGACCTATACTTCTACTACCATCTAGGCTTTCATAGCCTGTTCTGGGATGAAATTTAAGTTTGTCTTTTAAGAAAATTTGAATTTTGAGAGCGAATAAACTTTGTTATATCTTGATTTTTTTATGTTTATCATCACATAAATATAAGCAATGCGTTTCATGAGTGCCGTTTGTTACAGATGTGACAGTCGTAACTTAACAACGATTTCTATCGAAAGAAACACAGTTTTTCTCGAGATCTATTCGACAAACAAGAACACAATTAAAATTATCCAAAAACATTTTACGTTAGACTTCGTATACGATATTGTTCAAAATTGGCTTTTACCTAAGCCATTAAAAAGAAGACGAAGCAACAGAATAAATGATCATACAAAAAAGGAATGAAATGGATAAGGAGTGGCACTAATTAGGAAGTACTGAAATATATAAGATGAGCCTTGAAGAGTAATTAAATCGATACTAAACAACGCAGAAGGTTAATGGACGCAAGAGCAATGCGACAGAAATGTCTGAGGGACTTCTGTGAAAACTGGACCTGTATTCGTCTAATTGTAATTATTGTTTGAATCAACAATCCATATAATGATTTGCTGTTTAAGAAATGATATGAATTTTTAGAATAAAAGAACTGGGTAGCCGTAAGTGGTGTAATGACTGTCTCTTGCATTCAGCTGTCGTCTCTGACGCCAAGCCTGCTGCTAGGCTTTAGAAGACTAATCAGGAAGGCCCTGTGCGGTGGTTGCTGGGCGAGGAAGCAGAAACTGGATGTGACTACGTCATAGCGGCTACAAGTACCATTGTTTTAAGGTAAAGTGAGACAGCGCAACTTTATGAACAACAGCCTGTCATTGGTCACTTTGCTGCAATGTAAATTTACTCCTACGAGAAGAACATTTCTTGAGAAGCTAACAGTTGCCTTGTTGGTCGAAAAATTTCCGCATTTTTTGAAGCTCAAAGTAAATTGCCATTTTTACAACACCTAACCACCCTATTCTAAGCCAGATTAATTCGTCCAATTTTTCAGACACTAATTTCTTTGCTACCTTTAAGTACTATCTTCCTACAAACGACCCCATCTCTTAATTAGACTCTTCTTTCTAGATTTTTCCATTTAAATATTTGTGTATTTTTGTATATCCAGTGCTTGCTACATGCTGTCCAGTCTCGTCATTCAAGATTGGAATATCCCCAAAATATTTAAAAAGGTAAAGTATGTATTATGTCTTGCTGCGGGAATTGATCGAAAACACGCTTTTGCCCCTTATAAAATTTCTTGTTTGTACCAACATTTATACTTCCGTATAAAATGTTATGTTTTAATTAAGTGGCTTTAACTAACTTTTAGAACTTTGTCAAGTAAACATGATTAGCTTTTGACTTACTGGTTTATGGTGTCACACAAATGCGAAGCAGTGCGAGAGCTTTCCGGGGCTTTTTGGATTGTCTCTCTTTGTCCCTGCTGTGTATCAGAATAATGTTTTCTCGTAAAATCCCTCACAAGCAGAATGAGTGAAACCAGTCTTACGTTAACTCCTTATTAGCAAAAGGTGATGGATCATTTCCTTATTGACTATGGCTGGAAGCCGTTTTAGCAATACCGTGATAATTTTTCGAAAAGCTGGTACCTAGAACTTAGAAGTTGTGGTACTAGAGAGATCTGATGGTGACATCTAAATATTGAAGGCAATAGCAATTCCGACCAGGTCGTAGAAGTCAATGTTATGGTAACGAAGAAGTTCTATTGGCAGCCAGGGGAGTCCTTGCAGAGAGGACCCATTAATTAACCTTTGAAAGCCTAAGACTTGCTTTATGATCCAACAGCTTTGAGGTTCAGAAATTTTTTGTTCTGCTCACAAAACATTTATGTGTTTTGTGTGGATCTCAGAACAAGCAGCGATTAATTCTCTATACAGCATTAATTTGTTGGTTTTTATAACCGAGGCAGAGAGTGTTTACTGCGCGGTACGAACTGGGTCTTTAAATTAAACAGATACAGTTTTTTCCTTAAAGGGTTAATGTGGCAAGACTAATGTGGACAATTCCGGAACGGGCTTCATTTGAACGTCAACAAAATAGTGAACTTTGTTAATACGTGTGCTTTTTAATTATGTATTTGTAAGATAATATGGACTTTAATGGTGATAAATCTTATTGTAGCACCGTGCATTTTCGTAGAATTACTTCATTTTATCAACCAACGAATGCAAATATAATTTCACATAAAACAATTTTAAAACACTTTAAAACACTTTAAAACACTCCGTACTAAGCACACCTAGCCACTGCTCCACAACACATTCCCACACAACATGATATGCTGCCACAACACCTCGTCTGCAAATACGAATTGAATTGTGGATACTGTAATATAACTTTAGCAAGGAACAAAGCTCCCTGATGATGATCTGACAAGATCGAAACATGTCGGAGTGTTTTAAAGTTTTTTAAAATTGTTTTGTATGAAATTATATGTGCATTCGTTGGTTGATATATTGAAGTGATTTAATGGTGATAATTTATTTATCGTCTTTGTTACCTGCCCGTTTTTCGGCGGCTTTCGGAAATAAGTTCTGCAGCCGTCAATTCGGGAGATGCTGGTCTTTGGCGACGGGGATCCTCAGCCTTAATGACGAGTGCACCTGCTACAAATACGCACAGTGGCCCAGGTGCTAGGACCGCATTTCTTGCCACCACTTGTCTGAGCGGGGGAGACGGCCTGAACTCAAATCTCATATAAATTATAAAACACAAGCCCGAATCTCCCCACCTACCGCAACATCTCTTACCCTTAAAAGGAAGAGAAAGAAAGTAACCAGTACCAATTTGGTTGGGTCACTGAACGACATTGAGTCTTCCTTAGCTTGTGTAACGATTTGTGGGGAGGAATGGCACATGGACATGCCTCCTGTGGTTTTGTAAATATCGTTTATACTTTAACGTCATCTACATTACATATTTTTTCTGCGCTTTATATAGTGGACATTGTTATCGGTCATCGTTGGTTTACAATTTTAAGGTCAAGTAGGTCAAGTAGAAAGGTCACCCCATAACACGCCTATGTAGGCACAGAGTGGAGACGGAGCTATGGATCCAACTCTTTCGCAATACGGCATTTTAAGGAGGTGGGTGGTCGGTACCAGACTCCGGCCGCTTTACCCCCAAGAAAGTCCCGGTATCCATTGTACAGAAAGCTGGGTGGAACTTGGGATCGGTCTGAATGGGTGCAAAAAATCTCGCCGCCACAGGGCTTCTATCCCCGAACTGCCCAGCCCATAGGTAGCAACTCTACTAACTACGCTATCCCGACCAACTTTACACCCTAGTAGTTTCCACAATAAACCGCGATTGCTTCCCCGTACAGAATACACAATTTCCCTTCACAATGGAGACAGAGTGTGTTCTCTGTGACGTAAGATTTTAGTATTTGTATATAATGTACATTAATAATTTTGCCTGTTCTGTATGGGTGTGAAGTTTGGTCCTTGACATTGAGGGAGGAAAGGAAGTTGAGGGTGTTTGAGAACATGGTGTTGAGGAGAATATTTGGACCTAGGAGGGACGAGGTAACGGGGGAATGGAGGAGATTTCATAACGCGGAGCTAAATGATTTGTACTCCTCACCCAATATTGTGCGGGTGATAAAATCGAGAAGAATGAGATGGGCTGGGCATATAGCGCGTATGGGTGAGGAGAGCGGTGTGTAGGGTCTTGGTGGGGAAACCGGGGGGAAGGAGACCACTGGGGAGACCTAGGCGTAGATGGATGGGTAATATTAGGGAGGATCTCCAGGAAGTGGGATGTGGGTATATGGACTGGATTGGGCTGGCCCAGGATAGAGACAGGTGGCGGACGCTTGTGAGTGCGGTAATGAACCTTCGAGTTCCGTGAAATGCGGGGACTTTCTTGACTAGTTGCAAACCAGTTAGCTTCTCAAGAAGGGCTCTGCACCATGGAGTAAGTAAGTAACTTACGGCAAGTAACAGGCACTATTTCCGCGCTACTTACCAGTAAATACTCATGGTTGTTGACTGAGATATCGAACAATTCGACACTCCGACCATACGTTGTGGCTGCGTCTTCGAAAATTTTCCACTTTTGAATAAGTCACTATCGACTGCTAGTTCGTAAGCTGTTACACACGAAAATTCTGTGCATATTTTCAACAACCATTAATTAAATAGCAATAAGCTACCAGCTCCAGTATAGGTACGTAGAGAATTTAAATATATTTCATGTTTCAAGGAATCTAACTAGTCTGTAAATATGACTGGTATACAGTATTTTGTGCTTACAAATATGAAGCACATTTTTCGTGTTGATATTAATAGAAGACAATAATAATAATAATAATAATACAACTCTCGAAAGCAAGCAACCAATAAGAATTGAGCAATTTTAGCAGCAGCCATGACTACAGAACAATTAAACAAATCAAAAGAGAACATTGACACAGAAGGAAGGCATTCAACACATAACAGCAATATTAGGAGATCCCTGAAAGAAAAAAATGGGAAAACGAGGAAATACATGGCGACTGTGTTAGACGTATGGATAGACAGCTTGTTAGCGAAGATGACACGTTCCTGTGACTGTAAAGGAGAGTTCTGAAAGGAGAAACTGAAGGTGAGATAATAGCAGCACAAGATCAGGCCCTACAAACCAAATATCATGCGACAAAAATGTTACACATAGAAACAGATAGCAAATGCAGACTCTATAAATAATTTGATGATACAGTAGAAAGCATAATATCAGCATGCCCAGTACTGGCAAAAGAACAGTACATAAAGAAACATGATAGAGTGTGTGTTTAACTACAATTAAACATATGCAAAACAAGAGGGGTTAAATTAGACAATGAACAGTAGTATACGATCATGTGCCACAATCATTCGAAACAAGTCATGAAGATAAGGTTACCAGATTGTGGAATTAACAAGTGCGAACTCACAGAAATATTCCTAACAATAAACCGGACATAATAATCCGTGATAATGAAAAAGGAACATGTATGTTAATAGATGTTACAATTTCAGGGGAGAGAATTTGTTTAAGAGAGTAGCTGAGAACATTTTTAATATAAAGGCCTTATAAGAGAAATTCAGCTCATGAGGAATGTGGAAGCAAAAGTGTTACCAGTAATAACAGGGGCAAATGGAACCATCTCAAAATCACCTAGAAAATACTTGAGCAACATAACAAGAAAGCACGAAATCAAGAAACTACAGAATACTGGACACTGCACACATACTGCGGAAAGTGCGAATGTTGTGCAAAACATATTTCACGTGCGAAATATCATTACATGTAACACAAATTGACAGTACAGAATAGCTACAACACTATATACCCTAAAAACATGGTTTGTTTGTGATGTATAATTGTAAATATCCTGCATAACAGTGTTAAATAATATACCAATAATAGTGTCACTTTGAAGATTGATTAAGATTCCTTCGATTGTTGAAGAATAAAAGACCAAATTGATTTCACTTGTTATTTTATTTCACTTCTTATGTTCTCAACATGTTTCGGACATTAATATATCCATCATCAGGAGCTTGCGATTATTCTGTTGAATTACCACATTGGTCGTATTGTTCTTGGTTCGATGTGTGTT